>ULRQ01030517.1_pt1 | contig 39029 bp, 57 predicted proteins | sample 1955491 | NCBI WGS metagenome assembly ULRQ01 (sample SAMEA4835684, study PRJEB28245) | human gut metagenome | biome: gut microbiome; material: fecal sample | place: Denmark | collected 2008 | reverse complement strand
GGCATCGACATCCGCAAGTTCGACGCGGAGCCGGTCGTCGACTGATTCGCGCGGCCGAAGCTCTTTCCTCGCGGCCTCAGAGCGAGACCGAAATCCGGAGTCAACCGAATGAGCGTATCCTGCGCGGCCGAAGAGACCGTAGGCCATGCAAAGCGGAAGCCCGAGATATGCGCCGAGGGCGGTCCGTATGTCGGCCCGCCCTCGTCGTATTTTCCCGAATCCGTACCCTATTTTCTGTCCTTACGGAAAATCTTGGCCGATTCGGCTTCGGTGGCCGGACTCCAAACCAACTCCTGCAGATAGGTACCCCACAAGTCCGCCGCTCCCGGTGCCATTCCGGGCTCCGATGCAATATGAGCACAAGCGATGTAATAGTGTCCGTTCTCCTTGACGATCTCAGGGGCGTGTCCGTTGATCTCACCCACCTTGTTCGCTATCGGATCGCCGAAATCGAACGGATCTTCCGAAACGTACAGCGCCACCCGGGCATAGTCAAAACCCGAAACGAACAGGTAGTACAGCCCGTCACGACGAATCACGAAAGGCGACTCGGGCGTCACGAAAGCCTCCTGCGGATCGGGTATCCCCATCACCGGTACGGGCTCGGACCAATGTACCGCATCGTCCGACGTGCGGGCCTGTATAGCTCGCGGCGCGTCGTCGGCGTAATACATGATATACTTATCCAGCGACTCGTCGAAAAAAATACAGGCGTCGCGCGGCACCGGCCCGGTAAAGACTATGTTGCGAACGCCGGGTGCAGCCTCCTGTTCCGCGTACACATCGTACTTCGTCCACCGATCCAGATCGGGACCGGCCGCAGCCAAAACACGCATGCTGTTCCACATATCGCCTCCGTCGGGCCCCAACCCGTGATGATAGTACATATAAGCCGAGTCGCCCCGAGGCGACCAAATGGCGAACGGAGCCCACATGCGGACGACCGAATCGGTGCTGACGATATCGGGTTGCAACTTCCATTCGCCGAACAGCGAATCGGCTACAGCATGGTACAACGTGTTCATGCTTTTATGAATGCCCACGGCATGCCAGCGGGCGGGCGTCATCTTGTCCCGGATCATCAGGAAGTCACTGTAAAAAGTCTTTCCGGGTACGGAATCGCCCAGAATCCGCACCGACTCACTCCAAGGCACGCTCAGCCGCGGCATCAGAATCTGCGCGTGATCCCGCGGACCGGAACACGCGGCGACAGCGGAAAAAACCAGCGCAAACACCGCCGGTCTCCAAAAAGAAAAGGTTCTTTTCATCGTTTCAGACGTATTTCAAGGTTCGTTGAATCCCGTTCGATTCGTCGGGCCCACCGGTTCCGTTTTCCGCCTCCGGCAAACCGCGCAGGAACAACGAAAGCCTGGCGCACGACTTCAAAAAGAGAAACTCATCCGGTCGAATCCGGCGGACAGCTGCACTCCATATACAATCTGATACCAGTATATATATGACAAATATACGGACGAACATTGTCCATACCAAGGCCGGAACACCAAAATTCAGGATGCATAATATTTCGAGACGAAAATATACCGCGCGGGGACTGACCATCGGCGGACTCGCCCGAAACGGAAAATTTTCTTTCGTTACTATTCTCAAGCACGTATCCCTGACAACCCGCGGATTGTCAGGGATACTTGTTGACCCACCAATTCTACTCTAACAATAAAAACTATTTTTGTTAAGCGTAAAATAATTTATTTTACAAGCAATTAATAATTTTGCAATATTAAATCATATTACAAAACGTTCCCCTAAAAGTTCCTGCATGTCAGCCCGATTTTTTCTGCATAAAACATCAACACAGAGAAGTTCGATAGATCTAATCGTTCGGTATAAAGGTAAACGATTTAAAAGAGCTACCGGCATAACCATTACGACAAGCAGTTGGAGCAAATATAGCGAAAAAATACTTGCTCCGTCCACCGACAAGGAGGTTACAGCAAAAAACGCGGCTTTGAAGAAACAGAAAAAAGCAGCGGAAGATGCTTGTAACTATTTTACAGAACAATGCTTGATCCCCGAATCGTGGGAGTTTTGGGAGCAATTCGATCAACTCTTGGCGGGAGAAGTGAAGCCCAAAGAGGTTTTTTGCAGTTACATGGATCACATGATTCAAAACAACGTAACGCATGCTGTTTCAACCCGGACCAAATGGAAGTCGGTACTCAGGCTGCTGCATGATTTTGAAAATGAAAACAAAATGGTCATCTCGTTCAAATGGGTAGCTTCGGGAGGCTGTGAAAAAATTACTCAATGGATGTATCGGAAAGGATTTTCCAATAATTATGCAGGGGGTGTCCTTCGAATTGTAAAGCGAGTGTATAACGAAGCCCGGGATGAAATGGGTTTAAAGCCCCTGCTTGGGGTCAAGATTGAATCGCATCCGATGGATGCGATATATCTTACCCTTGACGAAATCGAAGCGATTGCCGGGCAGGAATTGACCCGCGAGGCGATTGCCGCATTTTTTGCGGATATCGGACAGGAATCTCAGCTATCCGATTACGAAGTAAAAATGTATAATGTAGCTCGCGCCAAGTTTTTGTTCGGCTGTTACACAGGATTGCGGGTGTCCGATTATAATTCGCTTCGCGAACTTAACATTCGAGGCGGAATCGTGAATGTCTATATGCGAAAGACGAAGAAAAAGGTGTCTATTCCGCTAAATAGCCGTGCTCAGGAATTGATCAAATCAGGGTTATTATTTGAGAGTATTCCGGATCAAGATATAAATGTCAAGATAAAGATCATCTGTCGGATGACCGGAGCAATAGATTATCCTGTCGAAGTTATAAAGCATATAGCCGGCCAAACTATTGTCGAAGAGCACCTGAAATGGGAGCTCGTAACCAACCATACCGCGCGAAGATCATTTGCAACCAATCTTTTGCTGTCAGGGGAAGTGTCGTTGTTTGACATCATGCTATTGCTGGGGCATTCGTCCATTGAAACGACCCGAAACTACCTGAGAATATCGGCGGATGAAAACGCACAGAGGTTGTCAAAACTGAATATTTTCAAATAAATAAAGCCGCGAGAGTGCAGCTTTATTGTATTCTCGAAAACGACTTCTTATTCTTTCTGCCTCGCAAGTTCTTTATTAACAACAGACTCGGCTTTCTTTTCCAGCAACATCAAAGCCCTTTCTAAATTACTTTTCGTGAGAAATACATCATCAACAATGACATCACCTTTCGCATCTATCGCTTTAAGATGTATACCCTTGCGAGTTTTCAGATTTAACTGAATGATCCGGTCGTCCTCATCTTTAATAGTGTAGCTCGTATTCAAGTCGCTATCATTCATAATAGACAAAATGTCGTTGATGCTTTTGCTGGCCTTTTCAATGTCAGTGCCAAGAGCAAATTCGAAATCATCGTCAAAACGGTTTTCTGTATCTACTAAAATTCCGTAGGTCGTTTTGTCTTTAAAAACTCGACAATACAACTTATGTTCAGCGAGCCTTTTACCTTGATCAGACAAAGCGTTAAAGACTGCTCCTGATGACAAATTTCCTATAATGATTAAAGAGTTTTTAAATGATTTTTGGACTTCTATTTGCGCGCTGGCGTTTGCAACGAAACATAGTGCCATTAGGCAAAGTAAAATATTCTTCATTGTCTGAATTTTAGGTTTGTTGGGTGAGTTTGCATACGAAATTAGCAAATTTTCAGGCACAGTAACAATTTTCGGCGCGATTATTTGTGTTAAAAATTGAAATTATGGTTTGAAGTGATTTTTTTGAAAAATGTTTTGCATATTCAAAATATATTCTTACCTTTGCATTGAAGTTAAACCTCAAACCAAAGCCGACGGGCTCAAAGCGGACGATATGAAAAAGTACATCGACACTATCAACGAACTCCGCGCAATGAATGTGCGCGACATCTTTGAAAAGGTATCCAATTACCATTATCTGAGCAGTAGCAGCGTCGAATATTCTGATGACGCATACTTCATTTTCAATATCATCACCGAAATCGGAGAAGGTTTCGTGGTTGACATTTGCAAGAAAGCCAGTTGTGACAATCGCGCGATTTCCGTAAAGCAAGCATGGTGCGTTGCTTTCGCGATCAAAAAGCTGACCGACGATCAGGCCGAGGCTTGCGCCGCCCGCATGGAGGCACTCGATGCTGAGGTTGAAAACGACAAAAAAGAAAATACTGAAACTGAAAATATAACCGAAAAAAACATGAAAGCATCAGATATTCGTGCTATTAAGGAAAATCAAGAAAGCGGACGAGTATTCATTCATTTGACCGACGGGCAGACCATCTGTCGCGTTATGAGTACTAAAGAGGTCAGAAAAGCTCAGAAGATCAGATTGCGCGAGGGTATCGAGGCATTTAAAAACGAAATAGCTCGGCTGTTCAATGATAGCTATTCAAAACCTCAGGCTGTACGAAAAGTGCCGGTAGATCAAAACGAAGAACGATTTTGGACATTGCACAATATGCGCAAGATCGGTTCGCTGCCTTCAGAAGAAGAGTTGGAATATCAATTACTTTTAATCAAATCAGATATTTAATGTATGGCCAAAGATTATCCAGCTTTCATCATCGACCGAAGCCGTCGGTCCGAAGCATCGCGCTTCACCGACGACTTCGTCGTGTGTACTGACAAAGAGGTCGGCTTTATCGCGCGGGTATATACTGTTCCCAAATCGCGTCGCGCAGAGGTAGCCGCCCGTATGGATGCGCCTGAAGGCAAAAACCGTTATATGGCAGCCGTTGCCGGGGAGACGGTTGTCGTGCTTGAGATCGTGCGAATGCTGTATGAGCCGGTCGCACATATCAACCGCCTGCCGCCACTAATGAAAAAGGCGTTGAAGGCATACATGCACGGAGAGGCCGAAACCGTTCGGCGCGATGGTCTGCCATATGATAACCAGATTGCCGCACTCGACGAAGTGCTGCGTATGGCGCAGGCGCAGCATCCGCGACTTGTCGATATGAATGGCGAGGGCGTTGCGGATAAGTTTATCGAGGCACTTCGTTCGGCACGCGAATCTGTCGTGCTCTTGCAACGAATAACCAGACAGTAATCATGTTAGTATTGGGCGAGAAAAAGAATGGACACGGAGGAGCGCGTCGAGGAGCCGGGCGCAAACCCATAGACACCAAACAACCGTCAACTACGATAACCTTGCGTGTGCCTTTGCGGTTGCGGGAAGAACTGAGGGAGTATACCAATAAGCACAGGATACCTATGCGAGTGTTTCTCGAACAAGCGTTGTCAATTATGAAAAGGACCGAGGAGTAGTCTTCGGTCCTTTCCTGTCATATTGATAGCTACTATTGTAATCCTATTTTTTGCGTTTGACAGTATGTTTCAACTTCAAAACGGCGAAATTCAACTCAATTTCGGTCTCCGTGTCGGTCGTTTGCATATCCTCTCCGTACAGTTCCGCCACGGAAAAATCCAGTAGTACATCTTGATTCCGAAGTTGCACAACTTTGTCGCGAACGTCGCTGAATTTTACCATTTCCATTGACTTTACAATATATTCCGTTTAATAACCCCGACAACCCGGTGAAGACGGATAACCTCATTGATGGGTATATCAAAATCCTGATAGTATAATTCTCCCTTGCGGGGACCGTCCTCATATTTCATTTGATTGTCACTCAAACAATGGAAACACGTGCGATCCTGATTATAGTATAGACGCTTCAAGTATCGGTTAGCGCGGGTTTCTACCACATATACCCGTCCGGGTTCAATAAAGCTATCCGTATGCAGTTTCAGGCCGATCACACAGCCGGCCGGATAATTAGGAACCATGCTATTCCCATATACCCGTATAGCCGATTCGCTATCCCGTAATACACTGCCGATCTCAATCATCCCCGCCCGTCTGGCCGGTTCCATGCTCATACCGTATTCGTTACCGGCAGCGGCATCTGCATCGTAAAAAGGAATAAGTTTGCCCGATAAAGGCGACTGTTGATGTTCGCCAGCCTTCAGCATTTCACCCTCTCCGGTGAGAAGCCAGCCAATATTTAAATCAGGAAACTGATTAGATATACTATTCACTCGGTCGGGTTGAATTGATTTGACAATATTGGCTACAAAAGCAGGAGAGACTCCTATTTTCAAGCAGAACTGTCTTATGGATAGCCCTTCGTGTTTTATGAATGCTTTAAGTCTTTGTTTTACAGGAGAATCCATAGTGAGTTATAATTTTTATTTTAAAAAACTAATCAAATGTTTTGTTTTCGATTAGTTTTACTATATATTTGCAATGTGTTTAATCGACACCAGCAAATGTATGCCGAATTAAACTTACTGTAAATAGCAAATATACACTATTTGCGGGAAAAGTAAAGGATTTTCAAACGCAGACGATATGATTAACGCTTTCAGAAAGGGGCTTGGCGACACACAAGCAAGATTTCAGGTGATGATCCGAAAAGAGATCATGGCCGCATTGCGGATCAAGAGCCGCTATCAATGGTATAACCGCCGTGATGGTAAGGTAGACCACACTCCGGCCGAACGGGCGGCAATCGAGGCAGTATTTGCCAAATATGACGTTACCTCCCCTTGGGGATATGAATAGCAGCCATGAACGTAGATGCGAAACTCACCGCCGAGGAAAACCGGGTCGTTCAGTTTGTTGCATGGGGATGTCCTTATAAGATCATCGCCGACAGACTTTGCAAATCGGTACACACGGTTACGAATCAGATTCGGAGTGCATGTGAGAAGATCGGCATAACGCCGGGCGAGCTCCCTGCGTGGTGGTTTTGCACCCGCTTCGGGATCAGCTTCGATCTGTCGCCGATCAGGCGCAAGGCAGGAGCGATCATGCTGCTGATACTGTTCTGCTCCCAGATCGGGAACTGCGATTCGATAGCCCGGCGGGTACGCCGAGGCCGGAGAAATGAAACGGAAAACGTAGCGATTGATTAGCAAATGAGCGAGGTGACTATTCATATCGATTATCAAACGCTGTATGAAAACGGCTTTGTCAAGCTTGACGATCACGACCGGTTAGCGGCGGCAGGGCTCATCGACCTTCGGCAATCGAAACTTCGCCTTACGCTTCCGCAAATAGCCTGTCTGCGAAACGTGAGCTATCAGCGGCTGAGAAATTTCCAACTATGCGGAGGCTTCGCCTTAGGCGCAGATAACAAGCTATCCGTTTACGAGGCCATACGGCTTGACTTATCGATGATCACCGATTTGGATTTTCGCAAAAAAGACGGAAGACGAAAGAGAACATCACTAAAGAATCTTAATTACAAATAGATATGATCGCTTTACCAATCATATTGCTTGCGATACTGTGGTATGGCGCATTGCTAAATCGACAAAACACTACAATTATGAACGACGAGATTCAATTACACGACGGTCCGCAAAGCGAGGCCCAGAAAAACGAGGAGCGTATAGCGCTGCTCAAGCTGGCAGAACAGTATCCGAAAGGCTCCGCCAGCAAGCAAACGTTGATTGTCCAAGCAAGCAAATAGGAGTGAAAGCTCCAAAGGGCCGGCCCGGGAAGGTAGGTTCGACTCCTACTCGGCCCTCGATTTCAAAGATTAAGAAAAATGACAGCGGTTTGTGAAAAATATATGCGTGCAAATTTGGTGAAGTCAGAAACTTTGCCCATATTTGTAATGGCAAACAGCGAGAACGTAGGTTCACGCATTACATACAAACCGCATAATAAAGCGGGGTCTCTTTCGGACGATCTTGTACCTACAAGTTCGCGCTGTTTGCCAAAACAACCGAGGGGCCTCGCCTCTTTTGTTACATACGCAACTAACTTTTTTCCGAAAATGGCAAACAGCGAAAAAGTTAGCGCAGGTGCACAAGGTGCATCCATCGCTACGGTTAGCGCCCGTAATAGCGCTTTCTCTAAGCCTGTTCAGGCACATTCTACCAAACGTTACTATCAGGTATCGATCTACGCGAAGCGAATAGACATTTGCGTAGCGAACCTTCATTGCTCTCATCCGTTCCTCGCAACTTCCCGCGAGGAAGCTATCGGCATGGCTTGCGCACGTATCAAAGAGCGCTGGCCGAAGTATTTCATCTTGGCCGAGGACATCGTTTGCCAACCTTTAAATCTGAAATAATGCAGGCAGTAAATACATATACCGAATACCCGAGCCGTATAGGCACGGAGATGCCCAACAAGAATACGTGTTACATGCTAAGCGAGGCTGAGAACCGAATGCAGCAGATTCTGCACGTCACCCCGGCCCAGATGCGATTCGTGGCCGAACGAATCCGAGAGCATATCGACGATACCGTCTCTAAGCAGCCCCGAGCAAAGGGCGAATGCCCCGAAGACATAGACGAACGCCGAGGCGGCATCGAGGTGATCGGCCACGGGCTGGACGCGAGCGTCGAGTTCTACGCCACGAGTTGGAACCGCTCCGACGAGGGCGACGAGGAGAACGTATGGGGCTACGGGGTGAGCTTCGCCCGGCTCGTCACTTATGTCGACGGGGGCGAGCGGATCACCAACGACTGCTCCTCGGAGCGGCTCACCCGCGTTGTGGACGAGTACCTGAGAAAGAGCCTGTGGATAGAATAGACGGTCCGCTGCCCGACCGAAAAGAGACAGCCAAAAGTTTGGGTTTGATTAGTTAGTAGAGAGCCCTAAAGCTCTCACCCCCTCCGCATCCGCGACGGCCCCGGAGGGTTTTTAAGAAATCGAGCTTATGTCACATTCACAGCCATACGGACCACAGGAAAGAATCAAGGCGGCCTTTCTGGCCGGCATTCGCATGACGACAGCACAGGCGAACCGCCTCGGGCAAACGAGCGATTCCCGCAAGGTCATATCCCGCTTAATCAAGCAGGGTATGCCTATCGAATACTACTGGAATATCCGCAAGGACGACAGCGGCCGGACGGTGGCGAAATACAAGACATACTATTACGGATCGCCCCTGCCCGCCAAAGGGTCGAGAATGGGGACTTTCGATCATCCGAAACTGGATTTGTGACAGACTAATTCTGAATGAAAATAATGAAAAACGAAATCGAGCTTTGCGGGCTCTTGTGGGACCGTGACAACCTGACAATCGGTGGTTACGAGAAGGACGGCCATCATTACTACACATGGCATGAGGCGATGGAGGCCGCGAAGTCCGTCGGGAAGCGCTTGCCGACCCGGGAGGAATTGAAGGCATTATGTGATCTTGGCTCGACATGGGACGACGAGTTAAAGGACCGTTGGTTTGGGGGCAACCACGACTCGGATCACAAGGGCTCGTTATTCCTGCCTGCTGCGGGCCTGCGCTACAGCAATAGCGGCGAGTTGGCCAGCACGAGCTTATACGGCTACTATTGGTCCTCGTCGCCGTACTACGGAGGCGACAACGGCGCGGGCACCCTCGGCTTCTACTCGGGCTACGTCAACCCACTGAGCTACAACGGTCGCGCCCTCGGCTTCAGCGTGCGTTGCGTGCGGGACAAAGAATAGTTCTTGAAAAGAAAAAGCCCCCGACGGGTGATATCGGGAGCTTGGGATTGATTAAAAGCCGGCCGGTAGTTGTCCGACTCCGTCCGACCGGACAAAGATACACAACTTTTTTAAAACGATACGATTATGGGATTGATTAAAAAGCCGTCTGAGCTTCAGGTTCAGACCACGATCAAAGCCCTGCTGTACGGACAGCCGGGCATCGGTAAGACGACCGACGCGCTTTCTGCGCCTTATCCGGTACTTCTGGACTTCGACAACGGCGTTCACCGCGTCAATGTCGCGCACCAGACCCCCACGCTTCAGGTGAGTTCCTACAACGATTTTCTCGAAGTGATGCAGAGCGGGGAGCTCGCTCCGTTCAAGACTATCGTGATCGACACGGCGGGCAAGATGCTCGACTACATGGGGGCGTGGCTGATCCAAAACGACCCGAAGCTGGGCCAACGGGACGGCAGCCTGTCCCTGAAAGGCTACGGCGCGCGCAAGGCCGAGTTTATCCGGGTCCTTAAATCGATCTCGATAATGGGCAAGCACATTGTTTTCGTGGCTCACGAGCGTGAGGAAAAGGAGGGCGACCAGAAGATCATCCGGCCGGAGATCGGAGGCTCGTCGGCCGGGGACCTGATTAAGGAGCTGGACCTGGTGGGATACGTTCAGGCCATCGGCAAGCAGCGGACGATCTCGTTCGACCCGTGCGAGAAGTTCTACGGCAAGAATACGTGCAATCTTCCCAGCGTCATCAACATTCCGAGGCTGATCGACGAGAACGGGACCGTCATCGCTCCGAACGATTTGCTGACGAACATCTTCAAGTCTTACCAAGAGAATCTCGAAAAGCGCAAGGAGGAAGTCAGGAAGTATAACGACCTGATCGCGCTGATCGACCGGAATGTCGAGGCTATTACCGATTGCGACAGCCTGAACGATGCCACGTCCCGGTTGCGGGATTTCGAGACGATTTGGGACTCTAAGATTCAGGCATCGCGCAAGCTCGTGGCGAAAGCCGCCGCGCTCTCTTGCCAGTTCAACAAAGAAACAGGGAAATATGAGCCGGCCGCCTAAATACAGGATATATCCGTCGCTTCTCGACCGTTTCAACGAGTATCGGTACATCGATGCCGCTATCGAGAAGCCGTGGAATGCCGATAAGACCCCTTCCGACGTGGAGGCGGAGATCGAACGGGGACTTCTCGACGCGATCAACCGCGTGCCGTTCGAGAGCGAGGCGGCCGAGCGCGGCACCTGCTTTAACAATCTTGTCGATGCCGCTCTTGCCGGCGTGATGACAATCTCAAGCAACGCGACCGACAAGGCGGGGACCGAACTGATCCGCATCGATCATAAGTCGCGTATGGGCACGGCCTATATTTTCGATTTCCCGGTGAAGATCGTGCAGGAGTTCGTCGATTATTTCCGGGGAGCGGCTTCGCAGGTCTTCTGCTCGGGTACGCTCGAAACGCAGTACGGCGACGTGGAGCTCTACGGTTACATCGACGAACTGATTCAGGATACGGTGTTCGACATCAAGACGACGAGTCGCTACGAGTTCGGCAAATTCCGCATGGCTTGGCAGAAGGACGTTTATCCGTTCTGCCTCGATCAGATGGGTTGCCGCATCCGGGGATTCGAGTACACGGTAACCGATTTTAAGAACACGTACCAAGAGTGGTACGACTTCCACTACGACGATAGCCGGCAGCGGCTTCGGGAACATTGCGAACGTTTCATCGAATTTCTCGAAGCGCGCCGGGATAAGATTACCGACAAGAAGATTTTCAATAACGCATAATTATGGCAGTATTAAAGCGACAGAACGTGTGTTTCGGTACGAAATACACGGACAACGCCGGGCAGGAGAAGACTCGCTGGGTGACTGTCGGCAAGGCATTCCACAGCGACCGGGGCGGCATCAGCATCAAGTTCGACACGATCCCTGCGGGCGGATGGGACGGCTGGGTGCAGTTGTTCGACGAGCGGGACCCGAATCAGGCCCCGCAGGGTTATAGCCGTCAGGGGGCCGGCCCGACCGGTTACGGACAGCAGGGTCCGGCAACGGCTCCGCAGGGGTACGCCGGCCAACCTTACCCGGCAGTCGGCCAAGCTCCTTACGGCAATCAGGGGACCGCTGCCCGGGCGGATAGCCAATATTCGGGAGGCTATACGGTTCCTCCGGCCGATAATCCGGACGATCTTCCCTTCTGAAACCGGGCGCTATGAAATTCAGAGTCGAAAAAGCGCGGGACAAACAGGCCGTCATGGCTTACCTCGACCGGCTTCCGGAGGGCAAGGCTTACGATGTGACCGTCGTGCGCCACCGCGAGCGGCGGTCGGTCGATCAGAACCGCCTGCTGTGGCTCTGGATCAAGTGCATCAGCGACGAGACGGGGCAGGACAAGGACGATCTGCACGAGTATTTCAAGCAGAAGTTTTTGGGGGTCGATACGAAAACGCTCTGGGGTACGACCCTGTACCGTCCCGTGTCCACCTCCGCTCTCGATTCGCTCCGGTTCACTCAGTATCTCGAACACATCCGGGCCTTCGCTTCGTCGGAGCTCGGGATCGAGCTTCCGAACCCGGAGGACCGGTATTGGGATCAATTCGAACATCAGTACGACAACCAAATCTAAATCGTAAAACATGAAAGACTTATCTAACTACATTCCGGACGAGATCAAGTTCAATCTGCCGAAAGCGGCGGATCGCTTTCCTAAAGTGCTTTTCGAGGGAGCCGACTCGCTGGCAGAGATCGAGAAGCTGTTGGCCGACAAGTTCGTCGCGCTGAATGCCGGGCCGAAGGTCGTCCGCTTTCTCGACGCTTACGAGAAGCAGACGATGCGCAATAATTACGCGGAGCTGATGGAGGGCGACAAGATCAAGCACGAGACGGAGCTCGTGAAGATCGAGGCGGAGGCCAAACAGCGCGTCAAGGACGCGAAGGAACGCCTTCAGGCAACCCTGACCCGCATCGATAATCTGGTCAAAGAGGTCAAGGCCGGCAGCAAGGAGATCGATTTGCCGCAGGATACGACGTACCGGATCGCGGTGGATAACCATTACCTGTACTACACATGGGCGAACGGTCAGTTCAAGCTGGCCGACGTGTGCCTTATTCCCGAGTGGGAGCGCCGCGAATTGTTCAACATGCAGGACAAGAACGCGCAGGCTCTTTTCGATATGTTCGGCTTCGACTTCCGCAAGAAGGAGCAAGAGAATCTTTTGGACGAGGATATGGCCGAAGGCGACGGCGAGAGTGCCGATTTCGAGGACGACTCGGAGATCGGCGACGATAGCGACGAAACGCTTGAGGAAGAATAGACCATGTACCGGCTTCGTCCATATCAGCAACAGGCCGCCGACGTAGCGGTGCGGTATTTCAAGGATCGCACCGCTACGGCCAACGGTATTATGGTTCTTCCGACGGGCAGCGGCAAGAGTCTGGTCATTGCCGACATCGCCGCTCGGCTCGGCGCTCCGGTGCTGGTGTTCCAGCCGAGCAAGGAGATACTGGAGCAGAACTACGCGAAGCTATGCGCATACGACATCCTCGAATGCGCGGTCTACTCGGCCTCCTGCAATAGCAAGGCTATCTCCCGTATCACCTTTGCCACAATCGGCAGCGTGAAGAACCACGTCGAGGAGTTCTCGCACTTCCGGTATGTGATCGTGGACGAGTGCCATTTGGTCAATCCGAAGGAGGGAATGTACCGCGACTTCTTCAAGGCGATCCGGTGTAAGATCATCGGCCTGACGGCTACGCCGTACCGCCTGTATTCGACGCGAAACGGCGCGGTCCTGCGCTTTATCACGAATACCAGCCCGCGCGTCTTCTCGCGCCTTCTGTTCTTCGTGCAGATCGGCTATCTGTTCGGGCAGGGGTATCTGGCCAAACTGAACTACTACCGCATCCCGCTGATCGATCTGAACCGGTTGCGCAGGAATTCGACCGGGGCCGACTATACGGACGACTCCGTGCAGCGCGAGTATAGGCGCGTGAGCTTCAACGACGGAGTGCTGAATATCGTTCGGCGGCTTCTTCGGGTGAATCGTAGGGGCATATTGCTGTTCTCCCGGTTCGTGGAGGAGGCTCAGTACATTTCCGACAGCCTGCCGGGTATGGCGGCTATCGTGTCGCAGAATACGCCGAAAAAGGAGCGCGAGCGCATCCTCGCCGACTTCAAGGCGGGACGAATCAAGGTCGTCACGAATGTCGGCGTGCTGACGACGGGCTTCGACTATCCGGAGCTCGACACGGTGGTGCTGGCCCGGCCGACGCTTTCGCTGGCTCTGTACTATCAAATGGTGGGTCGGGCGATTCGTCCTCATCCGTCGAAGGCCGAGGGCTGGATCGTCGATCTGTGCGGCAATTTCAACCGCTTCGGCCGGGTCGAGGATTTGCAGCTCGCCTCTTATAAGCCGGGTACGTACTGCATACAGAACCGGACGCGGGTATTGACTAACGTGTATATGTAGATTATGAACTATATCGAACTGATAAACCTTTTTTGGCAAACACGACGTAGAGTGCGATTGTCCAGCGTAGAGGCCGACCTGTATTTTTTTCTTTTGCAGGAATGCAATACGCAAAACTGGGAGAATCCCTTTGAGTGTCCCAACGGGTTGATCTGCGTCTCGATCGGTATGAGCGAACCTACCTTGATCGATGCACGCAATAGATTACAGCAGAAAGGATTTATTGAGTTTGTGAAAGGAAAAAGGCGGGCTCAATCTCCGGTATACACTCTTTTAAGCTTAAATAATTTTAGTAAAAACTTTAGCAAAAACTTTAGTAAAAGCTTTAGTAAAAACTTTAGCAAAACACATAGCAAAACGGCCGATACACCTCTTATAGGAGAAAAACAAAAACAAAAACAAAAACCTCCTATAAGTCCTCCTAAATCGGAGGACGCTGAATTGCCGTTCGGAACTTCGGAAAATGGAAATTCGGGGAAACCGAATATTCCGGGCAAGCCGGAGATCGAGGAGATCGTAAGGTTCTACAACGACACCTGCAAATCGCTGCGTCCCGTAAAAACACTTACCGACAAGCGGCGGGAGGCTGTATATGCCCGGCTCCGCGAGCACGGCCGGGAGGCTGTTTTCGACGTGATCCGGGCCGCCGGCCGGTCGTCGTTTCTCGCCGGACAGAATACTCGCGAATGGACGGCCGACTTCGATTGGATTTTCAGACCGGTAAATTTCGTGAAAGTGCTGGAAGGCAAGTATGAAAACAAAGAAAAATCGCAACAGTATGGAAGCGAAAGCAATAGGCAGATTAACGAGCGCCTTGCCGTTCCGAGCCACTACGAGGTTTTTTAGGATCGGTCGGCCTGTGCAGGAAGTCCGGGACAATCTGCTGGCCATTTGCGGGCAGTTGATTGCCGGGAGCGGGAAAGCGGCTCGCTTCACCCCGGCGCACTACCGGGCTATCGACATCGCGGCCGGGTGGCTGACCTCCGGCAATACTTGGGGACTGAAGATCATGGGCGGAATCGGAACCGGCAAGAGTACGCTGATGGAGGCGATTCGGTTGTTCGTGAACGACTACATGCAGCGAGTTCCGCTTAGCGAAAGAGCGTTCGTCAACATCTTCCACGCCTCGGATGTGGCCGATGCTTTCCGGGCCGACAGCGATATATGTCCGATGTTCTTCCGTTACCGGACTGTGGCCATCGACGATCTCGGCGTGGAACCGACCACTGTCAAGCATTACGGGAACGAGATCATGCCGCTTGCCGATATTCTGCACCGGCGGGCCGACGAGCGGAAAGTTACGATAGTCGTGACGAATCTCAACAAGGAGTCGATCCGTGGGAGGTACGGCGAACGGGTGTACGACCGAATGCGGGACATGACGACGATCATTTTGGACGGACAGAGTAACCGGGGCAATCATGGATAGCGTTTTCGACATCATAGAAGCCATTATCGAAGGCAAGCGCGCAGCGAAAAAGCCCCCGTTCATAGCCTTGTACCCTGAGATCGCCGCCCACTATTCGGGGCCCGATCTGCAAGGCGAGTTGGACCGTTTGGTCGATGCCGGAATGCTCGTTTGCGGGCCGACGGTCAATAGCACGTATTACAAACTGAAGCCATGACCCACGCGTCTCTTTTTTCCGGCATAGGCGGCTTCGATCTGGCCGCAGAATGGGCGCGTATCACTGCGGATATTCGAGACGATCAACGATTACGATAATTATGAAAACGGATAAAAAGGGAAACGAATACCAAGAGGAAATCCGTCAACTGAAGGCAGAAATAGCCAAACTGAAAATCTGCCTCGACGAGTCGAAGCAGCGCGAGGAAATAGCCCGCAAGGTAATCGATGACAAGAATAGGGAAATTGAAAAATTGAGACGATTATGAAAACATTACGTGAAGTAGCCGAGGCACTGTGCCCGATTCGTTTGGGTGAGGATTACGATAAGACCATCTACAACATGATAGATGAAGCTTGCCACAATGAATGGATAGACGGGTTCATTACCGGCGCTCAATGGAGGGAGGATAATCCGGTTGCGGCCGATTCTGCGTCCGATCCCGAGTCCGACTCCATCGAGCTTTGCGGCCTGCTGTGGGACACAGAGAATTTGGCCATCGGCGGTTACAAGAAGGACGGCCATCATTACTACACATGGCATGAGGCAATGGATGCCGCGAGGTCCGTCGGGAAGCGCTTGCCGACCGGGGATGAATGGACGGCATTATGTGATCTTGGCTCGACATGGGACGACGAGTTAAAGGGCCGTTGGTTTGGGGGTAATCACGACTCGGACCACAAGGGCTCGTTATTCCTGCCTATTGCGGGCCTCAGCTCTTCTAAGGGCCTCGGCTATCGCACAAAGATGATCGGTACGAGTACCAGCGGCTACTATTGGTCCTCGTCGCCGGGCTACGGAAGCAGCAACTACGCGGTCAACCTCTACTTCCGCTCGGGCTTCGTCTACCCGCTGAACTACTTCAATCGCGCCAACGGCTTCAGCGTGCGTTGCGTTCGGGACAAAGAATAACAGATAGATTATGAGAGTTATAGTTACTTTTTCCGGCGGTAAAGACAGCCTTGCTGCTCTGTTGTGGACCCGCGAACATATCACCAAGAATTTCACGACGGTATTCTGCGATACTGGGTGGGAACACCCACTAACCTACGAATACATCCATCGCATCGCCGACAAGCTGCATCTCGATCTGGTAACATTGAAGTCGAAGAAGTATGCAGGTATGGTCGATCTTGCCCGGCAGAAGCATCGCTGCCCGTCGGCGCGCGCCCGGTATTGTACAGAGGAACTGAAGACGAAGCCAATGACTGACTACATCCTCGACGTCGTACAAGATAATACGCTCATTATTCAGGGCATCCGTGCCGCGGAATCCTCGGCACGAGCCAAGATGAAGACGCAATGCACCTATTTCAAGTATTATTTCGAGCCTTACGGCTACGACAAAAACGGAAAGCCGAAGAAGTATAGCTACCGCGGCAAGGATGTTCGGGTGTTCCGGTCACAGTTCGCCGACGATCTTTTGCGTCCCGTGTTCGACTGGTCGGCGCAACAGGTCATCGATTACATCCTCGCCGCGGGCCTCGAACCGAATCCCCTCTACAAAATGGGTTATAAGCGGGTCGGCTGCTGGCCGTGCGTGATGTGCAGTCAGCGGGATATTCTCAACATCGCCATCCAGTCGCCGGAACGTATCGAGCAAATCGCAAACCTCGAAAAGGAATTGCAGTCGTCGTTCTTCGGTCCTAACAAAATACCGACTCGCGCCATAACCAGCGGTAATAAATATTCCTCGATCCGGGATGTTGTACGGTACGTCCAATGGCAGAACGCGACGGGCTCCTTGTTCGATGACGACACGGCCACGAGTTGCATGAGTTATTACGGGTTGTGCGAATGATAAATGACAGCTTCATCCTCCAGTTATTAAGTAATTCTTAACAACTGAAACTTTAAAAAACATTAAACACTTTAAAGAATGAGCTATGAAAAACAAAATTAACATTGAAATCACACAAGACGGCTGGACGACAGACATTCTGTTTAATGGCAAAAAGTATAGGGAACGCCACGAACGTATACCGACTGGTTCTGAATGTGTTGAAGGTGATTTTGAATCGGAAGAAGAATTGCCGGATGATATCATAGGTGCTGTTGGTGGATTTTTCTGTTTCGATTGTATGATGGCGCTTAGGCGTAATGAACTATGAAAATGATCCCTGATGCAGACATAGTTTGGAATAAAAGAGAACAATCCCGCATCGAGGCCCAAATCAAAAAGCAGCAAGAGTTGAAGCTGATCGGACGCATGAAGAAGGTACCGGGGCACACTCTGTTCTCTTTCAACTACAAAACAGGCGAGATCAAGCCGGCCGACGTGATTCGGGAGTGTGCGATGGGCTTTGACGGATTGCCTCTCTACAAGGAGAGAATAGTGGTGGAGAAGGATTGCTACTACGAACAGGCGCTGAATGTCAAGAATTTTGTAAAACGATTGAAAAGAAAGAGCTATGAAAACACTTGAGTTGAAAGATATTTGCGGCTATATGCCGTACGGGCTAATGCAAAAGCATTATAAAAATGTTTGTCCTTTTGCCGTTGAGATTAAGTCACATATAGGTGGATATGTGTTTCTCAAAATACCTCCCAAACATGGAAAGCCTCTTCTTCGCCCGATGTCCGACCTAACCAAAGAGATCACCCACGAAGGGGAAAGGTTTGTGCCGACTTTAGCATTAGATAAATTAAATTGTTTCCCTGTATCTGATACAGAGAAGGCGTTAAGGTACTACGACAAGCTCAATGAATGGATGTTCGACTACCGGAACCTGATCTACGCCGGACTGGCAATCGACGTGAATACCTTACCTGAAAATCCTTATGAATGATGAAAACACCAGAAGAAGCAGCCCGAGAGTATGCCAGCGACAATGGATTTATGCATGATGAATGGCGCGATATATACAACGCTTTCCTTGCCGGCTATAAAGTGGGCGAAGCCCCAAAATGGATCAGCGTAGAGGATAAATTGCCGGTAATTGGTAAAAATGGGATTAGCGATACGGTTCTTGTGTTTGATGGTAGCTACCACTGTGCATCATATTGCAAAAATAAATATTATCCACAGGGGGCATGGTTTGATCCAGCGATGGATTTACCGATAGATGTCACCCACTGGCGACTCATAGAACTATTAAAAACTAAAGAATATGAAACGGATAATCAGACACGGCGAGCAATACGCTAATGCCATCTTTTTGAGAGAATGCTGCAATTGTGGCTGCCAGTTCGAGTATGAACGGAAAGACGTAGAAAAAACCTATTACGATCAGAGGTACGATATGGAATTCTGGTACATGTCCTGCCCGGAATGCGGTGATGTAACGGGATTCGAGAAACCAGAACCGATAAGATACGAACAGTAGAAAGACGAAAAACAGTGAGAATCATGCGGAAAATACTTTTCAGAGGCAAGAGCCTCGACAATGGGAAATGGGAGAGCGGATACCTACTCGAAAATCAAGGTCGGACCTTCATTTACCAAGCAACGAACGATAACGGCCGCATCTCCGTCGCTGCGGTAGAAGTCGATCCGGCCACCGTCGGCCAGTACACGGGGCGAAAAGACAAGAACGGAAAGGATGTATATGAGGCAGATATCCTTACCGACAAATTTGGAAGCATGGGGGTCGTCGAATGGAGAGACAGTGGTTTTGTCGTGAACTTCGGAGATACGGATATTTTCGATCTGTCTGGCTGTTTTGGCGATTCGTATCAAATGTGGGTTGTAGGTAACATCCATGATAATGCGGACCTGATAAAAATAGACGAAATATGAAAAAGATGATGTTTAACGACCGTTACGGCCTGACGCAGGCGGTTATCAGTGGTCGAAAGACGGTGACAAGGCGGATTGTTGATCCGCAGGGTAAGTACGAAGAACTACGGTGGTGGCAGCCATGTCTTGAGTTTGAAGAATGTCTGTATGGCTATACCGAGAATGAAGGTTGGGAGGTAATTGAACCAAGATACAATGTTGGAGAGATCGTAGCCGTGGCTCAAAGATATGATAGCTTCTTGCACCCCAACAATGGAGTGATTGAGCACGATTATCAGACCACCGCACTTGCGTCAAAAGGTTGGGATAACAAAATGTTTGTTAAGGCTGATCTGATGCCCCACCAAATACAGATTAGAGACCTTCGGATTGAGCGGTTGCAGGATATTTCGGACGATTACTTTAAGGAAGGGATAACATTATTAGCATCGGCTGATGATGGCCGTATACAATGGGGATATGCAGATGAACATTTACGATATTACATGTTCGACTCACCCCGCGAAGCTTTCGCCTCGCTGATCGACAAGGTTTCCGGCAAAGGTACATGGGATCGGAATCCTTTTGTTTGGCGCATCGAGTTTCAACTGGTGAAATAATACAAAGCATTGGGACGATGACGATTCTTGAAAGTGAGATACAGCGTATATCCGCAGCCGTCGAACAGGCGACGGGTTTCGGATTGGAGGATATACGAGCTCGTAGCAGGAGACTACCGGTAGTTCGGGCGCGGATCATTCTGTGCCGTGAGATTCACAAACGCGGCGCGTCGGCCCGAGAGATCGGACAGGCAATTCATCGGGATCGTGCGAGTATTGGCTACCTGATCAATCGCTACCAAGACGAATACGACACCTCCCCTATTTTCCGTGAAATGGCGATAAAAGTAAAGGATATTCTAAATGAGGCATAGGGAAAGCGATTTGCAAATAGCGTGCGTTCGGTGGTTTACTATGCAGTATCCACAGTATCGAGGACTGCTGTTCGCCGTGCCTAACGGCGGCTCACGGAACCGGATCGAGGCGGCGCGGATGAAAGCCGAGGGAACGGTTGCCGGGGTTAGCGATCTGATTCTACTGGTTCCGCGAGGTCATTTCGGGGCTCTCTGCATTGAATTGAAGACTGAGACGGGCAGATTGTCGCCGGCACAGAAAGAATGGCTGCAATGGGCCGAAACGAACGGAAACAAGTGTGTGGTAGTACGGCACATCGAGCAGTTTATCGAAGAGGTCAAGAATTATTTGGGTAGACAGTGACGTTGAATGACTATATATCGAAAAGATATGACCGGTGGCTTGATTACGCGACCTATCATTGCCATGCGTCCGGATTGTCAATCGAACCGGCCGAAGTGCTTAACGATGTTCTCTGCGGCCTTCTTTCGCGATCTCCGCTGCGTTTAGAAATGCTGATGCAGTGTGCCCGCGACGGGTACACCGAGCTCGACTTCTTTGTCCTTTCAATTATTAAGCGTAACATCATATCCCCTCGCTCATCGTTTCGTTATAAACAAGCCCAACATTGCACGTATTCGGTTGACTGGTCAGAGGAGCATCCGGAACCGAGAGTCGATATTGACGATCTCAATCTTGACGAATGTTATCAAATTGTCAGTGACACATTGGATGAACTTGAACTGCCCAAGCGCGACCGCATCATTTTTGAGTGGAAGTTCTTCGATGGACGACCGTATTCTGAATGGCCCGGGCCGGAAAGCCAGAAATGTTTGTACAACAAGTTCGACAAAATTTTTTTTGCACTTTCTTCAAAAATCAGGGAAAAAATCGGGGAGTAATTCTATGTTATGTTGAAACATTGCACGTTATGGCAAAATATAGTAAAGAAAAAATCAAGGAGTGGGCCGAATGGGTGCGCAACAATGGCCTCATTGATTACGGAGGAGCGCGTCTTCGGGACTTTTGTAATTATGCGGGAATAGACTATCAAACATACTACCGATGGCTCGAAAATGCGGAATTTGCGGAAGCTATAAAAAAGGCGAAGGAAGAATATCGCGATTTGCTCGAGCAGGACATAGTGAAGTCCCTTTCCAATGTAGCCAAAGGTTACGAATGGACACAATCGACAACCGAGTACGGCTATGACAAGATGGGCAATCTTTACAAAAAAAAGCATACGACTAAGACGATGCGCGAGCCTGCCAACGTCGGGGCTGCTATCTTTTTGCTGACGAACATCGCACCCGGGCGTTGGAAAAACCGTCAATCGCAGGAAGTCACCGGTAAAGACGGAAAAGACCTGCTGGCTGGGGCGAAGCTCATTGCCGGGATGGGTAAGGATGAGATTGCCGAGCTTTTGAGTGATGAGTGATGCAAGGTACATAGCCGCAGTTCAGCAGGGCGTTCGGCATAGCTTTCCGCTGTTTTCAGCAGCAATTAAGGGGAAGGGGTTCTTCACCCCCTTCCATTTACGATATTACAAAATTCTGAATGCCTTCGCCCACAAACGTATCAAGAGGCTGATAGTCTCCATCCCTCCTCAGCATGGTAAATCGGAGGGGTCGACCCGGTTGCTTCCGGCCTATCTTTTCGGACTGAATCCGGACTTGAAAATAGCGATTGCCTCGTATTCGGACCGATTCGCCCGGAAGTTCAATCGCGAAATTCAGCGGATTATCGACTCCGAGCGATACTATACGCTTTTCCCCGATACGCAACTCGCCGGTAGTCCGGTAGCCGATGATTCGAGCAGATGGGCGAGAACCGCAGGCGAGTTTGAAATAATAGGCCGCGGAGGAAAGCTTACGGCTGTGGGGCGAAGTGGTGGTCTGACCGGACAGACTGTCGATGTGCTTATTTTGGACGACCTGTACAAAAATGCGGCAGAGGCCAATTCTCCGCTCATTCGTGACGCGGTTTGGGAATGGTATACGTCTGTTGCGGAAACTCGTCTGCACAACGACTCGCAAGAACTGATCGTCTTTACGCGATGGCATGAGGACGACCTGATCGGCCGGATCGAAGCCTCAGAAAAGGTGGTTAACCTGACATCGCTCAGGCAGCTATCGGGCTGTGATCCCGATGCGTGGCTGAAGGTCGATTTCGAGGCGATCAAGGAGGGGCCACGCACAGACCTCGATCCGCGCGAACTCGGGCAGCCATTATGGCCCGAGCGGCATAGCCTACAATCGTTAGTTCGCCGCCGTGCGCTCGATCCGGTGGGTTTCGACAGTCTGTATCAAGGCCGTCCGGCAACTAAAGAAGGGCTGCTATATGGAGCCGAATTTCAGACATACGACGAACTTCCTCCGGCGAACGAGATCATCAAAAAAGCGAATTACACTGATACGGCCGATTTGGGTGACGACTACCTGTGCTCGATCTGCTATGTCGTGAGTCGTGATGGTTTTGCCTATGTAACGGACGTGCTTTTTACGCAGGAGCCTATGGAAGTGACCGAGCCGATGACCGCGCAAATGCTTTTGCGGAACGATACAAGGATAGCTTATATCGAGAGCAACAACGGCGGCCGAGGATTCGCCCGTGCAGTGGGTAGACTGGCCCCAGCAGTCCGTGTCGAATGGTTTCATCAATCGGGAAATAAGGAGTCAAGGATATTGACTAATTCGGCATCCGTAATAAATCGCATAAAATTTCCTTCAGAATGGGGAAAAATCTGGCCTTCATTCTATGTTATGGTGACGGCCTACAAGCGACTGTTCCGGGCGAATCGGTTCGACGATGCGGCCGATGCCCTGACCGGCATTGTTGAGCGCGAGTTCCATAGAGGGCCGGTCCGCAAAACGAGAGTATCTGTAGGTAGTTTGCCACGATGAGAAAGATTACATTACGGGAATTTCTGCACATACAGCAGGCGTTGACAGACGAGGTGGAGATGACGGCCGAGAATTTCCCGAAGCCGTCCCGCCTATGCGGCCGTCAAGTGCCGAACAATCTCGACAGCCTGATGTTCGAGCAGCTCTGTCGTTTACAAACCATACGAAACGTACATGCCTTGTTACTCATCCCGCCTGAAATCATCCTCGGGCTTCCTGCTGCGAAAATCATGAGGACATCGGCGCGCGACGCAATAGGTTTTGCTATTTGGGTCGGGACCGAAATAGAGCGCATCAACAAGCTTTTCCAAAGCACGATTGTAAATCCGACAAAAGAAGAGATTGCCGCTGGTATCGAAAGGCTGCGTTTCGGTCCGTTCGGGATGGTCGATTGGTTCGCCCAGCGCATGCACATAGCCGATCACGATCAGGTCATGGCTTTACCTTGGCTTCGCCTGTACGAATGTGCTCGGATCGATGCACGTCGAGCTGAGTACGAACGCCGGTTGCGAGATATTTACCAGCAAAAGAACAAACTATGAAAAAGAGCGTCGAAGAAAAGATCAGGGAAATCATCGAAGCAATGGGCATCGCGTATCTGTTCGAGTCGTGGCACGGCGCGAATGTCGAGCTTGATCGAAAAAAGCGGATGCGGGTGTTATCCTACCCTATTTGCATCAACGTACTGCCGCAGCGCGGTACGATTTACTGGAACAACAATGGCCAGATTGTCGATGCTCCGAACTGCGTGCTCGCGTTCGGTGATGAAATTCGGCTTGATGCTCCGGCCGACGAAGTGCAGCAAGTCGTCGAACGTATGAAGCAATTGGCGATGCAATTTGTCGTGCGTGTGAACGGTAGCGGGCTATTCGAGCCGGTTAGTGGCCCGATAATCTATACCTGTATGTTCGACAAATTGGATCGGAACCTTGCGCTCGTGACGGTCGAATTGGTATTGCGAGAAATTATGGGTGTTTGCGCGCGTAATTTGACGGAGTAATGGAAGCGCTTAGATATCAGGGAGCAGAGGTAGTTGCAGAGGAACTCGAAGCGCTACGTCAACGTATTATTGCCAACATGGACGCAGCCGGTCAGCGCGCAAGTGGAGCAACGGCCAATAGCCTGACACCTGAAGTGACGGAAGGGTCGGCCGGAATCACCGGTATTTTGTGGGGGCGCTCGTTCTTTTCCACGCTTGAAAAGGGATCGCGTCCTTGGAAAAGGCAGTACATTCGGCCGCCGAAGTTTTTCATCGATCTGATGGCCGAATGGGCTGCGAGAAAGGGTATCTCCGCGCCGGCCGGAGGTATTGCGTACAACATTATGACGAAAGGCTCGAAGCTATATCGCACCGGTGGCCGGACAGATATTTATTCAAACGAAATTCCTGCGACGATTGATCGGATTGCCAGTCGTCTCGCCGGTATCTTTGACGTGGCGATAGACGAATCGATAACCAAAAAATAGAATAGAGCATGAGAATATGGGATGCGGGCTTGGGTTTTTCGATCACCTACCCTAACTCGGTACATTTCGCCTTCACGCCGGCGATTATCAGCGTTTCGGGCCGAATCAAATCGGCCTCTGTCGAGATTACCTGCGACTCGACGGGTCAGAGTTACACAGAGAACCGCAAGGCATCACCTGCTGGCGGAGTCGTGTTCGATATCCAGCGTTATTTGCAGATGATTCTCGAAGGCATCAGGCATTCGGTTGTCGATTATTCTGTTCGATTTTCAGACAGTCCTATCGTCCGAAAAATTCATGTAAAAGTCACGGTAAGCGTAACGACGTTCGAGTTCGATATGGATTGCGTGTGGGGCGCTCTCGATGCCGGCGAGCGGTGCGGGGGCCCGTATATCCGTACATGGTTCGTAAACTACCCTTTCACGTTCAATGTGATTTCCAAACCAAGCAACTTTTTCGATGTCAAGTGTGACGACGGGCCGGTCAGTTCGCTCGCCTTCGGGTTGACGACGACCGACGAGGACGATTATCATCATTACATAGTCAATCCGGCCCGCGTTTTCGATACCTTCTTGGCAAACCGCCGTCTGTACATTGCCATTCCGAATGCCTTGCAGATTCGCAATGACGTGGAACGGGTCGGCGTAACGTCATACGATTTGCGAATAAGCCGCGATTGTTCGGGCGTGTATCTGCGGTGGATCGACCGGCAAGGGCAGTACGAATACTACCTATTCCAACGGACAGCTCACGAATACGCCATAAGTAAAGACGAGTCATTTTCACGTAATGAAATGAGCAACCCCGCTCAATACGTTGACGGGGTGAATATCGGAACATCGACACGCCAGATTCTACGACAGGCCGAAACGCTCACGATAGTAGCTCCATTGATCGACGATCCGACATACGACTATCTGTCTGATCTGGCACAGTCGCCGGTGGTCGATCTGTTCACCGGTTACGACGATGAAGGGGTGCCGATGTGGCGGAGAGTGAATGTGGCTACGGGATCGCGGACGCGAAGCAACGACCTGCTGCAAGATTTCAATGTATCGATTACCCTGCCCGAGAAAAATGCGCAAATCTTGTGAGGCATGAAGGAAGAACTATACATAGATGATCAGATCGTAGACCTGTATCCGGACAAACCGATCACGCTGAATTTCAAGTCGAATATTCTACATGACATCAGCAAAATCACGGCGTCGAACAGCTATACGATTCAGTTGCCTAAAACGACTCGTAATCGTTGCGTATTGGATAATCCGACGGCTCCGGCCTACGACAGCCGTTTCCGCTATCGGACTCATGCCGCGCGGTATCTGCGCAATGGAATGATTGTAATCGACAGCGCGACAGCTATCGTAATGGAAAGTTCCGAAAGTTACGAGATCGCTCTGACGTGGGGCGTATTGCAGGCTTTGAAGACATGGGTATCCGATGCTCCTAAATTATCCGATTTGCCGGATGAAGGTACGACGCTCGCGTGGGACGAGAATACGGTGCCGGATTCTTATCCGCCTGCGGCTGGCGCTTTCTTCGCCGATTATAATACAGGAGTCCCCATGCTTTCGGAAGCCAAGAAGTTCGGCAATATTCATCCGTCAGTTCGGGTCGCTTGGATTCTGGAGCAGATCGAACAAGCCAACGGGTTTACGCTCGATATTCCGTCGCCGCAAAAAGAAGCGATTGAAAAACTGGCGATTCCATTGTTTGAAACCAACGGTAACATCACGAGTTGGAATGCGCAAGGCTACAAATCTTCCGACAGCTATTCGGGAAGGGCTACCGGGGTTTCCGGAGATATATGGTATGCGATTCTCCCGACAACATACACACAAAGCTCGCAGATTTGGACCGATCCCTATTTCGACACAGGGGGCAGCAGTCGAGTCCGGATTTACGTGTCAGGACAGATGCTGAAAAAATCGGCGATAGATACACATTGGGACAATCCGTCGGTCAGGTTGTACGAAGGATCGACGTGGGACGAAGTCGTCGGCGCTGCGGTTCCCGATTACAAATGGGATGCTGAACCTATTTCCGGTCATCCCGATCAAGGGTATACTATATTATTCGATCAAGTGGTTACCCTGAAAAAAGGCACGTCCTTCTGGCTGATCTCGACCAGTGATTGGCGACTGACCGATGCGGCGGTATACGTGAGTCCTTACGACGTAGACCTGCATTACCCGACGGCATATCCAATCGTTCCAAATCTTCCGAATATTAAGCAGATCGATTTCATCAAGGCATTATGCGCGATGTTCGGGCTTTTTGCCATGCCTTCGGGCACGCCGAACACGATCCGTTTGGTATCGCCGGATGTGCTATTGTCGAACATAGGCAGTGCGATTGATTGGTCGAACAAATTGATTGATGCTGGAGATCACGAGCCGAAGTCAACAGCTTTCACGTTCGGGGATTTCGCACAAAGGAATAATTTGAAATACAAGGAGGATGATACGGTAAAGATTGATGCGGACGGAGTTCTTGCCGTGGACGACGAGAGCCTTGATCCGGAGGAAGACCTTATTACACTTCCGTTTGCAGCCTCGTCCGGAAACATCATCGCGCACTATGAATGGAAAGACTCGACGAGTGGTGAAGGGCGAGAGCTCGAAGAAGTGAAGGTCGAGCCCCGCATCATGAATCTGACGAACGTGTCGGGTAAATGCGCGCTTTCGTTCGATGGGTTGAAATTCAGTGAATTGATAGCAGATTATTATGTCAACTATCAGGCGTTAATAAATCAGCCCGTCGTTATTAAAGAACGTTTTACCTTGACCGAATATGATCTTCAGACGCTTGATTACACTGTCCCCGTCTATTTGCGGCAATACGGCCGGTATTACGGTATTGTCACGATACAGACGAGCTCCGCGCATATTTGCGAGGTGCAACTATTGCAGTTATCAGAATCGGCAAATCAGTAAATATCATAGATATGGCAAATTCAGACACGAAAGAGAAGATACTCGAAATTCAGGTGAATTACGATAAGGCAATACAAGGGTTGTCCGAGTATATGGGCAAACTTGAGGAAGTCAATGCAGAAGAAAAGAAGCTGCGTGAAACTATCAAAGAAAGCGGAAAATCTACCGATGAACAACGGAAGCGGCTTGCCGCAATAAAGGCTGCACAAGATGAGTACAAGAGCGCGATTCGCGATCTAAACAAAGAGGTTCAGAACAATATCAAGCGTGAAAAGGAGCAAGATGGATCATTGCGTTCCTTACGCGCTCAATTATCGAATGCGACGAAAGACTTCGATAGTCTTAGCAAGGCCGAAAGAGAAGGAGCGAAGGGTAAAGCGCTTGCCAAACATATTAACGAGTTGACCGATGAGCTCAAAGAGGCAGAGGCCGAAACACAGCGCTTCTACCGCAATGTCGGTAATTATGAAGAGTCTATCAAGAAAGCCATTGCTGCGAATGTTCCGTTTATTGGACAAATTCAAAGTATGATAGATGTATCGGGTGGTGCAAGTAAGGCTATCAAATCTTTGGGATCGGCCGTCGTGAATTTGAGTAAAACGCTGCTTACGCTGTTGGCCAATCCTGTATTTGCCGTATTGGCCGGCCTTGCGGCGATCATAATGGCAATCAAAACAGCTATCAATTCGAGCGAGGAGGCGACGAATAGGTGGAATGTCGTTCTCGCTCCTCTCGGACGCGCTATGGATTTCTTGATGAACCTCTTGCAAAAAGCGGTGGGTTACTTGTTGTCTTTCGTCGAAGCCGGAATGAAAATGTATGATTGGGCTATGAAATTGGCCGAAAAACTGCCTATTGTGGGCGATAAGATTAAAGAAATCAACAAAGCGAACGAGGAAGCGATACAGCTTGCCAAAGAAAAGGCCGATATCGAGAAACAAGCACGCGAGAATGAAGTCCTCAATGCCAAAGACGCATTAAGAGTGGCCGAGCTCAGAAAAGAAGCCAAGGATCGCGAAAATGCTACTGCAGAGGAAAGGCTGGCGGCTATAAAAGAGGCGAATAAATTGGAAGAACAAGCTGCAAAACGTAATGTAGAATTGGCCGAGCGCCGTTATAACGCTCTGAAACTCGAATCGGAGAGGGCGGAAAATAACGCCGAGACAAACGCTGAGCTCGCAAGGCTCGAAGCGGATATGTACAATGCTCGGAGAGAGTATTTTTCAAAGACAATGGAACTGTTGGAGCAGGAAAATACGGTTCGAGGAGAAATTGCCGCTAAAGCGAAGGAGGCTGCTGCTGATATGCAAGCGCGAAAGCAGAAAGAACTCGAAGCCGTCCGAGCTGCACAGGATGCGATCTTCGCGCTGATAACTTCGGAATCGGAACGGCAGTTGACTCAAACTGAGGCGACTTATAATCGACAGATCGAGGACCTGAAGAAGCGGCTTGAAACGGAAAAGGACTTGACTATTGCCGCAAAAAGAGCGATTAACTCCCAAATCAACGCACTTGAGGACAAAAAGGAAATCGACCTCGCGCAGATTCGCCAGCAAGCCAACAAGGACGAGATTCAGAAAGAAGCCGACAAGCAGGCGAAGCTGATCGAGTTACGCCTATCCGCGCTTAAGGAGGGCAGCGATGAAGAACTGGCGCTCAGAATTCAGCAGCTGGAGTTGCAGAAGGCCGAGGAGATACGTGCGGCGGAAGAGTTGGGTATTGCCCGGGTCGAGGTTGAGGCTAAGTACAATAAGCTGATCGAGGATGAACGGACGAATGCGGCTGAGAATCTTCGCAATAAGGCGGCCGAAGAATTGGCGCTCGAATGGCAGAATAAGATCAACGAAGCTGCCTTGCACCATGAAGACACATTGCAGTTAGAAGTCGAGTACCGGCGGTCTGAGCTGGAGGCTTTGCATCAAATGGAGGGCGAATCGGACGCGGAATTTAAAGCCCGGCAGTTGGAGGCTGAGCAGAATTACGTCGATGCAAAAAAGACGCTTGCAAATAAAGAAATGGAAATCGAACAAGCCAAATATGAGGCGGCCGCAGCAATTACTGGGGGAATGTCTGATATGTTGGCTGAAATCGGAGAGAACAATCGAGCTTTTGCCGCCGCATCCAAGATTTTAGCATTGGCCGAAATCGCCATTGATACTGGTAAAGCCATATCAGCGGGTGTAGCCTCGGCGATGGAAGTTCCATTTCCTGCGAATTTAGTAGCTGTTGCTACGACAATTACAACGGTAATGGCAAATATTACGAATGCTATCAAGACTGTCAAATCAGCCAAATTCGCTGAGGGTGGTTTGGTTACCGGTCCCGGTTCCGGAACGTCTGATAGTATTCCTGCGCGTTTGTCGAACGGAGAGTCGGTTATGACTTCACGGGCGACAGAAATGTTCGCGCCCGTCCTTTCTGCTTTCAATCAGATCGGGGGCGGAGTGCCGATCTCCGTACAGCAGTCGAGCAGCGTGATCGAGGGCGAGGAAATGCTGGCGAGAGCTGTCGCAAAAGGAGTGGCCGCCCTACCCCGGCCGGTCGTGTCCGTCGAGGAGATCACGACAACGGCAAATCGGGTCGCTGTACTTGAAAAACTGGGCGACGCATGATAGTATATGAATCTTTGAAAGACAACCGCGATCTGTTGATACGGTTGGCCCGGACGGGGATAGCCGTCGAGGATGTGAAACATTTGGAACTGTACGAGGATTTCGTGAGGCTCAGGGCTGATGGACTGAAAACTACCTACGTCGTGGCCCATCTCTGCGATCAGTACGAGGTGAGCGAGGCGACCGTGTGGCGGATCATTCGGAAATTCCAGCGGGTTTTGGTGCAATAAAAACCCCCTCAAAACGAGGGGGCATCCGTTTGGAAGATAATTTGTGATAATTAAACAAACCGAACGGATTCTATTTCTTTTGCGAACGTTTTGATTTTTTCCTCAATTTTCCGTGCCGTCCTTTCGCTGGGCTTTCGGAATCCGCTGATATAATGTCCGAGTTGTTTTTGATTGACACCTGTAATTCGCTCCAATCCGGCTAACGTAAAGGCATAGGCGTAGTATTGAAGAAACGACGGGATATCGTATTTGAACTCAAAATCCAATGCCGGACACGTTTTACCTTCGGCCTGATACATAGCCTGCATTTCTTCGTATGAGTTATAGAAATCGGCTATTGTTTCCGCTACGGTTTTACCTTGTCCCAGCAAGCCGAAGGGAATATCCTTGATATACTCCATATTTGCATCGAAAGTGCCGTCGGCCCCCCGCTCGATGATTACTTGTGCTTTCATAGTTATAGTTTTAAATGTTGTCGGCAGTTGCCGGGGTCAGAACTCGACCCCGGACTGCTCACTGATACTTTTTAATGTCTTGCCTTTCGCTTCTTCGCTTTTGTGTCGAGGAATCTGAAATCGACGTTTTGTAATCGGGCTGTACCACCAATCGTGATTTTTTCCATGACTTAGGAAGTAGCAGCCTGCTTTCCTTAATTTCTTCTCAATTTCTGAATACTTCATCTTGTCGGTTGTTTAATTATCACAACACAAAGATAGTATTTTTACTATCAATATCCAAATTTTTCTTCAAATATTTTTCGCAAAATCGTGCATGGACATATTACTGTCACAGACTGACAGTCGAATTATACCATTTTGAGGGAAAAAAACGAGGCTTTGTTCTATGTTATGCCAAAAGTAGATTTTATGGCATATTTGAAAATTTACAGCCCTATCGTGAATGAGGAGAATAAGGCGATGACCCTTTTTTTCTCGGGTGTTGAGGGCGTATCTTTCCAAGATATCGACGAGTTCATATCGTCCATTCCCGAGAACGATAACCTAATCGACATGAGGTTGCATTGCGCAGGCGGCGATGTGATCGAAGGCTGGGCAATGGTCGATAAACTACGAGCAACCGGTAAGGAGATTTGTGCGACGATTGAAGGCCAATGCGCCTCGATGGCTACGGTGCTTCTCTGCGCCGCACCCAAAGAGGCTCGCCGGGCCTACCCGCACGCTCAGATTCTGATACATGATCCTTATATCCCCGAGTACACGCTGGCCGATGCCTATCGTGCGGAGGACCTCGAAAAGATTGCCGCCGATCTCCGTGCAAACACGGAGAAGATACTCGATTTCTATGTCGAGCGAACCGGGGCAAATCGCGAGGAGCTGGCCGCGCTGATGAAGGATGATAAATGGATCGATACCGCCGAAGCGCAGCGGCTCGGTTTCATTTCCGAAATAATCCCGCCGGCCTCGGCTTATGCCGGGAAAGGTGCGGCCGCATGGCCAAATAACAACCAAAATAAAACGAGTATGAAAAACGAAAAAACGATGCAGGCCGCCATGAAAAGGTTGGCGGCTCTCATGGGGTTCAACGTAACTCCCGCCCAAATCGTCGCATACGAACTCGATACCGAGAGCGGCGAGACGATCACAATCGATAAGCCGGAGGGCGAGGCTCCTGCCGTCGGCGACAACGCGTCGCCGGATGGAGAGCACAAGATGCCCGACGGCACGACGATCATCATCGAGGACGGAATCATTACCGAAATTCGGGCGGCCGAAGAACAAGGCGGCGAGGGACCGGAGCCGGTGGCCGAAGGCGAGGACGAAAAGGATGTCCGGATCGCCGAGTTGGAGGCAGAGAACGCCGAACTCAAAGAACGGATTGCCGAACTCGAACAGGAACTGGAGGGAGCCAAGAGCGTTGCCAAGACGAGCGACGAAAAACGTATCCTTAACCTCGTCAAGGTAGCCGGAGGAATCGACTGGCTGAAAAAGGTACAATCGGAGTACAAACCGGCAGGGAGAGGTTTCCCGCAGAGCGGAAAGACGGAGACGGAGGGTGAATCCAAAGTGGCCCGCCGGCTCGCTGAATTGAGAGCCAAAAAATAAACCAGAAAAAACACATTAAAAAACAGAGAAAGTTATGGCAAGCACAGGACTTGATTTCGCAAAACTGACCCCCGATAACGGTGCGGTGCGGGACCTTCGGGAATTGATCTTCCTCTCCGTCATGGACGTGGACCAGCTCGGGGCATTGTTCAATTTCCTTCCGAACCAAGAGCACGGCAAGAAGGTCGGCATGATCGGCGAGTTCGGAATGCTCGGCAAAGCGAGTACGGGATGTCTTCCGTCGTTCAACCAGAGCGTTCTCGCAGCGTCGGAAAAAACGTGGGACATTGCCGAGTGGCAGATATCGGAGCAGATTTGTTACACGGACTTGCGGGGCACGCTGGCGAAGGTTGCTATGCGTACCAAGACGCAGGTGGCAGATCTGACCGGCACGCAGTATATCGACGAAATTCTGGAGCCGCGCCTGTCGCTGGCGATCCGCAAAATGCTGATGCGTTTCGCTTGGTTCGGCGACAAGGCTGCCGATACCGTGACCAACGGCGGGGTGTTGCTCGATACTGTCGATAAGGGGTATTTCACGCTGATCGACGGCTTCTGGAAACGCCTGTTTACGCTCACGACGGAGACCCCTGCGCGTAAGACGACAATCGATGCCAACTCGGAAACATCGTTTGATGCTCAGGTATCAGCGCTGTACACTGCCGGCGTGCCTACGGGCATTATCGACAGCCTGATTCGGGAAGCGCCGATGGTGCTGCGGCAGACACCCGGTCAGGTGATCTACATCACGCAGTCGCTCCGCGATGCGCTCGACTGGGACATCATCAACAACAATAAGGGTAGCGAACTGCAATGGACGGCCATTTTCGACGGCATCGCCAAAACGACCTACAAAGGTGTCGAACTGCTCGCTATTCCGTTCTGGGACGAGATCATTCGCTCGACGGAGACCGTCACGGGCGGGAAAGCGTGGAACAAGCCGCACCGGGCGCTGTACACGGTGAAGGAGAACCTGCTGGTCGGTTCGGAGAGTGAAAACGAGATCGCCGAGCTCGATATCTGGTTCGAGAAAAAGGATCAGGTGAACTACATCCTCGCCAAAGATACTATCGGCACGCTGATCGGTCAGGACGATCTGCTTCAGGTGGCTTTCTAATTCTCAAAACGGACGAATATGGGAAAATGTGAATATTTGATCGCGCAGGCGATCACCGAAAACTGCGACGATCCGCTGGTAAAGGGGCTGGAGAAGCGCGGTATCATCATCAACCGCGACGATGTGGACTTTGGATCAGTCGAGTTCGCTGCGGACAAGTCCAACGTCGTATCGGCTTTGCCGCTTCTGAGCGGCAAGAAGGCGTTTGAAATCTACCAGCCGGGCAACACGCCGTTCACCGGCTCCAATTCGGCGCTGGCGACCGGTACGAGCCGGAATACGTTCACGCATCAGATCGTGATGTATATCCCGGACTCCGGGCCGGACGTGGCCGAAAGCATCATCGATCCGCTTGCTAATGGCTCGTTCCTCGTCATTCTGGAGAACAAGTTCAAGAAGATGCAGGGAACGCCTGCCGGTGCTGCCGCATTCGAGATTTACGGCTTCTATCAGGGGCTCGTAGCCAATGCTGCCACGCTCGACAAGTACAGCGACGATACGAACGGCGGATGGTCATTCACACTTCAGGAGGCAGGGTCGCCTAAATCGGCCCTCTACCTGTTCGCTGAGACATATGCGGCGACCAAAACGCTGATCGAAACGCTGCTCAAGGGAGCGACTGAGTAGGTTGTTATGTCTTTCGCGGAGGCATACGAGCTTGTGTCGGAATGGGGGAAACACTTACCGGGTGTTTTCCCCCATTCTGAACAACGCAAAATCGAATCGCTTTATCTGGAAGTGTTCCGTCGGCCGCTCAGGTCCTGTCGTTGCAAGGATAGGTATTCCGATGCGGTGATCGAGATGCGAATTTACCTGAAAAAGAATATGAAAATGAGAAAAATATGCAACTACCGTCTCAAAGCCGGCGTGGTAATCCAGCCGGGTGGTACGTCCGATGTCTACACGAACGACAACTTGACCGATGCGGTCGCTACTGCGTTTCTCAAGGAGCGGCCGGGAGCTGTCGGGCTGTTTGAGGTGATCCCTGAGAAAAAGTCCGATCCGGAGATCGAGATTAATCCGGATTTGCGGTCTGAAATCGCCGCCGACCTTCAGGCTGCGGAGGCCGAGCACGAGTCGAACGATTTATGAACGGGGGATGAATATCAAGGAGACGAAAAAGCCGAGTAGGCGGATCGATGTCAAGTACCTGTCATCATTAGGCATTCAGGCATACGACGCTGATAACCTATATCCGCAAAACGTGGCGGCCATTGTGGCTGCTTCGTCAACCGGTACGACCTGCTGCAATCGATATGCTGACTTCATCGAAGGGAATGGCTTCGCATCGCAAACGCTGGCCGATTTCGTGGTGAACCGTAGCGGCGACCGTTTCGACGATATTCATCATTTGTGCGCGGCCGATTTGGCAAAGTTCAACGGTTTCGCCCTGCATGTCAACTATAACGTGCTGGGCGAAATCGTCGAATTGTCGCATGTACCATTTGAGAATTGCCGGCTCGAAGAATCGGACGAAGAAGGCCGGGTGAGCCATATTGCCGTACATCCCGACTGGTCGGGCAAGATGACGCGCAACGGAAAACCGGTCAAGGTGAATCGCGACACGGTGGATCTGCTACCCGTGTTCAATCCTAATCCGCGTGTTGTACAGGCACAAATCGTTCGGGCCGGAGGTATCGAATTTTTCAAGGGGCAGATTTTGTGGGTATCGTCGAGCGGGGCAGGAAACTACCCTACGGCGAAATTCGATGCGGTTCTCACAGAAATGAGCACGGACGAGGGGCTGTCGAATGTCAAACACCGCAATGTTCGCAATAACTTTCTTACGGCCGGGATGCTTGTTCATAAAAACGGACAAATGCCGCCGGACGACGGGAAAGACGATAGCGGATATTCCGATGAACTCGCCAAATTGCAAGGTGATAGCAATTCGCTGAAAATCCTTGAGGTCGAATTGGATGCGGACGAGGAAATTCCGCAGTTCGTATCTTTCAAAGGCGAGAATTACGACAAGGAGTTTACTGTCACGGATTCGTCCGTAATCGAGCGTATCTATTCGGCTTTTGGTCAAGAGGCGTTTTATTGCATCCGATCAGGGAAAATCGGTTTTTCCGGTACACTAATCTATGATGCGAAGTTGGAGTATGCACAGCGCGTAAACAAGGAGCAGCGGATGTTGACCCGCGCCTACAAAACGATCCTCGGTCATTGGGACATGGCAACCGCTCCGATCCTAAATGATCAGGATATTGAAATCGAACCGATTGTGAAAGCTGTAAATGTCCCTCAAGCATGAAGAACCTTTTGATAACTCCTGACGAAATAAACGAGCTCGCCCGCCCCTGTTCTGCTGACGAGGATATTGCCCGGCGCTTCATTGAAGAGGCCGAACATAACGACATTCGGCCGGCGCTCGGCGATGCTTTGTATATCGCCATTGCGACTTCACCCGATAAATATGACGAGCTATTGAATGGCGGGCTGTACTCAGACCCTTGCGGGGAACAACGGTATTTTCCGGGTCTGAAAAAGGCGCTGGCCTATTACGCATACGCTCGGATCGTAAAAAGCGGGACGAATATATCGACCCGGTACGGGTTTGTCAGTAAATCAGACGATTATTCGCGTAGCGTCGAATTCAAAGAGCGTAATCAGGCTTACAATGATGCGTTTTCGATTGCAGATCATTACATGAAAGATTGTCTCGGATATATCCAATGCCGTCCCGAGGCATTCCCTGAATATATTCAGGACGGCAAAATGACAGCCAATAGAGTCCGGTACAAAGTAATAGGCGATTGACATGATCGAAATAAAACAGGGTACTTCTTTAGGAGTCCGAATCGTTCTCAAAAGGCCCTCCGGGACCGATGCCGATCTTCGGCGTGCACGCGAATTATCCGTATGGCTCCAGCTTCCTTCCGGTGAGACCATGCAGGCTCTCGACAGTTCGATCGATCGGGAGATGAATACGGTGTATGCTCGTCTTCTTCCCGACCGCGAGCTGAAAGTAACGGGCGAATACGGGCTTTTCGTCAATGTGAAGATGGTGAGCAACCGGGTGTTGGCTACGCACGTTCTAAAGATCGTGAAAGTGGTTGAGGGAAGTGAAACCAAGTATATGGAACTGCCTTTGTCGCTCGATGCGAACCTGATCGATGTCCCTTACAACGTCATTACAACCGGAGCGTCTCCAAAGATCGGCCCGAATAATACGTGGCTCGTTTATAATGACGAAATAAAGGCTTACGAGGATACTGGTGTCAGCGTGGAGTCTGCCAAAGAAGCCAGCGAAGCCGCAGCGGCAGCGAATGAAGCGGCAGTTAGAGCCGATCAGGCTGCAAATTCGGCAAATACTGCGGCTGAATTTGCCAAACAGCAGGGCGATTATGCGAAGGAACAGGGAGACCGCGTCCTTTCCGAGAAAGGGCAGCCCGGCGGATTGGCCGAATTGGACGATACGGGTCATGTACCGGTTTCACAACTTCCGTCCTACGTCGATGACGTGCAGGAATACGCCTCCCGTTCCGCTTTTCCTGCAACGGGCGAATCAGGGAAAATCTACGTAGCTACCGATACCAATCTTACTTACCGCTGGAGCGGCTCCGGATATGTAGAGATCAGTCCTTCACTGGCTTTGGGCGAGACTTCGGCCACGGCTTATCGTGGAGACCGGGGAAAAGCGGCTTACGATCATTCGCAGATCAAAAGCGGCAATCCACACGGTACGACCTTCGCCAGCCTGCCGGATAAGCCTGCGTCCCTGCCTCCGGGTGGCGCAGCCGGTGGCGATTTGGCCGGAACATATCCTAACCCGACTATCGGTGCAGCGAAAGTAACGACCGCAAAGATCGCCGACGGTGCCGTGACAGCCGCAAAACTGGCTGAACAGTATATTGTGAACCGGGGTGCTATTGCTAACTTGAATAACGCCACGACTTACGGATTCTATACCTACGATGCAACTACGCAGAACACGCCTACTTCTTACGGCAGCGTCATTGTCGTCGAAGGAACCGGGAGATCAGGAAATTGGATACAGTTGGCCTTAGGATATTCTGCGGGCAATGTCAATCCGTCCGTTTTTGTCCGTTTCCGGCAAAGTCTGGAATCTTGGAGCTCATGGGTTAAAATCTGGAAATCCAATGATTTCAATCCGGATGATAAGTTTGGGTTTGTTAATGCGGTTTCCGACCTGAATAATGCGCCGATAAATGCGGCTTTCTCTACCAATAATGATGCGGCGAATACTCCGGTTGCGGGTTCTTATTTTCAGGGATTTACTTTCGCAATGGATAGCAATCCGAACTTTAAGAGACAATGGGCATTCAAGGATGGAAAAATTTGGTTTCGGTATTTACATGCCAGTTCTTGGTCAGCATGGACTGACGTAATCCCTTTGGACAATTACCTGCCGCTTTCGGGAGGCAAAATGATTCTCGGCGATTTCAAACTTAAAGAAGGGATTGCTGTTAGAGATGCTGACAGTAAGAATATTATCGGGTTACTTAATATATCCGGTGATGGTGTGGCCGTTGCACTTGGGAATGGTATCAAGAAAACCCGCATTGTAACTCCCGATGATACTCCTGTGTATAGGAACGATAGTAAAGGTTCATATAAAATTTACGATTCCGGCAACTTCAATCCAGCCGATTATTTGTCGAAAGAAAATACAACGGTCTACGTACCGACCGGGGAATACAACCCAGCGACAAAAGGGTATGTCGATTTGGCTGTGAGCGGCGCTACCGGCGGAGCAATCACAGAAGTGGATGATTTGAATAACGCTCCGAACAATCGATATTTCTACAACGAGGGCGGAGCGGCCAATTCCCCGTTTCCCGATCAGGCGGTTTTCGGATTTACGCTCGTCGATGTCAACCGTTTGCCAACGATGGCCGTACAGTATTGTATGGCTGCCGGCCCAAATATTGGCATGCCTAAAGGCGCAGGCCCCGTGTTCGTCCGATCGACAATTAACCGAGACCAATCCGGGTGGAGCTCGTGGACTTGTATCGGACAGGCCGATCCCGTAACGGATGAAGCAGGACTATATCCGTACTATCCCGAGAAATTCAATGGCCAGACAGTTAATAGACTGTTCGTGTCTGTTTCAAAGGTTATACAAGGACCAACGGATCATATCCTTGCCACGTATCAATCTTACGGCATACCGACCTCGCAATATGTGATCGGAATCAAAGGCTTTGCCGTTTTTAAGAACGCGAGCGGATCGGTCGTTTGTTCGATTCCTTTGTCAGGAGGTGAAGTATCGAGGGGAGGCAATACTTATTCGGTCAAAGTTGGAAATTTGACAAATCAAGTCAATTTGCATTTCAACGCACCGGCACTGTCCCCGACTACGGTCGAATGCAGAGCACTGATTGAGTTTGGATCAATTTAATAATAGACTTATGAGCGCTTTGATTATCATCTCCGCAGCCATCTTCCTCGTGTACATGGTTGCTATCATCGTGAGGTACGGATTTCCTGCCTCCGTGTCCGATTCGTTTTATCTGCTTCCGCTCAAATGTAACGCGGCCTTTACGC
>ULRQ01003755.1_pt1 | contig 39201 bp, 49 predicted proteins | sample 1955491 | NCBI WGS metagenome assembly ULRQ01 (sample SAMEA4835684, study PRJEB28245) | human gut metagenome | biome: gut microbiome; material: fecal sample | place: Denmark | collected 2008 | reverse complement strand
TTATTTACCGTCTTGGCTGCTGTTGGTGCTGTAGGAGTTCCCTTAAAATCAGGGCTATTTAATAATGCAAAAAGATCTGCTTCTTTTCCAGCAAAGCTTAATGCATTACTGTTTTTTTGTACCGTCCATACAACACTGCCGTCATTTATCTCTTGTCCTACAACAGCATTAGCTGCTAAAATTGGTTCAACGGTACCTGTGGTTCCTGCAGTTTTACATAACAAATAAGCCCAACTTGGACCGTTACCGTCTTCGGTATATCTTATATCACCGGCTATAATTTCCTCATTTGGATTCCACGCATTCTTACTTTTTCCAACGACCGTGATTATCTTATTTTTAATATCGCTAAGTAAATTAATTCCTTTCCCTGCCAAAAGAGTTAGGAAATCTCCCTTTTTAGTTGCAATAACATTATCTTTTCCAATAGTAAGCCCTTTTAAGTTAAAATCATTTGGATGAGCATCTGGAGCTTCATTATGTTCAGCAACTTTATCTTCTGCAATTTTTCTTGCATTAGCCACTGTGACTATACCTTCAGGATCAATAATCGCCGTAATATTAGCCATGTTTTCCGTTACTACATTAATACTAAATTCTTCTGAAATCACAACCGAACTCGATGCCGAAGGTAGAAAATCCGGAGATGTATCTGTCATTATTGCATACATTATTTCCCCAACATCAGGATCATTTGCAAATACACCACACTCACGAATATAATACCCTTCTGAAAGTTCAGCATTAGTAACAATACTCTGAATTTTAGCCAATCCCCCATTAACACTAATTGCTGTTAATCCTAAAACCTGCTTTGGTTGAACTAAATCAGTTAGCTCTTCAGGAGATACTCCATCTGGAATAATACCAGAACCCAATTTCATCTTAGTGATCGTTAATGTACTACCAGCAATAGCTTTTGCCTGTAACACCTTTCCTTGTTTAGTCAACATTAAATTTGCCCAGTTTGGCATGTTACTTCAACTCCTTTGTGTACATAGATTGCAGCTCCAAAATAATTATTGATATTTAAAATCTGTGGCTTTATCTGTGATGGGAAAATCTCCACCTTTCTCATTGAAGAATAAACACCTCCAACAAATAAGGAGCCAGCTATTTGACGGTCAAAACTTAAAGCGTCAAGCCAACTCCTCACATTCTTACTTTCTTTAATTGCCCTATACAAATTATCTAAAACCGATTTATCTGGAATACCTTCTGAAATCATTCTTACTTGAAAATGATACGGCTCTCCACCATATTCCCAATTCTCATAAACTTTTGCTGATTTGAAAACGGCTGCGCACACTTCCTCTACTGCAACAGGGGTCCCTTTTCTCCGATGCCAGTCTATTGCCTTTCGTACTAACGCGCGCTTTTTATCAAGGCTTGCAGCATAATCATAAAAATCTACATGATACTGCCAAGCCAGTTCATCAACTAGATTTTCCGGTAATTGATCAAGTCGTGGCAACAATAAAACCAAATTTGCTTTTTCGTTTATCATTTGCAATTTCTCTACAATTGCATCACAAATATTTCTTACTGTTTCGTCCCCAGCTATACTGGATGGCAGAAGTTCCTTGAGGTTTAAATTATGCAACTCATTCATCTTCAAGACCTCCAAGCTTCACACTGACATTCTCAGCAATCGCTATGTTATTTTCCGCAATTACTTGAAAATTCGGAGATGCTATAACAACCCTTTTTGCACCGGCTTTTTTTATAAGACTAATCAATTCATCTGGATTGATATCTCTACCTAACTTAGACTTCTGCCATATAACATAATCATTTACAGCTTTTGCAACTCCACTTTGTATAGAAATAGACTGTGCCTCATCTGCTCGGTTAATGTAATATGTCACTTCAACATTAAATTTAACAATATCAGGTGCTTTCACAATCACTTGATCGGTAAGGGGCCTAACAGACCTTTCGTTACACGCAGTTTCGACAATTTTAAGCATTTCTTCACCTGGTATACCTCCCTCGTTAAGCAACGGGACAATAAGAACTTGTCCTGGTTTTGGCGTAGTTACAGATACATCAACAATCAAAGTAGACGCACGTTTTGCAATTCTTATATATTCGCCTACAGGACCAGCAACAGAAAATCCTTCAGGAGCTTCACGTATAGCTTCTCTCAACGAATCATCGGTTTCAATATCTGCACCGCCTTCAGACGTCGTTATATTTACCATCTTTGCCACATACGGTATAGGATCAACAATCTTATTGATTTCTCCTGGTAAATAGCCATTACCAACAGTCCCCGCAACTGTACAAGATGCTGCAGCTTCGGCTTCAATCGTTCCAGCCAAAATACTCACATCATGATTGATTGCAAAAAACACATTATCACCAGCTGTCCCACGTGTTCCTGCTGGAATAATCGTCGCTACATTTCGAGCTTCAGATAATGTTATTTTCATTGTTGTAATTGCAGACTTCTCTCCCATACGCTCTACACCAACAAGTATGCCTAAATGATCCAAATTGGCCCCTTCTGCATAACGCAACAGATTTTGCTTCCCGGTGTAGTTAATCTTGTTACATAACATTACAACAATCAATACAATCACATATAAAAATAACCGGACAGGATCACCTTGTGTAAGTGTCCTTCCAGTTATTGAGGTGTATAAATTTATGATTTCTGCCAATATTTCTTGTTCATCAGCACTGACAAATTCAATATCAGGCAGATCATTCAGTCTCATCCATAACCACCTTCACTTTCGCTCTGATTATTCCTTCTGCATCAGCATACCAGCCAACCTGTTTCACTGTTACTCTTGGTTCGTACTTCTTTAATGCAGTAAAAATTTCGCTTTCAACTTTAGCTTTTGCTGACAAAATAGGTTTATCGACAAAAGTTGCATCAACACCAAAATCGCGATCCAGCGGCACACTAAATCTTGAAGTACTCAAAATAGTACTACAATTTTGAAATATCTCTGCTTCTTTTGTATGCGGTGCAAAATCAATACCTGCCATCCGACCTGCAAAAATCTCTAGTTCCATTATTATTCAGCTCCCTTCGTTGAATACTCCTGTAGAGATACATCTACTGTAACTGATAATATTTTGCCGTTAGCACGCCAGTAACTTACATCCTCTCCAATACTTTCAAGTACCCAATATTCATTAGAAACAGGTGTCCCTCCAAGAATAAAAGGAAAAACTTTACCTTCATCTCGCATTTTTCTAAGACGTTTTAGCTCCATTTCTGGGCTTATACCGTGATCCGACCTCAATTGTATTTTCATACTTATTTTTTCTACATCTGGCCCTATAAATTCTAAGATAGGTTTCCTGCCAATAAGATCATGCTTTACCCACCTGCTTGACCCAGAGCGACTATAATCATGGAACGTCAGCATATAATCATGCGACACTACAAATGGGATATCTCCAATTGAACCGATTTGCATATTAACCTCCTATAATAACATCCGGACTACCTGTAGCTACTGTTCCACCACAATCTATTGAGTCCCCAACCCTAGCTGCAGCCAAACCATTAATGATAACCGTACTACTACCGCTGATGATATGTGCTGTATGCGATGGATGCACAATACATCCATGCGGAGCATAACTATCACCAACACGCCCAGCGCCTTTACCATTAATTATTACATTCGTACTGGCACTCACAAGCACAGTCCCTGGGCAAGCATCATGTCCTGTATCAGTATCGCCTAATCTTGTCGCCTGCAATTTAACCACCTCCTTTAAGTATTTTTGTATATAAAAAAGCGCCCTTAAAATAAGGACGCTTTAATTAGCGATTATCTACTTTTTCTTCTTTGCCGTTCTTTACGAACTCCTTGCGTAACTCCATACAAATAACTCATCAAACAAGCCATAAATGGTTATCATGAAAATCAACTATAAACAGCCTACGGGCTGTTTTATTTTCGTTTATAAATGTGATATAATTGTGAAAAGCAGGCTATAATATTATTTAGAAAGAAGTGTTCTATATGAAAAAATTAACTGCTCTATTTTTAGTTTTAGTTTTTACATTAGCTTTAGCCGCTACGGCGTTTGCTCATCCAGGTAGAACGGATTCTAACGGTGGACATTGGGATAGAAGAACCGGAACATACCATAAACATTAAATTTTTCATATGAAAAGGCACTCCTTAAGGAGTGCCTTTTTGCATAGGCTAGTATGAAGAATAACTTTCTCCTAAATCCGAGAAAAGCATTTCCAAAAGTTCCTCCGGGAAAATATGCTTTTCTCTTAATTGTGATTTTTTTGTTTCAATTAAATAATAAAAAATAAATACACTTGGCTGCCTGTATATCCATGAATTTGTGTGTTTGGCTTGTATAAAAGATATATACACTTCTTTTTTATCTTCCAATAATTTTTGTAATTTATCCTTATCCGTATTGTCAACTAATTTATTATATATGAAATCATCAACTATTGTAACATTCACTTCTTTTTTAGAATTTTCAATAAGCTCCATTGGATAATATTCATAAGCAATTTCTAATATATCTTTATGCAAATTTCCTGCCTCATCAATCGCCTCAGTGGCATTTACAAAAAAATGATCTGCAGATTCAATTAAAGCCATACTTCTAGCTAAAAGCCTATATATATTTGCATCTTTTCTTATGGAACTTTTATAAACTGTATCATGAGACATCTCTGCATAAGCATGTTGCAATAAAGTTCTTATTTGCACCTCACAGGGTGTATCATCTGGAATCTCAATTTTACTATTACCACAACAAACATTACTGCTATATAAAACATAATGAACTGATTCATAACAAAATTGATCTGGATGTTCTCGCCTCTCATCTTCAAAATTTCTATCTTGAGAATATTCCCAATTTACATTCTGCTCAATTACTTCTTTCACTAAAGAAATTTGGTTGGAAAGTAATACTACAAATCTCACTCCAACTTTATCAGTAATCTCTTTATAACAATCATTATAATTTTTATTTCTATATAAAGCTTTAGCTATAAAAGAATCCAGGTCCTTTACTCTATAAGAAGGAATAATTTTTACAACTTCATCATATCTAATATCTAAATCTTTACATTTCTCCTTTAATCTTTCACTTATTTCCTGAACAACAAATTCACCCCATGCAGTAAGTATTGGTCTATCATGAATGAATTTTTCTTTTAAGTCCGTTTCCAATTCATAAGTCATTTTAGACCTCCTTACTTATTATTAAGATTCCAATCTGCCTTTTATCTTAACAGTAGTTGTCCTATCTTCTTCATCATAACTCAAAATATCTATCAATTTTTCAGTTGTAGAAACTGGAGATTGTATTTTTACGCCGCTAGAAAACTTATATTTTTTAACAGTTAATTCTTTTTTAATCTTTGAAGTTTCTTTAACAATAGAAGTTTCAGGAAACGCTCTTTCGCGCATTAAAGAAGTATATTCATCTTTAATTTCTGCATTTTCAAAATATCTACTTGCAAAATGTTCAACACTTATTGATTGACACTGATCTTCTTTTAAATATACTTTTAAAGCATTTATCTTCTCATATTTTTCCTCAGTTGAAAACCTCTGATTCTTTTCAATAAAGTCTGATGTTATTCTAAAAAACTGTTTTGTTAGTTCTGCACTAGTTTCAAGAGGCTTACATTGTAAAAAGCTCTCTGCAAAAAACCTAGTAATATTATCTCCTTTAGAATTCATATTATGATCATAAATATATAATTTTAAGTCATTCGGTGTTACTATTTCCGTTGTACTTTGATCAACCCAAAAACCTATTTTATATAACTTTTGAGAAGGACTTAAAAAAATATCTTGAATCAAAGACACTTTATTATCTATTTTAGTAAACCCATCATGTGGTTCTGCTTTTATTACAGCAACATACTTTACCTGGGTTTCTCCCGTCCTACCTTGCAAACACAATAAGACTCCATCTTTTATATAACGATGGTTCTGCGCTGTATGTAGAGAACGAGCAAAATGTTTGCTGCTCGTAATAAATGTATCTACGTTCTCATAATCATTCATTGTCTTACAAACTTCCGCAGCAATGGACGTTTCATCATTTGCAATAATCTGCATTTCTATACCATCTGAACCACCTCCTAATACTGCTGTCATCCTCTGTATTAGTGTCCGTTTTGCTATTTCATCTAATTCCGTCAATCTTTCATCCATAATTGGTTGTGTATTATCAATATTTCTAGGAACAAAATGAGTAATTGCTTTATCCACAGTAATATTAGCTAGAATGTTCATGACGATCTCTCCCCAACAGAAAATTTTGTGTTTATTCCTTTGGAGAACATTATATCATTTTTATTTTTAGTTTACGAGTTTATAATTTATTTGCAAATAAATTACAGGTATTAATTCAAGATACAGCACTTTAGTTAATATTCACTGTCGCACCTCTAATAGTAACTGTGCCGCCAGCAATAATACTAATATCACCTGTAGCATTTACAATTAAACTTCCGGATTTACGATCATGCTTTACAACCGTACCATCGCCAAACTTCACGGCTCTAACCTCTGCGCTGTTTTCCTGTGGTGCGTCCTCCTCCGAAAAAAAAGAACCAATAATAAAACCCTCATTTAGTCCCTGTCCACTTTTATTTGGCATCATTAAGCACAGAACTTGTTCATCAATATCAGGTATCCAGTAATCCTTGTCAACCATACTGCCACGATTTACAATCATCAAATTACCAGATACCAAATCGTCTTTATCAGAAAAAGCTACTCTTGCAGTATTTGTACTGACGTCAATAGAAGATACCCTCCCGATACGAATTATGTTTTTTATAAAATTAGTATCCATTTAAACACCTTCTTACATCAATATTTGTCGTATAACCGCTGCCAATATCATGTGATGCTCTGGTTATCAAGTACCTACCATCAAAAGCTCCAAATCCTAATAAATTAACTGTAACCCCAGATAATAAGACAAAGTTTCCCAACATATTTAAAGATCCAGTAACTTCGTCCTTATTTTTTTCGCGCAACCGTTTTTTTGCTAAATTTAATGCTTCCGCAACACTTTCAACTTGTTCATTTACTTGCAATGTTTTTCCCTTTTTCCCAGCAACAGTATAAGTTGCCTCAATATTGGATTTCGAACTGCCCTGCTGATAATTAACTCTGCAGGCAGCATAAATATCTCTAATTTTAGTACGCAGACTGTAGCCAGTACCAACAAACAAATATTTCATTCCAGACTCTTTTTTATAAATGATACCTGGTTTTACTATTGTTATCTTTGCTTTTTCCGCTTCATATTTTGCTTCATCAAAAACAATGATTTTTTTATCACTTATTTTCAATGCCAGACCTTTATCCTTACAAATTGCATATAAAAAAGACAGATCAGACTGTTCTGTCTGTTCTGCCCTATCCAGCACCGGATTTTCTTCTGTGTCCCAAAACAATGACATTCCTGCAGCAGAAGCTATATCATTAGCGATTACCTGCAGCTTTGCCTTTTCCCAACTCCGGCTACGTTCAGTACCTCTAAGAGTATTATTATCAGGCACGGAAACTGCTTTTATTTGTACTTCTGACGGATAGCCGCTGCTTGTTATTTCATCGATTTCAAACAATCCCAAACGCAAACTTTGTGGTAACGCCGACAAATTTTGCCAATATTTTTGCTGCAGCGTTGCATCTAGAAGTGCCCCTTTTTCCGGCATCCATGTCGATTGCCAAAGACCATCCCTGTCTTCCAGTGTTATCTGCAAATCATCGGCTTCTCCCGATAAATTATCGGTATAGCTGATGCTTTTCAGATATTTACTGATATCAACTGAGATATCTTTATTATTATATTTTATGATCGCTGATATTCTACGCGCTTCCATTTAACGCCTCCAGGGTGGTAACAAACTACTTGGAGTAGGCTTTTCATAATCTGGCACATCCAAAATAATGCCTGCCGAAAAAACAACTATGTCAGCATATTTCTGGTTTGCTTCCAGCAACGCGTTTACGCCACTTTCATCGTCATATAACTTTTTTGCTATACCATCCCACATATCGCCTTGGATTGTGTAATAGGTTTTAGCCATATGAAAGCCTCCTGTTCTGATTCTGCACTTCTGCCAACATTGCTTTAAATTCACGCATTTTTTGATCTAATAAAGTTGAAATTTCAGCAGTATCGGCATTCCCTTGTACGGTGATCTGCGGCGCAAAGGTAGCCGTTATTCCGCCACCAGTTCCCAATGGATTCCCCATGATTTCATTAGTTTTGGCCAACAATCCTATATTACGTCTATTGGGAGTATGCGGTATCGCGCTTTCACCAGAGTTTTCCGCAAAAGTAGTAAGAAATGTCCCCCTGCCATAAATACCGCCATACGCATTTTCTGCAACCTCTGCACCATTACCGGATGCCGTAATATTAACTTTGCCAAAAATAGGTGTAGATAAAAAATTACTAATGGATTGCCATTTTTCGCGAAGCCAGGTTTCTGCACTTGTAAATTGTTCCTGAATATAACTTGTGAATCTAAATATTGCAGCAGATGGATTATCCCAAAAATAATCCCAATATGCCGCTAATGTATCCCAGTTAGCAATTATTGCAGTAACCGCGCCAATGATCCAACCTACAGGCCCAGTGACAAAAAAGGCTATTCTAGCTATTGGACTGTCCCACAAAGTTGTAAAGAACTGTTTGACTGTATCCCAATGCCTGTATAAAATAGTTCCGGCAACGACTAATAAACTGATTCCAATCAATAACCAACCAATAGGGCAAGCTGCCATAGCCGCATTTACCAACATCATTCCACCACTCCACAGCTTCGTTGCCAAAGCCACAGTCCTTTGTGTGCCGGCAAGAAGCATTGTTTTTGATCTTAATACTGCCGTACAATTTCCCAAAGTCGTCTGCCATAAAGCACAGGTAGCCATAAACGCATTATAGCCGGAGATAATAGCTCTACCCGTTTTAAATGTAAGCCATAATAACCCAAAAGTTCCAATAGTGTATATGATCCCCTGTGCTACTATTGGGTGTGCTGTAGCTAAAGCCGATAACTTCCCCGTCCATACAGCTAAAGAATCACCTACATTAGCTATGACAGGTAAAAATCCATTTGCTAATGATATTTGCAACGACTCAAATGCCGAAGAAAGACGTATAATTGCACCTTCTGCATTAGCATTCATCTGCTTTGCCATTTTTTCAGACGCACCATCACTGTTAACTAAAGAATTTGTCAAATCACCAAGCACTTTAGGTCCTGCCTGTAGTACTGCCAGCCACCCCGCTGCTGCCTGCTGCCCGAAAATAGCTTTCGACATAGCCAGCTGTTCTTCTTTACTTAATCCTTTCATTCGTTCTTGCAATTGGCCTACTATGATAGCCATCTTTTGAGGTCCTTCTGCATTGCCAGTTTCAATACCCAAAGTTTTTAAAGCCATTGCAGCTTCTTTTTGTTCATTTGTCAAATCTTCCATTGACAGCCCCAGCTGCTCTAGCGCTTTACTTGCCATTTTAGGCGGTCCGGCCAATCTAATTAAACCAGCTCTCAGCGCTGTACCTGCATTACTCGCTTTAATGCCACTATTAGCCATAATACCTGCTAAAGCGGCTGTCTCCTCCATCGATGCCCCAAATGCGTGTGCTACAGGAGCAGCATATTTCATCGTTTCTCCCAACATTTCCACATTAGTATTTGTGGATGTTATAGTAACAGCATAAACATCAGCCATATGTTGCGCTTTATCAGCACTTAAACCAAAAGCAGTCAGATTATCAGAAACAATATCTGCAGTACGTGCTAAATCAGTATTGCCGGCAGCAGCTAAATTTAATAATCCTGGCATACCTGCAACAATCTCATTTGTCTTCCAACCGGCCATCCCCAGATAACTCATTGCTTCAGCGGATTGCGTCGCAGTAAACTTTGTTTGTTCGCCCAATGACCTTGCTGTTTGCGTCAACAAAGATAATTCAGGCCCTGTAGCATTTGCAATAGCACCAACTTTCGACATAGCAAATTCAAATTTCATTGCAGTCTGAGCTGCAGAGATGAACGGCTGAGCAATAGTGCCAATAGCAGCTGCGGTAGTTAAGAAACTTTGGCGTCTCTCTACAAACTGAGAATTTGCAATATTTTTTTTATTCAATCTATCCTGTAACAACTTCTGTTGTTGCTGAGTTTTATTAAGCGTATCTTGATATCTACCCATTTTTCTTTCATATTGCTCTACGCTCATAGCTCCATTAGTAAACTCAGCATTTAATTTTTTTTGAGCAAGATCTATTCTTTTAACAGTCTGTTGTAATTCTGTCAATTGCGAATTTGCCATCTTGGTCGATGATGTAAAACTATTAGATAGCATTCCATTTATAACAAATGCTGTCGTAAATATATTCGCCATTTTTTGCCTCCATTAAAAATTTATAGTATAATAACTATAAAGAGGTGAGCTTTATGATTATTCTTGCAATTTTGTTTTGTATTGGTTTTATATTGATGTGTATAGTCGGGTTCTTTCATGCAATGATTAAAAATAGACGGGAAGAAAAAGCATTACAATATGATTCTTCTGCTAAATATGATGGCGTCTACAAGCCCCTCTATGATCCTGACACATATGATGGCATTCACGATCCAGAAGTGATAGCAGTATTAAAAGATTGTGACGAAGTTTGTTCGCGTTCCCCAATAAAGAAAGAATATTTACGTTAAAAGCCCACAGCATTATTCATGCAGTGGGCTTTCTTTTTTTATTTACGGCACTTATTGTTTCAAGCCATTTCTCTAATTCGTTCACTGGTTGATTAAACCAAAAATGAACACTACCATATTCAAATAAGCATACTGCTATTTCCCGGATAACTCCTGCAGGGCTTGATCGGTCAAAGTGCCTACTAAAAAAACTGATACATTAGAAGTCACTGCAACATATTCCCTAATTGGTAAACCCTTAATATCATCAATTGTGACACCTAAAACCTTCGCCGCAATAACAGCATGGAATGTTTTAGAGTACACAATTTCCGGGGTACCATCTCCAAGAATCCTTGCCTGCTGCTCTGCGGCCGCAAAATCATATCCCGTTAGTTCTCCCAATCCTTGTTTAAGTTTTTTATAATCTACTTTCATCATTTACCTCCAAATTTTAAAAGCGGCACCACTCTGCGGCCGCCCCTTTATTTAATTTTTAATTCAGACCCAAAGCCTCGCGGACATCAGCCAAATAATCGGTGCCGCCAATATTAGAAATATAATTATATTTATCAACTTCCAGCACGGTTTCGCCAGCAATAATCACTTTAATATAATTAGTTTCAATGGTGTTGCTGGAGCCGGTAGTCGTTCCAACGTCTAATTTGCCGAGTTCGGTTTTTTTCGGCACGCCGCGGATCACGCATTTTACAGCCTTTACGACGTACTCACTTTTTTCAGGATCGTAAAACTGCTGCGCGCCGCGCAGGTCTAAGCTAACCCCCTTTTGAGATGCCAGGTTCATTCCAGGTTTAGAAATAGTACGCCAGTTAAGTACAGTTTCCATACTTCCAAAGTGCCCTAAAACAGGACTGTCTACCTCACCGGCAATACCAGCACCCTTTACTGTTTCGGTCATTGCATCCAAAGACGGTAACTGGACATCAGTTACGCCAAGAAGATCATTTCCGTCATTATAGGCTCTAAAGTTAATTAGCTTTTCCGGAACAATATTATTACTCATCTTTCATCCTCCTCATTAACCAAACAACGTCTCAAGATAAGACGTATCAAACTCGATCGTATTTTCAATTACACGTGCTGGCACCGGCGGCGTAAAATAAGTATGGAATCTTACAATACCGTCCATCTGATCTGTTGTTGGATTCTCCTCTTTTAAATATTCAATTCTTCCACCAAGCAAGAACCCTCTTGAAACAAATCCATTAATGCGAATATTTTCGCTATCCACGACAAGATCAATAAGTCGTTTGTTCATCGGGTTATCTACTTTAGACCAATAACTTTGAATAAAGGTCTGTGCATGCCAGTTAAACATACGCCGTAAACAAATAAAATTATCTTTTACATCTGTATTTGCAGGATAACAACCAGTACGATTCCCCCACAATTTCCATCCACCGATAAAGTTCAGAGCAGTAACTACACCTTGCCCATTAAGATAATTAGCTTGTTCCAGATCCAAAACCACTTCAGTTCCATCAGACAAACATAAACCATCCATTTGTATATTTTTATTTGAAGGACTTTCATAGGGAATATCATCATTTTTTGCATCCAAAACGCCCATCGCGCCCATTACCGCAGTAGAAAGATGATATTTCTTCTCGCCAAGTTTTACCATTGGCCAGCAGACTATTTGATCCACTCCAACATAATTGTTATTATTTTTCCAAGCCGGAACATCGGTATATTTTCTTACTGTGTCAGCCGGAACATCTACCAAAACAGAAGCTTTAAACAAACCGTTAATAGTACTTGCTTTGGCAGTCATAACAGCTGCCACTTCTGGATCGTGTGTCCAACCAGGAGCAAGCACCATACCAGGTACTAAACGATACAGAGGAAATACTTTTGAAAGATTCTCAAGACCTGTGTATGCACCCGTACTGATATCAATACCACCAATAATGTCATCCTTATCCACGGCTGAGGGATCAATTTTTTCATAGTCCAAAAAAACACTGTCTGTAAGCTGCCCACCACTTAATGCAGTAATTACTAAATTCCCATCACTGTCAAAAGCAGCTTCATAGTCAACGCCTTCCGTCAACGGTTGTCCGGCAGATGCTTTTTTTACTTTTAATGTTTCAAGTAACACTGGATCATTTACAATCACAGTTTTTTCACTGCTGAACTGAACCTCTTTATCACTGACCGTCGCTTTATGTTTTTTTGGATCTAAAACATTAACAAAAACTGTCGGTGAAACTGCATAAAGCGAATATTGGCTATAAATAGTTTCACAAAGAGTGTATTTCTCCCAATCTTCACTATATCCCATAGCCGCTACCGCTTCTGCATATGTATAACACAAAATAGGTTTATTGACCTCAGCTCTGTTACTTGCCAGATGAATCGGCGCTGTTCCCAAAATCACCGGCAAACCAGCAGTAGAATTTACTGCTGGAACAATCGATGTCGGTACCTCCGATGTATATACACCATGTTTATAAGCCATATTCTTATTCCTCCTTTTGTGCCAAAACAGCAGCTTGGTAATATTTATTCATAGGTGTTCCCGCTTTTGCAATAGCCCTTTCAGCTTCTGGCAATTCTGAAACAGCTACAAACAGTTTTTTAATTTGTGGACACTTTTCAAATACATCATCAATATGAGTTGGTAACCCGCCAATGAATACCTGATATTTCAATAACTTTCCGTTTTTGTAAGACGGACCAACATAAATAAAACGCTCAGCTTTTACTGCTTGGACATTTTTCTTATTAATAGCCATAGTTTATTTCCTCCTCTACTGGTTTACCCAATGTATAACTAACCGTCATTAATCCCTGCCACTGGGGGAATGGTTGATCTTCTACTACTTTAGACTTTATCGGTAGTATAAGTCGATGCTTATTTGCTACAGTACGCTTTTTAAGCAAAGCCTGACGTACATGTTCCATAAGATTAAACAAGCTGCGCCACCCCTCAGAAGTATCACCGTCAATGATGCTAAATCCTATTTCAACCTTTGCTGCACTCTGCTCATCACCATCTTCACATTCAAGAACCAGCACATAAATACATGATTCACTTTCCTTGGCATTAGTTTTCACCGGCAGGTATCCTGGATAAACAGTTATCGGAGTGTAAGAACCGTCAGATTGCTGCGATTCATATTCCAGGACAACATTTTTTAGAAACGCTGCCAAATTTTCTATCAATTCGACTTGTGTCATTAACGTCCTCCAAATTTCCCATAACGGTATGAAACTTCATGTAAAAACCTTTGATTCAATATTTTTTCTGCAAACGGGGCAATCACACTCATTGAGCTTTCTGCTGAAAACATCTGCGGGACACTGGGGCCATGAGGTATGCGCAAAGGATAACGCATACTTAAATTTTTACGCTGCATAGCTCCAACATAGCCTTTCAATGAAGAACCAATAAATAAACCTGGAACTGGTTTGGGTTTATTTTTTTTCATTACTTGCACCCTTACTGGCCCTTTCTTATATGCCCGTACTCTAAAAGCAGTGATCAACGGTGCTTGCCCTATAGAACTGATTATCCCAGTAAGCTTTGACCTGGAAGCACGTTTAATACTTAAAGTAGACTTTATATCTTTTGCTGATATAAGATAGTTCTTTCTGATGGTTTTAGATACTTCAGTCTTTACCATTGTAGACGTACGGTTTATTGCACTCGCTGCAGCTGCTTTTACTTGCTGAGGATAATTCTTAAGCAGACTCTTCGCTTTCTCTATTTCCTTTGCATCAATAGATATCATCTGTCATTCGCCACCAATTGTATAGTCAGAATTCCCATATCATCAGCACAGCTCTCAACCAGATACTGCTTATCATCAACGCCGAAAAGCTGTCCATATACAGGAAGCTCAGGCAAAGCTTCTGCCAAGCAATTTATCTGCAGCCTACTACCATAGATCCCTGCATAAGTTTGATCAGCTCCATTTCCTGTTGATAAACTTTCTGCAATAGAAACATCCTGTATGATTGCGTCACATAAAATTCCGTTAAGATTATGTTCCTCGGCAAATTCCAAAAAATTTATAAAAGCCGCAGTATTATCTGCGGCTATCTGCTCACGAAAGGTTTTCATTTGACCGTTGCTGCTGTATTTACCGAAGGCAGAGCTCCCTCCTCAGCATTATTTACTGCTTCAAGCAACTCAACGAGTTTTGCTTTGTTAACGTTTTTCGGAATTTCAATCTCGCGAGCTTTACACATAGCCTTAAGTTCTTCATTCGAATAATTCTTCAAGGCTTTTTCTTCGCTATTATCGCTACCTGCATCAGCATCGGAAATTACGGTAACAGCAACTTTTTCAAATTCTTTTGGAGCCTCTTTTACTAAAACATCAGCTTCGCTATCCGGCAGTTCAATAATAGTGCCTGCTTTATAAACCACTCCATTACGGCGCAATGAAAATTTCTTTATCAATACTTGTTGCATTTACAAACCTCCTTATTTAACTCTCAAAGTCGCCCAATCATCCAAAAACTCCGGACATACTACGCAGCGGCTGGACATAGCCAGAGTAGTCGTATCGCTTTCGGTATTGCCGGTTACTTTCGGAATGTAAGTGCCTTCATAGGTGCGAAATTGTTTATCGTCTTCAAGCTGCGTTACTGCGCCAAAGAGACGTTTACCACGACCGGGCACACCAATAATCATATGATCATCAGGGATATACTGGGCAAGGTTGCCGTCGTCACCCTCGTACACGCCGTCATAAGCGTAGATTTCCAGATTAAGTGATTCAATATAACCAACTCGCAGCAATTCCGGTCGTACCAGCTTCGGCTGAATACTCATCAGTGCTAAATTTTCACGGCTTGGCACCAACAAATATTTATAAAGCTGTTCGTTATTGAGCAGGTAGGATACTACATTCTGTGAACACAGGGCCACTGTAGGGATCATACCAGCGTTACGGCGGATCTTCTGAGATGCGTCACCCATGACATCATAAATTTTGGCGCTTGCATTATCCCATGTGTCCGATCCGGACAGAGTTGTTTTATTGTCAAATTCAGAAAATGTGATCGTATCAACAACAACAGTTTCACCATCGTCGGCATAGCCTTTGCATTCGTATTCACCGTTGATCAAAAGCTGTGCAGCCATCCACTCCTGACGACGGACGCAGGCATCAATCAATTCTGCCATGTCATAAGCGCGCAATTCTTGCGCACGTTCTGCCGGAGTGCGAGTGCTGTAGATATCTTCCCCAAAACCACGACGCTCAATATCAGACGCTTCGATAGTCCGTTTAGGGCGCATCAGCGGAGCTTTATAAGACCTGATCTGCGAACCGTTACGGCTCATATTTACACCCTTGCTGCCCGGTACTACAAACGGCGCCATTCTGCGACCACCTTTGCGGTATTCCATATCTACGGTATTCGTCAAAAAGGTTTTAACCGCAGGGAAAAAGGTATCAATCAGAGTCGTAGTCGGCGGATTGGTGCGCTCAATCGCCTGCAGCAAAGTTCTGGTATCGTCAATATTAATAGGCATTATCTTCATCCTCCTTATTTCACGCTGGTCAAATAGATATTGACCGCACGCAGTTCTTCTTCATGAGCAGTGGCATTGTCAGATGTTTGTGCCACAATAAGTTTTTCACGATTAAATTGACCGCTGATATAAACTGTAGTAACAACGTCGGTCCCGGATAAAACAATGTCATTGGCAAGGATCACAGATGCTTTATCAGCTCCGCTTTCAGATGCTGTGCTATCTACAATCTCATATTTACCGCCAACTAAAGCTAACAATGTGCCTCGCTTATAGCTGGCCGTAACACCTTTCAGAGTTACGTTTTTAGTAAGTACCGGTACCGCTGTACCACCAATAAGCTCATCATAATGAGTTCCGTTCATATTGGAAATCATTTCCATTATTTCGCACCTCCAAATTTACTATTCATTACCTTGGCCATCTTATCCAATGCTTTCGCATCTGCCGCTGCACTTACGGCTGCCTCATCGGCCGCAGGATTGGCAGCAACGCCATCAACACCAGAGTTTTTATTGTCGGCTACCATAGTGGCTACAACATTCTGCGCAGCATTAGCCACCGCACCTGCTGGAGCAGCATTTTTAATCGCTTCTACATAATTTTTTACTTCCTCAACAGTTTTTCCACTTTTCTTGGCCTCGTTAATAATCGCAGTAATCGCGGCATTTTGACCATCATCAAGTGCTTCTAAATCAAGTACACGTTGACGCTCGGCAACTACTGCAGCCTCCACCGCTTCGATATTATCAGACGCTAAAGCTGAAGACGTATTATTTACTGTTGTCTGATTTCCAACAGGAACCGATGTCTGAGTATCTTCCAACAGTTCCTGCAATCCTAAAGCATTAAGAAACTTTTCTAATTTACCACTTGGCATATCTCTAACCTCACTTTGTTTAAATTTATTTTTTGCCGCTTCACTATTTGCAAAACGGTTCAAATCATAAGACACTGAATTGATAACCAAAGTATTGCCATTTAACGCAGCAGCAACTCCTCCTATGATCTCGTCAGCAAAACCGTTTTCCTTACATTCTGTAGCGCCCATCCAGGTTTCATTAGTCATCATCTTTTCGATTTCTTCGTCCGATACCTTACAACGCTTGCGATAGGCAGCGATAATGCTTGTTTTGATAGTAGCCAGCGCTTCTACCAACTTCGACAGTTCTGCCGCAGGATAGTATCCGCTAAGGCCGATAGCCGGGTCGTGGATCATCATCAACGAGTTGGACGGCATAATGATTTTATCTGCCGCCACGGCTACAACCGTTGCTGCGCTTGCTGCCAGTCCGTCAATTACCGCCGTGACTCGCCCGTTATAGCTCTTAAGCAAATTATGAATAGCATGAGCCGCAAATACATCACCGCCGCCGCTGTTAATGCGTACGGTAACGTCCCTGCCGCCAAGTTCGTTAAGATCCTGGGCAAACTGCTGCGGCGTTGCCTCATCACCAAACCAGGACCGCTCTGCTGCAATTGGTCCATAGATCAATATTTCAGCGTCACCACTAACATCATTCCTCACCTGCCAAAATTTTTCCATCATTATCACCCCCATTCCCACCAGTATTATCAGCCTTAGGCGGTTCTAATCCTTTAGCTCGCCATGTTTGCTGTTCTATAGCTATCTGATCAATATTACTATCGTAATCAGTACCTGTAAGTTCCGCAGATTCACGTTCACCGGTAGAGAAACCATATTTTACGCGTAAGGCCGCACCAGTTACCTCTTTTACAGGATCCAGCATCCCCATAACAGGGCCAAACCAATCGGCATTACTCCATGCCTTAGTTATGATTGGATCACTACCATAGCCAGGAGCGCTAATTCTACCGATAGCAACCGCCTCTGCCAGCCAAGCTTCATAAACAGGCTGACAAAAATCACGCGCAAACCAGGTACGTCTGGTTTTAAAGTTGCTGGCAGCTTGCAATAATGCCCCACGTGCCGCAGAGTATGAAGATTGAAAACGACTAAGTAACACCTCTGCCGGTGTGCCAATAGCTGCACCGATCTGACTGATCATCATATTTGTAAATGGTTCAAAAGTTGACATTGTACGGCTTGCGTCCATCGACTTTACATCGACACCAGGAGGCAGCAGATTAAGCGTTCCCGGACCAACTTCAACATGAGCCAGGTCTTCTGGTGTTACGACTTCCGCTTGACCATAAGTTGAACTTAGAACATCATTCATATCATCAATATTATTATTAGTCGTAAAAAACAAAGTATAAAACGATTTAATGATGGCAGCCGTAAGCTCCGCATTAGTATAGCGGCTGACCTGCTTCAATACCTCGATCACCGGCGCCAATATTGGTACGCCTCTGTACTGCTATGGTCGTTCTTCATGCGATATCTGCAAAATATTTGGCCGGCCACTTAACTTGCCAAATGCTTCCACTCGCTGCCACTTTAAAACTGCAGACGGGTTAGTTAAATCAAAAGGTACTCTGTTCGCAATCCAATAGGCCACAACAGCTCCGTCTGAATCTATTTCTATACCGTTAATAATACGATTACCATTTTTATTGTTAGTCATTTCAACATCATAATAAGACGGCGAACCATACGATCCACTACTGTTTGGGTTACAGACCCTACTGGCCTCAAAAAGCTGTACTCTTAAACAATACGGATTATCAGGTACCGGCCTGCGATACTTGATCGCCGCCCACCCGTCACCATCTACAAGATAGCTCATATATGCAATATCCTGCATATCAAAAAAGTTATTTTTTCGATACAAATCACAGGCCGTGCTGTTTGCCCAAAGGTTAAATTCACGAAACGCCTGACGCTGCCACTCTTTAGCTTCCTCTGCAGTCAATCCCAGCAACCTATAATCTATTTTAGGCGAAACTTTAAGACCAGCGCCTATAACATTGCTGCGCGAAGTATTAATAGCACTTGAACCAAGCGGAGAGTTACATACTAAATCTGCACTGCGGTTTCGTAAAGTTACCAAATTTACATCGACATCTGCTTTAGTACTGGATTTCAAGGGATTATAGCCACGTAAAGTACTTCGTGTCCTACTGGCGCCGCCTTCTGAATAGCCGCTGTTCACTATTATTATTTTTTTATTATTTTCATTTCCCTCAGTAGGATGCCTAGCCTTAGCCGGTATTACTTTTTTACGTTTTACCATCATCTATCCTCCTAATCCCGCATAATAACTTGCTTTGTTCGATGCCCTCTTGGATGCATTGCCTCATCCGTAGTCGCTCCTGCAGCAATAAGATCATTTATTTCTTTTCTTATTTCTGATAAATCAGCTCTTGTCAGCGTTCTATTACCAATTCTGTAGCTTTGCCCTGCTACCAAAATAGACTGTTCTGCAGATAAATACTGCTTTAACCGTTCATTAAGTACCGTACTCGCCACTAATAATCACCCCTCACACCTTTTCTAATGCAGCCGTAGCCGCCTTTAGGCTTGTTTTTCAGTTTAGATTTTACCGATTGTTCTTTGATTACATTCGGGCTGTTGATCAATTTTTCCAAAGCTTCGAAATCAGGGTTTACGCTTAACATACATGCGAGGTTATAAACCCGCAGATCCAAAGGCTCGTTCCGTTTATCTTTAGCTATATTTACCCACTGATATACTAGTACTCCATTTTTCCGACGAGGTTCTTTCGTTTCAGATATAAGGCCTTTAAAATAAAATTCATCGTATCCGCGAGTTAGCTGTACAGTTACGCTATCACTCTTATCAAGCGGAAAATGAAAATATTTAGGTCCAGGCTCTTTAATTGATAACCGATCCATAACATATTGTTTGCCGCTATCTGTGCCCAGCATTACCAGCGGTATCGTATGTCCCCTTACGGTTTTAACCTTAGCGTACTTATGCAATAACGGCACTCCTGGTGTCGATGAACCTTTTATAGCAAAACGCTGCCTTGCAAATCGTTTTTTACAGTACGCATAAACTTCTTTCGTGTAGTGCCCACCTGAATCGATAAATGTTCTCGCAACCAAAAGACCCTTACCTGACGCAAAGTGATATTCCTTATCCAGCTGTTCATCCAGCATATCCCACACTTTAGGTGTATCCGGCACGCCCAAAATAGTGCCCTTTTTTATTCCCCAACATTCTTCAGCCATTCCCCAGCCACAAATCTCATACTCGAGCCTGTTGTCTTGTACGTCAACGGCCGCTGTTAAAAGCAGCACGCCTTCCGGCAGCTCGGCGCCATAGTTTTCACGCCTGCGCATAAACTGCTCATGGCTTTCAAAATTTCCCTTGCGCTCATATGCTTCTCCAAAACGAGTATTAACAACTACTTTTTCACGCTCTGGATCGCCCTGTGCTTCCAACCATTCCTGCATTACATCTGACCAATTCACCCAAGGTGATGCAAAACAGTTAACAAAAAAGCTCCGTACCCCCTTAGTGAGAGCCGAAGCGTTCTGTGCAATATATTTTTGTGCGGCCTGCCGCATTTCAGTTTCTGTAAACCCAAACCCGCAATCTGGGCAACGCCAAATAACTGACTTAACGATAACCTGCCTTGTTCCCTTTTTATCAACAGAACAGTCGTAGTCAGTATGCATATCCCGATGCGTGACTAAATGCCACTCTTTGCATTTTGGGCATTGATGCTGCCACTCTTCCTGAGTACCTGTTATATATTCATCTTCGATTCGACTGTCTCCAGCATTGGTCGGTGTTGAGAATAGCCCCATGACGCTATCCCAAAAGGTCGTCATACGTTTTGCAGCCAAGCTGACCGGGTCGCCTTCTGTGCCGGCGCTTTTGGGAAAGCGGTCAACTTCGTCTGCCAGCAGTATTTTTATCGGCTTACTGGCAAGACCAGCAGGACTGTTAGCACCCGCCATGATAAGTCTGCCGCCTGGGAACTGTTTAGAAAGGATAGTATTGCCGGCATCACGACTTTTTACGTCTTTAAAAATATCTCTCAATACTTTTGTATCTCTAATCATCGGCGCTATACGTGATTTACTATAGTCCTGTGATGTTTCGATAGTTGGTTGGATCATCATTATTGGTGCGGGGGCCAGATGCGCGAACCGACCAATAACATTGTTCATGATATCGGACTTTCCAACCTGAGATGCGGTCTTTGCAACCACCCTAGTTATGCCTGGTTCAGTAAAAGCATCCATAATGGCTTTTTGATATGGAGCACGATCTGTTCGCCACCGCCCAGGCTCTGCAGCAGCTTCACCAGATATCATCCTATAGCTATCAGCCCATTCCGATACTGTTTGATCAGATAACGGCATTAATGACTGTTTTAAAATTTTCTTAAAAAGTTCAACCGTCTTCTTCATCACTAAATATCTCCGGATCATAATCGCTAAGCTCAGTTAACCTTGACTTAATTTCTTTAGAAAGCTCAGTCATAATAACACTTCTACTCTGATTTTCCAATATAGCGGCCATCTTAGCTGGTATCCCCAAAAGCTGGCTGCGCAACTTAGATAACATATCTGTCATAACCCTTTCGACATCTGCCGCATCATGTGAAAGATTTTGCCGTCGTGCCAATTCAAGTTCAGCGAGTTTACGTTTTGCAGCTTCATGCAGTGCTTTTTCAGACCAATAATCATCTTCATCTTTGCCAGAATATTTATTTTCGTAGAACGAAGCTATTGCCATTGTCAAAATGAAGTCGCCTTCTATTTCACGATGCAAAACTTCCTCATTTACCAACTGATTTACGCGTCTTTCGCTGATCCCCAATAATTCGGCAAGCTCTCTTGCAGAGCCACGTTTCAGCATTTTTGCCACGTCTGTTTTCACCACCAGTCTACCACCAAGGGAAGGAAATAAGAAAAAATATTTTTTTATCTAAACCTTTTTCGGGGCTCGAAAGACCCGCAAGGCTCGCCGCCCTAAGAAAGAACCTATGAAAATTCTCCTGTCAATGGGCATGAGAAAAGCACTTACCGAAGTAAGTGCTTTGACTATCTATATTTGTTCTTTTTGCTCACCGAAAAACTCTTCCACTTTGTCTAAGTTCATTCTATCTTCGATACTTAATGTTTTAATTTCCGACAACACTTTTTTAAATTCGCAATATTCTTCTACTCCTATTTTACGGAAATCATTATCCCCCCAAATCTTTCCTTGCAATTTATCTTTGTACTCCCTATCAAGTACTCCTGCAATCATACCGTTAAGTTCCACTAACTTTTGATATATTTGCGGAGAATACCAATGTACTTCACTTAATGCCTCCATAATATCTTCATTAGTGCGCTGTAAACTACTTAAACTTTCAAAACAGACGTATATCTCCTTGACTTCATTTGTTATGGAATACATAGATCTTAGTCCCGTCCTTGCAACAACACCAGCAAGGTTTTCATAAGCCGCCATTCTTTTATCTATTATCTTTTTATAATAATCGCGTTTATAATCATTCTTTTTATGCCACCATAAAAACCCATTGCTTATTATTGTACTAACAACAGCTGAACCAATTATCGCTTGCCAAAATTCACTCAACACAATCACCCTACATAACAAGATGTATTTATTATACCACAAAAGCCGCTGATCCTTAACCAGATCAACGGCTTTTGTCAATTTCTACACATACAGTATAACACAGGTCAATACTGAAATTCTATGCAATCTTTTCCAAAATCTTCAAAGCTTCTGCATGCATCTGATGAATACGTCTCCATGTATACCCCAAATCCGCAGCAATCACTTCCCAACGCTGATAATTCAGGTACCGTTTGAACAATATCAGCTGCAACTTCTCGTCGTCAAGCATTTTTATTAGCGCTCTCGTCGCCGCTAATGCCCCTGTAAGCTGCTTAATATCGTTTTGAATAGACATTTCCACATCAGCTATCTTCGCAACCGTACCAGCCAATTTGTCGTTGCTGCCACCGCCCCCGCCCCCGGGTGCCAAGCTGTAGACTGGAGTTATCTGCTCTGCCAAATCTCTTAGATCCTGCAGCATCTGCGAATCTGCTTCAAGCTGCTTTTGCCAGACCCATGCATTTTTTAACCTTTGCTTTATTTCGTCCGTAGGCATCGCATCACCCCTCTGTCCGTAAAACATCTGCAGCAATATCTATCGCAGCACTTTCAGATTCGCTCAGCTGATGACCGTACTGCACCTGCTCTAACATACCGATCACGCTCCGAAATCGATTTTCTTTTACACAATTTACCCTGCGGCAGTAAACTTTATTCTCGCTTACCTGACGGCTCCACACGCAGCCCTTACACTTATGTGCCATTCTAATCACGCTCCTTTACTCCAATTGCTCAATTCGTACATAAAGCCCTGGCTGCTCTGACCAAAACTTTTCTGTAATCTCACTTGCTACCTGTGCATCATCTATCCAGTAACCGAGCCCAGTCATTACATCCTTAAGCAGCTTGATCATATTATCAGTGTCCGGCTTTGTAATTTTATATTCGCCGTTCTTATGTTTCCCTATAGCTGTATAGCACCATTTAGTCAAAAGCCTTATCGGACCGGTCAGCTTTTTTTCAGGTACATAGGCTGCCAGGTGCGCACTAAACTTCTGTCTGGCATCTTTAAGCGTAACTGGTTCATAGTATTGCGGCTTACCGTTTACAACATGGACCTTTTTCTGCTGATGCGTAACTGTTGGCAGTTTCATCGGAATAAAAAACTCAATCATCGTACGCGCCTCTTTCATAAGTTTCCCGCCATTCTTGAATCGTAGCCAGCAAATAGTCAGCGCCTTCTTTACTTCCAAGCAGTTCCTTTCGGTCAATTGTATTTTTTACGATAAGAGTTCCGTCTGTTTTCACGAAACCAAATTGTAATTTTCCGGCCTTATCGTAACAACGCATAAAGCTATTTCCAAATTTTACAATTTCTCCTTTTTCAGTTTCCCAGTATTTACTATTTTTCATTTTTTATTCGCTCCCTTTTTCCTTTCGCGCGGTATACCTCTTCCTACAACCGAAAGGAATTTTCCCGCCAAGCCAAGGCGGAAAATCCTTTTGTTGTATAGGAATACAACCTACAATGACTAATCATATATAGATACATCGCGCGCGCGTATATCGCGTATATAATATTAGTGAACATTCACTTGCGGAAAATCTCGATAATCGCTCGACTTTTTCCGATTCGGAAATTCTCGATAATGTTCGAGTTTTTCCAAATTGTCAGAAAACGGCGTCGTGGAAAAACACTCGACTTTTTCCAATTCGGAAAAGGAAAATCATTCGACTTTTTCCGTTTTCCGAACGACTTCTCCATTATTGTTTATTGCAAACATTCCACTTTCTCGAATATGATTCTTCACCGTTTTTTCCGTCACATCTAAATAACTGGCCAAACCTTTTACTGTCGGAATCCCGCCAAAACTTTCTGCTTCAAAAGCTTTTTGTAATGCTATTATCCGTTCTTTTTTCAAATCATCCGGTGATTTCTTCTTTTTGAAATTCCGTTGCCAAGCTGGTCCTTGTCCGTCAGGTTCGATATCCTTAAGACTTCCAACGTCATCAATATAATGTACAGGATAATTAAACCAAAGATTGATCGGCGGGAACTTCGGAAACTCACGCAGTGTCCCCTCAATGCGCCATGCAGTGCGTTGCCGCACCCGCTGTTTGGCTACCGAAACCGCTGTTTTCACAAGTTCAATATTAGTATTATTGCCAAGCATCTTATGGCAGTATTCCAACAGTACAGCGCTGCTGCACTCGTCATCCTGCGATAAATCCTGTATATAGGCAGGGTAATATCGTTTTAAATACGCCAAGCACTCGGCGCAAATTACTTTATTTTCTTCCTGCTTCAGTAATTCTTCTGTTGGTTCCAGTTCTATCAAATCAAGCAATGCGTCAGGATCACGGGCAAATACTCCTGACCCTGAAGCTCTATCCATAGATTTTTTACTGCCCTGACCACCCTTTGAATGATGGTGGCAGTAGATCACAGCGCAGCCCAGTTCCGTGCAAACTTTATCGAACTGATTACAAAAATGCGCCATCTGGTCAGCACTGTTTTCGTCACCGGTGATGATTTTATAAATCGGATCGATAACGATAGCAATATAATTCTTCTTTGCTGCACGCCTGATCAGCTTCGGCGCCAGCTTATCCATCGGAATCGACTTGCCACGCAAATTCCATACATCGATATTAGACAAATTGCTCGGCTCCCAACCCATTGCCGTATAAACATCCTTAAAACGATGTAAACAACTTGCCCTGTCAAGTTCAAGGTTCACATATAAAACTTTACCCTTTGTACAGCTAAAATTAAGCCATTGACGTCCTTCAGCAATCGCGCAGCACAACTCTATCAAAGCATAGCTTTTGCCTGCCTTAGACGGACCTGCAATGAGCATTTTATGCCCCTGTCGCAATACATTATCAATCAGCGGTTTTGCCAGCTCCGGTAAATTATCCCAAATCTCACTAATGCTTTCCGGTTCCGGAAGATCATCGTTGACCGCCTCAATCCACTCCTGCCATTCTACAAAACTGGCTTTGCCGATGTTGGTATCAATTAAAAACTGCTTGTGTCCCTGACGCATCACGCCCGGCATTCTGCTGAGCCGCGAAGGATTACGGTTTTGGGTATCGATTTCAAGGCCGTTTTTCTTACAAACAGCGTAAAGATAATCAACACGTTTACGATATTCCGCATAGTCTGCTGCATCGATCCTAACAATAGCATGCAACGACTTTTTCCCTGAATGTACCAGGCAGGCTACTGGCAATTCCAGTGTCCGGATAATTTCATTCTGCTTGGCAATCTCCATTTTGTCTGATTCTACCAGCGCATACCGAAATTCTGTCACATTGTCGTTTTTCACGCCTTTACCATCAAGAGGATTAAAACGTATCCATGCGCCGCACTCAGGGTTATAATCGCCAAGAACTCCGCCGATATCACCCTTACATTTATTGAGCTGCTCAATGAGTTGCCCAGCAGTTCTATCAGAACAACCCTTTGACGGTAGATATTTACCGTCTTTTTGCCATGATTCCGTTACATAACCAACATTTTCTGTGCTGTCGAATAAGGTTTCTAAATAAGTTACCAGGTCTTTTACTGGGTCCCAGTTTTCCGGGTCCGCTATTTCCTGACCCTCAATCCAATTCTTATCAACCAAAACCATATCGTCCTTTTGCCCGATGATATCATCCCATGAAAGTTCGTGATCGTCACGCAGCTGAGGTGTCCAGCCATTATCCTTTGCCATTGCTACAATCGTTCCGCCTGTCACCGGCGCGCTGGTATCACCTCTGAATGTCTCCCATTTTTTACGACATTCGTTTGCGTGGTATCTGCCAGCATCACGTTGGCTCCAATCATCCCACACGCTCACATGATATCCCTCAGCCTTTAGTGCCATGCCAACATTGACCCACTCCTGATAATCAAGAACGCTTGGATCAATATAATCAAGCAGCGGTATTAAATCTAATTTATTATCCATAAATGTTCTCCTTTATTCAGGCTTGTAAATCCGTGGATCAATATCTGCCGGAATACGCCAGCCACCGGCAGCAATCCTGTCTATCAGTTTCTTGGCATGTTCAAAAGACCAGGTCCCGACGTGCTGAAACCCACGACCTTCTAAAAAGCGAATCTGTTTCGGTGTTGTCAGACCTTCACTTCTGCGCTTATCCAAACGATCAAGGATTTTTGCAGCTTTACCGGCATTATCAATATCATCCGGATTTATACCGAACTTCTCTAATGTTTTCAGCTGCTTTTCACTGGCCGGGCTCATTTCCCAACCGAAAGCCGGTACATAGCTCGATAGATCCTCTGCTTGGATACTCATTTCAAACTGCAACGGATCCACCAGTTTACGCTTACGCTGTTTCATTGCTGCCAACTGTTTCGCCAAAGCTTCTTCCCGCTGGGCAACAACATCTTCAGAAGCCTGCTTTTCCACTGCTTCCAAATCTAACGGACATGCTGCGTCCTGTAATGTTTCAGTCATAGCTCTGGCCACATCTTCATTTGTCGCAATCAAATGCGCCGGTCGGCACAGTTCATGGCGTTCTGTATGCCAAAGAAAATCCAGTAGCAGCAGTTCTTTTTTATCTGGCGCCAATCTGGTACCGCGGCCCACCATCTGACAATATAAACTTCTTACTTTCGTCGGCCTTAATACAACAATACAATCAACCGCCGGGCAGTCCCAGCCTTCTGTCAAAAGCATTGAATTACAAAGTACGTTATATTTACCAGTTTCAAAATCACTCAGCACCTTTGCGCGATCATCGCTGTTACCATTTACTTCGGCAGCGCTGAAACCGATACCATTCAAAATATCCCTAAACTTTTGGCTGGTCTTGACAAGTGGTAAAAAAACTACAGTCTTTCTATCCATACAAATTTTAGCCATTTCCTCAGCAATCTGATTCAGATATGGATCGAGAGCCGTTCCCAGATCGCTGGTCTTAAAATCACCGGCCTGGGTCCCGACACCTGTCAAATCTAATTTCAGAGGAATAGTCTGAGCCTTGATAGGTGACAGATAACCTTCTTTGATAGCTTTAGGCAGCGTATATTCATAAGCAAGGCTCTCAAAACATTGCCCTAAATTACGCATATCGCCTCTGTCAGGCGTTGCAGTAACACCAAGCACCTTAGCGCTGTCAAAATGTTCCAGCACCTTCTGATAGCTATCTGAAAGTACATGATGTGCTTCGTCGACGATGATCGTATCGAAAAAATCCTTTGCAAATCCGTTTAACCGCTTCTCGCGCATCAGCGTCTGGACAGAACCTACTACCACACGATACCAACTTCCCATACAGGTATATTCAGCTTTTTCCATAGCCGATTTTAAACCTGTAGCCTGCTCGATTTTGTCACAGGCCTGCTGCAGCAGTTCAAAACGGTGCGCTAAGATCAGTACCCGGTCACCTTGTTTAACCTGTTCCTCTGTAACCTTTGCAAAGACTATAGTTTTACCGCACCCGGTCGGCAATACCAACAGGGTGCGGTTTATTCCTTTATTCCACTCGTCAAAAATAGCCTGTTTAGCTTCTTCCTGATATGGACGCAGCTGCATTAGAAAGCTCCGGGCCGAAACGCAGGAGCGGCCTGCGGTTGTCCTTGATATAAGTTTTGTTGCTGCGGTGCTGCCGCAGTAGGTGCTGTTGCCGCTGTATTTTCAGGATCATAAAAGCGTTTAATTTCGTTATACTGCTTACCATCGTGCATGCGGATACCGATCTTGGCCCTGCCCTTTCGACCAACTACCCGCGGCCAATCCATTTTCAAAGGTTCACCATGCTTTTTTAGCCCAATACCGATAAAGAAAGCTGAAATCATGCCTTCCGTCCGAGAATGTAAGAACAAGTTATGCCTGATGCGGGCTTCGCCTTCTGGTGTTTCAACTACCAAAGTTATTACAGCTTTATTGCAGGGCGGTAACTTTTCGCTGCCTTCATGACGGGCACGTTGGAACTCTAATACCTTAAATTCATAATCACCTTCCGGCAGAATGATAAAACCGGCGCTCTCCTTTTCGATAGTATCGTCCCAACCTAATTCTCTTTCTTCTACGGGTACTGCTTGTCCTAATTGTTCAAATGCCATTATTTTATTCTCCTTTATTTGTTAAATATTATTTAAACTACATTGAGTTCTCTAAACTTAAAAAGGTATCTCCCTGTTCTCTTTGATCAAAGCAAAGACATTGGGCCAGGCTCCTATCAAACAACCCTGTACAAAATCCTCTGCATAATTTTCAAAAGGTGTTCCCTCGGGATAATAGCCACGCTGGGCCACAACCTTTTGAATTTCTGCAAGCGTTACACCTTCCGACGCCATTAAATCAGCCAATGCTTTTGGCACATAACTTGGAATTACTTTTGGCGTTTGTACAGCCACTGTATCACCTGATGCTGTTACAGGGATAAGCGCCGGATCTACAGATATTAGCCCAGAAGGTGTATCTATAATTGCAGTGGCACTAGCAACCGGTGCCGCAAGCGTTTCCGGTTGCATTACAACTGGCTGTAACACAGGCTGCAAAGCTTCCGTATTGGAATAGACTAGGCAGCCACGAATACTTTTAAAATCAAAGGGCAATTCTTCCGGTAGATCCTGTCTGTTCTTCGCATCCCAGTTAGGATGATGTGTCGTATACATTACCCGCTCACCACCGGCGGCCTTGCATTTCTTCCCGTCCTTATCCTGTGCGATCACGATAGTCTTATAGTTGGCAAACAGCAGCATATCAGCCCACTCTTTGACCAGTGGAGCAGTCTGCGATGAAGTCTTTTTGCCAATCTTCAGCTCATACCGGTCAAAACTTCCACCTTCATTAGGCAATTCAAACTTACGCATCTGCATATGTGCTGTTAAAACAACATTGATCCCAATCTCGATCACATCAGAAAGCAGATTTAAAAAGCGTCCAAATTCTTCCCTTACAAAAATATAGCCACTGCCATAACCAAAATCCTCAATCCCATTTTTTCCATTTTTAGCACATACATGACCCACGCAAAGCTGTTCTGCCCAGTCAATCGTATCAATAACCAATGTTTTACAGCAGGTTGGATTTTTGATAACCTCTCTAACCTCATCCAGCAACATCGTCCAAGAAGTCGGCGCCGGTAATCTGGCAACATCATAGACATTCGTACTGCCTTCGGTATCGATAAACAGCGGATCCGGAAAATCAGCGGCAAAAGTAGTTTTGCCAATACCTTCAGGACCATAAACTACAACTTTTTGCGGCTTTACAATCAGCCCTCTGGTAATTTGAAACTTCATCAAAACTCACCTTTCTTCCATGTTTTTGCGCCTTCATCTGGAAGGCTGTTATCTTCTTTAACATAACCATCTTCGATAATGACCGAACACTCTTTGCCACTGCTGACACGTGTAGCGATTACCTGCAGCTGTTCCTGTTCCAGCCATTTACCAAATTCATTTAAAGTATCCTGATCCATCTGCTCCAGCTTATCCATGAGCACAAAACCACAGTTCGGATTCAATTTGCGGACAATAGCAGTAGCTACTTTAAGCTGCTCACTGCCGCTCATGTTATCCCACTTATTCCCACGATAAACCAGCTCACCATTTTCAACAGACAATTCAGGTAGCGGCAGGTCTGCACTTTCCAACAACTTTAAGCGCTGCTCTCTAATATCTTCGATCGATTTTGTCAGTTCATCATATTGCTGGCTATATTCTTCAGCTTCGATTTCAGCCTTTTCCCTGTCCATATTGGCCCTGATTTTAATATTCAGGCGATCTATGTCAGAGATATTCGCTTCCAATTCTGCCGTACTTTCATCCTGTAAATCTGCGGCCGACTTACGGGCAACCGAAACTGCAGCCTCAGCTTCTTTAAGCCGGTTCTTCGCTTCGTCAAAAGCAATCTGCGCTTTAGCTAATTCTTCTTCATACTGCTGGCACATTTGCCGCTTGCGCTGGTTTTCGCCGTTCCTGGCAAGTATCGCCTGCTGCTGCCTAATTAGATCAGCTGCGGAAACGAGCTCTTTAGGAACATCCGGATACATTTCAAGCTCAGATGCATACTTTTTCTTTTGGTCAGCAATGCGTCCAACTTCATACCGCCTGTTATAAATCCTTTGTTCTTCAGCATCCAACTGGTAAAGTTTTTCACCGATCCCTATTATCTGCAAAAGAGCATTGGCCTTTTCTTTATTATTTGCATTCAAAAATTTTGGCAGATCTAAAGCAAGTTGCGCTACAAACTCATTTAAAATCTGCTGGCCGCCTTTATTTCCCTGCGGATCGATGACCTTTAAGCTGCCGTTAATGCCCTTCCGCTCAACTATAAGCCCATTAGATAACTCTATATGCAGAATTGGCGGAGTAACAGATCCTTGTCGCTGCGGTTCAGAAGGTTTATATCTTTCCCCACCAAGCGCCCAGGCAATCGCATCCAGAACGCTGGTTTTACCCTGACCATTTTTACCACCGAGAATAGTCAAGCCATTCGCCGAAGGTACTAATTTTACTGCTTTAATCCTTTTGATATTTTCAAGTTCGAGACTGTTAATTTTCACTGTCATTGAAATAGCTCCTTTTCTTTTTTCAGCCACCATACAAGCGTAGGACGCTTAACTCCTATGACGCTGGCTGCCTTTCTAACCGAATACCTTGCTCCATTAAACTTTTAGCTTCCGCAATAAGCTCACGACGTTCTGCTTTTGACCTGTAATGTACTGATTCTCGTGGCATAACTTTTGCTAAAGCTGTCTCCGTATCAACGCTGTTTACTATAGCTATGTATAGAGCTGCATAATTCTCAATAGGAAAATTTAAGCCGTAATTCATTGTCAATCCTTCTATTTATGCTATAATGTAGTCAATACAGGTTGTTCATGACCAATGTATTAACCCTGAGCTGTCAGCATTGCCGTGCTGATGGCTCTTTTCTTTAATTCATTCCAGCAACCTTGCACCAGAGCCATAACCCGAAAAATACACCGGCCCAAGTCCCAATAGCAATTACCGCAATTTGATAACCTAACTCTTTCCACATCTCACCACGCCCTTTCTAAAAACATCCCAAAGATGACCAGTGATACTGCTATCAGGATCTTAGGGAAAATTTCACTCTCAGCAAAAAAGTACCAAATATAAATCCCTAGTGTTTTCACGGTGTTTCCTCCCCCCCAGCACGACTTTTGTTCCTCTCTGCAGCATCGACTATAGCCGTCAGATAAGCTAAGTCATCAAAGGAATAACCATTATTGTCCAACTCGAGTTCTAAACATTCTATGCCGCTATTAAAAGACCTTAGGGATTCAATTAAATCATCTAAAATATGAGCTGGAATTTTACCAGAAACAGCCTGAATCGCTTTAGCGTATGAGTTTAAGCCCTTTATCTGTGTAGATCTGTCTGATATCAAATTAAATATTTCCGTAGGCAGTTGTTCCGGCATTAGCTATTTCACCTCCTTTCGCATCAAATTCAATTGATCTAAATACCCGCCGCCATCACGGCGTTTATGCTTAGAAATAACAATTGGGCATTTTAATTTTTGTAACTTTTTTTGTCGAAGTTCGATTTGTTCATTAAAATAACGATCAGCGCCTTCGACTTCAATTTTATGCCGCTGTCCTATCTTAACTGCCGGAAGTGTTCCATCTCGGCACATTGCATAAACGGTAGAATATGCAAGTCCACGAGAATTGGCATATTCTTTAATTCCTGAAAACTTCATGAACTCATTCTCCTTTCCTTTTATTGCATTTATGCAACAAATCAATCAAAAAAAATTGTGCTAGGTTCTTTCAACTTTAGTATTTTGCTCATTGAGGCAGCTTCATCTACTGAAATTTTACAGCGTCCATTAAGTTTTGCATTTACACTTTTGGTCGTCAGGCCAAGTTTTTTAGCCAGTTCCCTCTGCGTTATGCCTTTTTCAGCTAGAGCACCGCGTAGCTTTGCTAAGTTCATCTAATATCACTTCCTTTGCTCCCCTTCGTCGCATTTATGCTACAAGGTTATGATAACAGCACATAATTCAAAAGTCAAGCACAAATGCAACGTTTTTTATATTTTTGTTTTACTTTCCGTTGCATTTATGTTATTATTGGTTTAAGCAGCAAAGAGAGGTTTTTACAATGAGCGAAAAAGAATTAACAGAACTAATTGAAAAAATTAAACTTCGGCGATTGGAACTTGGTCTATCCTATCAGGAACTTTCGGATTTAACAGGCATCAACAAATCTACTCTTCAAAGATACGAAACCGGATTCATCAAAAAAGTTCCTATAAACCAAGTTCAAATAATTGCGAAAGCTCTAAATGTAACTCCAGGTTATCTAATGGGGTGGGAAAATAATAAAGAAAACCAAACCTATTACCTCAATCCTGAAGCAGCAAAAATGGCACAGGAAATTTATGATAATCCTCAATACAAAGTGTTATTTGACGCTACCAAAAAACTAAAACCCGAAAGCATTAAAGAAGTTATGAAATTTATTGATTACCAAAAAGCCAAAGAGGAAGGCGATCTCAATGAGTAGAACTATCTTATATGACTTGCCTCACGACGTTCGAGGCTTTGTTAGAGAAGATATTGATGGAGAGGCAATTTTCATCTTGAATGCCCGCTTAACGAGGGAATCAAACATGAAAACTTACCTGCATGAGCAGGAGCATTATGAAAAAGATTGTGGTAAGAACCTTTGTGTTGACGAAATAGAAGCACAAAGGCATAAATAAATTTTAGGAGTAGTTTTTGATGATTATAACTAAATGGGACGATTGGAATTTACATATGCACATATCGCCAGATCAAGTACGCCGTTGGGATGGACGACAAAACGGAGTTAATCCTAATACATTCAAAGGTCGAATTGATAGAGCTAATCTTAGTGGCATTACCGAAGAAGGTTATAAAACAACTTTAATTTCTTGTACTTGTGAAGATTTTCAAAACCGAAGCTTGCCCTGCGGACATATTTATAGGCTTGCACGGGAACTAAAAATACTACAAACGCCTAATATAAAAAGATCTCTTGAGTTACTGGCTACATTTAAAAACGGCTTTGCAGAAGGTTGGGCTTTTGGGGTTGGAGAGTTTCACAGAGATTATTTAGATATTAAATATACTACTTATAAAGACAATGGCCAAACTTATAAAACATGGACCCAGGGCGCCGAATATCAATTTGATGTAGGTGTAATATTTTATAATAACAATCCAGAAATTTATAGAAAAGATATTTGGGCTAATGTAGGCAAGCATGCAACTATAGCATTACAAGTCCATAGCTCCACAAATAATAAATGGACCTATCTGCCTTCATACATCCCATCACCAACAGAAACTACATTACGTATAGAATCAAAATATACGTATGGTAGTATATGCTTTGATGTATTTACTTACAATCATTGTAAAGCCATTAAATTAACGCAATACTATGCTCATGCAGATGAATTTTTAAAACTTTTAAAATATGGGCACTGTTTGGGAATAAAGGATCAAGAACAAATTTTTATAGATTTACGGGACTATTTAAAATAGTATAATTTTGTACCTTTTAGGTGGTGTTTATAATGACTTTCGGTAATTGGGATGCCTCTATCCACAGTAAAATAGACCAAATTAAACGCATCAATACTGCGAAGCAAATAAAGAACAAGAATATAGTGAGCATTGATGCGCAACGCCAAACTGCTAAAATTTCAGGCTCTAGCGGAGAACTTTACGAAGTTACACTCAACCACTGTACTTGTTTTGATTTTAATGCCCAGCGCGGTCCCTGCAAGCATATCTACAAATTAGCAGCAGAGTTGGGCCTTTTACCACCACTTCCTATGTTTAATGCGGAAAAGGCCGAAACTTTTAAACAGAGTATCCCTGCAGAAGTCGACCGCTTTAAACAACAATATCTTGCCGGCGCCATTTCTGCAGATAAGTTTATAAAAATAGTAAACGCATTAAACAGCAAATGAGAAAAAAGACCGCCCGGTGCTACCAACACCGAACGGTCAACGTAATTGCCCAACTTCGTCGCAAGCGAGCTGATTACTATAGATATTATAGCACATCAGCTCTGCTACTGCATACTCAAATTACAGTAAAGGAGCTGATTTTTTTATGCCAAAACGTAACAGAAATGGCGCTGGAAGCATTGTTTATGAACCAAAGCGAAAGAAATACAGAGCCTATATCACGGATGCTTTAGGTAAAAGAATATCCAAACGTTTCGACAGTTCTGACGAAGCTGATATGTGGCTTTCCCAAATAAAGTTAGATCTATACAACAATACCTATATTCCTAAATCTAACATAACTGTAGGTGAGTGGGTCCTTGAATATCTGAGCACTTACTGTGCACCAAATATAAGAGCAAAAACCTTAATTCGGTATATGCAAACGGCTCGACATATTGAACCCATCTCCGGCATATTACTTCAGGAATTAGATGCTAGGCAGGTACAATATTTCTATAATAATCTTCCTAAAATGTCAGATAGCAGCAAAAACAAAATACATAAACTGTTGAAAGCAGCTATAACTAAAGCACATATACTAGAGCTAGTAAAAAAGAATATTATGAATGCCATACCAGCGCCTAAAGTATCGAAACCCAAAATAGAAATATTCAAAAGCGAAGAACTGCAAGCAATATCAGAGGTATTAAAAACTAATTCCACCTATAGAAGGTATTATTTATTATTTTTATTAACAATCAACACCGGCATGAGACTTGGAGAAGTTTTAGGACTAAAACGAAAATGTGTATTTGATAATTATGTTGTGATCAACAACAGCCTGCAAGATATAAATGGCAAAATGGTCGATACACCGCCAAAAACGGCCGCTGGAGAAAGAGAAATCACAATCACGAGGGATTTATCCTCTGACCTAAAAAAACGTTTTAACAGTGGGAAAATCGTTTCTTTTGATGGCTATATTTTTCAAAGCAAAAATGGAACTCCATTACGACCTAACCAAATCGAAAGAGCCTGGAAAAGTATTTTATTATTAGCTTCAGTACCGCATAAAAAATTCCACGTACTTCGTCATACGCATGCAACACAATTATTGGCGAACGGTGTACCGCTTTTGGAAGTATCTAAACGATTGGGACATAGCAGAGCCAGCCACACTTTAGATCTTTATGGTCACGCTATTCCAGGTTACGATGCTTCCTTGCCGAATAAAATCTCAAAAATTTTCAATTTATAAGTTGGGTGCAATTGTGGGTGCAATTGCTGAAATTTATGTTAGGAAAATGGCATTCTACCGTAATGAAAAACTAAGCCATAAAGCCACTTAATCCTTTACAGAATGCTGTATTACAGGCTTTTTCTCGTAGTTCTCCGGAGCCGTGTGCGGTGGTTCGATTCCACTCGGGCGTACCAATGGAAAAGACAGACGCAGACTTGTTCTGCGTCTTTTTTATTTTGCATAAATCATAAAGAACGAAATATAATACTTCGTTTATTCTGGTCATATAAAACCCTGCTGCAAATTACAGCAGGGTTTATTTTCAAACGTTATATTCATATTTTTGAATCGAACCGACAGAAAAATGCACCAAATAATCAGGATAACCATCGACAGGGATCCAAAAAGAAACTACGTCACCTAATTTACCGACTTTTTTGCGATAACTGGCTTCACCATTCTTCCACGCTTCTTCTGCCCTGCAGCCCTTGTGCTGTTCTAACGGCTCAACTAAAGCGCACTTGTTACCCTCTATGCGACCTGTACCGGGCGCGACTTTATTGGCAGCAATAATATTACGCTTCTTATCAATAAGCATTGCCGACTCCGGATAATTATCCCACATCAAATGAAACGCTTTAATTACCTCTGCCTTTTCCATACTTCCATCTCCTTTACCTTCTTTATTATCTGCTTCCATATTATCACAAAAAACCGACTTCTGCCAGAAGTCAAAAAATATCCCGCAGCTTAAGCTGCGGGATATTTTTATTCACTATATTCCGGTTCACCAATAACATCAATTCTTTTTTTCCGGGAACGCACTTTCTCCCAATACTCAAAATAAGCCTTTGTTTCTGCCACAACTACGCCACTCAATCCCAGCAAAGCAATCAGATTCGGAATCGCCATTAATCCGTTAACGATATCAGCCAAAACCCAAATCGTTTCCAGCTTTAAAAAAGCGCCAGACGCTACGAGTCCAATAAAAACTAAACGATAAGGCATGATACTTTTTGTACCAAAAAGATATTCAATGCAGCGTTCACCATAATAATTCCAACCCAAAATAGTAGTAAAAGCAAATAACACTAAACCTATCATCAATAAATATTTTGCCATTGCAGGGAAAGCCATTGCAAAAGCAGATTGAGTCATAGCCGCACCATTCAAATCTCCTGTCCAAACGCCGGAAACCACCAGAACTAAACCTGTCATTGTGCAAATAATGATCGTATCGATAAAAGTTCCCGTCATTGATACCAGCCCCTGCTCAGCAGGCCATTTTGTTTTCGCCGCCGCTGCTACGATCGGAGCACTGCCTAAACCGGCTTCGTTAGAAAAAATACCGCGCGCGATACCACTGCGCATCGCCAGCATAACAGTAGCACCCAAAAATCCGCCAGCTGCCGCCGTAGGATTAAAAGCACTTTCAATGATAAGAGCAAATGCTGCAGGTACCTGATCTGCAAATACAATCAGCACTGCCGCTGTAGTAAGCATATAAACTAACGCCATAAATGGCACTATTTTCCCTGCTACCATCGCGATAGATTTCAAGCCGCCGATTGTTACTATTGCTACCAAAACAGTCAGAATAGCCGCCGTATACATGACCGGGATCCCTATAGAAAGATTAGTGATCTCAACGATAGCATTGACCTGTGTAAAAGTACCACTGCCTAAACAGGCAACCATCACTCCGAATACCGAAAACATAACTGCCAGAGGTTTATATTTTTTACCAAGTCCCTGTTCAATATAATGCATCGGTCCGCCGGAAATATTGCCATTGGCATCAACAGTTCTGTATTTCACTGCCAAAACACCCTCGGCATATTTAGTTGCCATACCGAAAAAAGCCGCCATCCACATCCAGAACAAAGCTCCGGGACCACCTGCTTTGATAGCCGTAGCAACACCTACTATATTACCAGTGCCAACCGTAGCTGCCAGAGCCGTGCACAAGGCTTTAAAGCTATTGATATCGCCGTTGCCTGTATTTCTTGCCGTAAAAATCAATTTCAACGCTGTAGGCAGCTTGAGGACCTGTAGCAAACCTAATCTTAATGTCAGTAAAATACCCGTGCCAATAAGCAAAACCATTAACGGCGGTCCCCACACAAAACTATTGATAGTGTTTAAAATATCCATCATTATCCTAGCTCAACCCCTCAAATAAATTAATTTTATTTCGTTGCTATTCCACGAAAATATTAACTAACAATATCCAACAACGTTCTTTATTGTAACACAATCGAAACTTTTTTCAAGCATTCAGACGATTGTATACAAGTATTCTTCTTAGTTCGCCTGCATTTGTGTATACAGTATGCAAGTAGTATTAAAAATAAAGAACAAAAAAGCGCACTAAAAGTGCGCTTTTTTGTTCTTTAGGAGCTATTTGGAAAATGTAAATCAAAACTCACTTTTCCAATCAATGGAAGCCAATATAAAAAGCATCTGAGGTGCATCTTAAAAGCTTCACTTCAACTGTAGATTTTAAATAACCTGTTTTTTCAGTACTTTCAAAATATCCAGTAATTCTTCTGCGGTATATTTGTCTTCTGCCTCTTGAGGTTTAACCTCAGTATTCAAAGTTAAGCCTAAAAGTGCATCAACGCCACAGCTGAAATAATGTGAAAGTCTTAACAAAACTTTTAAATTCACACTCACACGCCCATGTTCCAGATTACTCATATGTGTTTGAGAAATACCAAGTTTTTTCGCAAGCTCTGATTGGGTAACACCTTTACGGATACGCATAATCTTAATGTTTTGTCCGATTTTTACAAAATTGGGTTCTACGCTCATAACTGCCATCTCCTCCCTGAACTGTATAAAATATAATCCCAGAAAATTTTAGAACTATATTTTTATAAAAGCTAAACATCAGGATAAAACCATTTGTTTGCTAGCTTTTCAAAATTAAACCGGTATGCAGATAAACATACCAGAAAATTATTCTGATTTTACTTAAATATCCTTATCTGTCAGTAAAATGCCTGCATCAACATTCAGGACTTGCGCAATCTGCAGCAAAACTGGTACGCTGCACTGTGCTTTCCCGGTTTCTATTTTTGACAGATACGAGCGTGAGATTCCTGCCTCATCAGCTAATTCTACCTGACTTATATTTTTCATTTGTCTGTAATATTGAATTTTTAACCCTAATTGTTTAAATTTTGTCGAAAACATTTAAATCTCCATTTCCATACTAATCCAAGATGTTAATTATTTATCCCTTCTTTGCTATTCTTTATACTTTATTAATATTATTATCACATTTTATTAATATTTAGGTGTTCAAAAATAGTTAACATATGTGTTCTTTAGTGCACAGAAATAAATAAATTATATCTTTTTTA
>ULRQ01019448.1_pt1 | contig 40784 bp, 34 predicted proteins | sample 1955491 | NCBI WGS metagenome assembly ULRQ01 (sample SAMEA4835684, study PRJEB28245) | human gut metagenome | biome: gut microbiome; material: fecal sample | place: Denmark | collected 2008 | reverse complement strand
GCGCCCGCAGCCGTCGGCTGCGGGCGCTGTTAAGTGTTAACGCTTTACGCTTATTGTTTCTCCGCGCGGCGCTTGTAGGACTCGTACTTCTCCTTGGCGGCTTCCTCCGCCTCGGCAAACAGCACCTTGGCGTTCTCCGGGAAGCTCAGCTCCAGGGAGGCGTAGCGCACCTCGCCCTTCATGAAGTCGTACAGCGGCATGGTAGGCTCCTTGGAATCCAGCGTGAAGGTCTTGGTCTCCGGGCTGTACCGATACAGGTTCCAGTAACCGGAGTTGACGGCGTCCTTCATCTCCTGCTGGACGTTGTTCATGCCCTTCTTGATGCCGTGGTTGATGCAGGGCGCGTAGCAGATGACGATGGACGGGCCCTTGTGAGCCTCGGCCTCCTTGATGGCCTTGATGAGCTGGTTGGGATTGGCGCCCATGGAGCACTGGGCGACGTAGACGTTGTCGTAGGTCATCATCAGCATACCAAGGTCTTTCTTCTTGGTCTTCTTGCCGCTGGCCTGGAACTGGGCAACAGCGCCCACAGGCGTGGCCTTGGAGGACTGTCCGCCAGTGTTGGAGTAGACCTCGGTGTCCACCAGCAGGACGTTGACGTCCTCGCCCATGGCGAACACGTGATCCAGACCGCCGTAGCCGATGTCGTACGCCCAGCCGTCGCCGCCGTACATCCACATGGTCTTCTTGGACAGATCCTTTCTGCGCTTGAGGATCTCGTCCACCAGCTTCTGCTCCTCGGCGGAGAACTTGCCGCTCTCCAGCAGCTTCACCAGCTCCTCGGTAGCGGGCGTGGACGCATCCAGATCGTCGTAGGTCTCCAGCCATTTGGCGATGGCGGCCTTGACGGCCTCGTCCTTGGTCAGAGCGTCCAGCTCCTTGACGTAGCCGGTGACGCAGTCGCGCAGCTGCTTGACAGCCAGGCACATACCGTAGGAGAACTCGGCGTTGTTTTCAAACAGGGAGTTACTCCACGCAACGCCCTTGCCCTCGGCGTTCTTGCAGTACGGCACGCAGGGCATAGCCGCGCCCCAGGCCTGGGTGCAGCCGGTGGCGTTGGCCAGATACATCTTGTCGCCGAACATCTGGGTCAGCAGCTTGATATAGGGCGTCTCGCCGCAGCCGGCGCAGGCGCCGTTGAACTCCACCAGGGGCTGCTTGAACTGGCTGCCCTTCAGGGTGAACTTGTCCACGCGGGAGGTCTTTTCCTTCACGGTGGTCAGGTAGTTCCAGTCGGTCTGATCCAGAGACACCTCGTGGGCGGGCACCATCTTCAGCGCCTTGCCGCTCTTGGGGCAGGAGGCCACGCAGCTGCCGCAGCTGGTGCAGTCCAGCGTGGACACACCCATGGTGTACTTCAGCCCGGCCAGACCAGGACCCTTGGCGTCCACCAGCGTCATGTCCACGGGAGCCGCCTTCACCTCACCCTCGTCCAGCAGGAACGGGCGGATAACGGCGTGGGGGCAGACGAAGGAGCACATGTTGCACTGCAGGCACTCGGCAGCGTCCCACACCGGCAGGTGCGTGGCGATACCGCGCTTCTCGTACTTGGAGGTGCCCAGCGGCATGGTGCCGTCCTCCATGCCCTTGAAGGCGGAGACAGGCAGGTCGTCGCCCTTCTGAGCATTGATGGGCACCAGGATGTTCTTGATGACGTAGGGCAGGCCCTCGTCAGCGGGCTTCAGCGCCTTGCCGGTCAGGTTCGTCCACTCAGGCTTCACCTTGACCTCCACCAGCGCGTTGATACCGGCGTCCACGGCGGCGATGTTCATGTTGACGACCTTCTCACCCTTCAGGCCGTAGGTCTTCTTCACGGCGGCCTTCATGTGCTCCACGGCGTCCTCCACGGGGATGATCTTGGCCAGCTTGAAGAAGGCGGCCTGCAGCACCATGTTGGAGCGGTTGCCCAGACCCAGCGTCTGAGACTCCTTGTTGGCGTCGATGATGTAGAACTTGATGTCGTTGTCGGCGATGTACTTGAGGATCTCGCCGGGGACGTGCTGCTCCAGCTCGTCCTCCTTCCACTCGCAGTTCAGCAGGAAGCTGCCGTGGGGCTTCAGCTCGTGGATGATGTCGTACTTGGTCAGATACGTCTGGTTGTGGCAGGCGATGAAGTCCGCGTTGGAGACGTAATAGGTGGAGCTGATGGGCTTCTTGCCGAAGCGCAGGTGGCTCTTGGTGATACCGAAGGACTTCTTCGTGTCGTACTCAAAGTACGCCTGACAGTACATGTCCGTCGTCTCGCCGATGATCTTGATGGAGTTCTTGTTGGCGCCCACGGTACCGTCGGAGCCCAGACCCCAGAACTTGCAGGAGATGGTGCCCTCCGGCTCGGTCAGCAGAGGTGCGCCCACGGGCAGGGACAGATGGGTCACATCGTCCACGATGCCGATGGTGAAGTGGTTCTTCGGCTCATCCAGCAGCAGGTTGTCGAACACGGCCTTCAGCTGCGCGGGGGTGGTGTCCTTGCTGCTCAGGCCGTAGCGTCCGGCGTAGATGGCGGGGCGGTCGCTCTCGTTGATGTAGGCGGCGCAGATGTCCTCGTACAGCGGCTCGCCGATGGAGCCGATCTCCTTCACGCGGTCGAGGACGGCTACCTTCTTCACCGTCTTGGGCATGGCAGCCATCAGGTGCTTGCGGGAGAAGGGACGGAACAGGTGTACCTGCAGGAAGCCCACCTTCTCGCCCTTGGCGTTCAGGTAGTTGACCACCTCCTGGGCGCAGCCGCCCACGGAGCCCATAGCCACGATGACGCGCTCGGCGTCGGGCGCGCCGTAGTAGTTGAACAGATGGTACTCGCGGCCGGTGAGCTTGCTGATCTCGGCCATGTAGCCCTCCACGATGTCGGGCAGCTCGGCATAGGCCGTGTTGTTGGACTCGCGCAGCTGGAAGTAGATGTCGGGGTTATCCACCAGGGAGCGCATGCGGGGATCCTCCGGGTTCAGGGCGTTGGCGCGGAAGGCGGCCAGCGCGTTGTAGTCCACCAGCTTGGCGTACTCGTCGTAGGTCAGCACGTCGATCTTCTGGATCTCGTGGCTGGTACGGAAGCCGTCGAAGAAATGCAGGAACGGGATACGCGCCTTGATAGCGCTCAGGTGCGCCACGGCAGCCAGATCAGCGGCCTGCTGGACGCTGCCGCTGGACAGCAGGGCGAAGCCCGTCTGACGGCAGTTCATCACGTCGGAGTGGTCACCGAAGATGGAGAACGCGTGGGTGCCCACGGTGCGGGACGCCACGTGCAGCACGCCGGGCAGACGCTCGCCGGAGATGCGGTGCAGGGTGGGGATCATCAGCATCAGACCCTGAGAGGCGGTGAAGCTGGTGGCCAGCGCACCGGCCTCCAGCGCGCCGTGACAGGCGCCGCAGGCGCCGGCCTCGGACTGCATCTCCACCAGACGCACCGGCTGACCGAAGATGTTCTTCCTGCCGTTGGCCGACCACGCATCGGCGTGCTCCGCCATGGGGCTGGACGGGGTGATGGGGTAGATGGCTGCGACCTCGGAGAAGGCGTATGCCACATACGCCGCCGCTTCGTTGCCGTCGCAGATCTTCATGATCTTGCTCATTCTTTTCTTTCCTCCTCTATAAACATAGAAGTATCCCGCTTTTCGGGCGGGCGCATTAAAACAGTGTTAATTATACCATTCACGCTTTGAATAATCAATGCAACGGGAGCGATTCTGTAACAACTGCTACAAAATCGCTCCCTGTTTTGGTGAAAAGTACAACTCAGATGACCATCGGCTCGCCGCTGATATCGACCTGCCCATCGGTGACGGTCAAATCGCCGCCCAGTTGATTTTTGTACACGCCGTCGGGTAACTCCACCGGTACGCGGCCACCGCAGCCAGACAGATCGAACACGCCGGTGCGCTCCCCTGCCGGGGACTTGTAGTGCCCGATAACAGCGCCGCCGCTGACCTCGTACCACACCGCGCCGTCCAGCGGCAGGGACATTTTCATGTCCTTGCAGCGGCACAGGAAGCCCTGTAAGTCGGCTCGCTTGTCGCCGAAATTGTCCTCGGCGTCGAACAGCCCCACCTGATGCTGCGGTGCGAACTCCGTGCCGCCGTACAGCAGCATGCTGCCCCGGCAGAAGTACAGGAACGCCAGCCAGTGCCGCAGGCGGCGCTCCTCCGGCACCCGCTGCGCCAAACGCGGGGTGTCGTGATTCTCGCCGCAGCGCATCTTGATAAACCCGGAGGGGTACGTCAGCTCCTGATAGTTCAGCATGTCGATGTACTGCTGCAGCGTGTCCCTCCCGGTCAGGCAGCCCTCGAACCACGGCCAGATGTCGTAGTCGTAGGTCATATCGAACGCCCGGTACAGCTCCGTGTCCGTGGCGCAGTAGGCGCCCATTTTCCGCAGCCCCAGCACGTGCAGCCCGTGGACGCTCTCCGCCAGCCAGATGCATCCGGGGCGGACAGTCTCCACCTCCTGCCGCGCCGCCGTCCAGAAGTCCAGCGGCACGCTGCTGGCCACGTCGCAGCGGAAGCCGTCCACGATCTCCGCCCACATTTTCAGCGTGTCGATCTGATAGCGCCACAGCTCCCTGTTTCCGTAGTCCAGATCCACCACGTCCCACCAGTCCGCCACATGGCGGCTGGGTCTGCCCTGCTCATCGTGGAAAAACCACTCCGGGTGGGTGTGCGCCAGAACGGAATCCGGCGACGTGTGGTTGTACACCACGTCGATGATGCACTTCATGCCGCGGTCGTGGACGGCGTCCACCAGATGGCGGAAGTCCTCCATGGTGCCGTACTCCGGGTTGATACCCCGGTAGTCCCGGATGGCGTAGGGGCTTCCCAGCGTGCCCTTGCGCCCCTCCTCCCCGATGGGGTGGATGGGCATGAGCCACACAATGTCCGTTCCCAGCGCCCGCAGGCGATCCAGATCGCCCTCCAGCGCCCGGAAGGTGCCCTCCGGCGTGTGATTGCGCACAAATACGCTGTAGATCAGCTTGTGCATCAGGGTCTTGTCCGTATTCTGTGCCATCTCTTTTGCCTCCTATTTCAGAAGTTCCAGAAATTCATCCTCCGTCAGCACGGGGATACCCAGCTCCTGCGCCTTTTGCAGCTTGCTGCCGGCATTCTCGCCCGCCACCACATAGGTGGTCTTTTTGGACACGGAGCCGGACGCCTTGCCGCCCCGCTTTTCGATCATCTCTCCCGCCTCGTCCCGGGTGAATTTCTCCAGCGCGCCGGTGAGCACAAAGGTCATCCCGGCAAAGCGGCTGTCATGCGCTTCCTCTTTGCAGCTCATATTCACCCCGGCGGCCTTCAGCCGCGCCAGCAGGTCGCGGGACTGTGGGCTTTCCATCCACTGGCAGAGATACCGCGCGGTGATGGGCCCCACGTCGTCCACGGCGGTCAGCTCCTCCTCCGTGGCTGCGGCCAGCGCATCCATGGTGCCGAACCGCTGCGCCAGCGTCTTGGCGGCCTTCTCTCCCACCTGCCGGATGCCCAGCGCGTTGATGAGCCGCCACAGGTCGTTGTCCCGGCTTCTGGCGATGGCCTCCACCGCATTCCGGGCGGATTTTTTGCCCATGCGCTCCAGCGGCTCCAGCTGCTCCGGCGTCAGGCCGTACAGATCGGCGGCGGTTCTCACAAGGCCGCTGTCGATCAGCTGCTGCATCACCGCAGGCCCCAGCCCGTCGATGTCCATGGCGCCCCGGCTGGCGAAATGGGTCAGATTCCGCAGCAGCTGGGCGGGGCACTCCGCGCCGGTGCAGCGCAGAGCCGCGCCGTCCTCGTCCCGCACCACCGGCGCGCCGCACACCGGGCACGTCTCCGGCAGCAGATAGGGCTGCGTCCCGGCGGGACGCTTGTCCATGACCACCTCCAGCACCTCCGGGATGATCTCCCCCGCCTTGCGCACCAGCACCGTGTCCCCGATGCGGATGTCCTTCTGGGTGATGAAATCCTGATTGTGCAGTGTGGCGAACGTGACGGTGGTACCCGCCAGCCGCACCGGTTCCAGCTCCGCCTTGGGCGTCAGCACGCCGGTGCGCCCCACCTGAATGATGATATCCTTTACCACCGAGGGCTTCACCTCCGGCGGGTATTTGTACGCGATGGCCCACTTGGGGAACTTGGCCGTGCTGCCGATCTCCTGCCGCTGGCGCAGGTCGTCCAGCTTCACCACAGCGCCGTCGATGTCAAAGGGGAACTGCTCCCGCCCGTCGCCCAGCGCCGCGATCTCCGCCAGAATGTCCGCCGGCTTGGACAGCCGCTTGTGGGGAATGACCTTGAAATGCTGGCTGGCCAGATAGTCGATGGTCTCCGTGTGGGTGGCGAATGTCCGCCCCTCCGCCATCTGCAAATTGAACACCGCGATATCCAGCCGCCGCTGGGCGGCGATCTTGGGATCCAGCTGCCGCAGGGAGCCGGCGGCGGCGTTGCGGGGATTGGCCATCAGCGGCTTGCCCTCGATCTCCCGCCGGGCGTTGATCTCCTCGAACACGCTGCGCGCCATGTAGACCTCGCCCCGGACGATGAGCCGGGGCAGCTTTTCCGGCAGCGTCATGGGAATGGAGCGGATGGTGCGGAGATTCTCCGTCACGTCCTCCCCCACCCGTCCGTCGCCCCGGGTGGCGCCCCGGACGAACACGCCGTCCCGGTATTCCAGCGCCACAGACAGGCCGTCCACCTTCGGCTCCACGCTGTAGGCCGCGTCCTCCAGCGGTATCTTCTCCAGAAAGCGGCAGACCTCGTCATCGTTGAACACGTCCTGCAAACTCTCCAGCGGTACGGCGTGGGTCACCTGCTGAAACTCCGTCAGCGTCTGTCCGCCCACCCGCTGGGTGGGAGAGTCCGGGGTGATCTCCTCCGGGTGCTCCGCCTCCAGCTCCTCCAGCCGCCGCAGCAGGTGGTCGTATTCGTAGTCCGACATGGTGGGCGCATCCAGCACATAATAGAGGTATCCGTTCTCCGTCAGCGTGCGGCGCAGCTCCTGTATCTCCTTGCGATAGTCCATAGTCAAGCCCTCATCCGTTGTTCATAATGTATTCGTCGGCGTAATCCTCGATCTTATCCTCCGTGGTGCTGAAGTAGGTGTACGTCTGGGGCACGCTGCCCACGATCACCGTCTCCGCCACGGATATTTCATTGCTTACCTTTGTATAGGTGGTGATGCCCGGCAGCAGGATGGTCACATAGACGTCCACATCCAGCAGGATCTGGTGCTTTGTCTGGTTGATGCCCGCCGCCGTGAATTTATCCCGGAACGCGGCCGCCGCCGTGCCCATGGTCTCCATCTTCACCGTCAGCTTCGGCCCCCGGCCTGCCAGCAGCGGCGAGCCTGTCAGCGTGCCCAGCGGCACCGACAGCTCGCTGGCGGACACCTGCCCCAGCCGTTCCAGCACATCGTCCGCCACCGCCGTCTGCAAGCGGTTGAACTCCGCCATGTTGCTGCGCAGCGCCGTCACACGGCCGTCGCTGTCCTTGTCGAAGCTCACCAGCCGCCCGTACTCCATCCAGCCCTGCTCCACAGCGTCGTTCACCGCCGCCACCACGATGCGGCTGACGGTGTTGGAGCAGCGCGCCGTGGCCAGCTTCACCAGCATGGGGCGCAGGTGCAGCAGGATCGCCGTCAGCAGCCCCGTGACCGTTATCAGCACCACCACTGCCCATACGCGCACCCTCTGCCGCCGCGTCAGCCGTATATACCGCAGCCGTCCCATGCAGCCACCCCCTCTCAGGGGAGTGTATGACGGCACGGCTTTTCCTCATTCCTGCCAGCCGTTGACGATGCTCTTGAAGAATTTTCCCCGCTCGGCAAAGTTCTTGAACTGGTCGAAGGCGGCGCAGGCGGGCGACAGCGTCACCACGTCGCCGGGCTGCGCCCGGTCACGGGCGGCCTCCACCGCCGCGGTGAAGGGCGTCACGTCCAGTATCTCCGGCTTGCCCGGCTGGTACCCCGGCGCGCTCTCCACGGCGGCGCGGATCTTATCCGCCGTAGCGCCGCACAGCACCAGCAGCTTCACGTGCTCCACGATCTCCGGCCCCAGCACGTCGAAGGGGATGTGCTTGTCATACCCTCCGGCGATGAGGATGACCTTCTCGTGGAACGACCGCAGCCCCGCGATGGTGCGGGACGGGCTGGAGGCGATGGAGTCGTTGTAGTACCGCACGCCCCGGTATGTCCGCACCAGCTCGATGCGGTGCTCCACGCCGCCGAACTCCCTGGCAAAATCGCGGATGACCTCATCCGGCACCAGACCGTCCACGGCGGCGATAGCCGCCATGTAGTTCTCCACGTTGTGCACGCCGGGAATTTTGATATCCCCGGCGGTCATAACGACCCGCTCGTGTCCTCCGCTGCGGCAGACGATGTCCTCGCCCTGCAGGAACACGCCGTCGGCCACCTCATCCTGCCGGCTGAACAGCCGGGCGCGTCCCGGCGCCCGGCGGGACTGCTCCGCGGTGATATCGTTGTCCGCGTTGAACACAGCCACGTCCTCTCCGCTCTGGTGGCGGAAGATATTCTCCTTGGCGGCCACATACTCCGCCATGTCCCGGTGAACGTCCAGATGGTTGGGTGCCAGATTGGTCACAACGGCGATGTGGGGGCTGTGCTTCATGGTCATCAGCTGGAAGCTGGACAGCTCCAGCACCGCGTAGTCCGTAGCCAGCATCCCGTCCGCCTCGCACAGCAGCGGGTGGCCGATGTTGCCGCCCATCCACACGCGCTTTCCGGCGGCCTTCAGCAGCTCGGCGATAATGGTCGTGGTGGTGGTTTTCCCGTCAGAGCCGGTAACGGCGATGATGGTGCACGGGCAGACCTCAAAGAACACCTCCATCTCGCTGGTGAGCACGGCGCCCCTGTCCACGCAGGCGGCGATCTCCGGCACGTCCGGACGCAGGCCGGGGGTGCGGAAGATCACGTCCGCGTCCAAGTCCTTCAGATAGTCCGCGCCCAGATGCAGCTCACAGCCCAGCTGCTCCAGATGCTCCGCCTGTTCGCCCATCTGCTCCCGGCTGCGCTTGTCGCAGGCGGTGACGCGGATGCCCTCCGCCAGCAGCAGCTCCAGCAGCGGCGTGTTGCTGACGCCGATGCCGATGACCGCCACGGTCTTGTGCCGCAGGCTCTCTATATAGTCACGCAAAGTCATGTGGTATCCCTCCGTTTGACGCATTACTTATAACTGGTATATTATACCTCTTTGCCAGCCATTGTACAACAAAAAATCACACCCCGCAGGGTGTGATTTTTCAGCGATTTTTCAGATCGTGACCTCAAAGGGCTCGCCCAGCGTGACAGCTCCGCCGATGGACGCCGCCACGACCGCGCCCGCCTGTCTTGTGACAGAGGCGCACACCGTCCCCGCCGGCTGTGTCAGCGCAGCAGAGAACCGCCCCTCGTGCCCCTCGCTCAGGGCGATGGCGCTGGCCAGCGTACCGCTGCCGCAGCTGCCCTCGAACACCAGCGTGCCCGCCTCGGGTACCTTGACCAGCGGCGTCATGCGCTCTCCCGCAAGGAAGCAGACGCCGTAGGCCCCCAGCCCCGGCTCCTTTTCAAAGAGCGGCTCCGCCTTTTCGAAGAATTCCCGGCTGGGCGTGATGCCCTGCACCACCAGATGGGCGATACCGCCCAGATGCACCAGCGTCCCGGCTGTGCCGTCCACATTTGCCGGCCGCACGAACCGCGGCAGGGGCATCTCCGCCTCTGAGGTGCCCGCGTCCATATCCACCGTCACGGCGATGGGATGGTCACACCCGCTGACGGACAGGTGCATGGTATGGCGTCCGGTCAGCCCCTGCTGCTTCGCCAGCAGATAGCCATACGCCCGGGACGCGTTGCCGCAGAACTCCCCCGCCTCCATCTCCATGTGGCCGTTGGGGAATACGAATCCCACCTGCTCTGCCTTCAGCTCCTTGATCTTCATCAGGTCGGCGGCAATGGCGGCGCACTGCGCCTTCTCCACCGGTGTCAGCACGAAAAGGGTGATATTTCCGGCGGGATCGGCCCGAACGATACGCAGCTTTCTCATCTCTGGTACCGTCCCAAAAACTGGCGCGTCCGCTCCTCGCGGGTGTTCACCATGACCTCCTCCGGGGTGCCCTCCTCCACGATGACGCCGTCCGCCATAAAGATCACCCGGTCGGCCACATCCTGTGCAAAGGACATCTCGTGGGTGACGATGACCATGGTCATGTGCTCCTCCGCCAGATCGCGGATCACCTTCAGGATCTCGCCGGTCAGCTCCGGATCCAGCGCGGAGGTCGGCTCGTCGAAAAAGAGTATCTCCGGATCCATAGCCAGCGCCCTGGCGATGGCCACACGCTGCTGCTGTCCGCCGGACAGCTCGCAGGGATAGGCGTCCTCCTTGTCGGACAGTCCCATCTTTTCCAGAAGCTTGCGGGCGCGCTGCTGCGCCTCGCCCTTGTCGCGGCCCAGCACGCGTATCTGGGGATCCATGAGATTTTTCAGCACCGAATAGTGGGGAAACAGGTTGAAGCTCTGGAACACAAGGCCGAACTTTTCCCGCACCTTCTTCAGCTCGCCCTTATCGGCATAGACCGCCTTGCCGTCCGCGTCGTTGTGTACGGCCTGAATATCGCCGTAGATCAGCTCGCCGGAGTCCATCTCGGTCAGCAGCGTGGCGCAGCGCAGCAGCGTGGATTTGCCGCTGCCGGATGGGCCGATAATGGCCACCACCTCTCCCTTTTCCACGGAGAGGCTGATGTCCTTCAGTACGTGCAGCGTCTCGTCGTTGAAGCTCTTCTGCACGTGGTTCATCTGTAACAGTTTCATAGTCTCCCCCTTACTTGTAATAGCTCATGCGCTTCTCCATTCTGCCCATGACGAAGTCCACGACCGCGTTGAACACAAAGTAGAATACACCCGCCACCAGAAACGGCATGAAGCTCGCCTCGGAGTTTGAGATCTGCTTGCCGATGGTGAACATCTCCTGATAGGAGACGGTAAAGGCCATGGAGGTGTCCTTCACCAGCGTGACCACCTCGTTGGTGATGCTGGGCATGACGCGCTTGAACACCTGCGGCAGGATGATGTGGATGAAGGTCTGCGCCTTTGTGTAGCCCAGCACCTCCGCCGCCTCATACTGTCCCACCGGCATGGATTCGATACCGCCGCGGTATATCTCGGCAAAGTAGGCCGCGTAGTTGATGGCAAAGGCGATCACCACCGGGATCAGCTTATTGCGCGCCACCGGCACATCCCAAAGGTAATACGGGCCGTAGGTCACAGCCAGCAGCTGCAGCATCAGCGGCGTGCCGCGAAGGATGGAGATGAAAAAGCGGGTAACGTTGGAGACAAGCCAGTTCTTGCTCATACGCAGCAGGGCAACGACCATGCCCAGGGGGAGAGAAAACAGCAGCGTCAGGGAGAAAATGGCGCAGGTTTTGGAAAGTCCCTCGCCCATCTTCACGATCATTGTCAGTAAGGTCATATCGTATCCTCAATTCACGCACACACGCTCCCGGAGGCGAGGCCGCCTCCGGGAGCCGGTATGTTATTCCGTCAGTGGCCTTGCGGGATCAGCCCAGCAGCGTCAGGTTGTTCACGATGTCGGGGTACTTGGCCGCGATCTCGGCGTAGGTGCCGTTGGCGACCAGCTGCGCCACAGCGCCCTCGATCTGCTCGCACAGCTCCGCATCACTGCTGCGGAAGGCGATGCCGTACTGCTCAGCACCCAGACCCTCGTCCAGCACCGTGAAGCCCTCGTTCTTCTCGGCATAGGACACAGCCACGGGCTTGTCCACGATCACGGCATCCACAGCGCCGCCGCCCAGCTCGGTGAAGCACTTCAGGAAGCTGTCGCAGGTGGTCAGCTCAGCGAAGGTAGCTTTCAGATCAGCCAGGTCGCCGCCATCGGCCAGCAGCGCCTCGCCGGAGGTGCCCAGCTGGACAGCCACGACCTTGCCGGCCAGATCAGCGGAGGACTTGATGTCGCTGCCCTCCTTGACCATGATGACCTGGGTGTTGTCATAGTAGGGGGCAGAGAGCACGTAGCCGGCCTCCTTCATGGAGTCCAGGATCGTCATGCCGGACCAGACGCAGTCGCACTCGTTGGCATCCAGCTGCACCAGCTTCTGATCCCAGTTCACAGGGAACACCTGCATATCCCAGCCCAGCAGGTCGCAGGCGGCCTTGCAGACCTCCACGTCGAAGCCGGTGTATTCACCGTTCTCATCTAAGTAGCTGAAGGGGGGGTACTCCGCGTCGATGCCCATAATAAAGGTCTTTGCGGCAGCGGAGTCGTCCTTCTTCTCGTCCTTCTGCTCGGTCTTGCCGCAGGCCGCCAGAGACAGTGCCATTACCATGGCCAAGATCATTGCAAGTATTTTTTTCATTGTTTTTTCTCCTTTTCCGCCGGAAGTCCGGTCTTTGTCTTGTTTTCTGCCGGTGTTCCGGCGCTCTGTTTACTACGCTACCAATTTATCACTTTACCAAGCTAATGTAAATAGTCTTGTGTTCCAAATTATTCTGTTTTTTCTTGTCCGATTTGTACAAAACATAAAAAAGGCCGCAGCGATTCACGCTGCGGCCTCCTTATATGCGTGCGAGTATGCCTGTAAGCCGGGTTCTGTCTTGACAGTCATCTATCTACGCGCACCGTCGCCGGTGCGCTCCAGCCACCTCGGGAGCGGCCGGGCCAGCCTGTTGCTCCCATACCGGTGTTGCTCCGGATAGAGTTTACAGCGACGGACGCTTTCACACGCCGTCGGGTGAGCTCTTACCTCGCCTTTCCACCCTTACCACGCCGGCGAAAGCCGGCGGGCGGTATATCTCTGTTGCACTTTTCCTGAAGTCGCCTTCGGCGGGCGTTACCCGCTATCCTCGCCCTATGGAGCCCGGACTTTCCTCACGGACGGGCTTTCGCCATGTCCCCGCGACTGTCCGGCGTACTCGCAGGCTCTATTGTAGCGAAGCGCCGCCGGAAAGTCAACGAAAAATTCAGCGCATACGCAAGGGAGAGGCATCGGTCACGATGCCTCTCCCTCCGTTGTCTCTCACACTCTCGCCAGCTTGTCGTTGCACTTCTGCAAAAACCGTGCGTTGTCGATGATGGCGCGGGTGTGGGTGCCCTCGCCGATCAAGCCCTCGGCGTCGTGCGCCGTGACCTTGAAGGTGATCATCTTGCCGTTGGCGGAGATCCCCGTCACCTCCGCGGTGGCGGACACCTTCATGCCCACCGGCGTAGGCGCCAGATGGCTGGAGCTGATCTCCACGCCCACGGTGCCCTTGCCCTCCGGCAGCTCCGGCTGCACGCACTGCATGGCGGCGTACTCCATCAAGCCCATCATGAACGGGGTACCGAACACCTCCAGCCCGCCGGAACCGACGGCCTTGGCGGTCATATCCGGGGTGACGGTCTTTTCAGCGGTATAGGTCATGCCGATCTCTATCATAGTCTATCCTCCAAATCAAACGCATTCCTTGCTGTGCACGCAATCGCGGTGTTATTTTTCGTTCTGCCGATGCTGAAGGAACGCAGGAATACTTTGTGTATTTCAAGTTCATTCGGCGAAGGCAGGGCGGAAAAGAGCCCGCGAATGCTATACGCCTAATTGCGTCCACAGCTTATCATAGAACTTCAGCGTCTCCTGCGGCAGATTGACGTAGATCTCGCACCGCGCCCGCACCTCATCGGGGATGGCCATGATGTGGTACAGCTCCTCGTCCAGCGGCTCACCATACGTCTCCTCGTAGTACGCGGGATACTCCTCCAGCGCCTCGGCGTTGGGGGAGGCGTACCAGATATAGTCCATGTTGGCCAGATTGCTGTCGGTGGAGGCGATGAAGTTGATCCACTCGTATGCCTCGTCCTGATGCTGGCTGGACTTCAGCACGCACATGGCGTCCACGAACCAGTTGCTGCCCTCCTCAGGAATGACGAAGGCCAGATCCTCGTTGTTCTCCAGCATGGTCAGGTAGTCGCCGGCATAGTACATGGAGATGGCCGCGTTGCCGCCCTCCATCTTGCCGAAGATCTCATCCATAACGAAGGCCTGATACACACCCTTGTCCTTGGCGTTCTTCACCAGCTCAAAGGCCTCGGTGAGCTGCGCCTCGTCCGTGGTGTTGATGTCGTAGCCCAGATAGCACAGGGCGGCCATCAGCGCGTCGCGGGAGTTGTTGATCATCAGTACCTGCCCGGCGTACTTCTCGTCGAACAGGGCGCCCCAGCTGGTGATAGGCTCCTCTACCATGGTCGTGTTGTAGATGATGCCCACGCTGCCCCAGGTATAGGGCACGGTGTACTTGTTCTCCGGGTCGAAGCTCAGGTGGGTGAACTGGGGATCGATCTTTTCAAAGTTGGGGATAGCGTCATAGTCCAGCTCCGCCAGCATGTCCTCCTGGATAAGCCGGGCGATCATGTAGTCGGAGGGCACGATCACGTCAAAGTCCGCACCGCCCATCTTGATGAGGGAGTACAGCGCCTCGTTGCTCTCAGCGGTCTGATAGTTCACGCGGATGCCTGTCTGCTCCTCAAATTCCGTGATCAGGGACTCGTCAATGTACTCGCCCCAGGAGCACACGTTCACCACCCGCTCGCTGCGGGCGGCGGTGCCGGTGACGATCAGCAGCGCCACCATCACGCAGGCCATGGCACCCGCGGCGATCTTCTTGCCCAGGCCGGGATGCTTTTTCGGCGCCGGCGCAGGAGCGGCGGCCTCCGCATGGCGGCGGCTGTGGCTCTGCTGGTGGTTTTCCCGCAGATTGATGATAGCCAGCAGGATGATGACCGTGACGAACAGCAGCGTGGACACGGCGTTGATCTCCGGGCTGACGCGCTTTTTGGTCATACCGTAGATGGTCATGGCCAGCGTGGAGGACGAAGTGCCCGCCGTGAAGTAGCTGATGATGAAATCGTCGATGGACATGGTGAACGCCGTCAGCGCGCCGGAGACGATACCCGGCTTGATCTCCGGGATGATGACCTTCCAGAACGCCTGCATCCATGTACAGCCCAGATCCTGCGCCGCGTCAATGAGGTTCCGGTCCATCTGCCGCAGCTTGGGACCCACGGACAGGATGACGTAGGGAATGTTGAAGCACACGTGGGCGATCAGCAGCGTGCCGAAGCCCAGCGTCAACCGCTCCGGCAGCACCACAAGGGACTGCCAGCCGTTGACCCATACGGCAAAGCTGTGCCAGCCGTTGAAGAACACCACGAACAGCAGGCACAGGCTGACGCCGGTGACGATGTCCGCGTTCATCATGGGGATGTTGTTCACCGCCATCAGGCCGGTGCGTGCCCGGCGGCGCATGCCGTAAAATCCGATGGCTGCGAACGTGCCTGCGATGGTGGCAATAACGGTCGCCAGCATGGACACCAGCAGCGTGGTATACACGCTGTGCATGATGAGCCTGTTGTTCAGCAGCTCCGCGTACCAGTGGAGAGAGAAGCCCTTCCACACGCTGGAGCTGTTGCCGGCGTTGAAGGAAAATACGATGAGGATCACAATGGGCGCATACAGGAACAGTCCCACCAGGAGCATCAGCACCCGGTCGCCCACGCTGTTGCGGCGGCGGCTCATAGCATCACCGCCTGTTCCTCGCCCTCGCCGAACCGGTTCATCACCAGCATGCAGACGACGACGATCAGCATCATCACCAGTGAAATGGCCGCGCCCAGCTGCGGGTTATACGCCCCGCCCAGGAACTGCCGTTCGATCAGGTCGCCCAGCAGCAGCTCCGTGCCGCCGCCCAGCATCCGGCTGATGGCGAACGTGGACACGGAGGGCACGAACACCATGGTGATGCCCGACAGCACGCCCGGCAGACTCAGGGGCAGGATGACCTTGCGGAACACGGTCAGCGTGTTGGCGCCCAGATCCCGTGCCGCCTCCAAAAGCGAGTGATCCAGCTTGCAGATGACGGAATAAATAGGCAGGATCATGAAGGGCAGGTAGTTGTACACCATGCCCAGCACCACAGCCCCCTGGGTGTCGATCATGGTAAAATATTCCAGATTGCTGCCCGTCAGGTGGTTGTACAGGGCGATGATGCCCAGCTTCTGGAGCAGCTGGTTCAAAAGGCCGTTGTTCTCCAGAATGGTCATCCACGAATAGGTGCGCAGCAGGAAGTTCATCCACATGGGCAGCATGATGAGCACCATGGCCGTGCGGCGGAAGGATTCCCCCTCCCGGCTGAGCAGATAGGCCACGGGATAGCCCATCAGCAGGCAGATGGCCGTGGCGATCAGCGCCAGCTTGAACGAGCGCCCGAACACCGCGGCGTAGCCGCCCATCTGCACGAAGTTGTCCAGCGTGAAGCCGCCGTCGCTGCCGGCGAAGGCGTACACCACCATGATGACAATGGGTGCCACCACGAAAAGCGCCATCCATACCACATAGGGCACGGCAAAACGGGAGAGCTTATTCTTCATCCTCGCTCTCCTCCTCTTCCGGCTCGGCGCCGGCGTCCGCCAGTTCCTCGTATTCCTCGGAGTAGGAGGAATAGTCTCCGAACAGACCGGAGTACTCGCTCTTCTTCATGATATGGAAGCCGTCCGGGTCGATCTTCACGCCGATGCGCGCGCCCACCGGCGAATGGTCGGTGGTCTGGATCAGCCATTTGAAGCCCCGGAAGTCCACGATGATATCGTACTGCATGCCCTTGAAGGTCACGTTGGTAACGGTACCCACCAGCTGACCCTGCTCCACGGGCACGATGTCGATATCCTCCGGGCGGATGACCACATCCACCGGCTCGTTTTCCTCGAAGCCGCCGTCCACGCAGGGGAACTCCTTGCCGTACATCTTCACCACGTTGTCGCGCACCATGGTGCCGTTGAGGATGTTGCTCTCCCCGATGAAATCTGCCACGAACGCGTTCTTCGGCTCGTTGTAGATATCCTCCGGGGTGCCGATCTGCTGGATGCGTCCCTTGTCCATGACCACCACGGTGTCGGACATGGTCAGCGCTTCCTCCTGATCGTGTGTGACATATATGAACGTGATGCCCATCTGCTGCTGAATGCGTTTCAGTTCGTTCTGCATATCCTTGCGCAGGCGCAGATCCAGCGCGCCCAGCGGCTCGTCCAGCAGCAGCACCTTCGGGCGGTTCACCAGTGCGCGGGCGATGGCCACACGCTGCTGCTGACCGCCGGAAAGCTGGTCAATGCGCCGGCGGTCGAACCCCTTCAGGCTCACGACCTCCAGCATCTCACCGACGCGCTGGCGTATTTCGTCCTCCGGCACCTTGGCGATGCGCAGGCCGAAGGCGATGTTCTCAAACACGTCCAGATGCGGAAACAGCGCATATTTCTGGAACACCGTGTTGATCTGCCGCTTATGAGGCGGGACATCATTGATCCTCTCGCCGTCAAAGGTCACGTCGCCGCTTGTGGGCGTGGTAAACCCGCCTATGATACGCAGCGTCGTGGTCTTGCCGCACCCACTGGGGCCCAGCAGCGTGAGGAATTCGGAATCGTTGATGTAAAGATTGATGTGATCGAGAACCAGCTCGTCGTCAAACGCCATGCAGAGATCCCGCAGGCGAATCAACTCTTTGGACATTTATCCTCCTCCATTCATCAGTAAAATAGCCCTCCTCCGTCGTGACGGCAGCGCGTCTGTTCACGCACTGCTTTCCCCGTCGAAAGTTGGCGAGTACACTATATATAAAAGCGTCGGGAAAGTCAATGGATTTTCCCGTTTTTCTCCTAAAAAAATGCAGCGGACAGTCTGTGCCGTCCGCCGCTGTATATTCATCCGAAATATTTGTCCCGGAAGGGCACGTTTTCCACCTGAAAGCTCTGCCCCTTCAGGTAGTTCAGCTGCCCCGCGTCCGTGGCGAAGTCGAAGCTCAGCTTATAGGCGTACAGCGCCTGCCGCGTCTCCCCATACCGCCGGTTCACGTCGCCCCGCCCGTACTTGCCGTCCCCCAGCAGCGGACAGCCCAGATCGGCCATGGTCGCCCGGATCTGGTGGGTGCGCCCCGTCTCCAGCCCGATCTCCACCAGGCTCAGCTCGCCCCGCGTTTCCAGCACCCGATAGTCGGTGATGGCGGTCTTGCCGCCGGGTACAGGCTTGTGATATACAGTCACCTGCTTTTTCTGCTCGTCCTTCAAAAGGAAGCACTCCGCGCGCCCGCTGTCCCGCTTCGGACGCCCCACCGTCACGCACAGATACCGCTTGTCCAGCTCCCGCAGGCGTATCTTCTCGTTGATGAGCCGCAGCGTCTCGGCATCCTTGGCGGCGATGACGATGCCGCCGGTGTTGCGGTCGATGCGGTTGCACAGCGCCGGCGCAAAGGCATTCTCCCACCTGGGGTTCCACTCCCGCTTCTGGTACAGATACGCCTGAATGTGGTTGATGAGCGTGTTGACCTTCTCCGTCTCGTCGGCGTGCACCACCATGCCCTGGGGCTTGTCCGCCAGCAGCAGATGCTCATCCTCGTACACCACCGTCAGCCGCGGCTTGAACAGCGTCAGGAACATATTCTCCTCCGAGGGCTTGTCAAAGAACTCGTCGTTGATGTACAATTGCAGCACGTCGCCCTCCTGCAAGCGCTGGTCCCGCTGGGCGCGGCCGCCGTTGACCTTCACCCGCTTGATGCGGATGTACTTCTGCGCCAGCGCCGGCGGCAGCAGGGGCAGCGCCTTGCCCAGAAACCTGTCCAGCCGCGCCCCGGCGTCGTTTTTTCCGATGGTCAGCTCCCGCATGATGGCATCCTCCCGTGTGTTTCTCTGACCATTGTATCGGTTTTTTGAAAAAAGTCAAAATATTTGTAAGAAAATGTTTGACAAGGCATTTCGTCTCGGCTATAATACTACACGTGCCATTGTGAGGTGTATTATGCGTTTGAACGTAAACAAGCTGCTGCATACCCCCGATGCCCGGCAGGACGTCCGTTTTGAAATGGATCTGTCCGATCTGGAATTCGGCGGTTCCTATCCTGTCTCCCGTCCGGTTGTTGTGGACTGCCGGCTGGAAAACAAGGCCGGGCTGCTGCTGTGCGGGATGACGCTGACCACCACGCTCCACTGCACCTGCGACCGGTGCGGCGAGGAGTACGACGCGGACAAGACGGTGCGCTACGACTGTGTATTGGCCGAGGAGCGCGCCTCTGACGAAAGCGACGACATCATCGTTCTGGACAACGACGAGGTGGACGTGGAGGAGCTGGCGCGGGACGCCTTCATCCTCGACATGGACACGAAGTTTCTCTGCTCCGAGGACTGCAAGGGGCTGTGCTCCGGCTGCGGCGCCAACCTGAACCGGGAAGCCTGCCGATGCAAAAAGGCGGTGGATCCCCGGCTGGCAAAGCTGGCGCAGCTGCTGCAGAACGACGAGTGAATTTACTATTATATTGCTGCTCAGGCAGTTAAGCCAAGGAGGTGTCAACATGGCAGTCCCTAAGGGAAAAGTATCCAAGCAAAGACGCAATAAGAGACGTTCTTCCGTATGGAAGCTGGCAGCTCCCACGCTGGTGGCATGCGCCAAGTGCGGCGCGCTGCATCTCCCCCACAGAATGTGCCCGGAGTGCGGCAGCTACAACGGCCGTGAAGTCAAGGTCGTCAAGTCTGTGGCCGCGAAATAAGTTCTTATGTGCCTTTGCAGGAGGGAAGCGCCGCTTCCCTCCTGTTTTTTCTGCCGTCTATCACTTTTTGTCATGAGAAGCATCGATAACCATCGTTTTACAAATGCCCCTCTGCCGGATATACTTATATTATACTTGCGTCCGGCGACAAAAAACGGTATAATAATACGGTTAACATGCGGTATTGTGCCGCTTTACGAAAGAGGACGCGCTATGAGTACCATCATCACCTCCGTTGACCGGCACAGCCCGGCGGAGCACGCCGGCATCCATGTGGGCGAGCAGCTGCTGACCATCAACGGCCACCCCATCGTGGACGTGCTGGACTACCGGTTTTACGGCTACGACCCCGTGTCGCACATTCAACTGAAAACGCCGGACGGACAGGAGCGCTCCCTGACGCTGCGCAAGGCGGAGGGGCAGGATCTGGGGCTGAACTTCGACACCTACCTGATGGACGAAATGCGCTCCTGTGCCAACCACTGCGTGTTCTGCTTCGTGGATCAGATGCCGCCCGGCATGCGCCAGACGCTGTACTTCAAGGATGACGATGCCCGGCTGAGCTTCCTGCTGGGCAACTACATCACCCTGACCAACCTGACGGAGCGGGAAGCCCAGCGGATCATCGACCTGCACATCAGCCCCATCAACGTCTCCGTCCACGCCACCGACCCCCAGCTCCACTGCACCATGCTGGGCAACAAGGACGCCGCCCGTTCCCTGGACTATATCAAGGCCTTCTGCAAGGCGGGCATCGTCATGAACGGGCAGATCGTGGTCTGCCCCGGCTGGAACGACGGTGACCAGCTGCGGCGCACCCTCCGCGACCTGACGGAGTGGGAGTTCTCCAGCTGCTCCATCGTGCCGGTGGGCATCACCAAGTACCGCAAGGGGCTGGCGAAGCTGCGTCCCGTGGATGCCGACGGTGCGCGGGACATCATCGCCATCGCGGAGGCGTTCGGGCAGGAGAACCTGCGGCGCTTCGGCACCCGGCGGTTTTTCTGCGCCGACGAGCTGTTCCTCCGTGCGGGCATGGAGCTGCCGCAGGAGGACTACTACGAGGGCTATCGCCAGCTGGAAAACGGCGTGGGCATGCTGCGCTCGCTGGAGCAGGACTTCCTCAGCGCCATGCGCATGGAGGAGCACGGCGAAGCGCCCTCCCCCTTCACCATCGCCACCGGCACGGCGGCAGCGCCGTTCATGACATACCTGCTGGAGCAGGCCAAGGCGTATTTCCCCGCCCTGCGGGGACAGGTGATCGCCGTGGAGAACGACTTTTTCGGCCACACCATCGACGTAGCCGGTCTGCTGACGGGGCAGGATCTGTCGGCGCAGCTGCGGCGTGTGCCGGAGCTGGGGCGCGTGCTGCTGCCGCTGCACATGCTGCGGCACGGAGAAAACGTATTTTTGGACGACTACACCGTGGAGCGGCTCAGCGCCGAGCTGAACTGCCCGGTGCAGATCGTGGGGATAGACGGCGGCGACCTGCTGGACGCCATGCTGGAAAGAGAGGGATAAACTATGGCATTACCTTTGATAGCGATCGTGGGACGCCCCAACGTGGGCAAGTCCATGCTGTTCAACAAGATCATCGGCCGGCGGCTGTCCATCGTGGAGGACACCCCCGGCGTCACCCGTGACCGTATCTACGGCGAGAGCGAGTGGGTGGGACGCAAATTCCGTCTGGTGGACACCGGCGGCATCGAGCCCAACACCGACAGTCAGATCCTGGCCTTCATGCGCGAGCAGGCGCAGATCGCCATCGACAACGCGGATGTCATCATCTTCGTCACCGACATCAAGACCGGCCTCACCGCCTCCGATCAGGAGGTAGCCGGTATGCTCCAGCGCAGCCGCAAGCCCATCGTGCTGGCGGTGAACAAGGTGGACTCCGTGGGCGCCGTCGATCCCGATTTCTACGAGTTCTACAATCTCGGTCTGGGCGACCCCATCGCCGTCTCCGCCGTCCACGGTCACGGCACCGGCGACCTGCTGGACGAGTGCATCAAGTACTTCCCGCCGGAGACGGACGAGGAGGACGACTCCGACGTGGTGCAGGTAGCCATCATCGGCAAGCCCAACGTGGGCAAATCCAGCCTCACCAACCGCATTCTGGGCGAGGAGCGGGTCATCGTCAGCAACGTAGCCGGCACCACCCGCGACGCCATCGACAGCTATTTCGAGAACCAGTACGGCAAGTACAACTTCATCGACACCGCCGGCATGCGGAAAAAGTCCAAGGTGGACGACAACATTGAAAAATACAGCGTCCTCCGGGCGACCATGGCCATTGAGCGCAGCGACGTGTGCCTCATCCTCATCGACGCGCAGGAGGGCGTGACGGAGCAGGACACCAAGGTGGCGGGTCTGGCGCACGACGCAGGCAAGGCCTGCATCATCGTGGTGAACAAGTGGGATCTCATCGAAAAGGACGGCAAGACCATGGATCGCATGCGGGAGGACATCCGCCGCGACCTGAGCTACATGCCCTACGCGCCCATTCTGTTCATCTCCGCCCTGACCGGTCAGCGGGTAGGCCGGCTTTTTGAGCTGATCAACTACGTCAACGATCAGGCGGCCATGCGCATCACCACCGGCACACTGAACAGCGTGCTGGCCGATGCCCAGACACGCGTCCAGCCTCCCACGGACAAGGGACGCCGCCTGAAGATCTACTACATGACGCAGGTGGGCGTGAAGCCGCCCCACTTCGTCATCTTCTGCAACGACAAGAAGCTTTTCCACTTCTCCTACCAGCGCTATCTGGAAAACCAGCTGCGCAGCGTGTTCGGTCTGGAGGGCACGCCCATCGTGCTGACCATCCGGCAGAAGGGAGAGGACGACGGTTGAACCATCTGCTCGGTGCGCTGCTGCTGGCAGCGCTGATCCTCCTGCTTCTGGGCTATTTTCTGGGCTGTCTCAACGGCTCGGTGATGATCAGTCACTTTGTCATCCGGGATGACGTGCGGCAGCACGGCAGCGGCAACGCCGGACTGACCAATTTCTACCGCACCTACGGCGCCAGATATGCTCTGGGCGTCATTCTGTTCGACATGGGCAAGACCGTGCTGGCCTGTCTGCTGGGTGGTCTGGTCATGCGCTATCTTGCCGGCGACTGGAGGCTGGGTGTCCTGCTGGGCGGCCTCGGCTGCGAGCTGGGACACATGTTCCCGGTGTTCTACGGCTTCAAGGGCGGCAAGGGCATCCTGTCCGGCGGCACGCTGGTGTGGCTGCTGGACTGGCGCGTCGGTCTGATCGCGTGGGGTCTGTTCGCCGCCCTGTGGCTGCTGACGAAATACGTCTCTCTCGGCTCCGTCTGCGCCGCCGCCTCCATGCCCGTCACCACATTTTTCTTCTGCGGCCAGAGCCTCCTCTATACGGTGTTGGCCGTTCTGATCGCCGCGCTGGTGATCTGGTGCCACCGGGAGAATATCACGCGCCTGCTGCATCATCAGGAGCGCAAATTCCAATGGCACACCGGCACACCGAAAGAGAAAGAGTAAACAGAGAAAGGACATCACTGACATGAAACACAATCAGATGCGGCAGGTGGTCTTCCCCATTCTGGCCGCCTTCATCTGGGGCACCGCCTTCGTTGCGCAGGATATGTGCGCCGACTCCATCGGCGCGTTCGCCTTCAACGCCAGCCGCTACTCTATCGCGGTGCTGGCGCTGCTGGTGGTCATCGTCATCAGCGACAAGCTGAAAAAGGACAAGCCCGTCCTCTCCCCCGCCGAGAAAAAGGCCGCCAACCGGCAGCTGTGGCTGGGCGGCCTGTGCTGCGGCGCGGCGCTGGCCATGGCCTCCAACTTCCAGCAGGCGGGCATGGTCGCCGGTACCGACAGCGGCAAGGCCGGCTTCCTGACGGCGCTGTATGTGGTGCTGGTTCCCGTATGCGGTCTGTTCTTCAAGCGGAAGGTCAGCCTCCCCGTCTGGATCGCCGTGGCACTGTCCGTGATCGCGCTGTATCTGCTGTGCATCAACGGTGAATTCTCCCTCGCCCCCGGCGACCTGCTGATCCTGGCCTGCGCCGTGTGCTTCACCATACATATCCTTGTCATCGACCACTTCACCGCCACCGTGGACGGCGTAAAGCTCAGCTGTCTGCAATTCCTGTTCGCGGCCCTTATCTCCACTGTATGCATGTTCCTCTTCGAGGACGTGGACTTCGCCGCCATCTGGGGCTGCATCCTGCCCCTGCTGTATGTGGGCATCTTCTCCTGCGGCGTGGGCTACACCCTGCAAATTCTGGCGCAGAAGGGCTCCAACCCCACGGTGGTCACCATCCTGCTGAGTCTGGAGAGTGTGTTCGCCGTCATCGCCGGTGCCATCATCCTCAAGCAGCAGATGTCCGTCCGGGAATACATCGGCTGCGCGGTGATGTTCGCCGCCGTGATCCTGGCGCAGATCCAGTTCCCCGTGAAGAAAAAAGCGGAATAACGCAAGCAGCGCAAAAAAGGAGCACCCGCCGGGTGCTCCTTTTTTTGCTTATTTCCTCAGAACAGCGCCACCTGACTGGTGTCCGCCATTCCCGCGAAGGCGCCCAGCGCCTTCAGCTGCTCGATGTGTGTCTTACTGAGTTTGTTGCAGGTGGTGGCAAACTCCTCCACGGAGACGAACGTCTTGCCCTGCCGCTTCTCTACCGTGTCCAGCGCCGCCGTCTCGCCCAGACCCCGCACCGTCACAAAGGGCGGCAGCAGGCCGTTCTCCGTCACCTTGAAGTGCGTAGCGTCGGAATCGTAGATGCTGATGGTGTCGAAGTGGAAGCCCCGCAGATAGAACTCGTAGCACACCTCCAGCGTCACCAGCAGGTTCTGCTCCACATCGGTGGCGTCCTTGTTGTTCTCGATCTCCCGTATCTTCTGCTTCACCGCGTCCATACCGGCGCAGCAGTACTCCGCGTCGAAGGCCTTGGCTCGGATGGAGAAGAACGTGGCGTAGAACGCCAGCGGCTCATGCACCTTGAACCACGCAATGCGGAAGGCCATCATCACATAGGCCACAGCGTGGGCCTTGGGGAACAGATAGCCGATCTTGGCCAGCGAGCCGATGTACCAGTCCGGCACCTGATGCTCCCGCATAGCCTCCTCCCAGCCCTCCTGAAAGCCGCCCTTCTTCACCTTGCCCTTGCGGACGGCCTCCATGATCTTGAAGCTCATCTTGGGGTCAAGCCCCATGGAGATGAGATACAGCATGATATCGTCGCGGCAGCCCACCGTCTCCAGAACGCTGGCCGTGCCGCCCACGATCAGGTCGCGGGCGTTGCCCAGCCACACGTCGGTGCCGTGGGAGAAGCCGGACAGCCGCACCAGCGTGTTGAAGTCCTTGGGCATGGTGTCCATCAGCATGCCGCGGGTGAACCGGGTATTGAACTCCGGGATGGCCACCGCCCCGGTGGGCCCCAGTATCTCGTCGTTTTCAAAGCCCAGCACCTTGGAGGACGTGAAAATACTCATGGTATCCGGGTCGTCCAGCGGTATGGCGCGGGCGTTGACGCCGGTGAGATCCTCCAGCATCCGGATCATGGTGGGGTCATCGTGCCCCAGCATATCCAGCTTCAGCAGGTTGTCCTCCATGCAGTGGTATTCAAAGTGGGTGGTCACGGTGTCGCTGTCGGGATCGTCCGCCGGGTGCTGCACCGCGGTGAAGTCCTCCACGTCCATGTCGTCCGGCACCACCACCAGGCCGCCGGGGTGCTGTCCCGTGGTGCGGCGCACGCCCACGCAGCCCAGCGTCAGCCGGTCAAGCTCCGCGTTGCCGGCGCTCTCGCCCCGCTCCTCCAGATACTTCTTCACCATGCCGAAGGCGGTCTTTTCCGCCAGCGTACCGATGGTGCCTGCCCGGAACACCTGCGTCTTGCCGAACATCTCGATGGCGTGCTGGTGCGCCCGCGCCTGATACTCACCGGAGAAATTCAGGTCGATATCGGGTACCTTGCCGCCGCCGTAGCCCAGGAACGTCTCAAAAGGGATGTCGAATCCGTCCTTGACGTACTTTGTCCCGCACTCCGGGCACTCCTTGTCCGGCATGTCCGCGCCGCAGCCGTAGCTGCCGTCGGTGACGAACTCCGTGTGGCGGCACTTAGGGCAGCGGTAGTGGGGCGGCAGGGAGTTCACCTCCGTGATGCCCGACATATACGCCACCAGCGACGAGCCAACCGACCCTCGGCTGCCCACCAGATAGCCGTTTTCCAGACTGCGCTGCACCAGCTTCTGGGCGGACATATACACCACGTCGTACTTGCCCAGAATGCTCTTCAGCTCCACGTTCAATCGATCCACCACCAGCTGGGGCGGCTCGTCGCCGTACAGCTCGTGGCACTTGTTCCACACCTTGTCGTGCAGCTCCTGCTCGGAGTTCTCCAGCCGCGGCGGGAACAGCCGTCCCGGCGGCAGCAGCTCGATCTCCTCGATGCGGTCGGCGATGGATCGCGGGTCGTCGATGACCACCCGATGCGCCTCCTCCTGACCCAGATAGGCGAACTCCTCCAGCATCTCCTCCGTGGTCTTGAAGTAGATGGGCAGCGGCGCGTCCGCGTCCGCGAACTTCTTGCTGGCCAGCAGGATGTGCCGGTACACCTCGTCCTCCGGCTCCTGGAAGTGCACGTCGCCGGTGGCGCACACCGGCTTCCCCAGCTCCCGTCCCAGCCGGACGATGGTGCGGTTCAGCTCCCGCAGCTCCTCCTCCGACTGCACCGTGCCGTTGCGCAGCATGAACATATTGTTGCAGATGGGCTGTATCTCCAGATAGTCGTAGAACGACGCAATGCGCCGCAGCTCCGCCCAGTCCTTATGATCCGCCACCGCCCGGAACAGCTCGCCCGCTTCGCAGGCCGAGCCGATGATCAGTCCCTCCCTGTGCGTCACCAGCTCTGTCTTGGGGATGATGGGATAGCGCTTGAAGTATTTCAGGTTGGACGCAGACACCAGCTGATACAGGTGCTTCAGCCCCAGCTTGTTCTTGGCCAGAATAATGATGTGCTTGGGGTGACGGCTGCCGCCGCCCAGCGGCCGCAGCTTCTCCATCTCCCCGTTGATCTCCTGCAAACGGGAAATACCCAACTCCCGCCGCATTTTCTCGAAGAACGGAACCAGCATATAGCCCACCATCCCCGCGTCGTCCGACGCCCGGTGGTGGTTGAAGGCGGGCAGGTCAAGGTGCTCCGCCACGATGTCCAGCTTGTATTTGTGCAGCTCCGGCAGCAGGTTCTGCGCCAGTATCAGGCTGTCGATGTACGTCGGCTCGAATTCCAGCCCCACCTTCCGGCATCCGGCGCGGATGAAGCTGATGTCGAACTCCGCGTTGTGCGCCGCCAGCACCCGCCCGTTCACGAACTGCAAAAAGGCCGTCAGCGCCTCCTTCAGGGACGGCGCGTCCGCCAGCATCGCGTCGGTGATGCCCGTCAGCCCGATGATCTCCGGCGTCAGCCGCCGGCCGGGGTTCACGAAGGTCTGGAACGTCTCGGTGATATTTCCGTTCTTCAGCACCACCGCGCCGATCTCCGTGATGGCCTCCCGCGTCACCTTCAGACCCGTCGTCTCAATGTCGAAGCACACGATCTCGTCGTCAAAGTCCTGATCCTGCGCGCCGTGTACGGCGATCCGGTCGTCCAGATTGTTGACGTAGTACCCCTCCACGCCGTACAGCACCTTGATCTTTCCCTTGGCTGCGTCCCGCGCCTTGGGGAACGCCTGCACCGTGCCGTGGTCGGTAATGGCGATGGCCGGGTGTCCCCAGGCCGCCGCCTGCTTCACCACCTTGCCCACGTCCGTCAGGGCGTCCATGCTGCTCATCTGGGTATGCAGATGCAGCTCCACCCGCTTCTCCGGCGCGTTGTCCTGCCGTCCGGGGTGGGCGGCCTTCATGATGTTCACCGGCCGCAGCACGATGTCCCTGCCGTCGTAGGTCAGCTCCACCTTACCCTGTATGCGCAGCCACATGCCGTCGCTGACGGCGCCGCCCAGCACCTTGGCCTCCTTCTCGTCCATGGCCTTGCGCACCGCCACGGAGCCGTGTTCATCTGTGATATTGAAATTCAGCGTCCACATGCCCTTGCGCCGCGTCTCATAGCACTCCGCCTTGAACACGCGCCCCTCCACAACGGCATTCCCCATCTTGATATTCAGCTCCCGTATGGGCGTGACCTTCCCGGTAAAGGGCTTGCCCCATACCATACCGCTGTCGCCCTTCTGGGCGCTCATTCCCCGGAAGTGCAGCAGCACCCGCCGCAGGTCATACTGCTGCGCCAGCATCTGCTGCAGGGCGTCCTGCGCCGCCTGAGGCAGCGTCTCGCCGCACTCGATCTGCACCTCCAGCGTCCGCGCCTCCCGATCCAGCACGCCGCTGACGGCACAGGCGTCGTGCAGCAGCAGCCGCAGCTGGCGCGGCGCCTGAAAGCTCTCAAACAATGTAAAAAACGGTACTCTTTCCGCCATGTCTATCCCCTATCGCCCATTACAGCTTCTCGATCTCCCGGAACAGCTCGTCCACCAGCTGCTCCTGCGGCACCTTCCGCAGGATCTTGCCCTTGGCGAACAGCAATCCCTCGCCGCGGCCTCCGGCAATGCCCACGTCCGCGGCGGCGGCCTCGCCGGGGCCGTTGACCACGCACCCCATCACCGCCACGGTAATGGGCTTGTGGCAGTCCTTCAGCCGCCGCTCCACCTCCCGGGCGATGGGCAGCATGTCGTACTGCGTCCGCCCGCAGGTGGGACAGGCGATCAGATCCGGCTCCGTCCGCCGTATGCCCGCCGCCTGCAATATCTCCTTCGCCGCCGTGACCTCCTCCACCGGGTCGGCGGTGAGGCTCACCCGCAGCGTATCTCCGATGCCCCGGCATAAAAGCCCGCCGATGCCGATGGCGGATTTCAGCACGCCCATCTCCGGCGTTCCCGCCTCGGTCACGCCCAGATGCAGCGGATAGTCCACCCGCTCGTGCAGCAGCTCATAGGCCGCCATGTTCACCGGCACGCGGGAACACTTCACGGAGATGCATATATCCCCGAAGCCGCAGTCCTCCAGCAGGCGCACATGCCCCAGCGCGCTCTCCGCCAGCGCCTCGGCGGTGACGCCGCCGTACTTCCGCAAAATATCCTTTTCCAGCGACCCGCCGTTGACGCCCACCCGGATGGGGATGCCCCGCTCCCGGCAGCCGTCCGCCACGGCGCGCACCCGCTCCTTCGACCCGATGTTGCCCGGATTGATGCGTATCTTGTCCACGCCGCCGTCAATGCACAGCAGCGCCAGCTTGTAGTCAAAATGGATGTCCGCCACCAGCGGGATGCGTATGCCCCGCTTGATGGCCGGTATCGCCCGCGCCGCCTCCTCCGTGGGCACCGCCACCCGCACGATGTCGCAGCCCGCCTGCTCCAGCCGGCGGATCTGCTGCACGGTGGCCTCCACGTCCTCGGTAGCCGTATTGCACATGGACTGTATGCTCACCGGCGCGCCGCCGCCCACCGGCACCGCGCCCACCTGGATCCTTCTTGTCACAGTCCTTCGCCTCCTGTTATTTGATGAGCTTCCCCACGTCGCTGAACACCAGCACCACCATCAGCGCCAGCAGCAGGATCAGCCCCGCAAAGTGGATATAGTTCTCATACTTGGCCGGTATCTGCTTTTTGAACAGCAGCATGGCCACTGCGTTGACGAACAGGAAGAATATCCGTCCGCCGTCCAGCGCCGGCAGCGGCAGCAGGTTCATCACCGCCAGATTCACCGCGATCAGCGCCGCGATATAGGCGATGTTCTCCACCGCCGCCCGGGTCGTCTCCGCCTGCTCGCCCACCTGCACCATGGTGGACACGATACCCACCGGGCCGCTGAGATCCCGCAGTCCCGCCTGCCCGCTCAGCAGCATCTGTAAGCTCAGCCGCACCATCCGCACGAAATCCACGGCGTTGTTCCATGTATACGCCAGCTTGTCGCCGAAGGTAGCCGCCTTCGCGCCGAAATAGATGCCGTAGCCGCTGTACTCGTTCCCGCTCTGGTCGGTGTACGTCTGCCGCTCCATGGCAAAGTCCTTCAGCTGCACCTTCTGTCCGTCCCGCTCCACCGTCAGGTCGAATACCCCGGTCTTGTTCAGGCTGAACAGTAAATTGATGTCGCTGTACACATACACCCGCTCGCCGTCGATGGCCACGATCCTATCGCCGGTCTGCAAGCCCCCGGCGCTCTCCAGCGGGCAGCCCTCGGCAAAGCCGGAGATCACCGGCTGATAGAACCCCTGTGCCGGCGCGTACAGGCAGAAAATGATGACCAGCCCCGCCAGAAAGTTCATGGCCGCGCCCGCCGCGAAAATAATGAGCTTCTGCCAGAAGCCCTGGTTGCTCAGCGCCGCCGGATCGTCGGATTCCTCCTCCTCGCCCTCCATGGCGCAGAAGCCGCCCACCGGGAACGCCCGCAGGGAGTACAGCGTCTCGCCCTTCTGCTTTTTCCACAGTGCCGGCCCCATGCCGATGGCGAACTCATTGACCTGCACGCCGCAGGCCTTGGCCGCCAGAAAGTGACCCAGCTCGTGTACGGCGATCAGTACGCCGAACACCAGCAGCGCCGCTATGATATACACGATCATGTATGCAAGCTCCTTTTCCGGATGTCACAGCACGGCGCGCCGCGCCGTCCTGTCTGCCTCCAGTATATCCGCAAGGCTTGGCTGATATTGCACCTCCATGCGCTCCAGCGCCCGTTCCACCCGCCGGGGGATGTCGTTGAAGCCCAGCTTTCCCTGCAAAAACAGTCCCACCGCCGCTTCGTTGGCGCCGTTGAGTATGGCGCAGGCCGTGCCGCCCACGGCAGCCGCCTCCCGCGCCAGCCGCAGACAGGGAAACGCCTCCTCGTCCGGCCGGTCGAAGGTCAGCGCCCCGCACGTCAGCAGATCCAGCGGCACGTTTGGGCTTTCCGCCCGGTGGGGATACGTCATGGCGTAGCGGATGGGCAGCTTCATGTCCGGCGTGCCCAGCTGCGCCAGCAGCGCCCCGTCCCGGAACTCCACCAGCGAATGGACGATGCTCTGCCGGTGGATCACCGCCTGCACCTGCTCCACCGGCAGTCGGTACAGCCGCATGGCCTCGATGATCTCCAGCCCCTTGTTCATCAGCGTAGCGGAGTCCACCGTGATCTTCGGCCCCATGTGCCAGTTGGGATGGCGCAGGGCGTCCGCCGCCGTCATGCCCTCCAGCTCTCCGAAGGTCTTACCGTAAAACGGCCCTCCCGAGCAGGTCAGCAGGATGCGCCGCACCTCCCGGCGATCCCGGCACCCCTGCAGGCACTGGAACACCGCGCTGTGCTCCGAGTCCACCGGCACGATCTCCGCGCCGTATCTCTCCGCCGCGTCCATCACCAGCTCCCCGGCGCACACCAGCGTCTCCTTGTTGGCCAGCGCGATGCGCTTGCCTTTTTTGATGGCCGCCAGCGTGGGACGCAGTCCCACACTGCCCATCACGGCGGTCACCACCGTGTCCGCCTCGTCCAGCGAGGCCGCCGCCAGCAGCCCCTCCTCCCCGGCCAGCACCTCGATACCGGTGCCCCGCAGCCGCCCTTCCAGCTCCCGCGCCGCGTCGGGGTCATACAGCACCGCAAGGCGCGGCATAAACTGCCGCGCCTGCTGCTCTAACAGGTCTATCTGTGTGTGGGCGGTCAGCGCCGCCACGGATATGCCCAGCTCCCGCGCCACCTCAAGGGTCTGCCGTCCGATGGAACCGGTGGCGCCCAGCAGGGCGATGGTTTTCGTCATTATGTATTCCCTCAATACAGTGTCGCCGTGTTCACCAGCATCCACGTCACCGGCGCGGCAAAGATCACGCTGTCGAACCGATCCAGCACGCCGCCGTGTCCCGGCAGCAGCCGCCCGTAATCCTTGATGCCGCACTGCCGCTTTACGCAGGAGAAGCTCAGGTCGCCCAGCTGCCCCATCACCGCGCCCACGAAGCCCAGTGCCACGCACCAGCCGATGTGCAGCTGCACCTCCGTGCACAGGAAGAAGACGATGCGGAACAGGATCATGCCCACCATGCCGCCCACCAGACCGCTCACCGCGCCCTCGCGGGTCTTTTTGGGGCTGACCCTGGGCGCCAGCTTTGTCTTTCCGAACAGCATCCCGCCGAACAGCGCCAGTGAGTCGCTCATAAACGCGGACACCAGCGGGATCAGCACCAGCCCCGCGCCGTATTCCAGCATCCGCAGCCGCACCAGGCAGCCCAGCGCCAGCGGTATCACCAGTCCCGACACCGCCATGGCGCTGATGTCCGGGAAATCCAGCTCGTCGTCCTTGCCGTAGGCCTGCACCGCCGCGATGAACATCACCACGATCAGCGCCGCCAGCAGCCATGTCATGATCTTCTGCACGGTGCTCCCGGCGAACGCGCCGCCGCTGAAATACACCGTGAACACCGTGAACACCGACAGCGTAGCCGCCAGTCCCCACCAGTGCGCCGCCTTCTCCTGGGCGGCGGCGCCCATAAACTCGTGGCACCCGATGACGCACAGCGCCGCCACCAGCACCGCCGTGGCCCAGTCCGGGGCAAAGCACAGCACGCCGATCAGCGCCGGCACACCCACGACCGCCACCAATATTCTCTGTTTCATGGTCGTCACCTCATTTCACGCCGCCGAACCGCCGGTCCCGCCGCTGATAGTCGATAATGGCCTTATCCAGCTCCTGCCGGGTAAAATCCGGCCACAGCGTGTCGCAGAAATACAGCTCGCTGTATGCGCACTGCCACAGCAGGAAGTTGGAAAGCCGCATCTCCCCGCCGGGTCGTATGACCAGCTCCGGGTCGGGGATACCGGCGGAGTACATGTTGGCGGAGAGATTCTCCTCCGTCCAGTCCAGACCCCGCTCCGCGCAGCGCTGCGCCGCCCGCAGCAGCTCCGCCCGTCCTCCGTAGTTCAGGCAGATATTGGCCTGAAAGCCCTCATAATGGGTGGAGATGTCGTCCGTCCGGTGCGCCAGCGCCTGCAGCTCCGGCGACAGTACGCTCATGTCCCCGAAGAACCGCAGCCGGATGTGATCCTTTTCCATGGTGTCGATAGCCTCATGGAGATACTGCTCCAAAAGCCCCATGATGGTGCTCACCTCGTCGGCGGGCCGCTTCCAGTTCTCCGTGGAGAAGGCGTATACCGTCAGGTATTCCACGCCCAGCTCCTTGCAATAGGTGGCGATGTCGCGGAACACCTCCGCGCCCACCTTGTGCCCCGCCGTGCGGGGCAGGCCGCGTTTTTTCGCCCAGCGGCCGTTGCCGTCCATAATAACAGCGATATGGCGGGGAAGGCGGCTCCTGTCCACCTCCCCCGCCGTATGGGGCGTTTTCTTCGTAAACAGTCCCATTAAACAGACATCAGTTCCTTTTCCTTGTTGTCCAGGATCTTGTCGATCTCCTTGCAGCTGTCGTCGGTCATCTTCTGCAGATCCTTCTCGGCCATCTTCAGCTCGTCCTCGGTGATCTCGGAGGCCTTCTGCTGCTTCTTGAAGTTCTCCAGCGCGTCGCGGCGGATATTGCGCACGGCCACCTTGCCGCCCTCGGCGTACTTGTGGATCAGCTTCACCAGCTCCTTACGGCGCTCCTCCGTCAGCTGGGGGAAGCCCAGACGGATGCACTTGCCGTCGTTCTGGGGATTGATGCCCAGATCAGACTCCTGGATGGCCTTCTCGATCCCCTTGAGGATACTGGCGTCCCAGGGGGTGATGACCAGCGTCCGCGGGTCGGGAGAGCCGATAGACGCGATCTGCTGGATGGGCGTGGGGGTTCCGTAGTAGTCCACGCTGATGCGGTTGAGCACGGAAGCGTTGGCGCGGCCGGCACGCACGGTGTCGAAATCGCTCATCACGGCTTCGATGCTCTTCTTCATTTTTTCCTCGTAAACCTTGTACTCGTCCTTCAACATGGGGTCAGTCCTCCTTCACGATCGTTCCGATTTTTTCGCCGCGCAGGGCGCGGATGATATTCTCCGGGTCTTTCAGGGCAAACACCAGCACCGGGATATGGTTGTCCATGGACAGGCTGGTGGCGGTGGAATCCATCACCGCCAGATGGCGCTTGAGCACCTCGTCATAGGTAATGCTGTCGAATTTCACGGCATCGGCGTTCTTGGCCGGGTCGCTGTCGTACACGCCGTCGATGTTCTTGGCCAGCAGGATCACGTCCGCGCCGATCTCCGCCGCCCGCAGCACCGCCGCCGTATCGGTAGAGAAGAACGGGCAGCCGATGCCGCAGCCGAAGATGACCACGCGTCCCTTTTCCAGATGCCGGATGGCTCTGGCGCGGATGTACGGCTCCGCCACCGCGCGGATCTCCAGCGCCGTCTGCACCCGGACGTCCACGCCCTTCTGCTCCAGCACGTCCGCCATGGCCATGCAGTTCATAGCCGTGGCCAGCATGCCCATGTGGTCGGCGCGGGTGCGCTCGATATAGCCCTCGCCGTCCTTCACGCCGCGCCAGAAGTTGCCGCCGCCGATGACGATGCCCACCTGCACGCCCATGTCCACGCATCTCTTGATGACGTCCGCCACGCGTCCCATGACCTGGAAATCCAGTCCGAAGTGCTTGTCGCCCGCCAGCGCCTCGCCGCTGATCTTCAGCAGCACCCGCTTGAATATTGGTTGCTCCATCGCTGTGCCTCCCTTATTTTCTATCCGGTATTTTACCTTATTTCTCCCGTTTTGCATAGAGGGAAAACAAATTTTTTTGTATTTTCTTCCCACATGTAGTATGATAGATAAAAAATAGCCACAGGAGGCTGATATCCATGGAACTTCTGCACGTTCTGGGCAACACCTGGGCGGCGGTGGCCGCCACCGCTCTGCTGCCCGTCTATAAGCTCACCGACCGGGATGTGGTGCTCATCGACACCGGCTACGCCAAGCTGGACAGAGCCGGCCTGACATCGCTCATCGACGCCAACGGCTGGCGTCTGCGCGCCATCCTCTGCTCCCACGCCCACTTCGACCACACCGGCAACGTCCGCTATCTCCAGCAGCGCTATGGCGCGCCCGCCGCCATCTCCCTCATCGAGGCCGGCATCTCCGTGAACCCCGACAGCTACCGCGCCAACTATGTGGCGCTGACCTACGGCAAGAGCCGCGAGATATTCTTAGAGGAGTGCTTCACCGCCGACCGCGTGATCTTCCCCCAGGACGACCACATCGACATCGACATCGACGGCGCGCGCTTCGGCGTCCTCTCCCTCCCCGGCCACTCCGCCGGACACATTGGCTTCGTCACCCCCGACGGTGCGGCCTATGTGGGCGACTGCCTCATCGACCAGCACGAGATCGACGCGGCCAAGCTGCCCACCAGCATGTTCATCGCCAAGGATCTGGACAGCAAGGCCGCCCTCCGCGCCACGGACTACCCCGCCTATATCATCGCCCACAAGCAGGTCGTCACCGACCGCGCGGAGCTGCTGGCTCTCATCGACAGCAACATCGCCTTCATCCACCGCAAGGAGCGGGAGCTGCTGGACGACCTGACCGACGGCATGACCTTCTCCGACTGGATATACGCCTTCTGCCAGCGGGAGAACATCCGCACCCGGCAGGAGCTGAAATTCAGCATCGTGGAGCGCAACTTCGCCAACTTCACCGACTGGCTCACCGACACCGGCAAGGTGCGCGTCCAGCGCGACTTCTGCGCCAAGCGCTTCTACCACGCCTGACGCCCGCATCATTCGGCCACATCCGCCCAAGCAGCGCGAAGCGCTGCTATCCCGTAGGGCGGGGCCCGTGTGCCCCGCCGGGGTCAACGCGCATCCCGCGGCGGGACACATGGGTCCCGCCCTACAGGGGGATTTTCTTGCACTGTGTAGGGGCGGCCGCCTCTGTCCGCCCGTAGGGGACGGCGTCCTCGACGTCCCGCACGGGAATCCCCGATAAACGCCTGTAGGGGCGGACGACCCTGTCCGCCCAAGCAGCGCGAAGCGCTGCTATCCCGTAGGACGGGGCCCGTGTGCCCCGCCGGGGTCAACGCGCATCCCGCGGCGGGACACATGGGTCCCACCCTACAGGGGGATTTCCTTGCACTGTGTAGGGGCGGACGACCCTGTCCGCCCGTAGGGGACGGCGTCCTCGACGTCCCGCATCGTAGGGGCGGCCTGCCCTGTCCGCCCGTAGGGGACGGCGTCCTCGACGTCCCGCAGCTCCGACCACGCGAAAAAGCCGCCCTCCCGGGCGGCTTTTCTGCTGTATTTATCCATCAAAGGGCACGCCGAACATCTGCCAGAACTGCCGGTTCTCGCTGTCGGACACCATGGCGGAGTTCCACGAGCCGAACGTAAAGCTGGCGCAGCTGTCCGTCCCCTTCAGCACCGACACTGTCCGCCCGTCGTCGAACGTCACCGTCAGCTTGGCGCCAAACCCACAAGAGGACGCGCCGCCGTAGGCTCTGGCGTTGGTCAGCATCTTCTGCAGGGCGGGCAGGTCGGCCTTGGCGGCGGTGTACGTCTCGCCGCCGTAGAACTCCAGCTTGGCGGCGGTCATATTGCCCCGGAAATCCTCCGGCGTGACGAAGGTATAGCCGCACTGCTCCGTCAGTATTTTCAGCACCGTGGGCGGCACGGGGTAATCGGCAGTGCCCCAATAGCGGACATCGTCCTCGCCGCTGCGGTGCAGGGTGGCGCACACCTGATGCCACTCCGGCTGCACCGTGCCCTTTTCGGACAGGATGGTCTGCACCTGCTCCTCCGTCAGCGGCACGACCTGCTTTGTGGAGTCACCCGCCTCCCACGTGATCTGATAGACCTCCAGTTCCGCCGTTTCCGCCGCGCTCCGGTACTGGAACCGTACAGCGTACTGTCCATCCATGCCCAGGCCCACGAACTGCTCCGTCAGCTCTACCACATCTCCGTTGTGGAGCGCCACGTTCTCCTCATTGTACCGTCCGTAGAGGGTGAAGCCCTCACCCTTTATCACGGACAGCTGCGCGCCGCTGCCCACCTCATACACCGGGATGTCCTCGCTGTAATTCTCGTCGTATGTCACCGTGCGGTACGTCACGGAATAGACCTCCGACACGGAGATGCTCAGCTGGTCCCTCTCATAACTGGCGGCCACCGGCAGCCCGCCGGTCAACTGGGACGTCATGTACCGGGAAATATCCCGCAGCAGTACCTCCGCCGCGTCGCCCCGGCCGTCGGGGGCTTGCTGTCCCGCCAGCCGGCGGAGATACGCCTCCACCGTGTTGGGGGCTTTCTGGTAGCGGTGCGCCAGCACGTCCATGGCGCCCTCGGCATACGCCCCGTCCGCGTTCAGATAGTACGCGCACAGATAGCTCAGCGCACACGTATCCCAGTCCGGCAGCTTCTCCGCGTCGTACACGATGCCGTAATCCTCCGCCCGGACGCTGCACGGGTCGTTTTCCGTGAGGGTAGGCCATGGGGTGATCTCATCACTGGCGTCCGGAAAATCTGCGTTCCACGCCCACCTGTCCTGTTCGCCGGCTGCGCGCGCATAGAGCATAATGCCGTCCTTCATCCACTCCTGTAACATGTTGATATACGCCTGCAAGCCCTCGGCGCTCTCCCGCGCCGTATCCGGATATCCGGGGTAAACGATCGGGTACAGCGAATCGCTGGCCATGCTGTCCGCTTTATTTGATGTTCCGTCAGCGCCGTGCTCCTGCCACGAGAACCACTCCGCGTTGTCGATCAGCGCCAACGCGATATAACCCCGCATGGCGATCTGCCGATAGCGCTCCTCGCTCCTCTGTGGCACCGCTCCCTCGTAGGTATACAGCACCGTGATGCCCATGGGCTCCCTATCCGTGCTCAGATGCACGGCATAGCCGTAGTCCGCGCCGCTGCTGCCCAGCTCCCGGAAGCCCAGCGCGTCCAGTATCGCGCCCACGGCAGAGTTGTTGTCCACGTAGGGCGTCCGCAGGGCGAACAGCTTCTCCGCGTCCAGCGTCCCCACGTTCTTGTAGCTGGGCTTCGTCAGCAGGCACACGCCGATGACCACCGCCGCGGCGGCCAGTATGACCGCCGCCCATATCGCCGGCTTCTTATAGCCCAGCACGTTCTTCACCCGTTCCTTCACCGCCACCTCGCCGAAGGCCAGCGGGCACACCGCCGCCATTTTCGGCTGGGCGGCGCAGGACACCAGCGCCCGGGAATAGGCCGCCCGCTGCGCCGCATCTGCGTTTTTCAGCGCCATCTCGTCACAGGCGTTCTCCATGTCCCGCCCCAGCAGGACATAGGCCGCCCACAGCACCGGGTTGAACCAGTTCACCGCCAGCAGCAGGAACGCAAAGGGCTTCACCACATGATCCCACCGCCGGATGTGGCACCGCTCGTGCGCCAGCACCTGGGGCAGATCCTCCTCCGACACGCTCTCCGGCACATAGATGCACGGCGCGATAATGCCCAGCACAAAGGGCGTGCTCCACTGGGTGCAGCGGTACACATTGTCCCGAATGTGCTCCGCTCTCCGCAGCGTCAGCCGCATCCAGATAAAGCTCAGCAGCATATACGCCGCCATGCAGCCCATGCCGATGACCCATATCCACGGCAGCCACCGGGCGAACGTCCGCAGCGTCACCGGCTCCGCCGCCGGTTCCGTCGGTACGATCACAGCGGCGGCGCCGGAGGATTCCGCAGGCGCGGGAGCCGCCTCCTCCGGGACGCTTGTCCTCGCCTCCTGCATAGCGTGGTACGCCCGGCTCACCGGCGCTTCCTCCGCCTGTAAGCTCACCGGGCTTTCCACCGTAAGGCTCACCGGCAGCAGCAGCCGCAGCGCCACCAGCTCCCACAGCATGCACAGTGCCCGGCGGGACGCCTTTTTCCGCAGCACCAGCCGCACCGCCATCACCGCCAGCGCGATCAGCCCGGCCTGCCACGAAAGCTCCAATACCGTGTCGAACAGCTTATCCATGGTGCTCCTCCTCGAACTTGTCGATCATCCGCCGCAGCTCGTCCGCCTCCTGCTGGGTCAGCTGCTTGTTTCCGATAAACGCCGACAGGAACGCCGGCAGGCTCCCATGAAAGTTCTTGTCCACAAAGGCGCGGCTCTCGGCATTCTGCACATCCTGCCGCCCCACCAGCGCCGTGACGACAGCGTTCTCCGTGTGCACCACGCCCCGCTCCGTCAGCCGCTTGATGACGGTGTAGGTGGTGGATTTTTTCCACCCCAGCTCGTCGGCGCACAGCCGCACCAGCTCGCTGCTCTTCACCGGCTCGTGCTGCCAGAGGATCTCGCAAAAGCGCAGCTCGCTGTCGAATATCTTCGGTGTGTCCATGGTCATCCCTCCTTTTCAGGTCGAACAGATTAGACCTCTTGCGTATAGTCTAACCGATTAGACCACTCTTGTCAAGAGCTTTTCTTGCAGCCGGCGAAAAGTTGATATATAATGATATGTATAAGATATATTCAAGTTTAAAATTAAAGGAATTTCAACATGGATATTCTCTTTCAGGACAGGCGCATCGTGGTGGCGGTGAAGCCCTCCGGCGTCCTCTCCACCGACGAGCCGGGCGGCATGCCCGCCCTTCTGCGGCAGGAGCTGCACACCGAATGCATCCGCACCGTCCATCGGCTGGACGCCCCGGTGTCCGGCCTGATGGTGTTTGCCCGCAGCGCCTACGCCGCCGGCGACCTGTCCCGCCAGATACGGGAGGGCACCTTCGAAAAGCACTATCTGGCGGTGCTGCGCGGCGCCCCGCCGGAGCGGGAGGGCACCCTCACCGACCTGCTGGCACGTGACAAGGAAACACGCTTGACACACGTTGTCACCACAAGGGAAAAGAGCGTTCAGGAGGCCCGCCTGCGCTACCGGGTGCTGGACAGCCGCGCCGGTCTGGCGCTGGTTCGGGTACAACTGCTCACCGGGCGGACGCACCAGATCCGCGTGCAGTTTTCCTCCCGCGGCCTGCCGCTGGTGGGCGACCGGCGCTACGGTCTGGCGGACGATCCCGTGTCCCCCATCGCCCTGTGGTCGTGTCACCTGTCCTTCTGCCACCCGGAGTCCGGCGCGCCCATGACCTTCGACCTGCGTCCGCCCGCCATAGCACCGTGGGATATGTTCGATTTTCCTGTTATGTCAACGTCAGTAAAGTGAATTTACCTTACAGTAAATTCGGGAGCGTCCGCTCCCGGATTTACTGTACTTTTTTCTATCCGCCCCGCATAGGCTTGTCTGAAAGGCGGTGAACGTATGAAAAAGAATCGCTGGCGGCAGGGCGCGGCGTCGGTGGCGGCTGCGGCGGTGCTGTGGCTGGCGGCGGTGTGCGCCGGAAGCGACGATCTGGCATCGGCGGCGGCAGCGGTGCGGCAAAGCGAGCTGGCGCGCTGCCTGCTCCAATGGGAGCTGGCCGACCTGCTGCCCACGGACTCCCTTCCCCTGCCGGCGCTGCTGGCGCTGGGACAGTCCCCGCAGCTGCTGGCCGCGCAGGAGGAGATCAGCCGGATGCAGGCCGTTTCCCCGGAAAAGGCGGAGGCTCCCGCCCCGCAGAATGAGCCAGCCGCGCAGGACGAGCCGCAGCCGAACGGCGACCCCGCCGAGCCGTCGCCGCCGCTGTCGGTGGTGGTGACGGACGAGAACGGCTACATCCGCGTGGGGGATGTGTTCATCAAAAACGCCTCCCGCCAGACGCTGGACGGCATACGGTTTGACGGTACATTTGCCGCCGCGCCCGGCGACGAGTCCCCGCAAGTGCTTATACTTCACACCCACGGCAGCGAGGCGTATACCATGCCCGCCGGGGAGGAATACGTGGACACCGGCTCCTTCCGCACGGCGGATGCCTCCGTCAGCGTCATCCGGGTGGGCGACGAGCTGGCCAGAGTGCTGTCGGGCTACGGCCTGTCCGTGCTGCACGACCGGGCGCTGTATGACGATCCGGAGTACAACGGCGCGTACTACCGGGCGGAGGACGCCATCGAGGAATACATGGCAAAATACCCCGGCATCCGGTTCATTCTGGACGTTCACCGGGACGCGCTGGAGGACAAGGCCGGGCACCAGTACAAGGTGGTAACACGGGAGGATCCCGACTGCGCGCAGGTGAGCCTTGTAATGGGCAGCAGCTGGGAGGGCTGGCAGGAGAATCTGAAGTTCGCCGTGGCGGTGCAGCAGCACCTGACGGAGAGTCACCCCACCCTCATGCGGCCGCTGACTCTGCGGAATTCGGACTACAACGAGTATTTCACCACTGGCAGCCTGCTGGTGGAGATCGGCGCGGCGGGCAATTCGCTGGACGAGGCGCTGAAGGCCGCGCAGCTGTTCGGCCAGGGTCTGGCGGAGGTCATCACGGCAAAGGCCGTGCAGTAGGACGGAGGA
>ULRQ01053202.1_pt1 | contig 43384 bp, 37 predicted proteins | sample 1955491 | NCBI WGS metagenome assembly ULRQ01 (sample SAMEA4835684, study PRJEB28245) | human gut metagenome | biome: gut microbiome; material: fecal sample | place: Denmark | collected 2008 | reverse complement strand
GGGCAAGTGCATACCACGCGTTCAACGCGTGGTTTTGATTTGTGTTTTGATAAGTACCGAATTGCACTGACTGAAGCTGTTTTTGCGGTATCGGAAAAAATTTTGCGACAAAACTTGACATCGGGGCAGATATAGTATAATATATAATTATAATTATCAGAAAAGAGAACTGTATGACCAAAAAGGAAAGAGCAGAGCTTGTTATAGACGGGCTTGCCGAGTGCTATCCGGATGTGAAATGTGCTCTTGTTTATAAAAAGCCGCATGAGCTTCTGATAGCGACAAGGCTTTCGGCACAGTGTACCGATAAGCGAGTAAATATTGTTACTCCCGCACTTTTCAAAAAATTCCCCGATATTGACAGCTTTGCGGCGGCAGAGCCTGACGAGGTTGCGGAATATATACATTCGTGCGGACTATATAAGACAAAAGCTGTCGATATTGTTATGATGTGCAGAATGCTCCGTGATGATTTCGGCGGTGAAATTCCCGATACAATTGAACAGCTTGTAAAGTTGCCCGGGGTCGGAAGAAAGACAGCTAATCTTATAGTGGGCGACCTCTACGGTAAGCCCGCTCTTGTATGCGATACACACGTTATAAGAGTGAGCGGAAGACTGGGTCTTACCGACGGAACAAAGGATGCGCTGAAGGTTGAAAAACAGCTTGCCGCAATAATAAAGCCGGACGACAGATTGATGATGTGTCACAGGCTTGTGTGGCACGGTCGGCTTGTGTGCAGTGCGGCAAAACCGAATTGCAGCGAATGCAGGCTGAGCGGTTTTTGCAAGTTCTTTTCGGGGACAAAATAAAATAACGGCTTGGAGTGAGTATTATGAAAGGAAAGGTACGCAACGCAATAATAATTGCCGCAGGCGTGCTTATCCTTACCGTAATGCTCACTGTTGTTTTATATTACTATAACGACAAAGTAATGCGTGATAACGCATGGGTGTTCTCTGTGGATGAAACCTCATACTATGAAAGCTCGTATTCGTATGAGCAAAAACCGGATCTTAATTCAGCAGATCTTGAAACACTGATGCAGATAAAAGGCGTCGGGCGGAAAACGGCACACGATATTATAAACTATCGTGAAAAGCACGGGAAATTTACATCTATGTCACAGCTTAAAGAGATAAACTCGGTAGATGATGAAGTATATATGATACTGTGCAACCGGTTTACCGTTGCATCGTCGGGATATTACACTAAAAATGAGTCTTACGGCATTCGCAAGGTAAACCTCAATAAAGCTACCGTAGACGAGCTGATGAGCGTTGAGGGAATAACGGAGGAAATCGCAAAGAATATTATATTGCGCCGTAAAGACCACGGAGATTATACCTCTGTAAGAGAACTTCTTGATACCGAGGGCGTGACGATAACTCTTTACAGCAAAATTTCCGATAAACTGACAGTTTGATTTTATATTATTTTAGTTAGAAATCGCCAAAAAACTATTGATTTTATTGCAGTGATTTGGTATACTTAATTAATAAAGCATAACGCTTTATATATTTACAGGAAATACAAGGCGTTACGGAGGTCATTATGGATTATAATATCAAAGACGTATCCGGCAGACTGAAAAGCACAAGAGAGTACCTTGATATATCTGTCGGCGAAATGGCAAACAAAACAAACGTCACCACAGACGAATATATTTCACTTGAAAACGGAGAAAAAGATTTTTCGCTTTCATTTCTGAATCAGGCGGCGGACGCACTCGGCATTGAGCTTATAGAGCTTCTTACAGGTGTTACGCCTAAGCTCAATACATATTCGATAGTCCGTAAGGATCAAGGCTTACCGATTGAGCGTCGGGAAAGATTTGCCTATCAGCACCTTGCCTATCTTTTTAAAAACAAGAAAATAGAGCCGTTGCTGGTAACAGCTCCTTATGATGAGGAGGAGCAGAAAAAGCCTATACACCTGTCTGTACACGACGGTCAGGAAATGGACTATATAATATCGGGAACGTTGAAGTTCCAGATAGGTGATCATATTGAAACGGTAAGTGAAGGCGACTGCATTTATTACGACAGCATGAATCCGCACGGAATGATAGCCGTTGACGGCAAGGACTGCAAGTTCTTGGCGATACTGATCTGATAAACAAAGGAACGGAAAGAAAAGTATATGGAACAGGTTAAAAATTACTACAAGAGATTTGTAAAAGAAGGCTTTGATGAGAACGGGATACTGAATAAGTTCGAGATAGACTGTCCCGATAACTATAACTTCGGTTACGATATTATAGATAAGTTCGGAGAAATCGAACCCGACAGGAGAGCGCTTATCCACATCGACCTTCAGGAAAACCGTCACGATTTTTCCTACTCACAGCTTTCGAAGCTGTCAACGCAGGCGGCAAATCTTTTCAAGTCATACGGTATAAAAAAAGGCGACAAGGTAATGCTGGTACTGAAAAGAAACTACCAGTTCTGGATTGCGATAATCGCTCTTATCAAGCTCGGTGCGGTTGCTATACCCGCAACGCATCTGCTGACAACACACGACTTTACCTATCGCTTTGAACGTGCAAGCGTAAAAGCTATAGTATGTACCGGCTATAATCCCGATATAGCCAAGTATGTCGATGAGGCGCAGGAAGAAATCCATGCTGACGGTCTTGTTAAATTTATAGCAAACGGTCACAAGGACGGCTGGATTCCGTTCGATGATGAAATTGCCGGAATGCCCGAAACTATGGAGCGTGTGCAGACGGATACAAGGGAGCATATGCTGTTATATTTCACATCGGGTACTACGGGCTATCCCAAGATGGTTGTCCATAATCACAGATATGCACTCGCACATATTCAGACTGCGGCACATTGGCAGAATGTCGATTCTGACGGTGTTCATCTTACAATATCAGATACAGGCTGGGGAAAAGCCGCCTGGGGCAAGCTGTTCGGTCAGATGTCGCTCGGTGCGTGCGTGTTCGTGTATGATTTTGACAAGTTCATACCGACCGATATGCTGAGGATAATGCAGAACTATAAGATAACCTCATTCTGTGCACCTCCCACCATGTTCCGTTTCTTTATAAAGGAAGGTCTTGAAAACTACGATCTTTCGAGTCTTAAATATTCCGCTATTGCAGGCGAGGCACTCAACCCTGAGGTGTATAACAAGTGGCTTGAGTTTACCGGCCTTAAGCTGATGGAGGCATTCGGTCAGACCGAATCGACAGCACTGCTTGCAAATCTTGTAGGCATGACGCCTAAGCCCGGCTCAATGGGTAAGCCTACTCCGCTCTACGATGTCGACATTGTCGATGATGACGGAAATCCGGTGCCTGTCGGAGAAGTCGGTGAAATAGTAGTCCGTGCCGAGCGTGGCAAGGACGGCCTTTTTGACGGCTATTACCGTGATGATGAGCTTACCGCTCAGGCATGGCACGACGGGCTGTATCATACAGGCGATACCGCTTGGAAGGATGAGGACGGCTACTTCTGGTATGTCGGAAGAAATGATGATGTTATCAAGGCGAGCGGTTACCGTATAGGACCTTTCGAGATTGAAAGCGTTCTGATAGCACACCCGTCTGTACTTGAGTGTGCCGTTACGGGTGCACCCGACCCTATAAGAGGTCAGGTGGTAAAGGCAACAATCGTTCTTGCAAGAGGCTATGAACCGTCTGAAGAGCTTAAAAAAGAGCTTCAGACTTACGTTAAGAAGAACACTGCGCCTTATAAATATCCGAGAATAGTGGAGTTCGTTGACGAGCTTCCCAAAACTATCAGCGGCAAGATAAGAAGGGTACAGATTCGTAACGAGGATAACAAGAAAAACAGTTAATGACAGAATTCGCCGCAGGTAATACTTGCGGCGATAGTTTTAGAGGGCTTTATGGAGTATTACATCTATCTATTGCAGATATTCGGCGGCGGTAACCCGAAAATTCACGAGGTGATAAAGGCATACGGTAATGCAAGACTTGCGTATGAGCATATCAGCAGCGGCGATATGTCGCATATACCTTCTAACCGTCACGAGTATGTCCGCAGAGCATCACTCGAACGCTCAAAGGTGATAATGGATTATTGCGCCGGGAATAATATCGGCATTGTCACAATTGACGACAGGAATTATCCCGAACAGCTTAAGAATATATACAATCCGCCCGTTCTGCTGTTTACTGCAGGAGATATAAACTGCCTGCAGGGTAAGCTGGCGGTGTCGATAGTAGGACCCAGAAAGCCGTTTGGCAATGCGATAAGGCTTGCGGAAAATATTTGCTACAATCTTGCGAGAAGCGATATTGTTCTTGTAAGCGGTTTTGCACTGGGTATAGACAGGATAGCGCACAACAACAGCATCCGTCACCACAAGCCGACTGTGGCTGTGCTTGCCTGCGGAATAACTATTGATTATCCGAATAATTCATTCGGGCTGAGAAAGAACATAATCGACAACGGCGGACTTATTCTGTCTGAACTTCTCCCGGATACACCGTGCAATTCCGATTATTTCAAATTCAGAAACCGTATTATTTCAGGGCTTTCAAAGGGTACTGTCGTGATAGGCGGCTACAACGGAAGCGGAAGCCTTATCACTGCAAACCACGCATTTGAGCAGGACAGAGAGGTATTCTTTACTATACCTGACGATACGCTGGATAAGAAATACAGCCGTGTTATCAGATTTTTGCGTGACGGGGCGCATTCCGTTTATGATTTCTATGATATTATCAATGAGTTTTATCCGACTTACCGTGACAGAATCGATGATACATATCTTGATAAGGAACAGCTGACAAGCTTTGTGATGCACGAGGATGTCAGGGAAACACCGCCTGCTGAGGATGAGCCGACGGTTTGCGAAGTAAAGGAACCTGAGTCTGCGAAAAAAGATGAGAAGAAGCCTCTCCCTAAGGTGAAGGCGGCAGACGCACCACGCTTTAAAATTACAGGTGTCAAGGATAAGGAAAAGGAAATAGATTATTTCCGAGTAACTCCCGAAAATGTGCTGAAAAAGCGGAAAAAAGCGGGAAAGCCTGCTACACTGAATGATACGGCAGTAAAAGAAAGAATTCCTATAATAGCGCCGATTGCCGAAACCGATAACACGGATGTGAGTGAGGCAGAGCCGGTAACGGATACGGAAGAAAAGCAGAGCGGAAAGATTGCGGAAGTCGTAGAAAACGCATCGGGAGCCGCAGAAATTCTCGGTATCATCTCAAACAGTGACGGAGTAACGCTTGATACGTTGCTTTCTGCCTGCGGCTTATCATTCGGGGAACTCAGTGAGATACTCGCCGACCTTGAGATAAGCGGTGCTGTATCCTGCGGTGCGGGCGGAATATACACGGTAAAGAAGGAGCGGTAATGAATCGTTCACAGCTTGACAAATACATAACCGACTATTACGGCGTCAGAGCCGAAAGATTGTTTGAAAAGAATCCCGGTTTTCAGGCGTATCGTCATAATGATACGAAAAAGTGGTTCGCTATGATAATGGATCTGCCTGAAAGCAGGCTCGGGCTTGACGGGCAAGGTGTTATAGATGTCGTAAATCTCAAGTGCGACCCTATCCTCATCGGGTCGCTGAGGCTGGAGCAGGGCTTTTATCCTGCGTATCATATGAATAAGGAAAACTGGGTAACGGTCGCCCTTGATGAAAGAGTACCCGATGAAAAACTAAGGATGCTTGTCGATATGAGTTATGAGCTTACAAGGAAGAAGCTCAGAAGAAAAAATAAGTAAAGAATACCGCCTGTGAATGCAATGAGCAAACACGGGCGGTAAATGTTTTATTTACTTTCTCATAAGTCTTAATGAATTGAAGATAGCGATTATCGAAACGCCAACATCTGCGAAAACAGCCGCCCACATATTAGCAAGTCCCAAAACGCCGAGTACCTGAATTATCAGCTTTACACCGAGTGCAAATATGATATTCTGGAGAACTATGCGGTTTGTTTTTTTGCTGATTGCAAATGCGTCGGCAAGCTGCATTGGGTCGTCCTTCATAAGAACGCAGTCTGCGGTTTCTATGGCACTGTCAGCGCCCGAGCCGCCCATTGCAACGCCTATGTCGGCAGATGCTATTACGGGTGCGTCATTTATGCCGTCGCCTACAAACATTACCTTTTCATTGTCAGAAAGTTCCGACTTCATCTTAAGCGTAATTTCGCTCTTGTTTTCAGGGAGAAGCTCTGCGTAGTAATCTGTGATACCGAGCTTTTTAGCCGCCGCAGCCGCCGCAGACCTGTTGTCGCCTGTGAGCATTACGACCTTCACACCGTGATTTTTAAGCATCTTTACAGCTTCTGCCGAATGTTCCTTAGGCATATCTGCAATTTCGATAAGACCTGCATATTTATTGTCTACAGCCACATAAAGCACTGTGCCGTTTGCTTCGGGGCAGTTTATGCTGTAGTCAGCCATAAGTCTGCTGTTACCGCAGAGAACAGTCGAACCGGAAATCACAGCCTTGATGCCCTTGCCGGCTATCTCACAGCACTGAGTAATCTGTGACTGATCAATATCCGCACCGTATGCCTTTCTTACCGAAACGGCTATAGGGTGGTTGGAGTTGCTCTCGGCATAAGCCGCATATCGTAACAGTTCATCCTTGCTCATTCCTGCAGGCTCTGTTCTTGTGACCTCAAACTGACCTTTTGTAAGCGTGCCTGTCTTATCGAACAGTACGACCTTAGCCTTTGATATTGCTTCAAGGTAGTTACTGCCTTTAACCAGTATACCCTTTGATGAAGCCTTGCCGATACCTGCAAAGTATCCGAGCGGTACGGAAATGACAAGTGCGCACGGGCATGAAATTACGAGGAAGATAAGACCTCTTTGTACCCACGTTCCGAAATCAAAGTCGGTGAACAGGGGAGGGATAAGCGATATTATCACCGCCGCAAGTACGACTATGGGGGTGTAGTATTTTGCAAATACCGAGATGAAGTTTTCTGTCTTTGTCTTTTTCTCGACAGCGGATTCGACCATCTGAAGCATTTTGTATACCGTGCTGTCGGTGAATTGACGTGTTGTTTTAAGTGTGATAACACCTGAAATGTTGATTGCACCTGCGGGAACTTCATCACCGACCGTTATATCTCTCGGTAAGCTCTCGCCTGTGAGGGCTGATGTATCTATTGATGTGTTACCGCTTTCGACAATGCCGTCAAGCGGTATCTTTTCGCCGGGCTTTACTCTTATTATACTGCCTGTTTCAACGTTTTCGGGATCGACTGTTATATATTCGCCGTCAATCAGAACATCGGCTGTTTCGGGCTTTGTCTTGATGAGAGAAGATATGCTTCTTCTTGACTTGTTCACGGCTATTGACTGGAAGAATTCTCCGACAGTGTAGAACAGCATAACGGCGACCGCTTCTTCGTATTCTCCGAGTACGATAGCACCGATGCTTGCTATAAGCATAAGCGTGTTTTCGTTGAAGAAATTCTTCTTTGCTATCGCCTTTATTGAAGTGATTGCTACCTCAAGTCCGCAGATAACGTAAGCCGCAAGATACATCGAAAGTATCGCTATCTTAGGCGCAAGCTGCTCTGTACCGATAGTTTTTTCAAGGATAAAAGCAACTATGAACAGAATGCCTGCGCTTATCATCTTGACTATATCTTTAGTATAGCTTACCTTTTTCTCAACGTGGTTTTCCTTTTCGCTGACCGTTACATCCGGTTCAACGGCAGTTATCGTTGCTGTTACCTGCTTTAACAGTTCCTTGTCGGAGATTATCTTTGACGGTGTTACGGTAAGCTCCTTATTGATGAAATTCATCTTTGCGCCGTTCGCATAGTCGGATTTTTCAACAGCTTCTCTTAATTCTTCCGCACACTGTGCGCAGTCAAGGCCGTCTATTATATATTTCTTTTCTTTAAAAGTCTGTCTTTCCCTGACGGTTACATCGGGTTCGAGCTTTGCGACAACTTCGGTGACCGTTGTCATAAGCTCATCGGGCGAACACGAATTTTCCGCTTCAACGGTAAGCTCCTGCTTCATAAAGTTCATTCCTGCCGATTTCACACGTTCGTCCTTTTCGACTTCCGCACGAATCTCCTCTGCACAGTGAGCGCAGTCAAGACCTTCTAAAATATAGATTCTTTTCATAAGCTACCACCTTTGATATGGTTGAAGTTTTGAACAATTGAGTAACTGTTCAAATGTATTGCCCGAAAAAACAGGAGATGCTATCTCCTTTGATTTTTCCCGTTTTACTCCATAATATGTTCAAGCGCATTGCTGAACACCGTGTTTACATGGTTGTCGCTGAGCATATAGTAAACGACTTTGCCTTGCTTTTCACTGCGAACAAGCTCTGCCTGCCGTAATACTCTCAGCTGGTGAGAGATTGCCGATGCTGTCATTCCGAGCAGGGCGGCGAGGTCGCACACGCACATTTTTGAGCGTGACAGCGAGTAGAGGATTTTTATCCTTGTTTCATCGCTTATAGCCTTGAAGAACATTGACAGCTTTTCAAACTGCATCTGTTCAAGCATCCTATCACGCACATAGTTTACTACGTCCTCGTGTATCACATTACAGTTGCAGAATTCATTTTCGTCTTTTGCAGTGATATTTTCCGACTTTTCTGATTTGCTGACCGCCATTTTAACCTCATTTCATTTGAACGGTTGTTCAACTGTTTGTATTATAACACCGTCATACTGCATTGTCAATAGTTTCTTTATGATTTTTTGCTTTTCCTGCAAAATATTTTTCTGCAATACAGGAAAAGAAAGTTGTCTTATCATTTTCGGTGAAATCCTCATCGTCAAGCATAGCCGATACTTCGTTCAGAAGTACATCGGCCTTTTCTCTTGTTTCTGTCGGAGAAGTGCCGTTGAAATACAGCTTTTCATCGCCTGACAGTATCAGATCCACAGTGTCGTCTGTCAGCAGCTCCTCGCTGACGCCGAGCAGTACCGCCATATCCGACAGCGTTTTTGCTCTCGGGGTCCTTGCACCGCTTATGTAGTTCGCAAGCGCTCTGTAGGTTATGGATACGGCAGACGCAAAGTCCGTCTTTTTATAGCCGTTTCTTTTAATAAGTATTTCCAGCTTGTCCTTAAGTTCCATAATTCCTCCGACTGAATTTCCTTTTACTATTATTATATCCTTACATTTACGGCTTGTCAATCAAAAAAATACATAAAAATTCGCTAAAATTCAACAATTATTCACTATATGCAGTATATTATGCAGTTTTGTGCATAAAAATACTTGACTTTGATGTGAAAAGGTGTATAATATTCAATGTGAGTTAAATCAGAAAGCAGAACGCCCGAAAGCGTCTGTGAGATAGAAAGGAAATAATAAAATGGCTAAAGAAATCAAAAAGATCGTACTTGCTTATTCAGGCGGACTTGATACATCCATCATCATTCCGTGGTTACACGAGAATTATCCCGGCTGTGAAGTAATCTGCGTAGCAGGTAACGTAGGACAGGACTCTGAAATAGTAGGTCTTGAAGAAAGAGCTAAGAAGACAGGCGCATCCAAGCTCTACATAGAAGATATACAGGACGAATTCGTAAACGACTTTATATTCCCCACACTCAAGGCAGGCGCTAAGTACGAGGGTTATCTGCTCGGTACTTCGTTCGCTCGTCCTCCTATAGCTAAAAGACTTGTTGAGATAGCTAAGAAGGAAGGCGCTGACGCTATCTGCCACGGCTGCACAGGTAAGGGTAACGACCAGGTACGTTTTGAGCTTACTATCAAGGCTCTCGCACCCGAGCTTGAGATTATCGCTCCCTGGAGAATATGGAATATTAAGTCAAGAGATCAGGAAATCGAGTATGCAGAGGCACACAATGTTCCGATAAAGATTACCCGTGAAACCAACTACTCAAAGGATATGAACCTCTGGCACTTATCACACGAAGGTCTTGACCTTGAAGACCCCGCAAACGAGCCTCAGTACAATAAGAAAGGCTTCCTTGAACTTGGCGTTTCACCCGAGCAGGCTCCCGACAAGCCCACATATGTTACAATACACTTTGAAAAGGGTATCCCCACTTCGCTGGACGGCGAAAAGATGGACGGCGTAAAACTCATCAAGACTCTTAACAAGCTCGGCGGCGAGAACGGCATCGGTCTGTTCGACGTTGTTGAAAACAGACTTGTAGGTATGAAGTCAAGAGGCGTTTACGAAACTCCCGGCGGAACAATCCTTTATCACGCTCACGAAGTTCTTGAAACTATCTGTCTTGATAAGGAAACACAGCACTACAAGTACGGTCTTGCACAGAAGTATGCAGACATCGTATATAACGGTCAGTGGTACACACCTTTAAGAGAGGCTATGGACGCTTTCGTTGACAAGACACAGGAAACTGTTACAGGCGACGTTAAGCTCAAGCTCTACAAGGGTAACATCATCAACGCAGGCGTTACATCACCATACACACTGTACAGCGAAGACTTCGCTTCATTCGGTGAGGACGATGTTTATGATCAGACAGATTCAAAGGGCTTTATCAACCTGTTCGGTCTGCCGATAAAGGTCAAGGCTCTGCTTGATGCTGAGAGAAACAATAAGTAAGCTTTAAAAGCGTTACGGTAAATCCCGCAAGGTGTAAAACTATGCCTTGCGGCTTTTACGGTTTTTAAGATGCGATTTAAAACACGGTCGGTACGGCTGTGTTTTAAAAAGCGTTTTAATTACTTTTATATTTATAACGGAAAAAACAAAACGCTTTTTGCGTTATGAACATAAATCTGAAAGGAAATAACAGTATGTCTAAAATGATGTGGGCGGGAAGATTTTCAAAGGAGGTTGACTCAAAGGTCAACGATTTCAATTCTTCCATCTCATTTGATGCAAGAATGTACAAGCATGATATAAAAGGCTCTATAGCACACGCAACCATGCTCGGTGAGTGCGGCATTATCGACCCTGCGGACAGCAAGGTGATAATAGAAGGTCTTAACGGAATTTTAAGTGATATTGAAAACGGAACACTGCATTTCGATCCCAATGCGGAAGATATTCATATGTTCGTTGAAGCTGAGCTTACCGCACGAATAGGCGATGCGGGAAAGCGTCTGCACACTGCAAGGAGCAGAAACGATCAGGTGGCTCTTGATATAAAGCTTTATCTCAAGGATGAAGTCGATGAAATAGCAAAGCTTGTCCGTGAGCTTATAAACACTGTTATAGATATTGCAAAACAGCACACCGAAACCGTAATGCCGGGCTACACCCATTTACAGCGTGCACAGCCTGTTACATTCGCACATCATCTTATGGCATATGCACAGATGCTGACAAGAGATCTGACAAGACTTGCAGACTGTAAGGAAAGAATGGATGTAATGCCGCTCGGTTCGTGTGCGCTTGCAGGCACTACATACCCTCTTAACAGAAAGAGAACGGCAGAACTTCTCGGCTTCAAGGATATTACGATGAACAGCCTTGACGGCGTATCCGACAGGGATTTCTGCGTTGAGTTATGCTCCGATATTTCGATGCTTATGATGCACCTTTCGAGATTTTCGGAAGAGATAATCATGTGGTGCTCGTGGGAATTCAAGTTTATTGAACTTGACGATGCATATTCCACAGGCAGCTCGATAATGCCGCAGAAGAAGAACCCCGATGTTACGGAGCTTATAAGAGGCAAGACGGCAAGGGTATACGGCGATCTGCAGACGCTTCTCACAATGATGAAGGGACTTCCGCTTGCATACAACAAGGATATGCAGGAGGACAAGGAGGCAATATTTGACGCAGTAGACACAGTAAAGCTGTGTATCTCGACATTTACTCCTATGCTTGCGACTATGACGGTACTTAAAGACAATATGCGTACTGCCGCCGCAAAGGGCTTTATCAATGCTACAGACTGCGCAGACTATCTTGTAAAGAAGGGACTTCCTTTCAGAACGGCATATAAGATAACCGGTACACTCGTTGCGCTTTGCATAGAGAAAAATACAACGCTTGAACAGCTACCGATAGAAGAATACAAGAAGCTGTGTGAAACGTTTGATAATGACGTATATGACGCTATCAGCCTTGATACCTGCGTTATGCAAAGAGGCGTTGACGGCGGACCCGCTCCCGATGCGGTAAAGCGTCAGATAGCTGAGCTTGAAGGCAGACTGGGCGGTATCAACATCTGATGATAACTTATGAATACAGATTGCCGCACGATATAAATTCGTTCAGACGAAGCGTAGGCTGGTATGAGCTTTCGCCAAGACAGCTTAACTGTGCGCTTAAAAGCTCGGTGTTTGCGATAACGGCGCTTGACGGAGAAAAGGAAGTCGGCTCGGCAAGGGTAGTCGGTGACGGAGGCTATCAGTTCTTTATCAGCGATGTTATTGTGCGTCCCGAATATCAGGGACAGGGAATAGGCAGAGAGATGCTTTCAAGGCTTATGGACAAGGCGTTGTCGGTAGCTGACGAGGGCGAAACGATAATGATAAATCTTATGGCGGCAAAGGATAAAGAGCCGTTCTACGAAAAGCTCGGATTTATGCGCAGGCCTAATGATGAACGTGGCTGCGGAATGACAAGATTTCTTAAAAAATAAGAGGTGCTTATATGAGCGTAAAGGTGTATATTGACGGTCAGGAAGGAACGACCGGACTTAAAATTCTCGAACGTTTCAAGGACAGGAACGATATTGAAATAATGAAGATAGATGAGGACAAGAGAAAGGATAACGATGAGCGTAAGAAGTTTATATGCTCGTCCGATTTCACGTTCCTTTGTCTGCCCGATGCCGCCGCAAGAGAGGCGGTAGAGCTTGCAAAGGGCAGTAACGTCCGAATTATAGATGCTTCTACGGCACATCGGACAAATCCCGACTGGGCATACGGTTTTCCTGAGCTTTCAAAGCAGCACAGAGAAAAAATTGCGGCTTCATCGAGAGTAGCTGTTCCCGGCTGTTATGCAAGCGGTTTTATTTCGCTTGTATATCCTCTTGTAAAGGCAGGCATAATGCCGAGCGATTATCCTGTTATCGCTCATGCGGTATCCGGTTACAGCGGAGCTGGAAAGAAGGCTATCGCAGTGTACGAAAGCGATGAAAAGTCCGAAGAATTTTACAGCCCCAGACAGTATGCGCTTCCTCAGGAGCATAAGCACTTACCTGAAATGATGAAGATAAGCGGACTTGATTACAAGCCTGTATTTAATCCTCTGATATGCGATTATTTCAGCGGTATGGTCGTAACTGTTCCGGTACTTACAAGACTTCTGCCGAAGAAATATACGCTTGCCGATATTCATAAGGCTTTCACTGAGCATTATGCAGACGCAAATCTTGTAAAGGTGATGCCTGTTATGGGCGAGGGTGTGCTTGAAAACGGTTTTCTTGCCGCAAACACATTATCGGGTAAGAACAATATGGAGATATTCGTTTGCGGAAACGATGACCGTATAGTGCTTTGCTCAAGACTTGATAACTTAGGCAAGGGCGCAAGCGGTGCGGCTGTTCAGTGCCTTAACATAATGATGGGCATTGACGAAACGACCGGACTTGTATAATAAGTGAGGTAATAACAATGGTTGAATTTGATAATTATAAATTAGTGGATAAGGGTGTATGCGCCGCAAAAGGCTTTAAGGCGGGCGGTATCAATGTCGGCATAAAGCCCGGCTCGAAAAAGCGTGACCTTGCTGTGATAAGCTGTGACACAAAGTGCACTGCGGCGGCAATCTACACACAGAACAAGGTGAAGGGTGCGCCGATAATCGTTACAAAGGAGCACCTCAAGAACGGTATCGCTCAGGCGGTTATCGTAAACAGCGGTAACGCAAACACCTGTAACTCAAACGGTATTGAGATCGCAGAGCAGATGTGCGAGCTTTGTGCGAACGAACTGGGTATTGATAAGAACGATATGATAGTAGGTTCTACGGGAGTTATCGGACAGAAGCTGTCGATCGACCCTGTGAAGAACAATATCAAGACGCTTGTAGACAGCATAAGCGAGGACGGAAGCTCGCTTGCGTGCGAGGCGATAATGACGACCGATACACGCAAAAAGGAGCTTGCAGTAGAGTTTACGCTTGACGGCAAGACCTGTCACATCGGCGGTATCAGCAAGGGCAGCGGTATGATAAATCCCAATATGGCTACAATGCTTGCTTTTATCACAACCGATGTAAAGATAAATGCGGAGCTTCTGCATAAGGCACTGAAAAGGACAGCCGATATAACTTACAATATGGTAAGCGTGGACGGTGATACATCCACAAACGATACACTGTGCATAATGGCGTCGGGACTTGCAGGAAACAAGGAAATAACGGCAGAGGACAAGGATTATGAAGTGTTCATAAACGGTCTTTACGCTGTAATGATGAACCTTGCAAGAGAAACCGCCCGTGACGGAGAGGGTGCAACGAAGCTGATGGAATGCGTTGTTGACCACGCACCTACAGAAGCTGTTGCAAAGAGCGTTGCACTGTCTGTTATAAACAGCAGTCTTTTAAAGGCGGCTATATTTGCGGCGGACGCCAACTGGGGACGTATTCTCTGTGCGATAGGTTATGCGGAGGGCGACTTTGATATTTCAAAGGTCGAGGTCGTTCTGTCATCTTCAAAGGGCAGCGTAAAGGTCTGCGAGAACGGCGCAGGTGTTGACTTCTCAGAAGACGAAGCATTCAAGATTCTTTCAGAAGATGAAATTGTTATCAGGATTGATATGCACGACGGTGCGGATAAATCGGTAGCGTGGGGCTGCGATCTGACTTATGAATATGTAAAGATAAACGCAGAATACAGAAGCTGACACCGAAAGGACAAAAGAAGATGGAACTTGAAAACGAAAAGAGAGCAAGTATACTCAGCGACGCACTTCCTTATATACAGCAGTATTCAAACAAGGTAGTAGTAGTCAAGTACGGCGGTAACGCAATGACAAACGATAAGCTGAAGCAGGCGGTAATGTCTGACCTTGTTCTGCTGTCGCTCTGCGGTATCAAGATAGTGCTTGTACACGGCGGCGGACCCGAAATAAACGCAATGCTGAAAAAAGTCGGCAAGGAGAGCAAGTTTGTAAACGGCCTTCGTTACACCGATGAAGAAACGATAAACATCGTTCAGATGGTGCTTTGCGGTAAGGTAAACAAGGATCTTGTCGATCTGCTTTACAGCCACAAGGGCAGAGCGGTAGGTCTTTGCGGTCTTGACGACCATATGATAGAGGCAGAACAGCTTGATCCGGATTTAGGTCTTGTAGGCGAGATTACTCAGGTAAACGTAAACCTTATAAACGATGTTCTCGAAAAGGGCTATATCCCTGTAATTTCGACCGTTGCGGCAGGCAAGGACGGAACCGTATACAATATCAATGCTGATACGGCGGCGGCAAGAATTGCGGCTGAGATGAAATCCGAAAACCTTATCCTTATGACAGATATAAAGGGACTTCTTGAGGATAAGGACGATGACAGCACGCTTATACATACTGTCGGAGTTTCAGAAGTGCCTTATCTCAAAAAGCAGGGGATAATCTCAGGCGGTATGATACCTAAGATAGATTGCTGTGTTGAGGCTGTCCGCAGAGGCGTAAAGAAAGCAAATATCATTGACGGCAGAATACCTCATTCAATACTTATAGAGTTGCTTACAAACGAGGGCGCAGGTACAATGATTATCTGACGGCAAACGATGCAGGCGGAAAGGACAGATATGAATACTATAGACAAATTCAATTCTCATATAATGGGATCATACGGCAGGCTGAATGTTGTTCTTGACAAGGGCGAGGATGACAAGGCAGTTGACGAAAACGGCAAGACGTATATAGATTTCGGAAGCGGTATCGGCACAAACTCGCTCGGTTACTGCAACAAGGAATGGGCTGACGCTGTGTGTGAACAGGTACGCAGTATACAGCATACCTCAAATTATTATTACACAAAGGTTCAGGCTGAGTTTGCCGAGAGATTATCGGAAGCGGCAGGAATGAAGAATATGTTCCTTTGCAACAGCGGTGCTGAGGCAAACGAATGTGCTATCAAGATAGCAAGAAAGTACAGCTTCGACAAATACGGCAAGGGCAGACACAACATAATCACACTTGTAAACTCATTCCACGGCAGAACGCTCTGCACGCTGTCGGCTACGGGACAGGACGTGTTCCACAACTACTTCTTCCCGTTTGTTGACGGATTTATAAATGTTGAAGCAAACAACATAGAAGACCTTAAGGCAAAGCTCGATGATACGGTATGTGCCGTAATGTTTGAGCACATACAGGGCGAGGGCGGTGTTGTGCCGCTGGAGCAGAAGTTCGTTGACGCAATATTTGAGCTTTGCGCCGAGCGTGATGTGCTGACGATCTCGGACGAAGTACAGACGGGCGTCGGCAGAACGGGTAAATTCCTTGCAGGTGATAATTTCGGAAAGAAAGCCGATATAATAACGCTTGCAAAGGGCATAGCAGGCGGTATCCCGATGGGTGCGTGCCTCAGCGGCGACAAGTGCGCAGGTGTACTAACTCCCGGAACACACGGTTCGACATTCGGCGGAAATCCTATCGCTTGTGCAGGTGCAATTGAGGTGCTGAAGAAAGCGGCGGATCCGATTTTCTTGTCGCAGGTAGCAGATAAGGGAAGATATATAGCCGAAAAGCTGAAAGAGATACCCGAGGTCGAATCGGTTACGGGTATGGGTCTTATGATTGGCATAAAGCTAAAGACCAAGAATGCAAAGGATATACTGAATGCCGCTCTTGAACACGGACTTCTTATCCTTACCGCAAAGGAAAAGTTAAGACTTCTTCCTCCGCTCACTATCTCTTATGAGGATATTGACAGAGGTCTTGAAATACTCGCAGAACTTTTAAAATAAAAACTAAAACCGAAAGGAAAAAATTATGAAACATTTACTTAAGATGATGGATCTCAGCACAGAGGAAATCATTGAGATCCTCAATCTCGCAGATCAGCTCAAGTATGAGCTTAAGCACGGCATCCCTCACGATCATTTAAAGGGTAAGACGCTCGGTATGATCTTCCGCAAGGCTTCTACAAGAACAAGAGTTTCCTTTGAAACAGGTATGTATCAGCTCGGCGGCAATCCTCTTTACCTCTCTGCAAGCGATATGCAGATAGGCAGAGGCGAGCCTATACAGGATACCGCAAGAGTTTTATCACGCTACATTGACGGTATTATGATAAGAACATTCGATCAGGCTGAGGTTGAAAATCTTGCGGAATACGGCAATATCCCGATAATCAACGGTCTTACAGACCTTTCTCATCCTTGCCAGGTGCTTGCTGATCTTATGACAATCCGTGAGTACAAGGGTAAGCTTGACGGTCTTAAGATGTGCTACATAGGCGACGGCAACAATATGGCAAACTCGCTCATTGTAGGCGGCTTAAAGACGGGTATGAGCGTATCTGTTGCCTGCCCTGAGAACTACCACCCTGCCGCTACAACACTTGCGTTTGCTAAGAAGTATGACTGCTTTGAACTGACAGACGATCCGATAAAGGCCGCAAAGGACGCAGACGTTATCTTCACAGACGTATGGGCATCTATGGGTCAGGAAGGCGAAGCCGAAATCAGAAAGAAAGCATTCAAGGGCTTCCAGATAAACGATGAGGTTATGGCTGTCGCTAAGCCCGACGCTATGGTACAGCATTGCCTGCCCGCACACAGAGAAGAAGAAATTACAGCCAAGGTATTCGAAGAACACGCAAACGAAATCTTTGACGAGGCTGAAAACAGACTCCACGCACAGAAGGCGGTAATGGTACTGCTTATGGGCAATAAGGATTGATCCGGATAAAACTTAAATATCCGATACGGAGCAACGCATTATGTTGCTCCGTATTCGTGTAATATGGGGGGATAGTCATGACTAATCTGCTTATAAAACTGTTCGTAAAGGACAGCAAAAACACATCCGATCCCGCTGTCAGAAAGCGTTACGGGTATCTCGGAGCATTTACCGGTATTGTACTTAACATACTTTTGTTCCTCGGAAAGCTGATTGCGGGTATATTATCAGGCGGTATCTCCGTAATTGCAGACGCATTCAATAACCTTTCAGACGCAGGCTCATCAATAATGACCTTTGTCGGCTTTAAAATGGCAGGAATGCCTGCAGACAGCGAACATCCCTACGGTCACGGCAGAATGGAGTATGTTTCGGGCATAATAATTTCTTTTATCATCATGATGATGGGCTTTGAGCTTGGTAAAAGCTCGGTCGAAAAAATCTTCTCGCCCGAAAAGTCGGAGTTCAGCATACTTGCCGTATCGGTGCTTGGAGCATCGCTTCTTGTGAAGCTGTGGATGGCACTGTTCAACACAAAGCTCGGTCGGAAAATAGACAGCGCCACAATGAAGGCTGCAGCGGCAGATTCGCTGTCCGACTGCATTTCTACATCGGTAGTAATCATCTGTATGTTCATACAGCTGTTCAGCGGTTTTGAACTTGATTCATACGCAGGTATCATTGTTGCGCTTTTTATCCTCTACACAGGCTTCAATACATTCAAGGAAAGCCTCACTCCGCTGCTTGGCGCAAAGCCTAAAAAGGAACTGGTGGAGGAAATTGAAAACACTGTAATGAACTATGACGGAATAGTCGGCGTACACGATCTTATGGTGCATGATTACGGCGTAGGCAGAATGGTAATATCGCTCCACGCCGAAATAAGCAGTAAAACAGATATAATGCTTGCACATGAGCTTATAGATCTTATAGAGGACGATCTCAGAGAAAAGTACAGATGCAGTGTTACGATACATATGGATCCTGTCGTTGTGGACGATAAGAAGGCGGACGAGGTAAAAAAGGTGGTTCTTGATATAATAAAAAATATCGACAGCAGCCTTACTATCCACGATTTCCGCATTACCGACGGTGTTTCAAGGATAAATGTGATTTTCGATCTCGTAACGCCTTTCGGCTTCAGATATAAGGACGGGGAGCTTGCTCTTATGATAAAGAACGCAATTGCGGAAAAGGACGGCAGGCTCAATGCCGTAATCACCGTTGAACGTTCAATGTGCTGAATAATGCTTTTTAACGCACAAAGTCACAAAAGACTTTGTGCATTTATTTTAAGTTGACTTGACACGGATTTTGTGATAAAATAAAACTATACTATATTATGAGAGAGTGTTTGTATGAACGGCAATAACGGAAAATGCGGAAAACTGTTTGTTATAGAAGGGCTTGACGGATGCGGTAAAAGCACACAGCTTGAGATGCTGAAAGCAAGCGCAGACAGCAATATCCGTTTCATCAGCTTTCCGAATTATAACAGTGCAAGCGGTGAGATAATCAAGGACTATCTCAGCGGTAAATTCTGCGAGGAAAACGGCAGAACGGGCGCATATACGGCCGGCAGTTTCTATGCGATAGACCGTTATATCAGCTACAAGACCGACTGGGAAAAGGATTATAAAGCGGGCAAGACCATAATAGCCGCAAGATACACCTCCTCAAATGCGATATATCAGATGGCAAAGCTGGAAAAATCCCGATGGGATGAGTACCTTGAGTGGCTTGAGGACTACGAGTACGATAAATTCGCAATTCCACGTCCCGAAAGGATTATATTTCTGGATATGCCCGTAGCGGTGTCGCAAAAGCTCCTTTCCGCACGTTACGGCGGAGATGAGGCGAAGAAGGATATTCACGAAAGCAACGTTGCTTTTCTGAAGGCCTGTCGGGAAACGGCACTATACACAGCCGACAAGAAGGGCTGGTATATACTGCCGTGCTCGGACGGTGAAAATCCTTACACTCCCGAAAAGATAAATAAGGAGTTATCGGCGCTGATTTACGGCTGATAACAGACAAAAGCAAGGTAATATAAAGTGTTGGAATTAAAGAAAATTGAACTCAGCGATAAGCAGTGGATAGATCCGCTTCTGAAGCTGTCTGATTTCAGAGGTTGTGAGTATAACTTCACAAACAACTTTGTGTGGAGCGGTGTTTACAACATTACTGTAGGACGTTTTCAGGATTTTTATGTATCAAAGCACGGAAACTGTTTCGTGTTTCCGGCAGGAAAAGGTGATACGGATGCACTGCTTTCAGAACTGAAAAATTACTGTGACAGTACAGGAATACTGTTTGAATTCTGCAGTATGGATATAAAGGACAAGCAGATGCTTGAACAGCGTTATCCCGGTATGTTCACCTTCGATACAAGCGAAGATCTGTACGACTATGTGTATCAGTCGCAGTCGCTTGCAACGCTCGGCGGAAAGAAGCTGCATTCAAAGCGTAATTATATAAACCGTTTCAAACAGCTTAACTGGAGCTTTGAGGATATTACGCCTGACAATATTGACGAATGCAAGCAGATGAGCCTTGAATGGTGCATACGCAATGATTGCGATAAAAGTGAGGATAAATCGGAGGAAATGTGTGCTGTCGGAATAGGACTCGAGCATTTCTTCGACTTAGGTCTTGTCGGCGGTATACTGAGAGTCGATGGCAGGATACAGGCGTTTTCGTACGGCGAACAGCAATGCAGTGACACGTTTGTGACCCACGTTGAAAAAGCGTTTACCGATTATGACGGAGCATATCCGATGATAAACTATATGATGGCAAACAGGTTCTGTAAAGGACTTGAATATATAAACAGGGAAGAGGATATGGGAGAGGAGAATCTCCGCAAGGCGAAGAAGTCTTATCACCCGTGTTTTATGGTTGAGAAGTTCAGTGCGGTTTATAATGCCGGGAAAGGACAATCAGAATGATATATGTATTTTTAGCGGACGGATTTGAAGAAACCGAGGCAATTGCCCCGATTGACATTTTAAAGAGATTTGGAAAAGAGGTAGTTACCGTCGGAATAGGCGGCGGTAAGATTACAGGCGCACACGGAATTACGGTTATTGCCGATATTACCGACAGCGATGTTATTATGACAGATAAGGTCGAGATGATAGTTCTTCCCGGCGGTATGCCCGGAACACTCAACCTTGAGAAAAGCCCCGTTGTACAGGCAGCTATAAAATTCTGTGCCGATAATAAGAAAGCGATAGGCGCTATCTGTGCCGCTCCGTCTATAATCGGAAAGCTGGGACTTCTGAAAGGCAAAAAGGCAACTTGCTTCCCCGGCTTTGAACAATTCCTTGAGGGTGCAATGTTCACGGGCGACCTTGTAAATATTGATGATAACATAGTTACCGCAAAGGGCGCAGGTGCGGCTGTAGAATTCGGACTGGCACTCGGAGCATTACTCTGCGGTGAAGGAAAAGCAGAAAAGACAGCTAAGTCTTTACAGTGCAGATGAATGTAAACGAGCAGAAAAAACAACTGAGAAAAGCCTTGCTTCAGAAGCGAAAACTGCTTTGCGACAGTGAAACGGCTGTTAAAAATGCCGCTATAACCGAGAATCTTTTAAGCCTTGAAAAAGTGCGGACGGCGGATACTATACTGCCGTTTGTTTCGACAGACGGCGAGGTGGATACGAGAGAATTTATATCGCAGTGCCTGAAAGCAGGAAAGAATGTCGCTGTGCCGAGATGTATAGACGGCAGTAATATGGAGTTTTGCGTGATACATACATTTGACGATCTTGAAAAAGGTATGTACGGAATTGACGAGCCGAAAAAGAGCTGTGCTGTGGTTGATGCCGCCGGTGCAGAAAACAGCGTGCTGATAGTTCCTGCACTCTGCTTTAATGCTAAAGGCTTCAGACTCGGTTACGGCAAAGGCTATTATGACAGATTTATAAACGGTTACAAGGGCTATACTGTCGGAGTATGCTATGAAGAATTTCTGACGGAGGATATACCTGTCGATGATTACGACAGATGCGTTGATATAGTCATTACAGAAAAACGGAAAGGACAAAAATATGGAGAATAATCCTATGGATTTAACTCATAAGGATGAAAATACCGAAAGCACCGAAGAACGCACAATTATGATGGATTCGATAAAAGCGCTTCATACAGGCGAAGTGCGAAACGAAGATTCATCTGATGACAGCGGATACGAAAGCGTTCCGGGCAGTGAAGAATCGCTTTCCGGGGACGGTGGGCCTGCGGAGGACGAGGTAACCGAAGAAGAATATCAGGAATATCTTGCGGCAAAAAAAGAACGCAACAAGAAAATCAAAGCGAAAAACCGCCACAGAAGAACGTTTTCACATATTCTCACAGGCGTTCTGCTGTCAGTTTTTATCATATCAATTTCTGCGTTTCTTGCTACATACATTGTAAAGTCGGCACTTGATTTTACAGGAATCGGAAAAACCTATTGTCAGGCCGAGATACATATAAACGAGGATTCGACAACAGATGAAATCGCTCAGGATCTTGCAAATCTCGGTATTATAAATATGCCGGATGTGTTCAAGCTCTACACCAAAATGTTCGGCAAGGGTGATAAGTTCATAAAGGGTACTTTCACGGTTGACACAACCATGTCGTACAGTGCGCTTATTTCTGAGCTGCAGACAGTGTCTACTGTAAATCAGACAGTTTCAATACAGATAACCGAGGGTATGACTATTGATGAGATTGCTCAGATGATGGAGGATAACCGTGTCTGCCGTGCCGAAGATTTCATGGAGCAGTGCAAGACGCTCGGAGATACTTATAAATTCCAGAAACGTCTTGAGAATAAAAAGCTGAAATATTATCAGATGGAAGGATATATATTCCCCGATACATACGAGTTCTATATTCTTCCTGCCCTTGAGGACAATAAGGAGCTTGATACAAGCGAGTATGCCGCAGATGCTCTTGATATTATATATCAGAACTTCAATAACAAGCTGACGGCACGTTACTATAACCGTATGAGCGAGCTTGGGCTTACGCTTGACGAAACCATAACGCTTGCTTCGATAGCACAGCGTGAGGCGGATACTACGACCAATATGGGCAATGTTGCATCGGTATTCTTCAACCGTATGGCTGATGCGGAAGCATTCCCGCATCTTGAATCGGACGTTACCGTACATTATGTTGATGAGCATATAAAGCCGCATCTCACTACATCGCAGTACGATCAGAAAATGTTTGACGCATATAACACCTATAAGTGTGACGGTATACCGATAGGACCTATCTGCAACCCGGGACTTGACGCTATAAAGGCAGTGCTTTATGCGCCTGAAACAAGCTATTACTACTTCTGTGCAGATCCCGAAACAACAGAAATGTATTTTGCAGAAACTATTTCGGAGCATGAGGAGAATCTCCGCAAGTGCGGACTGGATCATGCGATAGCCGAATAATCAAACAATCAATATTCCGCCGCAGAGCTTTCTGCGGCGGAATGTCATAATAAGGTAAAAGAAAGGTTAAATTTATGTTAGAGCTTTTATCGCCTGCGGGTGATCTTGAATGTCTTATGTCAGCCGTTGATTACGGTTGTGACGCTGTATATCTCGGAAGTACAATGTTCGGTATGAGAGCAGGTGCGGCAAAATTCGATCCCGAAACGTTGAGGAATGGCGTTGAATACGCTCATGCAAAGGGTGTAAGAGTATATCTTACCTGCAATACCGTTCCGTCAAACGATGAGATAGAACTGCTCCCCGAATTTATAAAAACCGCATATGACTGCGGAATAGATGCCGCAATAGTAAGCGACATCGGCTGTATTGCTCTTATAAAGCGTACCGTTCCCGATCTTGAGATTCACGTTTCTACACAGGCGGGAGTAGTAAACTATGTAACTGCAAACGAGCTGTACAAGATGGGTGCAAAGAGAGTAGTGCTTGCCCGTGAGGTAGATATTGAAAATATAAAGCGTATAAGGGATAACATACCTGAGGATATGGATATTGAAGTGTTCGTTCACGGGGCAATGTGCGTTTCATTTTCCGGAAGATGCCTGCTTTCCGCTTTTATGACAGGCAGAAATGCCAACAAGGGCGAATGCGCTCAGCCTTGTCGCTGGAAATATCACTTAGTTGAAGAAAAACGCCCCGGCGACTACTATGAGCTGTCGGAGGGTGATGGCGGCTCTTATATCCTTAACGCTAAGGATATGTGTATGATAGAGCATCTTAAAGAACTTAAGGATGCAGGCGTTACCAGCTTCAAGATTGAAGGCAGAGCGAAATCCGCATATTATACGGCAACGGTAACGAATGCCTACAGAGCTGCGCTTGATGCAGTGAAAAACGGTGAACCGGTTCCGAAGTGGGCGGTTGATGAAGTTTATAAGGTAAGTCACAGACAGTATTGCACCGGCTTTTATTTCAACAAGGATGATGCAAACCAGTATTACGAGAACAGCGGCTACATCCGTGAGTGCGACTTTGTCGGCGTAATTGACAGCTGTGAGAACGGCAGGGTGAATATCACGCAGAGAAACTATTTTACCGTTCACGATGACCTTGAAGTGCTGTCGCCCGGAAAGACACCTGTAAAGCTGGATATTCCTTATCTGATAAATTCAAAGGGCGAGCAGACAGAGATAGCAAACCGTGCGACAGAAAAGATGTACTTTGACTATCCCGTTTCTTTCCCTCCTCATTCGATAATAAGAAAACCGTTGAGCAAAAAGTAAACTACGGAGGTAACCATCATGCTGAAAGCTCCGCAAAACTTGTTCGCTACCGCTTATGACGGATCTGTGCGATCCGACTGGCAGACGGTAGAGGGCGCAGACGGCTATATATTGCAGTTCTATAATGCAGATGAACCGGAAAAGTGCATTAAAACACGCTATGCGCAGAATAATTCAAAGCTGATACTTGGGTTTCGCAACGGCAGAAAGTATGTTGTACGGGTAAAAGCGTTCAGCTATCGTGACGGGAAAGAGGTATACGGTGAACTGTCACAGCCGGCAGAATTTACACCGATGTGCCATCACCTTAAAGCTCAGAATGTAATCACGATGAACAAGGGCGAAACGTCACAGATAGTATGGGAATGCAGAAATAAAGTGCCTGCCGTTACTTTTGAATGCGATGACAGCGATGTGGCGACCGTAACAAAGGGCGGACAGGTTACCGCTGTTTCGGACGGCGCGGCTGAGATAAAGCTGACGGCTGATGACGGTCAGACTTTTACTGTTAAGATAGTTGTCGGCAGGGATATGTCACGTTATCCGGCTACGGCAAGAATCATGCTCTGCGGCGATATAATGTGTTCGCTTGAGCATCAGCGGAAAGCCGCTTTGCGTTCGCTTGATTTTACAGACGCATTCGGAACGCTTAAAGATACGGTCAGTTCAGCCGATTATGCTGTAGCGGTGCTTGAAACCACCTGCTTTGACGGAGCACCGTTTGAATATGAAAAGATACGCACAGACAGCGGAAGCCCCAATTGCAATTCTCCGTCCACCTTCATAGACGCAGTGAAAAACTGCGGATTCAATGCACTGGTAACCGCTAATAATCATAACTGTGATACAGGGCTTGAAGGGCTTCACGCTACCGTACAACGTATCAGAAACAGCGGTATGGCAAATATCGGTACGCTTGACGATGAAACTCATATTGCCGATATAAACGGCATAAAGGTAGGATTTGTCGCAGTAAATTCAATATCAAACGGGCTTGAGAAAAATATACCGCCCGAAATTATCGGGAAATATGAGCCTGAGCATTTCAGACAGCTTGTTGAAACGCTAAAAAATGAAGGTGCAGAGTATATAATCGCATATCAGCACTGGGGTGTTATGAATTCCGTCACTGTCCGCAATTCTCAGATAAAGACAGCTGAATATATGGCACAGTGCGGCGTGGATCTTATTATCGGTTCTCATCCGCACGTTATGCAGAGGGTCGGTAAAATACACACATCCGCCGGCAGAGATGTGACGTGCTTCTATTCTTTAGGCAATCTTTTGTCATCAATGAAAGAGCTTCGTGAAAACCGTGAGAGTGTAATTGTAAAACTGATTCTCACAAGGACCGAAAGCGGAGTAAAGTCTGATATATCGTGCATTCCGACGCTTTGCAAGGATACCTCCGACGGATATACGGTAAGCGTTCTTGACGGGTCGCTGACACAAACAGAACAGATTTCCGAAAATCGCATAAGAGATATACTCGGCAAGGAGGGCGTTATACGAAAATACCCTAAATTCTTGCTGCAAGGCTCAGCCGTGCTGAGAAATATTTTCCGTGACAGCGGTTTTTCTTATGATGATACTGCTCTTATTCTGTCGCCGTTATCGCTTGTAAGTAAAAAAAGCAATCTTTCGGGAAAATCCGGCAGCCAAAGAAATAAAATTGATATAAATAAAAATTTCAAATCGTTTTTAGACGGTTCAGACAGCGATTATATCGTAATCGACCTTTATACAGCGGCGGCTGTTTCGTGCTACAGGTACGGCGACAGCTTCTATACGGCATCAGGCAGTTTTATTTCTTCCGATTTTTTCAATTCCAATAAAGACAGGCTTGAAAAAATTTCTCCGCCTTTTGACGAAAAAACAGTAAAATCTGCACTTAAAGAATATGCGAAAATTGTCTTGTCAAAATATGATAAGGATAAAATCATATTAGTGCGGTTAAAATTCAGCAATATCTGCGTAATAGAAAATCAGCTCAGAAACGGTAAAAGCAGAAATGCGTTGAATAAGCGGTTGAGGCTGTATGAGGATTATCTGATTTCGCTTTTACAGCCGGTGGTTATTGATGTTTCCGGCAATTATTTTATGTCGTCAAAAAGTGACAATATGATGTCCTTTGAGCCGCTTTTCTACGATGATGTAAGAATCAAGCTGAACTCAGCGGTAAAACGTATCCGCAAGGATACATATTTTTCTGCACCGGAAATAAGGCTGCAGCTTATGCGTGTCATAAAGTACTATGATAATATGACAGCAAGAGCCTATCAACCTGAACTGCTTGACAGGAATTATGTATCGGACAGAATGGCAGAGCTTACGTCAAAACAGTTTGTCGCTGAGAATTTCGAGTATTTTGTATATCTGCGTGAAAATGAGATCCGTACCTATGATGATGCAAAAATCCTGCTTTCTGCTAAAGCCGGTGCAGAAAGGCTTATCTCGGCAATAAAAGCCGCTGAGTGTATTGACGGCGACCTTGGCGATTGCAGTTACGATGATATAAGGATTGTTTTCGATGAGAACTTCCTTATGAAAAAACAATTATCCCGTAAACTTTCTGAGGTTTACAAATATACTGTTCCCGATAACTGCGAACATATTTTTCTTATCAGAAATGACCGCAAATTGCTTGAAGACTACGAAGCACAGCACAAACCTGTATTGGTTGACATCTGGGGCAGCTGTATTTCCCGTGAATCCGTTAACCGCAATTCCTCAGGTATCTATGTCGATAAGTACATTTTCAAGCAGCCGTTTTTGCTTGCAGACGAGCCTGAAATACCTTTTGATAACGATTTGTCGGCTGATAAATTCTGCGGCAGTAAGTGGCGAAGACGCACTGTTAAAGAGGCGTTTTTGCACGAAGGAAAACGTATTCTATCTGACAGTAATGCCGAATGGCTGATTGTTGATATGTACGACCTTATCTGCAATATGCGTAAGTACGGTGATTCACTTTTCGAGGTGGATGATTTCATACTTCGCACCGCTTTTTACAAATCGATTTCCGATAAATGTGAAAGCACATATTTATTTAACGAAAGAAGCCGTGAATATCTCGAAAGAGTGCTTGAAAACTTCTGCAAATTTGTCACTGAGCGCTATGGAAAAAACATTATTTTAATTAAAGCCGATCTTAAAGACCGTTATATTTCGCTTGACAATCGGTTAGAAATGTTATCTGACAGCGATAACACATTCAAAACCAAAAAAGCATTTATAAACGGATTTGAAGAAGAATTCGCACGTCTTACCGATTGCTGTGTAATTGATATTTCTAAAAGGTTTTATGCCGATGACCGCTTTGCACTTGGCGGTGCGCATATCGTCCATTATGAAGATGAGTTCTACAGTCAATGCTGTAAGCATATAACGGCTTTCCTCGGCGGTTCGGAGAGCCGCTATACCGATAAAGTCGATGAGGAGTATATCGCTCTGAGAGATATGAAAATTAAATAAAGATTAGTTATCCCCGTACAGTTTAATGCTGTATGGGGATAGTTTTGTATATATGTCCGTTTTATCGTACAGGGGATATGGTAAAATTTATAATGGTAAGGTGAATGCGTTTCTACACAACGAGAGCCGCACAGACTTTCGACTGTGCGGCTCAGGTTGGTGCTGAACTAAGATACAACATAAAAATTATTTCAATCCACCGATATTATCTACCGGACCTTTATATTATACAGTTTATGCGGAAAAATTTCAAGATGATACCGAACTATATTATGGGATTGTCACTATGCACAATGCAATGACTAAAAATTGTTGATTTTCACGATTGACGTAAGTGCATCATAACGATATAATGTAGAAAAGCAGCAGATAACAACACTATGATAGTACATATAAATTAAATTGATATCAATAAATTCGACAAATTCTCTCATGGATTTGCAAAAAAATTACTTTTTCTTTCAGAAAAGCATTGAAATTTACATTTGCTGATAGTATACTGAATTTAGTGATATAATCTGATGGAGGATTATTATGGATCATATTGCTCATATAAGAATTGAGAGTAATAAAAATAATGAAGTGGGTGTTGAGGAGAAGGTCACTGAGCATTCTAAAAAGGTTGCGGTTTTGGTAGACACTTATTCATCGCCTTTCAGAATGGCGAGTGCTGCTCACATTTCAGCATTGTTGCATGACGTTGGAAAGTTAAATTACGATTTTGACGGATATATAAAGCACGAGAACGGCATTAAAAGAGGCGAAATCGATCACAGCTATGCGGGAGCAAAATTTCTTTTGGAACTGGTTTCAAACGATGATGATAAATATAAAAAAGAAGTCGCAAGATTAATTGCGAGAATCATCATTTCTCATCACGGACTGAATGATTGGTATACACGGAACAATGATGATTATTTTGATTACAGATGCAGTAAAAATGAACGTTATGACGAAATCAAGAGCAACATAAGCGAGCTTATCTCTGATAGCAAACTTGATGAGTTGCTTAATAAAGCGGCTGATGAATATCGCAGAATTTTTGAAAAGATGAAAGAAATCTGCTGTGCCAAAGACAGAAAACAATATTTCACAACATTAGCTTTTTATCACGGATTGTTGGAAAGACTGACCGAGTCCTGCCTCATTGACGCTGACAGGACGGCGACAGCTGAATTTATGGAAGGTATTGGAATTACCGAACCGTCTGAAGATGAAATACGGCGTAATTGGCTTGATATGAAACAGCGTTTGGATAACAAGCTGAGTAAATTTTCCGGAAGCGACAGTTTAATATCAAAACTGCGAATGAACATTTCGGACAGATGCTGTGCATTTGCCAAAAATGATGTAGGTATAGCTCAGCTTATTGTTCCTACAGGTGGCGGAAAAACGCTTTCGGCATTGCGTTTTGCGATTGAATATGCTGTTGAGCATAAAAAGGAACGCATTTTTTACATTTCTCCGTTTATGTCCATACTTGAGCAGAATGGAGATGTAATCCGTGAGATAGCGGGAGATGATAACTACCTTGAGCATCACTCCGATATGTATTGCAAAATTATTGATAATAAGCATAAGAGTAAAGAAGAAGTCAATGATGAGCTTGAGGACTATGAGCTGCGTTGCAGGCATTGGGATAAACAGGTTATTTGCACTACTATGGTGCAGTTCTTTGATACATTATTCTCGTCCAGGACCGAAGCTCTGAGAAGGATGCACAGATTTACTGATTCGGTAATCATAATTGATGAAGTGCAATCAATACCGATAAGGTGCGTATATTTGTTTAATCTTGCTATGAATTTTCTTTCCGAATTTATGGGATGCACGATAGTGTTATGTTCCGCAACACAACCTACATTTGAACAGTGCAAATATCCTATAATGCTTGACAAAGATAGCTCGATGACAGGGGATTATACAAAGGATTTTGAAGATTTTAAAAGAACTGAAGTTGTATCGTTGCTGAATAATCAGGGAAATACTTATGAAGAAGCTGCGGTAATATGTATGGACAAGTACCGTGAGAACGGGAATCTTCTGTTTGTAGTAAACACTAAAACTGCGGCGGCAGAAATATTCAGGAATGTAACGCAACTTAATGACGAAGAAGAAATCAAGGCGAAAGTGGTTCACCTCAGCACAAATATGTGTCCGGCACACAGACGCAAGGCAATTGATGATATACGCCGTATGCTTGATAATAATGAACGTGTGATATGCATAACGACACAGCTTATAGAGGCAGGGGTCGATATCAGCTTTAAATGCGTAATACGTTCAAGTGCAGGTCTTGATAACATAGCTCAGGCGGCAGGAAGATGTAACAGAAACGGTGAAGATGATCGCAGGAATGTATATATAATCAAACTGAAGGATGAATATATCGAAAAGCTCGGAAAACTTAAAGAGGCACAGCGCCAATGCGGTTTGATAGTACGAAAATACGGATGTGAGCAACTGCTGTCGGTTGATATTATGAAAAGATATTTTAGTGATTACTATGAAGATTGTGCCTGTGACAGTAAAGGTGATATGCTTGAATATCAAATCAGAAATTCAAATTACAGCCTTCTTGATCTGCTGTCTTGCAATATAGTTTTCAGTAATGATAAAGGAAATTGGAGGTCAAGGCAGGCGTTCAAAACAGCAGGCGATAACTTCAGAATGATAGATAATAACACTATTGATATAATAGTGCCGTATAACGAAGAGGCGAGCAGAATAATCGAAGCTCTTAACGGTGAAACAACTATATCGCAGGCTCTTGAGCTTCAGCGTAAAGCACAGCAGTACATTGTAAATGTATACGATTATACATTTAAAAAGCTTGCTGAAAACGATGCTTTAAACGAGATTAAGGTTAGACGGGATGAAAAAGTGTATATCTATGCGCTGAAAAAAGAGTTTTACAATAACGCTACAGGGCTAAGTACAGAGGGCAAACCTCAGGAAGCAATGTTCGTCTGAGTTTGCCGCAAATATCGGATATATACAACACGATATGTGACCTGTCTGTTAGAACAGGCTGACATAAATTTTAAAATGCAAAATACGGGTAAAAGCGAAAGCGCAAACCCGAAAATAAAGGAGGTAAGAATTTTGAGCAAAACCGAACACGATAATATTGTCGAGTTCAAGGTGAGCGGAGATTTAGCACTGTTTGCAGACGTGCTGACACGTCCGGGCGGAGAAAAATTCAGCTATCCCATACCGACTTATGAGGCGTTGAAAGGCATACTCATGAGCGTATACTGGAAGCCGACTATCATATGGGTGATAGACGAGTGCAGGGTGATGAATAAGATCTCTATGGAACGTAAGGGCATCCGTCCGATTAAATACGGCGGAGGCAACGACCTTTCGTATTACACCTATCTTAAAGATGTGGAGTATAGGGTAAGAGCTCATTTTGAATGGAATGACAACCGTCCGGAGCTTGAAAAAGACCGGAACGAAAACAAGCATCATAACATTGCAAAACGCATGATACAGCGTGGCGGTAGGCGTGATATTTTCCTCGGTACAAGAGAATGTATGGGGTATGTCGAGTCTTGCAGCTATGATGAAGGTGTAAGCTATTATCAGGGTACTGAAATTCCATATGGCTTTATGTATCATGGCATTACTTATGCAGACGAAGCTGAGAGGGAAGAAGACAAGGGCAAACTTACCGTCAGGTTCTGGCGGCCTGTTATGAAAGATGGGGTTATAAAGTTTGATCATCCGAATGATATTCCCGAATCTCAGAAAAGGCATATCCGTGATATGAAAATAAAGCCGTTTGATAAAGATCTTGATAATTTCAGCGGACTTGAAGAATTCGACTTTATAGGCGGGGGTGATGATATTGAGTTGGACTGATGAATTGATGAGAGCATATGACATTCTGAATTCAACGAATGACCGGAATTTACTTCCGCTTTGTCATTCGACGCAGAATGCACAAATTACAATAGATATCAATTCAGATGGCACTATACCGTCAATAGGATTCGCAGAAAAAGTCGAAAAAGAAGATGCTGTTACAATAATTCCCGTAACAGAGGATTCATCGTCCAGAGGAGCGGGTATCAATCCGCATCCGCTTGCAGATAAACTGATATATATTGCAGGCGATTATCCTAAGTATGCAGATGTCAAAAAAAGCGACAACAGCGATTATTATAATGCGTATATCGAAAATCTGAAAAAATGGTGCGAGTCAGGATCTGCACCGCAGGAAGTAAAGGCTGTATACACTTATCTTTCCAAAGGCACTATAATTGCCGATCTGATTGACGCAGGGATATTCACTTTGAATGAAAAAGGCAAATTATCCGATGAAAAGATAGCCAATACCGATCCCGCAGATTGCTTTGTGAGATTCAGCGTTGACGGAAAAAAGCTATGGAAAGACGAGAGCTTGTATCAGGCGTATATAGCGTATGTCTGCGGCGATTGTGCAACTTCGGATATTTGCTATGCTACAGGCGAACATGGCGGTATAACATATAAGCATCCGTCTAAAATACGAAATACCGGCGATAAGGCAAAGCTGTTTTCCACAAACGATGAAAGCGGTTTTTCATATAGAGGAAGATTTGCGGATAAAACTCAGTCTACCGCAATCAGCTTTGACTACTCGCAGAAGTTACATAATGCGCTTAAATGCCTGATAAAAAAACAAGGCTATATTGTAGACGGTCTGTGCATTCTGGTATGGGAAAATAATCTTGAAGAAATTCAAAAGCCTTTTGAGGGATGCAGTTTTGATGACGATGAAGATGGCTATATTCCTGAAAGCAACACCGGCGAAATAAACAAAACGCTTACGATAGCTTCTATTACGGGTACCAAAAACAAATACAAAAGCGATTCTAAAACTCTTTTGATTATGTTCGACAGTGCTACAACGGGAAGACTTTCAATGACGGAATATGCTGAGGTTGCAACCTCGGATTATCTTTCTAACCTTGAAAAATGGCATAGAGATACCTCGTGGATATGCTATGGTAAACGTCGTTCTTTTTCTGTATACGAAATTGCCGCCTGTGCTTATGGCAATGAAGAAGGAAGTGTGCTTAAGCCGGGCGAAAAAACAAAAAAAGATGTTTATCAGCGACTTATTCCGTATATCGTATGCGGCGGAAGAATACCGCAGGATATAGTAAACCAACTGTTCATCAGAGCTTGCAGATACAATGCCTTTGATAATAAAAGCAACAACTGGCAAAGAGTTGTTAACTGTGCCTGCGGTATGATACGAAAAAGAATTATCGAAACAAAAGGAGAGTGTACAATGTCACTTGAAAAAGAATGCTGCGACAGAGATTATCTGTACGGCAGACTGCTTGCAGTAGCAGATTATGCGGAAGGTTCAACATATGACGATAACGAAAACCGACCGACTAACGCAAAGCGCTTGATGGAGGCATTTTCAAATCACCCGTGCGAAACGTGGAAGGTGCTTTATCTGAGTCTCAGACCGTATCTCAACAGAATGAATATCGGTAAGAGAAGTTATTTTGAGCGTATGATAAATCAGATCACAGCGATGTTCCCGTTGGATACCTACAACGATAATTCACCGTTGTCTTCGAAATTTCTACACGCATACAGCTGTCAGATGAATGATTTTTTCACAAAGAAAACAGACGATAACAAGGAGGAAGAATAATTATGAGCACATTAGCAAACAAGGTTGATTTTGAGGTTATTATCTCAGCAACGGACGCAAACCCCAACGGCGATCCTTTAAGCGGTAACCGTCCCAGAATAAATTCAAAGGGTCTGGGTGAGATTTCAGATGTCTGCATCAAGCGTAAGATACGCAACAGACTTCAGGATATGGGCGAAAGAATATTCGTACAGAGTGATGACAAGTGTGATGACGGATGTGACAGCTTAAGAGCAAGAGCGGAATCTTGCGATGAACTCAAAAAAGCATCTTCAGGCAAGAATACTAACAAGGATGAATACGCAAGGATCGCTTGTGAACAGTGGATAGATGTCCGCAGCTTTGGTCAGGTTTTCGCCTTTAAAGGTGATGCGGTTTCTGTTGGCGTAAGAGGTCCGGTATCAATCAGCATCGCAAAGAGCGTATCTCCTATTGAAATAATCAGTATGCAGATAACAAAGAGCGTAAACGGAGAGAGCGGTAAGAACGGTAAAGCTTCTGATACTATGGGTACAAAAAACCGTGTTGGTTTTGGTCTGTATGTATTCAAGGGCAGTATTAACTGCCAGCTTGCTGAAAAAACAGGCTTCAGCGACGAAGATGCGGAAAAGATAAAAAAGGCACTTGTAACGTTGTTTGAGAACGATTGTTCTTCAGCACGCCCCGAAGGAAGCATGCAGGTGTGCAGAGTTTACTGGTGGAAGCATGACGGTAAAACACCTAAGGTATCTTCTGCAAAGATACATAATGCTGTTCAGATAAAGGAAAAGGCTGAGCTTAAAGGAAATGAACCTAATTCTGTAGCCGATTATGATATTATACTCAACAATCCCGAGGGTGCAGTACAGCCTGAGATAATTGACAATATTTAATGAGCTACAGTGAAGATGAATATCTGATGATTTCCGGCATACAGCATTTTGTGTTTTGCAAACGACAATGGGCATTATTGCACATTGAACAACAATGGAACGAAAACTACCTCACGGTTGACGGCAACATTCTTCATCGTAATGCACACGACGGAGATTTTACCGAAATGCGAAGGGATGTTATTGTTACCAGAAGTATGCCGGTTTCTTCATCGGAATACGGTATCAGCGGTGAATGCGATATAGTTGAATTCCATAGGTCAAAAGACGGAATATGTCTTTTTGGCAGAGAAGGGAAGTACAGCGTTATTCCCGTAGAATATAAAAGGGGAAGACCTATTGACAGCGACTGTAACGATCTTCAGCTTATCGCACAGGCTGTTTGCCTTGAAGAAATGCTGTGCTGCAGCATACCATACGGATATATGTATTACGGGCAGATAAGACGCAGGGTGAAAGTTGAGTTCACCGATGAATTAAAAGTAAGACTTTCGTCTGTGTTGAACGAAATGCACAGGCTGTATAAAGCACACCATACACCTGTTGTGAAAAAGAACAGGTGTTGTAATGCTTGTTCGATGAACAATTTGTGTCTACCGTCGGCAACATCTTCGTCAGCATCGGAATATATTAAAAATCGCTTGAAAGGGGACAGTATATGAGAAAGCTCAGAAATACGCTTTATGTGATAACACCTGACAAATATCTGTCCCTTGACGGCGAAAATATAGTAATGCACAGCAAAGACGATACGCAAACACGTCTTCCTTTGCATAATGTCGAGGATATTGTGATATTCGGCGGCAGGGGAGCCAGTCCTGCATTGATGAATAAATGCACTGAAGATAATATCGGGCTTACATTTATGAGCCGCAGCGGAAAATTTCTTGCAAGAGCAGAGGGAGCAATCAGCGGAAATGTGTATCTGCGACGGGAACAGTTCAGAATAGCGGATGATGAGGCGAGAAGTCTTTCTGTAGCAAAGAATTTTATTATCGGAAAACTGTTTAACAGCCGCTATGTTATCGAAAGAGCAGTAAGAGATCATTCTTTACAAGTTGATGTTGATAAACTGAAAAACCGTTCCGACCTTCTTTCACAGGCGATAGTCAAGTGTCAGAGCGTTTCTGATATTGATACTTTGCGTGGAATCGAGGGAGAATCCGCACAGCTCTACTTTTCGGTTTTTGACGAATTTATACTTCAGCAGAAAGATGAGTTCCGTTTTGTAACAAGAAGTAAACGGCCGCCGCTTGATAACGTCAATGCTTTACTGTCTTTTTCGTATTCTGTTGCAACCGGTATGTGTACCTCTGCACTTGAAACCGTAGGGCTTGATCCTTACGTCGGGTTTATGCACACAGACCGCCCCGGCAGACGGTCGCTTGCGCTTGATCTTGTAGAAGAATTCCGAGCGATAATGTGCGACAGATTTGTTATAAGTCTTATCAACAAGCGCATTATAAATAACGGTGATTTTGAGAAGAAGGAAGATGGCGCAGTATTATTAAGCGAAGACGGCAGAAAGGTCTTTCTGACGCATTGGCAGAACAGAAAACAGGATATTGTTATGCATCCGTTTTTAAAGGAAAAGGTTGAATGGGGCCTGCTTCCTTATATACAGGCACTTCTGCTTTCAAGATATATCCGAGGCGATCTGGATGAATATCCTATGTTGCTCTGGAGGTAGTTATGCTTCTGTTAATAACTTATGATGTAAACACCGAAACATCGGCTGGGAAAAGTCGACTTAGGAAAGTTGCAAAACAATGTCTCAATTACGGTATCAGAGTTCAGAATTCGGTTTTTGAATGTGTTGTAGATGCAACTCAGGCACACGAACTGAAATTTAAACTCAAAGAACTTATTGATACAGAAAAAGACAGTCTTAGATTCTATAATCTTGGCGATAAATACTCAAATCGTATTGAGCATTACGGAACTAAGTCCGCAATCAAGGTTGAAGAACCTTTGATTTTTTAAATTTGTGCGAATGTGTAGTGCGCAGAATTTTCCGTAGACATTCGCACACGATAATTTACTTATAAAGGAAATTATCAAAGCGCAAATTTAGTTATTAATGATTTTATTGAGGGAAAATGTCCGAAATGTGATATTTAGCTTCAAAATAAAGATAATCATTGTATAAATTTGCTGTCGCCCTCTTCACGAGGGCGTGGATTGAAATAGCAAATGCCGGTATTACGTTGCCGTTTTTAAGGTCGCCCTCTTCACGAGGGCGTGGATTGAAATATCGGGGGGAGGACCCCCAACGGGTCTGCGCTTGAGTCGCCCTCTTCACGAGGGCGTGGATTGAAATAGACTTAAAAACACAATAATCCAGGATTTGGCAGTCGTCGCCCTCTTCACGAGGGCGTGGATTGAAATATTGTCTATATTATACTGCCCCTTCGTGAAAACTGGTCGCCCTCTTCACGAGGGCGTGGATTGAAATCGAATATTTTGGATATAAAATATTACGCAGATAGTCGCCCTCTTCACGAGGGCGTGGATTGAAATAGATTTACGATAAACTCACAGAAATGAGGGCAAGTCGCCCTCTTCACGAGGGCGTGGATTGAAATTCCTGTTGAGATTTTAAGTATCTTTACTTTTTTAGGTCGCCCTCTTCACGAGGGCGTGGATTGAAATCCCCCTTTGACAGTGTAGCTGTCGCAGGGGATAGTCGCCCTCTTCACGAGGGCGTGGATTGAAATCCCCCTTTGACAGTGTAGCTGTCGCAGGGGATAGTCGCCCTCTTCACGAGGGCGTGGATTGAAATTTCGAGAAATTGAGTTAACCCCACACATTTTATATGTCGCCCTCTTCACGAGGGCGTGGATTGAAATATCAAACGCTGCTTCGGCAGCATCGATCAGATCATGTCGCCCTCTTCACGAGGGCGTGGATTGAAATAACCTCTATCAGACCTCGGACTTGACGATCTATAGGTCGCCCTCTTCACGAGGGCGTGGATTGAAATACCGATGTTCAGTCGGCGTTAAAAGAATACCGTTAGTCGCCCTCTTCACGAGGGCGTGGATTGAAATAGTCGTATAAACAGCTGATATAGGTTTTACACCGGTCGCCCTCTTCACGAGGGCGTGGATTGAAATAAAATGTTTTGCAGACTTTGAGCCTGCTGTTTTAACGTCGCCCTCTTCACGAGGGCGTGGATTGAAATATCGACCTTATAAAGATAGCGACAGGAAGTTACCGTCGCCCTCTTCACGAGGGCGTGGATTGAAATCCGACGAGAAAAGCCAGTATTACGACACGCAGAAGTCGCCCTCTTCACGAGGGCGTGGATTGAAATGTGACGGCAAGTTTAGGATACCGAAAGATAAGCCGTCGCCCTCTTCACGAGGGCGTGGATTGAAATGATATGCGATTTCCTCAAGCATTCGCTTTATTTCGGTCGCCCTCTTCACGAGGGCGTGGATTGAAATAGCGGCATATCGCTTAGGCTATGTCAAGGACAAAATGGTCGCCCTCTTCACGAGGGCGTGGATTGAAATCCGACGAGAAAAGCCAGTATTACGACACGCAGAAAAGTCGCCCTCTTCACGAGGGCGTGGATTGAAATACTTTGACGATTTCTGAGCGCACCTGCGGTTGCACGTCGCCCTCTTCACGAGGGCGTGGATTGAAATTCGATTGAAAACATTGTCAACATAATCAACGCAGGGTCGCCCTCTTCACGAGGGCGTGGATTGAAATTCTTACGCTTTGATAGCGGGAACGCAAGCACAATGTCGCCCTCTTCACGAGGGCGTGGATTGAAATGGTCAGTGTTGCGTGTACAGGCTGGTCGATAGCAGTCGCCCTCTTCACGAGGGCGTGGATTGAAATCGAACTTTTGCAGATGGAATATGACACGAAGCAGGTCGCCCTCTTCACGAGGGCGTGGATTGAAATAGATGTTGACAGCGTGGAACTGGACGAAAACGGCAAGTCGCCCTCTTCACGAGGGCGTGGATTGAAATGTGCCGACTACAAAGTAGGCACTTTTCGGGCTTTGGTCGCCCTCTTCACGAGGGCGTGGATTGAAATATCGTTGAAAAGCGGTCTTGCAAAGGCGGCTAAAGTCGCCCTCTTCACGAGGGCGTGGATTGAAATAACGTTCCAGTGATTTTTGACTGCCGAACCAAAACGTCGCCCTCTTCACGAGGGCGTGGATTGAAATTTTTGCAATCTTTTCAAGTTCCGTCATTTCCTCAGTCGCCCTCTTCACGAGGGCGTGGATTGAAATCCGAAGTGGCAAAAATGCTTCCCGGAATTGTCAACGTCGCCCTCTTCACGAGGGCGTGGATTGAAATAGCTCGGACAGACTTTCTGCCCGATAATCTCGTGTCGCCCTCTTCACGAGGGCGTGGATTGAAATGTCGGTGGATATTTTACCGAAACGCTTTACTCTCGTCGCCCTCTTCACGAGGGCGTGGATTGAAATGGTTGAATTGGAAATGGAGGAGATGTAATGCGTAATTGTCGCCCTCTTCACGAGGGCGTGGATTGAAATGTAACGACACTGTAATCGCCTGTGTTCGTAGCGGCGTCGCCCTCTTCACGAGGGCGTGGATTGAAATAAGAACAATCTTGCCATCGAGCCGTTAAGCATTATGTCGCCCTCTTCACGAGGGCGTGGATTGAAATCTATCGTCCGAAAAAAAGACGGCAAATATTATGTTGTCGCCCTCTTCACGAGGGCGTGGATTGAAATACTTGAGATTCTAGAAAATAGACAGGCGCAATATGTCGCCCTCTTCACGAGGGCGTGGATTGAAATAGGCAGTAGGAGATGCGTTTCAAGTTACAGCAGATGTCGCCCTCTTCACGAGGGCGTGGATTGAAATGGGTACACCAACAGGCGGTAAATACGAGAAGCTTTGTCGCCCTCTTCACGAGGGCGTGGATTGAAATGTCAATATACAATTCTGGAAAATTATAGTAGAATAAGTCGCCCTCTTCACGAGGGCGTGGATTGAAATACACAGCCTGAAATCAGTACTATCGCAAAACGTTGTCGCCCTCTTCACGAGGGCGTGGATTGAAATAAACAACGTCAGCAGCTATATGGAATCGGCTCAGCGTCGCCCTCTTCACGAGGGCGTGGATTGAAATAAGAATAATAATTTATAAGGAGGAAATCAGCATGATGTCGCCCTCTTCACGAGGGCGTGGATTGAAATTACTGGTCTGCACCCTGATGGTCTTATTTACAGTGTCGCCCTCTTCACGAGGGCGTGGATTGAAATATAACAGCACGATTAACATTAAAAGATGTAACATCGTCGCCCTCTTCACGAGGGCGTGGATTGAAATACTGCCACCACTCGGAGGGGGTTTAATGCCCTCTGTCGCCCTCTTCACGAGGGCGTGGATTGAAATGATACTTGTCTTGCCGACACCCTGACCACTGCGGTCGCCCTCTTCACGAGGGCGTGGATTGAAATTTTGACTGGTGATGTTGTTTCTTCTGTATCTTTTGGTCGCCCTCTTCACGAGGGCGTGGATTGAAATAAATCCCACGATTATGAAGTATGAGAAGATTATCGTCGCCCTCTTCACGAGGGCGTGGATTGAAATCTTATCAAGCAAGCGAAACTGCGATAAGCACAATGTCACCCTCTTCACGAGGGCGTGGATTGAAATCTTATCAAGCAAGCGAAACTGCGATAAGCACAATGTCACCCTCTTCACGAGGGCGTGGATTGAAATAGCAACATTTACAAAGAACGGCAGAACAGATGAGGTCGCCCTCTTCACGAGGGCGTGGATTGAAATTCGTCCTGCTCTGATAGGTGGTCGTGAATATCTTGTCGCCCTCTTCACGAGGGCGTGGATTGAAATGCCACCTATCGCAAAATATCCTCGTTCCTCATACGGTCGCCCTCTTCACGAGGGCGTGGATTGAAATGTCCAAAGGGTTTCTTTTTGTTTTGTTTATACCGTGTCGCCCTCTTCACGAGGGCGTGGATTGAAATGCCACCTATCGCAAAATATCCTCGTTCCTCATAGTCGCCCTCTTCACGAGGGCGTGGATTGAAATATCTTGTGAACATTACGACCGACGAGGAGTTAATGTCGCCCTCTTCACGAGGGCGTGGATTGAAATATAGCCAGTGTTCGTAGCGACACTGTAATTGCCAGGTCGCCCTCTTCACGAGGGCGTGGATTGAAATAAACGCCTGTCAGACGGCAAGATTTTCCGTGCTACGTCGCCCTCTTCACGAGGGCGTGGATTGAAATGTCAACCACAAACGTTTCCGAGCGTGATTTGCTGGTCGCCCTCTTCACGAGGGCGTGGATTGAAATAGAAACCGTAGGTCAGTACACAGGGCTGACAGAGTCGCCCTCTTCACGAGGGCGTGGATTGAAATATTTGCTGTTCCTCCTGATTTGCTTTTAAACTGGTCGCCCTCTTCACGAGGGCGTGGATTGAAATGCCGAGCGATTACCAGTTGTTGAAGAACATATTAGTCGCCCTCTTCACGAGGGCGTGGATTGAAATTGCATCCCTTATCAAGTCGCTGAGCGGTGACACGGTCGCCCTCTTCACGAGGGCGTGGATTGAAATTGCATCCCTTATCAAGTCGCTGAGCGGTGACACGGTCGCCCTCTTCACGAGGGCGTGGATTGAAATTATCAACCTTGTGCACTCTGAAATTAACAAGTTCTGTCGCCCTCTTCACGAGGGCGTGGATTGAAATTTTGCTGACAACATTTATCTGCAATTCTTCTGGCGAGTCGCCCTCTTCACGAGGGCGTGGATTGAAATTGTCTTGGTGTCAAAATATGCGGCGAGCTTTGCAGTCGCCCTCTTCACGAGGGCGTGGATTGAAATAGAACCGTTATCAAAATACACCGATTTCGGAACGCGTCGCCCTCTTCACGAGGGCGTGGATTGAAATATCCCAATACATAACATCACCTACCTAAAATACGAGTCGCCCTCTTCACGAGGGCGTGGATTGAAATAAGCGTAACACGATTAGATGTAACATCTTCGGCGCGTCGCCCTCTTCACGAGGGCGTGGATTGAAATTACCTGTTTTGTTAATTTTCTTGTGTCTCCGGCGGTCGCCCTCTTCACGAGGGCGTGGATTGAAATAAGCAGGTCAGCAATTCCCTATCGTAGATTTTCGCAGTCGCCCTCTTCACGAGGGCGTGGATTGAAATAGTGTTCACGGACTATAATTCTAATAATTTGAGGTGTCGCCCTCTTCACGAGGGCGTGGATTGAAATTTTGTAATACAGAAATCGGTCATGAATCTGATACGGTCGCCCTCTTCACGAGGGCGTGGATTGAAATCCACATTTTATGTGACCTCAAAAGTGCTTTTTCACGTCGCCCTCTTCACGAGGGCGTGGATTGAAATGTCTAAATCGTATTCTATAACTGTATGAATGTGGTCGCCCTCTTCACGAGGGCGTGGATTGAAATGGTAAGCGTAAGGCTGTTTAAAGCCTTTGCAAACGTCGCCCTCTTCACGAGGGCGTGGATTGAAATAATATTATACAACATAAAGTATTTGAAAATAACACGTCGCCCTCTTCACGAGGGCGTGGATTGAAATAAGACACAGCTGCTACATGATAATTAACTACATAAGTCGCCCTCTTCACGAGGGCGTGGATTGAAATGCCGAAACACGAGGCAAAGCAAAAGCGCTCGCAGTCGCCCTCTTCACGAGGGCGTGGATTGAAATTGAACTGCATAAAGCCGATAGTTGATGAATTTGGTCGCCCTCTTCACGAGGGCGTGGATTGAAATCTCGCCGGTCATCAGCTCGATACACCTCAGCGCAAGTCGCCCTCTTCACGAGGGCGTGGATTGAAATTATTAGCCGTGCGAGTTCCTCCGGGTTATCCCTGGTCGCCCTCTTCACGAGGGCGTGGATTGAAATTTCCGTCCGCTGTGCTAAACACACCGACATTTGGTCGCCCTCTTCACGAGGGCGTGGATTGAAATATTAATGGCAATTTTAGATTTAAAGACCTTGCTTGTCGCCCTCTTCACGAGGGCGTGGATTGAAATCTCATCGGTTATAATTCCGCCTGCGTGCCGCTCCCGTCGCCCTCTTCACGAGGGCGTGGATTGAAATATCATACATATCAGGAAAATTTGATTCCCAGTCCGTCGCCCTCTGCACGAGGGCGTGGATTGAAATTTATAATTCATCTCAAGTTGATACTTGCGAAAAGGGTCGCCCTCTTCACGAGGGCGTGGATTGAAATAGATCCATAACCAGAATTACCCTTAGAAAATTTAGTCGCCCTCTTCACGAGGGCGTGGATTGAAATCTACGGTACGCATCTGCATTTTGATGTACAGGTAGGCAGTCGCCCTCTTCACGAGGGCGTGGATTGAAATATCGCCGTTTATGAAGAATGCACCACGCAAGCCGTCGCCCTCTTCACGAGGGCGTGGATTGAAATAAAACGATAGTAAATTTTCCCTCGACTGTGACATGTCGCCCTCTTCACGAGGGCGTGGATTGAAATCCCTCTACAATGCTCGAAAAGTGCCTACTTTGTAGGTCGCCCTCTTCACGAGGGCGTGGATTGAAATCGAGTGGGAGAACTTGATTGACGAGTGGGTATTTGTCGCCCTCTTCACGAGGGCGTGGATTGAAATTCAGACGGCACAAAGCCGTTTGATTACGTTTACGAGTCGCCCTCTTCACGAGGGCGTGGATTGAAATAATGTCGTAAAATGCTGTTACCAACGGGTCACCGGTCGCCCTCTTCACGAGGGCGTGGATTGAAATAAGGTGCTAATGAAAAGATACAAATAAGCTAAAGTCGCCCTCTTCACGAGGGCGTGGATTGAAATTATTGCGTCAAGCGCTTTATCTGTTGCGGCGTGGGTCGCCCTCTTCACGAGGGCGTGGATTGAAATGGACGATAG
>ULRQ01017838.1_pt1 | contig 44395 bp, 52 predicted proteins | sample 1955491 | NCBI WGS metagenome assembly ULRQ01 (sample SAMEA4835684, study PRJEB28245) | human gut metagenome | biome: gut microbiome; material: fecal sample | place: Denmark | collected 2008 | reverse complement strand
GATTTTTTTCCGCTTCCACGGGATTTTTTTCCGCTTCCACGCATTCATATACGGTCCCCCAATCACGCAACATCTGAGATGGGGTAAAATAAACGTGATTATCAATCTTTATAGTTTCTATCAACCCTATATTCTCCAAACGTTTGTAAATACGCCTCAATGTATCTACCTTATTAGGCAATACAGAGCAATAACAAGCTACATATTTATAGTCAGCCATATAATATGAATTTCCATCGTATTGTATCGGATTTTTCGTCAACAATCCAAATAAACATGATGCCAAAATACTTTCAGTTGGATTTAAATCTAAAACTTTTGAACGTACTAAGTCCAATACCAAATAGCATCTTTCTTTCATTTTCTAAATTGATTATTTTTAAACTTTTATTTATTTATCATCTTTATTCTATGTCCTTTATCGGACATATCATATTACAAAATAGTTACCATCTTGGCATTTCCAATTTGTGCACTTTGATGTGAATCTTAAATACTTTGTTTCGCTAATCGATATTAATTCGACAAAACCCATATAAGACAAAATTCTAAGGTTCTTGTAAGCTCTTTTAGGGATAGAAAAAAGAAACGGGAAGTTATCAGACATTTCCTTTTCAGAATATTGATACCATACAACATTTCCTAATTTTATTGAATTGCTCCATGAAGTTAAAGTCATACATGCGGCAAGCGTAGTTGCTTGTACAATTGTTAAGCCATGTACAATGGCAAACTTTTGGTCTATAAATATATTGTATGTCATAGGTTATAAAAAAAAAACCCGAGGTCTGGGCTACCACACACCAAACCAAGGGTTTCAAGCTAATTAGCAATATCGTATAAACGGTGGTAGTCGTTTGTTTATGCTGCAAAAATAGATGTTTTTTTTTGAATTATCAAACATTATTGGTTAATTCTGCGATAAAGCCCTTAATATTTTGCTTTCTTATACGTCCTTTTAATACCCTCCCCTCAGAGAATACTGTATAATAGCCTAATCTATTCCATGAAACTACGTTGTTAGTCCTATTTTCCAGATGTATATAGGTTCCACCCTTAGAATTTAAGTCATACAAAAACCGGAGTAACCTTATAGCTTCCTCCTTATCCCCAAGGTAAACAGTAATATACTTTTGATATATATTACTAGTTTTAAGCATAATGTAATAATGGTCTATACACCCATTCACCTTTGCAGCGCACAATTTTTGGTTCCCAAGGTCTGTTACTTTCAACGTTTCAACCTCTACTACAGTTTGGGCATACACGCTTACACACATTACTGATATCACTAAAAACAAAATAATTTTCTTCATTCTTCTATCAATTTTATTGGCTTAAATGCTTCAGTTACTTTACGCAAATTCCCCTCGCTTTCGTTCGGAACAATGGAAACGACCGGATAACGGGAACGGTCGCCGGGCTTTTGAGAGACGGCAAATTGTACGTTCATATCCCAAACTATACCCTTAACAAATCCCCGTTCCTGCAACATGGCGTCGAACGTGTCTCGGATATTTGGAATTGTTGACGCCGTACCCTTTGTTACGAACTGCCAAACCCCGGCAACCCCACGAACCAAAGGAATAATAAACGTTACGGTCAACGTAACAATCCAACCGTCGCCGCCATTCTTTACGGCACGGTTTGGGTGCTTTTCCGTAACCCCTGCCATCAAATTAGGATAATCCTTTGTACTGTATTGTGCATATTGTTTTCCGTTCCATACAAAGAACGTTTCCCCATCGCCGTATGCTATGCGTCGCCCGTCGTCGTCCCGGTATTCGTACATTTCGTTACATACCTTTTCCGGGCAATCATCCGGGAAAATTATTTGAATAGTTTGCGGCTTTTCGCCGTATGCTTTGGTAAACAATCCGGCATACTTTCCACTAGCAATAAAATAGTCAACACTTTTTGGATATTCTTTTCCGTTGGTTGCTTTCTCCTTATACCCTACTTTGATAAACCCCACACGTGGCAAAACAACACGTTGTATGCCGGTGGTTGGTCTGTTTATGTTTATACGTCCTTTCATAATCAAATATCAATTTCAGTATTCAACAAATCTTTCTTTGTCACGGGTTCCGGCTTTTTAGGCTGTTTTTCTTCGATTTTAGCCACTTTTTCTTTTTTTGGTGTAATTGTACGTTTTGCGGTTTTCTTTTCCTTGACGGGCTTGTTTTCCGCCGTTTTTGCCGTTTTTCGTGTGGTTCTCTTTACGGTCTTGGTTTTCTTTTCCTCTGGTTCCGGTTGTGGTTCGGGTTCCGGGTCTTTCTTCAAATCCTCAACGGTAACGGCTTTTTCCGGTTCCGGCTTTTTCTTTTCCGCCGGGGCTTTGCTTTTAACAAGTTCCGCCAACGTCAGCGAAACAATATTGTTTGTCAAATCCGGTTCGTTATCCAATGATATTTCCCCGGAAACCGCCGTAAATGTATTATCCCGTTTTTCGTCCTCAATTGCTGCCAACTCCAAAAGATACGGGATTTTCTTTGCGTTCGGGCTGTCGGTTTGGTCTTTCAAATTGTACGTCGGTTTCTTTCGCCAATCTTTCGGGCTGAAATTGAAAACACGGTCAATCGGAATATCCGGGAAATTTTCGTTCCACATCATCGCATATAAATGCAACTGAATTTCCGCTTCTTCGTAAAATCCTTTGCGCCCGCTTTTGAAATCCACAATTGCGTTTATGTATTCTTTTGAACCGGGCTTTGATACCATCATACACGGTAAATCAATCATTCCGGCGTAATTATGAACGGGGTGTACCAACGCAATTTCCACGGCTAACGGTTTAACGTCATAATCCAAAACAAATTGCGCAAATGCCAATATATCCTTTTTGAAATCATCAGCGTAATAAATGAAATCGGCGGGCAATTTGTTGTTATCAATATAATCTTTCAATTTGGCTTTCAGTCCGTCCAAATCATAAAAGCGGTTAATTATAAGTTCTTCAAATTGGGCGTGCATGAATGTACCATACGCCGCCCGTTCTGCTTTGTATCTTTCCGCCTCGTCAATTCCTTTTTTGGCAATCCATTTAATCAGAAATTCCGATTTTGGCATTGTCTGCGATAATATGGTTGTAACTGACGGATAAAATTCCGGGTTTCCGTTATCGTCAAACTTGTAATAATATCGGTGTCCCTTGCTATTTAGCTGCCATACTTTATACGGCGGTTCGATTAATGCACCATCAAAAAACATTGCTGTCATTTCCTCAACCGTCATGCCCGGCACAATTTCAAAAGCCCCGGCGGGCTGTTCTATTTCGACGGCATCCAATCCGGGGACAATCTGTTGTTCATCGTTTATTTCCGGGAATTTATCGGCGGGCAATTGTCCCATTGCTTCCGCCAACTTCTTAACCGCATTTACTGCGTTACCCATTGTGTTTGCAATACTTTTTTCCGGGTTTTCCGGCTGTTTCTTTTTCGCTCTCATGTTATTTGCTCTTTAATTCGTTAAACAATACATAAACCATTAATCCACACATTGCAGAAAACAAAAAATGGATATAATTCCAAAATCCGGCAATAAAACATATTACTCCGAAAATGCTAAATATCATTGCAAAAACCTTTGCTTGCCACGCATCGGAAAAGAAAACATCAACCATCTTTTCCATTTTTTCGATAAACTTCTTTTTCATGGTTTTAAGCCTCCATTCCAAACAGATAATCGGCGGAACAACCGCACATTTCGCAAATTATTACTACCCATTCCGGGACAATCCTTTTGGTTGTCCCGTTGCAAAGATTTGTCATATTTACCTGCTGTGTGCTTTCGCTTGCACCCTCAAAAAGACGGGCGGCAATGTCTTTTTTCAAAACCTTTTTCCCGTTCGCCTCGGAACGGGCGATTGCTTCGTTTACTCTTAATCTCAATGCCATAACTTAAATTTTTTTTGTTAATAAATTGGTTCGTTGCTCTCTTTATATCCGCAATTGCGGCACGTTTTTTCCTCCCAAATTGGGCTATATTCCGGAGGCGTAATATATCCGTCCCCGCCTGTGCGCCTATATTCGCCGTCCGTAACTTCCATATCGCCGCCACATTCCGGGCAATCGCCATTACCGACCAAATCCAAATCCGGGATAATGGCGAAAACCTTTTTTACATACACGCCCAACGCCACAGATATGGACGTATAACATTGGGCGGTTTGTTCCTCGGTTATTTCCTCGCTGATTGCGTCGAAAACAGAACAACCCCAATTGTCGGGTATGTCCTCAATGATTTTGTTGTTGAGTAATTCCGAAACGATAATGTCGGATACCTGTTTGGCGGGTTTCCCGGAAAGGGTCGCCAACTCGTTTAATTCTTTGCTTTCTTTTACTCTCATATCTTTGCCGGGTATTCCCCCCGGTAGGTTTTATTTTTCTTCTTTATACAAAATTCCCTTATATGGTTTCCCGGTATCGACACTCTTTTTTATCAAATGTCTGTACATACCCCGCTTTTCCGCATCTATATAATTATCAAAACGAACACATTCTTTCCCGTCCGCTCCATATCCGACTATTTGGCAATTATATTTAATTTTATTTCGCCTTGCGGGTTTATAGTTCATATTTTCCTTTTGCGTACACCAACGTAAATTGTCTGCAAAATTATGATACTTAACCCCGTCGATATGGTCAACGTATGGTTTGTTTTCCGGGTTCGGGATGAAAGCCGCCGCAACTAATCGGCTAACTTGAAACTTCGTATTTACTCTGTTTTTTGATAAAGTAACACATAAACCGGACGTTGCGGGTTTACAAGGCGTCAAAATTATATTGCTATCTAATGACTTTATACGCCCGTAATTGCTTACTTCATATAACCCCTCATAGTCTTTTATTTCTTTCCAAATTTCCATACTACTAATTTTATTCTGCAAATATAGATATTATTTTTGATTTTGCAAATGCAATAGTATATCATTTATCTATTTTCCAAAAATATAATCTTTGTTTTGCGAAATCATTTTTGCCGGGTGCGTGGAATATCCGATTTTTAACCTACCTTTGCAATACCGCATTACCAAAAATCGCTCTCGGTTACTGCGTAAAATTCCCCCGGTGCATATTGATTTATGACGCTGGGGGTCTTTTTATTTCTTACTCTGATAATACAACCATTTGTAAATTCCGCCGTAATATCCGGTTTCCAATACTGCTTTTATTTTATCCTGCTTTCTTAGTGCGTATCTCATAATATTTTATAGTTATGCCGGGGTTATTTCCCCGGCTGTCTTACATTACTAACGTTCCGATTTGCTTTGCTATTTCCAAAACTTCTTTCTTTGTTTTTACTTCATTTGGTATAACCGTACCATTTGCAGATTTTGAAAACGTTTCCCGTGATTGAACCCATACATAAACCGTACCGCCAATTTGATTTTTTTCGGTTGTCCATTTTATTTTACCATATCTTATTTGCCAATATGTACCGCCCCCGAATGGCATATAATGACCTTTGTCGTCATTCCATGATAAAACAACCCGCTTTGCTTTGAAATAACGTGTTCCGTCTGTATTAGTAAAACAAATGTCGTATGCGCTGTTTTGTTTCCATTTTGAACAAAGTTCTTTGCGCTGTTCCAACAATTCGTTTTTTATCTCGATGTCTAAATCATCTAATTTCATATTACTTTGGATTGTGCCGGGGTTCCCCCCGGCTTTTTATTACTCAATTTCGTAAATATTGCACGTGCTTTCTGTTGCAACATACGTTGGCATTTTCTTTTTTTCAAGATAGCAAATACTTTCAACGGCGGCACGGCTTGTATAAAAATAAAGCCCAAATTTCTTTCCGATAAAATATAAATCATTTACCCCGGTTTCTTTGCAATCCTCAAATATCAATTGGCAATGTCTTATACTCTTAAAATCAACGTGTCCGTCCAATCTTTGTGCAATTTCTGCAATGTCTGTTGCAATAGTTCTTTTCTTTTCCATGTTCCTTTGAATTTAGTCCGGGAACCCGCCCGGTCGGATATTATTTAATATAGAAACTTATCTTTATTCCTCTGCGCAATTTGCAAACGGTTTTATCATCGGTGCCATTAAATGCACGGCGCAACATCTTATTAGCCATTTCAACGCCAATCAATTCAATCAATCCTTTAACGCCTACCAACTTGTTAACCTTTTTACCGTCAACAATACCGTTGATTTTAATGCGGAAATTGCGATTAATTTCTTTTGTTGTGTATAATAAACCGTTGTAAATTGTTGTTGCCATTTTGATTTTCTTTTAATTGTTCGGGGTAAACGCCCCGTCGTTGTTGTTTGACAATGCAAATATACAACCTTTATTTTAATTACCAAAAGAATTTCTTTTTATTTTATCGGAAAATGGCAAAAAATTCTGTTTTTGGTTCAAAAGATAGTTATTTTGGTCGAATTTTCGATTTAAGCCACTTTTTAGGGCGAAATGTGTAATTTATCCATCCGGGAAAGAAAAGCCCGCTACGGGGCTAAAAATGGGCAAAACGAAAAAAGCCGGGGCAAACCCGGCTAATCCTTGAAAACAATCTCTAATTATGTGGTCAAATGTAATTCGATACAAAGATAGTTATTTTTCTATCTCTATATATTCAACCCCCATTATTTTTGTATGCGGGTTCCTGCTGATAACATCAATTTCCCGGTTCTTTATTTTCTTGGTTTTCCAAAGGAACCCCAAAAACCGTTTATATTGTACGGTTGCAGCAACTAAAATGCTGTCACGGTTTACAAATGTCCCGGTAAACTCCCCGTCCGGCGTCGTGCATCCTTTTAATGAAAACCACGGGTCGGAAATATCAACGCATTTCAGAACAATTGTTGTCGTATCTCCGGGCAAATATACAATGCTGTCCCGGACGGTTCCCCGCAATTTGGTTATTGTTTCCATTTGTGCCGTTGTAACGGCTTCCAACTCCCGGTTCTTTGTCTGCAACGTCTTTATCAACTCCGCATCGCTCGCCCGGTATTTTTCAAACTCTGACAATTTCAGCTCCAAAACCCCAACTTTGGCGGCGTTCAAACTATCCTTTGTTTTGTACGTTTCGACGTCCTGCAACAATGTTTCTGTATTTCCCCGGTATCTGTTCCGTTCGTCCGTCAATTTTTCAATTTTCGTTCGTTGCACCCATATTGTTGCAACGGCGGCAACTACCATCGCAATTGCCGCCCAAATCAAATACTTTTTCATACAATTTTCTTTATTGCTTCAAAATGTACCTTTGCAATCCTTTCTTTTCCGTCGTCGCTCATCATAAAACGGCAATCCTTTTCATTATCAAAAAAGAAATTTTCAGATAATACCGCCGGGCAAACAGTATGTTTCAGAATATAAAATTGGCTTTCTTTGTCCGGGTCGCCGTCCACATAATCAAAACGCATTTTCCAACCATCCGGGGCAAACTCTTTTTCCGCCTCCTTACAAAGAACGGTTGCGATTGCATCCGCTTTCGTTTGTCCTACGCTTGTATAACATTCCCACCCGGTGCCGCCTCCGGCGTTCCCGTGAACGCTAAACAAAACGGCGTTGTTGCCGCAATCTGCATGGATAACGTTTGCACGTCGGCAACGTTCCGGTAATGATACGTCGTTGTCCTCCGGTACCAAAATTTCAAACTTTATTCCCTCCGCTTTCAACATCGCCGCAATACGGCGTACAATATCACGGTTAAACTCCCATTCAAACAATTGGGAACCGTCCCCCCAAATGGGAGAACGTTTCCCGGCACAATCCACGCCGTGACCTCCATCAAGAATTACAACTCTACTCATTTTCGTTTTCTCCTTTCTTTTTATTGTTTTTGTCGGGGTCGTCCCCAAATTCTTTTTCCAATCTGTCAATTATCGGTTGCAAATGCGACGGCAAAGCCCTTGTAAACTCCAAACGGATAACATGGTAAATAATACGTAATGCCAAATTCCGGGGGTACGCAATAATCAGATTGCGGAACGCATTTTGCAAATACACATACATAAACACGTATGTTAGTGATTTTACCACGATAACCGCCGCATTTTCATCGCCGCAATTTTTCATTATTACAAAAATCGCCTCCACGATAAACAGATACAACAGAAATTCGCACAATGCGTTTTTGAACTTACGGAACGAAAAGTTTTTGCATCGCACAATCGCCACGCCGTCCGCCCTCATACCCGCCCAAATATTGAACGCAAACATTACTACTAACGCATAAACAAAACCCTTTGTCGGGGTTAAATACCCAAATAACGGGCTAACCGTGGAAATGGCAATAATACGCCATTGTTCCCAATTAAAAATTCTTTCCATAATATTTAAGCCATATATCAAATATCAATTGCAATATAAACATTATTACCCATCCGGCAAAAAACATTTCTATCCACTGACGGGCGTGCGTACATTCGTGATTGCGTACACTTTGAGGCATTTCGTTTTTGTCTTTAAATTCAGTAAAGACAAATGCCGTCAAAGTTATTGTTGTATAATTAGCCCATAATATTAAATGGGCTAATTTGCTGTTATAAATAATCTTTTTTTATCATACTAATTCATTAAATCCGAATCTATTAGACAACGATAATTTAATAATTTCTCTTACTTTTAATCTATTTTCGTCCGTTAACTCTTTATATCCAAAATTAAATGGTGTTTTCTGTGTGCTTGTGTCCGGTTTCCATTCAATTGTATCAAATGATATATTATACATAGGTGAAATATACGTTTCAAAAAATGTTCCTCCTAACGCATAAATTGGCAATCCATTGTCGGGGTGCAAATTATCTGAAGATAAGTCTTTAGAATCTTCTGTATTAATAGTTGTATCACGACGCAACGACCACATTGTTGCACCTCCGGGGGAAATATTAAATATTCCACTTAAAGCCATAAATTTTTTTGTATTATCATAATTTAATTGCTGCCATTGTTTTTGCCCCTCTTGAGAATTAGGATATGGACTTAAATTTCCATTTATTCCCGGTGTATAAGAACAATTAAAAGCTATAAGTGTTTTTCCTAAACAATTTCTTTTAACTATACTTACAAGTTGTGACCAATACGGTTCCCATTCTTCTTCCCATTTTATAGACTGGTATGCACCTTGTTGAAATTCTATAATATCCCAATTTTCTTTTAAGGTATCTTTAAAGTTTGCTGTTGTATTTTCCCAATCCGAACCATTTACAGATTTCCAACAATCAACTGCCTCATTATTATTATACCTATCTATCCATTGCGAAAAATATGCTCCACCGGTATAAAATCCGGTTATTTCTGCATTTATTCCTGCTGATTGTATTATTTTGTTAAGATACCACCACATACACATATTCCATGATGAACCAAAGAACAATAATCTTAGAGTTTCATCACTTTGTTTTTTTTGAATAGATGTATTAAATATTTGAGGAATACCCACAATATTAAATGTTGGAATTACCCATTCTTTATTTTTTCTTACATATTCATTACCATCCTCCGGGGCTTCTTCTACAAAATCATTACCGCCTACATTATACAAAGTACCCGTATTTTTTAATATCATAGGTTGAATCTTTTGTGAATTTATGGAGGATAATATTGTACCTTCAATCGGCATAAGTAGTAAAGTATCTATTACAACATTCATGTAAAATGTTGGCTCTGAACTACCGCCTAATTTAATAGCCAATCTAAAATGTTCAATTTCACCTTTATATCGTGGGCCACGATATTGGTAATTATATGTATAAGTATAGGTTTCTTCTTTTCTTTCCCTAAAATAAATAATAAATCTTGCATCTGTTTCGTTACCAAAGCCATACCCATTATATGCACGTAACTGCGGTTGCCTGCTATCCCACCATGACGGTTTACCATTGGGAAACTCAAACCATATATCTTTTAAAGTCCTACCAATTAAACTTAGGTCTGCTGTTACATCAGATAAATTCCCGCCAAACCTATCGAACCACGGCAATGTAGGTGGAAATTCTTGTAATTGTCTTACTTGTTCTTTTAAACTATCATCATTTGAAGAACCTAAACTTTTCCAATTACCCGCTGTTGTCCATGCTGATATACTTGAACCAACAAATTGTTCTGTTATGTTTGTTGTTGCATCAGTTTTATATGTTATGATTAATCCTAACTTTCTTATATCAGTTGGAACGGCTGCTCTTGCTGTTGTTTCTGTATAATATGAACCGGATAATGGTTTTTCATAATCTAAGTTATAAAGTGCTTTTCCATCTTTTATTTCTTTTATTGTATTGTTTAAGTGTTTAAAAGAATATATATTATAGAAATTAGAAGAACCGTAAAAACAAAATGAAACAAATCCATCTTCTGTAAAAGTATATTCTATTTTTTTATTATTTATAGTTTCTATTACACTTCCTTGCGTATTATATACTACACATGCTGTTGTTCCTTCTGACGTTGGTATTTTTGAAAATTCAGCGACAAATATGTCATTCTTAATTATTGGAACTTTATAATATGTAAACCAACCTCCGGCGTCTTTTAGTTCTCCATCTGTTTTTAGACTTTTATTTGTGTTTTTTAAATCATCAACTAAAGTTATTTCACGTCCTTCTTTTTCCAATAAATTTATTTTTTCCGTTGACGCAATATTTGTTTCTAATTTTACCCAATTTCCGCCCTTATTTGTCAATATAGTTGTTTCGTTGTTTAATTCTATTGCATTAAAATTAGAATATACTCCATTTGTCCATGCGATATAAAACACGTTTTGGTCGGGTGTACCCGGATTTGTTTCGGGTGTTGCAATTCCTGCAAAAGTTGCATTATATCCAACCGTTGAAATAATACTCAATAAAGTGTTTTGCAGTATTGCTCCGGTAATTTTTTGGTTCCCATTTGTTTTAATAACATCTGAAACCGCTTGTTTTAGTTGTTCGTAATTTCCCATAATCTAATTAATTTAATTGTTGTCAAAATCATTATTGAAATCGCCGTTAAAATCTCCTTTGTTAGCTGTTATATTATAGCCACGTCCTATTTTCTTGACTACGGTATTAGTTTTAAATTCAATTTCAACGCTTGCCAAATCTCCTTGGGTTTGCCATTTTGGGGTAATTAAAAACGTGTCGCAATCGTATTCCCTGCCGTATTTATCCGTTATATGAATGTAATCTGCCATACGGATAAAACGCATAACGTCGCAAAGAAATTCCGGTGCCAATATCGTACATTTAAACGTTTTGACTGATATTTGTTTTTCCGGAAAAAAATACCCGTCCCGTTCTTCGCCATCCTCTTCAAATTCATAATCCGGCTTTCCCAACTCTGTACAAAGGTACAACGTATTTTTGAAATCCGGGTTTTTATATACTATTTGCCCGGCGTCGAAAACCAAATTTTCCATGTCCCACCATTCAATTTTAAGGTACCCGGAAACATCTTGTACGACGGTAAACATTTCTGAATACCACGTTTGTACGCCATCAGATAACCGCAAATAATAAATTCCGTCAAACTGATTTAACGGCATGGGTAATATTGCCGGGTATAATATTACATCATATCCCAACGGCTGAAACCGGACAACTCGCAATCCGGTTTCCCTCATGTATGTTGTTATATTTGCAATTTGTTTTCCGGTTTTATCATATAGAATAACAGACGTAACAGAATTTGAACGGGTATTTCTTATTATCTGAAACGGCAATAATCCATCAGCCGGTGCGAACAATGGGTATATTTGCCCGTATGCGTAACTTTTACGGTGGTTCTGTTCATTTATTGACGTGTACCACGGTAAAACGCTTATATTGTTATTCTGTATCATATTTCAACGTTGCTTTAATGTTTCGACTACACAAATTTACTGAAAATTTATCAACTTGACCGTTACCGATATATGTTTTAACTAACAGCATCGGGTTTGGGTCTGTGGTTCCTGCCGGGAAATTCAATGTTTGTTTCTTTTTACGTTCCAATCCTCCCATAGCATAATATGGGGAATTATTTATTTTGAAATTCCGTGCGGGCATATCATAAACCCAATATGTCGGTTGTATATTGATAAACGCTAAATATCCATTTTGCAAAAAATATTCTACGCCATCAACGGTTTGTCTTGTGAAAGGCAATTCCAATTGTCCGCCGCCGGACGGCGTAACTGCTGCAAACAATGCGAATCCATCGGAACTAATTGCACCGGGGTTTAACAACATCAAATCTATGTCAGACGTAAAATTTGATATGTTAATTTCTTCAATTTTCCCGGCTGTTACATATTTGGACGTAATTTCTATTGGTAAACCCTCAAATGGTGTTGTTACATCATCCATCCACTCAAATTGATAACGTTCCGGCATTTCTACTTTGTCAAATGAATATTCAGACGTTGCAAAAGCTAATTTTTTGCCGTTCCTAACGTTTTCTAATTGTGTTAAATCATAATCAATAATCGGGTTATATCCATACGAACCGCCATTTCTAAACCAACTTACCTGTTCAATTTTAAATTTTCCGTCCTCAATATACCAATAACATTTGTAAATATCCCGTAACATCGTCATAATCTGTTGTAATGTAATCGGGGCTTTTTGCGCCGGGGTTTTATATTCGCCATTAATGATATTACTTTTCTGACTTATTAGCAACTTAAATGACTGCCCGGAAATAGGATTGTTTGTGTTATAAAGAAATTGGCTGTATTCCGGCGTCGCTTCATGCGTTATTCCGGGCGCAAATTCTTTTAATAGCACATTGATACATGACGACAATGTAAACGCATCACACAAAGTATATGCTTTTCGGGCTTTTTCCTCTAATATCCAATCCATCAGATAAAACCCAAACCATAACGACGCATAACGCCACGTTGACCGGGCGATTGGATAAAACGTTTGTCCATATATGGAATAAGGCGGCTCAAAATACTTTCCACTGTCGGCTAATCCCCACTCGGTCGGCGTATCTGAAAAATTATTAGATATAAATGCCACGTCGATTGCGTAACCAATTGCCCGGCGGTAATTTCTATTATTATCTACAATATCATCGGACGGCAACGGGTATGTATCTAAATCGTCTATTTTATCAACATCAACCAAATATCGGGCGTATATATTATAACTTTTCATATCGGCGTGCATCGTACCCGTTGCACCGGAACCCTCAACGGCGGTTAAATCAAATTCCAACGTATCAAAAGGTTCTTGCGTTATCTTTGTATACCGGAACATTGCCACATCATCAGAACGGCGGCGTATCTCAACACCTGCTAGCCCAATAGGTAGCCCACCCGCAACTCGTTTTTGTGCAATATGGATATAATAATTTACATTTAATTCCGGGTATAAATCTCCCATAAATTCATCAGAACTTACACCCGTCGACATCCGCCCAATATAAAGCCCGGATATTACCTCCGGGGAACCGTGCGACGTAATTTGTATTTCTTTCAAAATATTACATAGTGCAAAATGATAGGTTTGTATTAATGCGTTTTGGTCAGTCGTGGCGTTTGCGTCTTGTTCCCAATTCGTGCCGCCCAAAAAGCACGAAACAATACTATCTCCGGGAACGTATATTTGTATCAATGGGCGTTTTCTTATTGTAAGAAATTCGATTTGTGGGGCCAACTCAATTAAATTGTATTCCTTTTCCAATCCTGCCAAAACGTCGTTGTATTGGTCTATTGTTTCCGGCTGTACCGTAACCAATTTATCATCATCATTAAACGTACAATCCGTTTTCATAAACTTTGCTTTATAGTATTGATTGTATGTTTGTCCCCAATCATCGCTTTTTTCGATATATAGGAAAAATTCAGAATCAAACGGGGCGTCATTGATAATATCGTAATCAGCACGGACAAAGTTTATTTTACCGGACAATTTAGCCCGGTAAAACCTTTGATTTGTTTCCAACTCATAATCCAACGTTAAATCATCCTTATAATTGGGGCGGACGGTTTGTTTGGTTCCGTCCTCCCCTATCTGCAAAAAGAATCTATATTTTGGTGTCATAGTCTTTTTATTTTACGTTTCAAATTCTTGTAACTTTCAATCGTATTTCCGTCGCCATCCACGTAAACCCGTCGTCGGTTCTGTTCCTTAATTTCCCTTACATCATCCGACAAATTGCGTAAATCCGGGCTTTGTCCGGTAACGTTTAACGTCAAACCGTCTCCGTCTGAATAGGATTTTAAATACTTGTGTGCAAATGTACCATTGTTTAGCGAATTGATAACGTCCGGTATTATCTTTCTGAAACGGCGTGAACTTCGTTTATTTATCACGGCGAAAAATTCGCCTCCCTCGGCCCGTCGGCGGGTTCCGTCCGGTTTCGTTCCTAAATCAATATCATTTCCGCTTTGGTGCGAACCGCCCTCCAAAAGTTCAACGGTACCGTCGCCGTATGTTTCCGTTCCTCCGGTTCCTCCGGTCTGTTTTGCCAATTGCGCCGCCTTGATTTTAGACGCTGCAAAACTCGCCCACATTACGGCAATTGCAGGTATTGCAAACGGGAAACCTAATTGCGACCATATCAACGCCGTTGCTGTTACCATGTTTCCGATTTGCTGCAATGTTTGTATTGCTGCCTGCTGTTTTTGCGCTTTCTGTTGTTCTTTCAACGCTTTTTCTTGGTTTTTCTTTGCCAAATCCAACTCCTTTTGCGCTTGTACAACATTATTGGCGTACCCGTTTGCCCTTGCTTCCAATTCTGCATCCAACGCCGATTGTGCGGCGGAAACCTCTTTATCCGCTTGCTCAACGGCTGCATCTGCTGCGGCAACACGTGCCGCCGTGAATGTATTTAACGCATCCAATGCGTATTGCATAGACGTATTAATTGCCTCTTTTTTGTCGTCGTCCAAATTAAGCCCAAACAAACCGTAAATGTCTGTTCCTCGTTCCTCCCCTTTGGATTGCTCAATTTCTTGGTCTATTTTTTTAATAGTGTTTTGAATTGTTTGTACCTCAACATCAGACAATTTATTGGCGGCTTGCTGATTTAATTCTAAAACCTTTTGCAAACGTTCCTTTTCTGCTTGCAAACGGAATTGAGTTTTCCGGGCTTCTGAATTTCTCAACAAATCAAACTCCGATTGTGCCAACGCTTGTTGTTGGTCGAATATCTGTAATTGCGCTTGCAAATATTCGTCCGCAATTCCGGCTCCCTTTGCGTCAAAACTTGCATTAATCGCCGCGGCGTCCTGCTGTTGCCCGGTCGGTTTCTGTTGGTTCTGTAATAATGCGGTTTGTCTTTCGTTTTCCAACAACTGCATCCGCAATTGTCTTTCCTGCTCGCTTCCCTCTTTGACTGCTTGCAAACGTAATTCAATGCTTTCTTTCTGTAACGCTAATTCCTGCAATTGTCGGTCTTGTTCGATTTTCAATAACGCCTCGGTTTGTTGCTGTTCCAACGCCGTAATTGTGGCGTTTATCGCTTGACGTCCGGTTTCGTTCAAATCCTTTTCGGTCTGCAATTGGTGTTGTAAATCCTCAATTTGGCGGGAATACTGATATTGCGTTTGTTGGCGACGCTTTGCCCATTCGTCGGTTTCCAACTGCAATTGTGCATCCTGCAATTTTCGGGTTGCTTCCAAATTCTTTTTGTATGCCGCCTCAATTTGTTTTGCTTGCTGTTCTGCTGCCTTTTCCGCATCGCTTTTACCCCTTGGCTTTACGGTTGGGTTCTGTGTCGTTACGGGCTTATTTTCTGTTTGTGGCGTCGGGGTATCTCCAACAGAAACCGGGATTGTTAACGGTTTTATTTTCTTCTGCATACCCTCTAAACCCTCTTGGAAATTTTCTGTTATGTCTTTAACTTGGGCTTTAACCAAATTCCCGTACGCTGCTGCATAATCTGCCAATCCTTTTTTTACGTCGTCAAAATCCAACGTAAACGCTCCCTTTAATGCGGTTCCGGTTGCTTTGACTATATCAATAAAGAATCCAAACAAATTTCCCAACGTATCAAATGTTGTTTTGAATCCGGCAACAATCCCATTCCAAATTGCACGTATTAAAACACTTTCATTGTATAACTCAATCAAGTAATTGACAACATCAATAACCCCTTTTATTATCGCCGTCAATCCTTGGTTAACAAAAACTTTTGCCTGCGTTGTCAACGTTTCAAAATTCCCTCCGGTTGCGTCAAACAACCCGGATAATGCGTTTTGCAACTCAATTTGGCTTTGCAATTGTTCCTCCTGCAATTGCGCCAAAACTCCGGCTTTCCCTTTTACTTCATCCATGTTTGTTGAAATATCTTTCAACGTGCGCAAATACTGCAATCCGGCGTCCTCTCCGGGCCCCCCGAATATATCTGCAATTGCAGCCCCGACCGTTGCCGCATTATCCGGCAATTCTGCCAATTTTGCGGAAACGTCTTGTATAACATCGAACGTTGTTTTGGTTCCGGTCTGCAAATCTTTTTGAACTTGTTCCGACGAAATACCGATACCGTCCAAAGCCGCCGCCGTCGCAGTCGTCATTTCACGCAAACGCAAATTTGCCTCCTTAATTGCGTCAACGCCTTTGTCTGAAAAGATACCCATTTTGTTTGTTTGGGTAACAATTGCAACAAATTGGTCTGCTGATATTCCCGCCTCTTTGAAATATGCCGGGTATTCTTTCAACGTGTCTAAAAATTCCCCGTTCGCATCGCCTCCGGCTAAAAACCCATCCTTAACCAATTGCAATGCCTCATTTGCAGAAATACCAAATTGTTTTGATAATGCGTTTGTTGCAATCAATGTTTCCCGGAAATCTGCGTTGAATGAATCGGCGACGGCTTGCACCTCATTTCTAAACGCTTTCAAATCATCGCCACTTTTCCCGGTAAATTGTTGCGTCAATCTCGTTGCCTCAACTAACCCGGCGTTATAATCGTACCACCATTTGAACGCCGCACCCGCCGCCGCAATTCCGGCAATCGCCAAAAATACCGGGTTTGAAAGTAATCCCAACAAAGTTTTTCCCAATGCTTTTGCCCCGTCGCCAATAGCTGTAAAAACTGCTTTACTTTCAGCCCCGCCACGTCCTAACGCCAAAAGACTTTCGCCAAATGCGCTATTTAAACCTAACGTTTCTTTTAATTTGTCGCCATACGCAATAATTGCGTCGGACGCCTCCGTATAATTTCCGACGTTCAATTGAAATTTCCCGGTTGCTTCCTGCAAACGTTTCATTTCTTCGTATATTTCTTTGGTTTGTGCAACCAATTTTCGCCCCTCCTCGGTGTTTTCCCGTTCGGCTTTAGTCATGTTGTTTAAATAAATCTTATTCAATGAATATTGCGCCGATAAACGGTTATAACTACCCTCGGCGGATTGATTTATTTTCACAATCAGTTTATTAATTTGGTTCGCTTCCTGCTGTGCCAATTTTAACTCGGCTAACTTTTTGGCGTTCTCGCTTTCTGCAAACGCCAAATCACGTTGCGCACGTGCCAAACGTTCCGCATCGTCTGCGGCTTTTTTGGTTGTCTTTCGCCCGTCCTCCGTTGCGCCGGAAACCTTTTTCAGAATCTCCGCCAATTGTATTGCCTCGGCTTTGATATTTTTCAGTGCATTTGTATAGGTGTCCGAAAGTTCATCCAATTGTTTTATCAAATCTGTAATCGAATTATCCGGGCTTATTAAATCCGAATATTTGATTGGGTTGTTATTATCTGCCATACGCCGATTATTTAGTTATTTACTGGAAATTTCCCGTCTGTTGCATTTTCTTTTCTCAAATGTGTAATTATCGCCTAAAAATAAAAACGCCGGGAATCGCCTTATTTTGCCCTTTTTTGCTTGTTTGCTTTTTTGGCTTGTTCCTTGATATACTCAAATGCGTTGTAATATTCCAAAACGGTAAATTTCTTTGGGTCAACATGCAAATTTTGGGACAATATCAAACACATATTTTCAAATTGTCTGTCATGCCTAATTTCCACGCTTTCCGCCCCGGTAAACGTCTGCGGGTTGAAATAGGTTATCAACTCCGCCGTAATGTCGTCAATCTCTTTTGCGTCCGCCTCGGTTGCCCGACCGTCTATTATTGTGCGTAATACAACAATCGTTCTTTGTTTCAATTTATCGTAATACTCTTTCAATGTCGCATCATCGAACAACCGGGGAAAATACAAACGCAATTCATCGTCTATTTTTTTTTTAACCGCTTCCAAATGGGCGGTTATCTCTGAATTTGCAACGTCTTTAAAAAGACTCATTGTTTGTTGCAATCCATCATCTGACAAATCATTTCGTGGTTTACCATTTATTGATTTAACCAACACGGCAAAAGCCAAATGCCGGGGGGAAACCTCGGATTGAATGAAATATATGTTTTGGCGCATATTTTCCAACTCAACGGTTGCCATGTTTGGCGTTGGGCTGTTCAAATAACGTATTACCTTTTCAATATGTCGGTCAAAATCCGATAAATCAGAACCAACCCCGGCGTCAACCAAAAGCATTTTGTTATACTTGTGGAAACGCAACATCGGCAATTCGTCTATACTATCATACAATACAACATTATGTTTATTTATAATACATTCTTTCATATTATGCCCTCCTAAAACTATATCCTTTTGCGGTTTTCCTTTCCCCTTTTAAGCATTTACATATATTTTGGTGTGATATACCCAACTTCATACCAGCGATATTTATACTTTCAAATATTTGTATATTATCACCTTTTTTGCATATTATACGACAACTTCTCCCATGTCCTTTTCCACTTTCACAATATCTATAATCTCTTATTTTACAACGCCCTAAACTATCTGAATATTTAATATTTTCAGATTGCGTACACCATTCTAAATTATCAACGTTGTTATTAAGCGGGTTACAATCAATATGATTAACATTAGGCTTTAATTCAGAGTTAATAAGGAAATGCATTGCTACAAGTCTATGAATATAACACCACCGCTTACCATTAGCGTTGTATAATGCTACCGACAAATAACCCTTATTTGTTATTTTAGGTTTTAATATTCTACCTGTTTTATTTTTTACATTACCCATATTGCTAATATAATATGGGTAATCCTTAATTTTTACATATTCTTCATTCATAGCAAAACACGTGTTATCATTGTACTACAAAAGGGAACGCCCAAAAATGCGGGGTTCCCGGTAAATATCAACGCAAAGAAACAAATCAAAACGCACGTCCACCACGACAAACAGAAATCGCAATTAAACATCTTTGAAAAGAAATCGTTCCCGTGAATCTGTACCCATTCAATGACGCCCCATTTGCGTAATAATGTCAGCACAAAAGCCGCTATTAATGCGACAACAATAATGTTATAAATAAAATGTTCCATATCCTACAATTTACATGTTTCTCCAATACTCAATTCGCCCTCAAACCGGAATCCGCCGAACGGGTGCATTAAAAATTGGTTGTCTATTTCGTCCAAAGAAAACCCCCGGTAAATGTTTTCCGCCAATTCATAGACTTTGTTTATTTTATAGCCTCCATGACGCAACCAAAACCCGCCGTTTAATACGTCCAATATTTGACGTTTTAACGCCTCTTTGTTTCTGTTGCTTGCTTCGTTGAAAATCTTTCGATAATCAAACCAAAAGATAATCGAAAACGCCGTTTTTATCCCAATATCAACGCCGGGTTCCCAACTTATGTTTTGCGGGTCGTCAACCCAAAAAAAACAGAAATTACCAATATTTGCATCCGGCGTTACTTCCATATAATCGTTATTGCCGGAATAAACATTTGGCGTATAATATCGCTTTTGGTTCCCGTTGTATTTAACAAGTCTTTCCGCCCTGCCAAATGCAAAATCCAACCACGGCAAATTATCAACCAATCCGTTTTGCATGTTTCCAATTATCCGGTCTAACAATTCCGGGTTGTCAATAACCGGGGCTTTTACATTATTTGCCATAAATTTGTTTTTTTGTTTCTGCCATTAAATCCGGGAAAATATATTTCCAAATCAATATTGAAATATTTTCGTCGGTTAAACCCAATATTTGACGACCGTATTTTTTTATTAAATCCTCTGTTTTAAAGTCAGACGCTTTAATTTCAAATTGTTTGTCGCCAACCTCTAAATAAAAACTACTTTCAAAATCTCCCTCATCCCGTAACGTTACCCGGTTTGTCGGCTGTCCCTTAGCCTCTTTAATTGCGATTGTTACGGGGCTGTATGGTGCATAATCCGAAATTTCGACGCCCAAACGGTTAATACCTTGTTCAAACAATTGTTCCTCGGCGTTCAAATCAACTATATATGCCTCATTGTCCCATATAATGTTTTGTATTATCCGCCCGGACGTCAAAGCCTCGTTGAAATCCGCAACCCTTTTTCGCAAATCGGTTATCCGTTTCATAAATACAACTTTTACATGAAATTATATACAACTTTCCCTTTGAATTATATAATTACACGGTTCTGTATCTTACCCCACGGTTATTGCAGGCTAAACAGATACGGTCTAACCCTTGCGTATCTATTTGCAACGCCTCATAAGACTTTTTAAGGTCGTAACCTAAACCGCCGGGACGAACGCCGGACGTGTTGCCGTCCAACTCATACAAAATATCCATCCGGGTTGCGTTTGATTGATTGCGGTTAACCCTTACGTTGGGGTTCATTGCCAACGTCCGCAATGCAATTGCAGCAACTTGTCTTTGTATTACCGTTTGGAAAATCTGCCTTTGGGAAATAATGAAATCCGTTAAATCGCATCCAATAGTAATTTCGCAATTCAGCCCGTAATTTTGGGTGCGTGTGTACATCGTGTATGCAATATCCCATAACTCCGGGTATTCTGCGAACGTTTCCGGCGCATTATACATAAACGGCGTTACTTGCAAATACTTTGTCAATTCTCGCCAAACCTCAACGGAACCAATGTTGCACGTTCCGCACGGCTCCCGGCTCCAATCCTTTGATACGTTAATTGCTTCCATTCCGGCGGGTAATTCGTCTTGATTGTAGCAAAGGAACCACGACCCCCCGGCGTTGTTCTTGTCGCTTATATACGGCAAATAACAATCAGTTAACGGGAACCACTGAAAACCGCCATTTGTAACGGTAAAATTCAAATCAAAAGTCTTTATTGGGTCTATCTGCGACGAATGAAACAAATACATTCTAACAACCCCGGTTCCCCCGGTCATTTGCAAACCTATCTTTTCAATTTTCGCCGTCACTCCCATTGCACGAACCGGGACAATTTCAAATCCTACCAACTTATGATTGTTTTGCAACGTCGCCCGTATGCGTCCGGCACCATCAAAGAACGTTTTTCGCTCCAACAAATTACGTGTTTCTTTATCCAACTGCTTAATCTGTGTAAACGTCTGTATTGCGGTCGCAATTCCGTTTCGGGTCATTCTCTCCAAAAAGTCCGTCAACATATTATACGGTTTCCAATATGGGTTTCCGTAATCCTCCCGGCTGTAATCATTATTAAAATCGCTTGCCGTTGGTTCCTCTCCGGTGTTGTCAATTTTAGCAATCCAAACAATACCGTTATGGCTCACTTTCTGCCCGGCTTTGTACGGCAATATCATGTTCCATTCCGGGTATTGCAGCCCCCAATCATCCGGCATAATCGCCGCCATATTATCCAACGTCAAAAGCGGGTGCGCACCTTGAAAATACAACCCACTTTCCGTCTGCGTTAAATTGTCGTCTATCGCCTTTGCCGGGTCGTATGATTGCTCCCACCCGCACACATTTTTTAACGCTTCGCATATTTCATTTATTCTTATCATAAAAACGCCCATTTATTTCCCATATTAGGAATTAAGATTGCAATAAATAAGGGGGCGGGGATAACCACCCCGTCCCCTCGGTTAAATAATTGTTCCGTTTTCCGGCTTATGCGCCTGCACCTCCGGCGGGAAAATCCCCGGCGTTGGTTACATATACAGGCATACCCAAAGGTACATTTTCCGCACGTGCTGCAATCTGCGCTTTGATAATCGGATTTGCAACGGTTGTTGGGGCGCTGTTGTAAGCAATTACAAACGCAACGTCTGCGCTAAATCCAAAATATTCTTTCACGTTGCACGTCATATCGGCACTCGCTGCGCCTGCTGTCTGTGACTGGTCGCCAACTGCTGTGTAATAGTGCGAACCAACGGGCAAATCAATGTACGGCAAACGTACAACGTCCCATTCGTGGAAATTCGCACGGGTGCGGTTCAACGCCTCACGGTCAACACGTATTAAAACGCCAACGTTACCATCCTCTACGGCAAAGAATGTGCCGTTTTTGCTAGCTTCATTTACGACGTTGTTTGTATAATGGAACACTTTATTTTCGTATTCCATACGTTTGTTTACGTCGTTATAAATACCGTGCTGTGCCAATTTTTTAATAAGGCTGTCAATTCCGGCGTTACCTACGACGTGAACCAAACCCGGATAACAATTTGCACGCATAATCGGGTTAATATCGCCCATAATTTCGGTTGCCATCTGCGTTGGAACCTCAATAACGTTGGCGGCGAAATTGTAATTCAACTTGTCTTTCAATACTTGGGTTTTTCCTGCCTCCAACGCTGCAACGGCTGCTTGGTCCAACGAATTTGCAAACGCTCTGCAAACCTTTTCCATTTTGCGGTTGAAATCGTGGTCATACGAAATTTCGTTGTTCATATACAACGTTGGCACCATTGTAAAACCGACGGAATATGTCGCCCAAACCACGGTATAAAGTGCGGACGTGTTTTCATCGTCCGGGATAACACACGTACGAACGTTGCTAACCGTAACGTCGCCATCGTAATTGATAACCGGAACTTGTACCGTATTTCCGATTGAGGCAAACGCACGTTCACGCAATTTCGGGGACAAAATGGAATTTCCGGCGTTGGTCTGTTCAATGAAAAAATCCAATGCGCCATACTCGCACGGGCGGGTCATATTACGGTCTAACTCCGGGTTTTCTACTCGCCAATTCTGTAATCTTGTTGCAATTAAACTCATAGTCTTTTTATTTTAATTTGTTATTAAATGCGGGTTTACCCATTACCCGGTTATCTCTCCGGCAATTTGTTAATACTATTTTCCTGCCAAACCTTTCTCATATCTTCGTCAAACTCTTTGGAACCTACCGTTTTACCTTGCGCCATCAATTGTTTTGTAATAAGTTCGTACGCCTCTGATTGCGTTTTGGCTCCGCTTACGTCCAATGTAATTCCGCCGCCTCCGGCACCGCCTGCGGGCGTTTTTGTGCCGCCTCCTGGCTGTTGTCTTTGCTGCTCCAATACTCCCATCGTTTCCAATTCTTTTGTCAGCAACTCGGCGGGCGTGAATGGGTTCAACTGATTGTTTGGATTGCGCATAATTGCGCCGCTTGCATCTTTGAACGCCAAAACCTTTCCGCCGTTTCCGTCGTCTATATATTCCGGGTTCATGCCTTTTACTTTTTCGCTCGCCTGCGCCAAAATAACCTTTGTTACGCTTTCCGGGAATCCTGCTTTGAATTTAAGCCCGGCGGCGGCTGTCTGCAATGCGTTGTCAATTCTTACTCCGAACAATTCTTTTTCGTGGTTTGCCTTTTCTGCCTCATACTTGGTTGTCAACTCGGTAAACTGCGTTGTCACGTTCTGCAAATCTGCTTTTGCCTGCTTCAATGCTTTCACGGTTTCCGCATCTGCCGCACCATCGGCAATTGCCTTTTCTAAACGGGCTCTTTCCTTGGTCAATGAATCAATCTGCGATTGCAGGCCGGTTGCGCCATCGGCTTTTGTTTTCATTTCCCCCATTACACGTTTTGCGTAATCATACGTTTTTTCGGTCCCATTTTTAGCGATACCGGAAACCGCCAAAATATCGGCATCCAAAGCTCCGTAAATTTCGCCCGTTTTCTTGGCAATAACGCTGTTTTCGTCATTCTGCGATAATGCTGTTATCGCTGTAATCTGTTCGTCAGACAATCCCGACAAAGCCGCATTTGCAACTAAAATTTCTCTCGTTAACATAATATTCTTACCCTTTGAATTAATTAAGTGCGATTGCTTCTACTTCTCCGCTGTTTGCGTTAATAATATCAATTGTGTATTTGGGGGAATTCCCGGTTGTGTCAACCAACCAACTAACAACACGTGCATGGCTGATTTTCTTTTCAGCCTCTTTTGTTACCAAAATAACGTCGGTAATTGTTCCGCCCTCAATACATTCAATCAACTTTTTCTTTGTGTCGCCGTCCAATGCTGCGGCGGTTGTGGTTACTTCAATAACCAAATTGTCTTGCTGTGCAATCTGTGCCATATTCGTAATTTTTAATGGTTAAACATTCTCGTTGTTTTCCGGGCTATCGTCTGCCGCTTCCTCTGCTTCTGCTGTTTTTTCGGCTTTTGGTTTTCGTCCGGCTTTCTTTGGTTCTGCTGGGATAACTCCGGCGGCTGTCAGTTCTGCAATAATTTCGGCTTTCATTTGTTCACGTTCTGCCGCCTTTGCTTCTGCTGCCGCCTTTGCTGCTGCTTCTGCCTTTGCTCGTTTGCTGGCTTCAATCTTTTCTTTGTTCGCTGCCTCCCAAACGTTCGGGTCGTGCATAATGTCAACTTTATAACCCATTTTTCGCAAATTGTGCAATCCGAATGTTTCAAAGAACTTTTTTCCGAAAACCTGCATACGTGGTCGTGAAATTCTTTCGCCCGTTTCTTGGTTGAATTTTACGACCTCAATACGACAATGGTAAAAACTTTCCTCGCCTTGCGGCACAATGAAATTTTCCGGGGTAACGTCCAACAATCCGACGTCCTTTGTTTTACCCTCTGTTTCTGCTTTCACTCTCATAATCATAAAATTTTTTTGTTATTACTTCAATTTTCTTGGAAAATGGTATTTGGCTGCCAAATTCCAAAACGTTTGTATTCTCACGTTCAAACCTACGCACAAAATTAGCGAAATTCAATTTAATGCGCAATTCATCCTCGGTAATTAGCTGTTTTTCGTACAATTCTAATACTTCCGGACGTGTCAAATGTCGGTACGGCTCCAATTCTGCCAACACTAACATACGTTGCATTTGTATTGGGTCGTGTCTGTACTCCGTTTCGATAATCTGATTTTGTAGCGCATCCAATTCCCCCTCGCTTGCTCCGCTTTCTTTCGCCATCTTATAACGTTCTCGCAATTGGGTTGCATCAGACAAATAAAACTCGGTGCCATAATTGATTTTTGCCGAAACAAACATTGTTCCATAACGCAAACGGCAAACGGTTTCGTCAACGAACTTTTGCGCCGCCTCAAAGCCTTTTTTTACTCGGTTTAATACCGTGCTTTGGCTTTCAAAATTGGCTTTAATTTGCTGTTCATTTAATGCTTCACGGGTTGTTATTTCCTCGTTGGTACCAACAACCGCCGTAATTATGTTTGTACGCAACCGTTCTTCCTCGCTAACGTTATAATCCAAACTATTACGGTCAACGGTCAACATCTGAACCGGGTTGCGCAAATCCGGCTGTTTGTCGCCGTCCGGTACCGGAATTTCAATGAATGAACCAACCCCGACAATTCGTTTATCTCCGCATTTCGGGCAACGCATCAATAAACCCGCTTGGTCTAATTTATAATAGCCTTGTTTATCTTTCAAAAACCCGCCGTCGCAATAATCGCCGTTTTCGCCGTTCGTAAAATCGCAACTTTGTTCATATCCGGAATAAATCGGGTACGACCCGTACATATCCAAATTTTTCTTTGATAAATGATAAAAAAGGAACCAATCTAAACTTTCCAACTCGGTTGTTAACGGGGACGCCTTAACGTCCGGTTCTCTCAAACTCAATGGTTCATTCCAAAAAAAACGTGCTGGGCAATATCCCAAATCGTGCGGGCTATCAATCAGCAATTCGCCAATATTGCCTTTTTCCTCGGTAAATACCCGGTATCGTTCATCGTCAATTACGGCAATACGGTTGTCGTCCTGCCGGAATATTATCCAACGCATAACGCCCGTTGTTTTGTCTGCCTTGTATGAAATAACGTGTTCTATTGGCAACCAATAAAAGTACGGTTGCGGGTAATTATCGCCGGGGGATTGCTCTTTTGGCAAATCAACAATTAATACGCTGTTAATTTCGGTTTTGAAATATTCCCATCCCTTTGTGCTCCAAATTTCGGGTTCTTCCAATACGTGTTGTCTGTAATACTCCCAATCGTCCCTTTGTTCGCTGTTCATAAACTGATAATTGAACGCCGGGTTACGACCGTCAAAAATGCGGCTCAACTTATCAAAACAAACGCCCGTTACCTCGTTTGTCTTTACGGGGTAACGGAACAATGTTTTGAACACTTTGAATTTGTCTGCGGGTATAAGGTTTGAAACATAAGCCAAAAAATCGGTCACGGGTTGCGTAATGTATGGCGTCAACGCCTTTTCCGCATGAAATCGTATGCGGTTTTGGTGGTAAATCGCCCTACTTATCGCCGCTTTGTTCCGTGGCTCCGTTATCTGCTTTTTTATTTCTCTTATATCTAAGCCCATTTTCTTTGTCAAATTCAAATTTACTATTTTCCGGTAACTGCCAACCGCCGTTATTTGGCATTTTTAAAAGTCTTTCGGCGTGGCTAACTTCAAAATCTCGTGTCGTTTTCAATGTTTCATTTTCCAACGTCACTATTGTTTGTTTACCCTGCTGCATTTTTTAAGTCTGTTAGCGGGTTAAAATCTTCCGGTACGATAATAGCCAAATCATCCGACCAATTAGGTAAAAACGCCCATTGTATTGCGTTGCTATCGGGTGCCTCAAATCCTCCCAATGTTTTATCCCCGATAAACAAAGAACGAATTGGAATAGGATAATGCGTTGTTGTTGTTGTCGGGGCTTGCAATGCACCAATTGCGCCGTTTTCATCAAACAAATAAACCCCCAAATTTTGGGAATCGCTTTCACATTGCAAATCTTTCAATGCTTTAATCAGTGATTGCGGCATTTTACGCATAACCGCCGTAAATGGGGTTGGCTCACGTCCAATAATTTCTTCAATACCGCCCAACGTTTCGTTTCCTCCGCCGAACGTACGGGGTGCGCCTGCTTCTGCTGTCGGTGCTTGGATATACGGGGAGACAACAACTTTCGTGTCGTCCTTTGCCGATAACAACGGCGTCCATGACGCTTTTTTCCCAATACCCGCCGTCGTGGTAAATGAATTTTTTTCTCCGGTGCTTTTATACAATCTCTGAAACGCTACTTTCTGAATCTGTCCGAAACTCTCGGCACACGTAAAGTTTGGAATGTTTGGCAACGCTGCTGCTGCCGGGCATTTACAAATAGCCATAATCTTAATTTTTTAACGTTAAAACTTTTGTTATTATCTCCGGGGGCTAACCCTTTGCCCCATTACTTATTGCAAAGTTATAATATTTTCGGCTAAATCCTTGCATATATGAAATAAAATGCTAATTACGACGTTTAATTCCCCTTGTTGCTTGGCTGTATGGTCTTGTATCGCCGTCCGCCAATTCCTTTTCATATATTCCGGTCAAACCGTCCTCCGGGTCGTCATGCTCATTTGCTGGGAAATCACGCAAAAACCCGGTTACGTGTTCATGTATCTTTGGAAAACGTTCCTCCCATCCTAACGGCATTATGATTTGGGCGTTGACGCTTGCCGAATTTGTTATAATGCGGCTTTCCTTGTTGGCACCTTGGTAAAATGGTTCGGAAATCGCTTTTATCTTTTTACGTATCAACTTTTCAAACCCGGCACCGCCGTTGTTACTTTCAATCCATGCTTTTTGCGTTCCACAACGGTTTATCATTTCCGGGACGGTAACGGCTGTTACTTCTGTATTTTCCTGCGTAAATACCATGTCAGTAATTAGCGCATACAAAATCGGTTCAAACCGTTTCTTTTGTTCGTTCCATGCCTCATTACCGGATTTGTAAACGTCATAACACGCCGAAAATGTAAAGTCGTCGCCCTCGTCTGCCACGTCTGTATAATTACCACTACGCACGAACGTTCCCCATTCTGATTTGTCAACGTACGTTCTGAACGGGTTCCGGTACAATCTACCCTCTGCGCTTCCGGGGTTTCCTTGGTCTAAGCATTGAAATTGTATTGGGTCTAACGCTCTTTCACGCTCCAATTTTGCCCGGCTGTGCATACTCTCCCATAAAGCCGCCCCCGGTTCCCTTGGGTCGATCTCGTTTGGTTCCCCAGTTTTCAACGCTTCAAAGTTTATGCGAACCCATGCACCATCCGGAATATTTTTAATGCTGTCCCAACTTTTAATATCAATAATCTTTTCGCCTCCCTTTTCAATCTTACCAATCAAATCCTCCTCATGCCATCGGGTAAATACAATCAGTTCTTGCGATTTATTGTGCAAACGCTTTTTTACAACGGTCGTGTACCATTTCCACGCCGCATTGCGTACAATCGGGCTGTTACCCTCTGAATAATCTTTGTAAACGTCGTCCATAATCATAACGTCAACGGTCTTTGACGTCAACGCACCGCCACGACCTACAACACGCAACGAACCCTTATGCCCAACCATTTCTATAACGTCAGAATTTCGTAAATACGTGTTTGCCATCGTTACCACATTTGAACCGTTCAAAAAGGTTTTCGGAAATATTTCCCGATATTTTGGGGTGTCAATTATTCGTTGAACGTCCCGGTTAAAATCCCTTGCAATTGTGGCGGCATACGAACCAATACAAATTTTTGTGTCCGGGTTCAATCCCAACATAAAAGCGGGTAATTTTCGGCTTGAACCCTCACTATTATGCGTTGGAATAAAATGTTCTCCGACCAAATAAATACCCTCCTCAACTTGTATGCAATTCCCGTAAGCCTCATGTTTTATTGGCTCAATACTTACAATTGCTCTTTTTCGCTTCTTGCATTGAATTACTATCCGTTTTCTTTGTATCCTTGTAGGATATTCAGTTGACGGATTAAAACATAACTGATATACATTCTTTCGACCTACAATTCCGCTGCTTGAAGTAGCCGGGGCAAAACTTGTAATTACAACGCTTTCTCCTAAACTTCGCAATATCAACGCTGCTTTTTCGATAATGTTTTTATTAGTATTACTTATTGTTACACGACCATTCTTTTGATACACATAACCGTCTGTATCAATCAATCCTGCAATTAACTGCTTTCTCACTTCTACGGAATTGAATATAAATTCATCTCCTATATATTTATTATTAATATACCCATATTCTTTCAATGCTGCATAAAATTCGCTTGAATAAAAAACGCGGGTTGTTGTGCCTTTTACTTCATGAAAATTGTAGGTACTAGAATTGATTATATTAGCATCATCGCATCCGATATATATGCATCCTTTATTTGTTGAACCATCCCCAAGCCAAACTCCGAATATATACGGTTCAATCATAATTTTCCTTTCCTTAAATTGTACACATACATTGGAATCAACTTGATATTTATACCTTGAACCTCTCTTTCCGTTACCTCGATATAGTTTATTTTCAAAGAAAATAGTCTTTGTTTCCAATTGCTCCCATTTATGTTTGCTCCTGTTATATACTATCCATTCGTGATTGCCGTGACATTCTATTTTTTCACCGTCTGAAAATGTTACAACATATTCAGATTTTGTTTTTGGAGATACCCACAAAACCATTTTAGGACTACCATCCCTACCAAATACATAATCGCCAACTTTCAATTCCCCATGCCGTTTTATTCCATCCGGTGTAACTATTATTTGATTATCGGATATTTCCTTACCATGTTGAGGGGGCATTTGCACAATCATTTTCTTTATTTCGCCGTGGGCGAATTTATCCAACAACGTATAATAAACGACGTGAAACGGTTCCAATGCTAAATCCGGTTGCATATACCGGGCAAAGTTTATCAGCCTATTGCGTGACGCCGCTTTTACTAATTCCCCGGGATTGTTTTTTAGTGCGGCGTACATTTTAAGTAATTGTTCTTTATCCATTTTGTTTAATTCTTAAAAATAAACCATATATTTTTGTCTTACCCCCGTATTTTTTCTGACTTAAAAACCGGAAATCTTAAAAAACAACCAATTTATTGTTTCATTTTCCATTTGTCGCACGCTTTTTCCGAACGTATCATACTGTGATTTTCGACAAACGGGCATTTTAAACAAATCGGGTTCCCGGCCATATCCAAATTTGAATGGTCGTAATAATATTTACCCCAACCACAATTCCCGCACGTGTGTACGGGTTTCGGTTCATCTTTTTTCTTGATATTATTCTTTGTTGTTCGTACCATCGTCAATTACTCCTTTTTCTGCTAATTGTTTTTTATATTCTGCTGTTTGCAATTTATCGGCGACCGCAAACAATAGGTCGTCCGGGATTGCTGATACATCGTATTTCGGTGCATCGCCATTTATACTTTCTTTTATTCCCGGTATATCAACTTTTATTGGCGCATCAAATCCCAACATCTTTGCCCGGCGTTGCTGCACATTCAAAAGCAAATCCAAAAACCGGGGATTTCCGGCGGACGTTTCCGTTGTCGTTTCCTCATACCCGTAATATTCCGGGTTGTCGCCATCCTCCAACACTTTACGGGGCTTTGCGTTCTGTCTGTTTTTCTCTCGCAATTTCCCGGTCTTTGAACGTTCCCACGCCTCCCACAATTCAACCTCCATTTTATCCAACTTTCGCAATTCCTGCGTAACGTAATCGTCTATATTTCCCATACGTTCACGTTTCCACTCAATTAGCAATTGTTGCATATCCCAATATACCATTTGTTTTGTTATGGTATAACCGACGCCACGCCGGGCGTTTTCCTCATTCAGTCTTTCCGAAATCTCCCTATACGTGTAACCACGTAAAAACAGATTTGAACAAAAAGCCAAATCAAACTCCCTTTGGTCTTTCGTCCTTTTGCACATTTTCGGGCGTCCGCCCCTTTGTCTTTTACTTGCTTCCATTTTCCAACCTTTTTATAACGGCAAAGTCTTTCGCTTTGCTTTCCTCTCAAACGTCGCTTTCCCTTTGCTTGTTATTTTCGGGTAATTTTCGTTTTAAGCGGGTTCCGTTTGTTGCTTGATACTTTTATTGTCTTTTGAATTATCGTCGTTCTATGGGGCTAATTTTAGCCCGTTTTGCTTTCCGGCTATATGCGGCAAAGTCCCGGTTGAAATTCCGGGGCGTTTTTTGCTTGTTAAACCGTTGTTGGCTCTTTCAGTTTATCCAACGTCGCAATAACTCTTTGTTGTTCCTGCTGTGTTGTCTTAATCTCCAAATACTAACCGTTCGGGAAAATGATTTGTACGTCCGTCGGGTTTGTTGGGTTGTTTATCGGTGCGTATGCGCTGATAATGTCCGGGGCAATTCTTATATCCCCCACGTGGATAAACAAACGTTTTTTCTTTTTACTCTCCATATCTGTTTTATTTATCTGTTGGAAAATCTACGGTCAACAATACGGGTTGCAACGGCTGGTTAAACGTCAGCATTGACAAATGTATTGTTCCGGTTTCTTTTACTCTCTCCAATTCCTCCGGGGATAACTGCCATTTGGTAATTATAAGCCCCTGCGGGTCATTGGGGATTTTCATTGCAGGTAACGGCATGTATTCCGGTTGGTCTTTTGCAAATACTACATTCACGCCGGGAAATTCAACGGGTTTCATTGCCTTGCTCCTTTCTTGGTTTCTTTCTAAACTTACGTTTCTTTTCCGGTATCTCAATACGGTGTATCTCAACACGTGCGCCAAAAGCCTTTGCCAACTTTCCGGCAACTTCTTTTACTTCTTCCGGTATATCATTTTGAGGCTTTCCCGACGCATCGGCGTTTATCTGTTTTAGCAATCCGGCGATTGCTGTTTTTTCCTCTTTGTCCGTTGTCGTCTTGAAACGCTGAATCAGATTTGCAATTGGTTGCGTTCTCATAAAGTCAGCACATTTAAAACGGTCTTTGCAAATATTGCAATCATCCGGGTAATTGTATTTTGCATCCTGCGAACTCTTTTCGTCTGCCTTTCTGAATCCGTGCCATTCGTCACGGCGGGCGATTGCTTCCGTATATACCGCCATTGCATCAATACAAACTTGTGCCAAAATAAAATCCGGGGTATCTCTCATTTCCTTTTCTAAACCGTGCTTATTAATAAGTTCGGTTAGTTCTTGTTTAAAATCTTTTTTCATACGCTTAAACTTCTATATGTTCAATTTGTGGTAACTTCTTTATGTATTCCAACATCGCCGTTTTGCTTTCCTCGGTTTCGTCGGTTCTGTTTATTACCAACTGAATAACTTCCAAAAGATAATCGCTATCAATACACGCATTATCAACGTCGGTAATATTATACAATGGTTCCGTTATTTCCTTGACGGCTTTAAATGCTTCTTTTGTCAACTTTGCGGCTTTTTTGAATCTCATTTTTTCGCCCTTTTCAAAGCATTTGCCTAAATGGTTTAATTTATCATCAGCGTAAAAAACGCATGTATGTGCCATGTCCGCCAAAAGATACGCCGTATTTGTAAGGAACAACGCTTTTTTTCTTAATTCTTCTTTTTCTTCGTTTGTCATAGTCTTTTGTTAAAACGGTTCTCAAAATGTTTGTATTGTTCGGCGGTTTCCTGCTGCATATTACCGCAAACCGGGCTTTCCGGTTTGTTGTGTGGGTGTTTGCGCATAAATTCCGGGTTTTTCTCACGTCCTGCAATTTTAGTATATGCCATTTCCTGCAATTCCTTTTGGCTATACCCTAATAATGCCGCAATATGGAATAAAACAACGTTTACGTCCGCCAATTCGTCGATAATATCATGCGTTCCGGGATTAATTTCGTTTATTTCTCTTTGCGTTTTTTCCCTGCTTAAATATCTTTCAAACGCTTCAAACAATTCGTTGTATTCCTCGGCTAATTTTCCCAATCTTTTTTCTATATTCTTGCCGAAAAGTTTATTCATCTTTTCAAACAATCGCTTTTCGTCAAAGTTCAATCCGGCGGTATTGGCGTCTTTTTCTTCAAAATTAGCCATAAACGTTTGCATATCCATTTTGCCAAATTTTCCGTCCGGTGTCAATACAATAAAATTTCCCTCCGGTACGTCCAACATTACGCCGTTTTCGGTCGGGAATGAATAAACCGCCAAACCTCCGGGCGTTCTCGGAATCTGCATTGTTCCGCCTCCGGTAAAAATATGCAATTTTTCCCAATTATCACGCTTTACGGGTAATGCACGAACTTCTAACAATCGGCGGCAATAAATATCCCCGGCGGTTTCGTCCGGCATACCTAAATTTGTGCGCAACTCATTTGGCAAATTTCCCGCCCCTTTTTCGTATTCAACAAAGAATATTGCACCACGCAAAAGGTTTTGTTCTTTAATCGTCCTTACGTCTTTTATTCTTTTTCCGTATCTGCCTTGAACTGCATATATTGCGGCTTCAATTATTCTTTCCTCTTTGTCCGGGGCGTACATTTTAAGTTCAAAGTAATTTTCTTTCTCTGTAACTTCCGGTTCTGTTCCCGTTACATCTTCAATCATCAAAAACGTTTCCGCATCAAACGGAATAAATCTTTTCTTTTCCATCGCTTTTTTCTGTTATGTTATATAATTTTCTGAAATATATTACTTTGTTATCGCTACGGCTTGTTCTGTGGCATTTAAGCCCAACCGCCGGGCAATCGTCTTTATGGATAACGCAACACGCGCATCTACTCAAACATACATATTTGCCAACATTTTCAATCAGTTTATCAGACGGTTTAACCCATCTTTCCGCAATTATTACCATACCCCGGTAAACTGCAAGTTCGCCGGGGTTGTATTCACGTCCGGGTTCAAACGGTTGTGGTTTCTTTATTCTCATTTTCTATCGAACTAACCAACAAATCCAAATTTTCCTCTGTTCCGGAAATTGAAATTCTTGCTTTCCCTGCTCCCATTACCGCCAATTCCGTAATTGTGCAATCATATTTGCCTGCGGATTTTTGAAACTTTGCCGCCTCATTTAATGGCAATATTTTTGTTATCTCTTTCATCGCTCACGTTTTTAGTATTTTACATTACAAAGTTAATAATTTCTTTCGGTTTTTATCCATATCAGCCGGAAACCAACGGAAAAACAAAGCAATTTAATTTCAATATCTAAATAAACGTCATGTCCTTTTACGCCCTCAACCATAACTCCGGGCGTCAAATAAAATTGCTTATACTTCCACAAACTTTGCAGATACAAATAAAACCCGATACGTCCAATATGGAATCCGATTGTTTTCATTTCTCTATCTGTTTTTTTATCTGTTCCCAACTCTTTTTGTCAATTACCATTTTCCGGGGGTATTGTATTATTTCGCCCTTGGTATATACGAGATTATAGATACCCAATTGCCCCTTAATTGGCATTTCAACAACACGTCTTGGGTTGCGCATCATCCATCCGAAACCCTTTGTTATTTTTGCCCTCTTTTCCTTTGGAATCCGGGTGTTTTCCCAATCCTCCGGCGTAAACTCTTTTATCGGCTTCACGTCGTACAACTCAACCAATCCCAAAGTAACGCCGCTTTCCATTCCGGGATAAACCGGTTTTGCCGACGAACAAATAAGAACGTCGCCACGGTATGACGTTTTTTTGCTTCTAACTTCAATTGATTTTCGCCCGTAAACAACGCCGTTTTCGTCTTTGTATGCCGCCGTTACCAAATCATTTGCGTATGGCTGTTTGACGGTCAACGCACGCCAACGGTCGTGTTTTTCGGGGTCATATTCTTTGCTATTAAACTGCATAACTTTATTTTTTATCTTTCCCGGCGGGTTCCTTGTAATGGGCAAAACCAATTGGTCGTATCGGTTCCGGCTCCGGAACGGCTGCGTCCTCCTTATTGTATTCAAAAGAAACAATAACCGTTCGCCCCTTTGTCCGTGTCCCAATCAGCCGGGAACCCTCCGGGATTTGAATTTTAATTTCGTTCCTCATTCTCAAAATGGCAAATCATCTTTGTCTTGGTCGGGAATTGGCGGCGGCGGTGTTGGTGCGCCTCCCTGCTGCGTTGTTTGTCCGTCTTTCTTTGGCGACAACATCTCCATATTAAACCCGTAAACTTCTGTAATGTATCTTTTGACGCCGTTGTTGTCCTCATAACTGCGGGTTCTTATTTTCCCCTCAATATAAAGTTTATCGCCCTTTTTTACATACTCTTTTGCAACCTTTGCCAATCCATTTTGCAAAACAATATTGTGCCATTCGGTGCGCTCCGGTACTTCTGTACCATTTGCCGTTTTAAATGCTCTGTCAGTTGTCGCCAACGTGAATTGCGCAACCGAACCGCCGTTGTCGAAATCTTTATACTCCGGGTCTTTTCCGACGTTACCCATTAAAATAACTTTGTTTACACTCATAGAAATATAGCTTTAAAAATCCAACTTCCAACACTCCATAACGTCCAAATGTATGACGCAACCGTTAACGCCACGAACGTATAAAATACAATTTTATATCCGGTTTGTTTTTTGATTTTCATCTACTTAAATTTTACGCCATCCAACAAATATTCTTTTTTCATATCCGACCATCCGGCGGCATGATTTATCGCTTTCCGGTCGTCGTCGTAAACAAATCCAACTATCCAACCGCCGACGTTTGATTGTTTTATTAGTCTTACCAATTTACCGACGAAAAAAGAACGGTATCGGTAATATGCTGAATTTTCACTAACAAACAAAACCCGTCTTTCTGCATTTATTTCGGGCGGATTTTCGATTTGCGGGCGTTTCTCCCTTTCCGGGTACCTTTGTACCCTTTTAAAATCATTTTGGATTGAACGGCGGGAAATTGCCCCGTAATCGGGTGTTCTTTTTTTCGTCCTCATATTTTCAAACTTCTGTATTCGTTTTTAAGCAATTCAATAATCCGGACGTTGCCCGGATATATTCGCATTTTCTCACGGTCGCCATTCTCCCAACATGAATGATGTTCAAAACATAGTATATTTATATTTCTTGCATCATGCGCCATTTCGGGAAACGCTCCACGGGTCAATATATGCGAAGAATAAACGGCGGAATAATTCCGTAACGGCTTTAAACATTCCTCGCATCTGTGCGGCTTATGCTCCCAAACCCACCGGAAAAACCGTTGGTTGGCAACGGGAATGTCGCCACGTCCTAAAACGCAATGCCCGAACAATTCCCGTTGTAACTCAACACGCAACCGTATATCTAACCGAAAATTACGAATATCCAATAACGGTTCGTAACCACGTGCAACGCAATATTCATATTCGCAACGCTCGGTCAACAATATTGGCTCCATTACATATTGTCTGTATCGTCCGCCGGGTCTGCCATTTCCGGGAACATATCATTTTCATTTTCGTTGTCTGCATCATTTACGTAAACTAACGGGTTTGGTTCCCCATCAGCCCCGAACAAATCCATTTGCGCCTTTTTGCCCTCAAACAGAAATTCGTAAACCTCGTTTTCAATATCGCAAACAATGTTTTCCAACTCTTCCTCAAAACCGAACGTTTCAACGTTATATTTCATTCGTGGGGTATTGATTGCTGTTTTCTGATTGTTTGATATGGTAAACAATCCGGTTAAAACGACGCCTACGTTATCATCTTGCCCGGACAAAGAAACGCCCCTAACCTCTATATTGTCCAAACATTCTTCCGCAAATGCGGCTGCAATATCTGTTTGTTTCTTTGTTGCTTTAAACTCCGGCGTTGCCATCATGGTTTTAAATGACGTTATGTTGAATACACGTCCCATAATCGGGCGCAAATCATTAAACAAATGACGCAAATCCGGGTGTATGTCTTTTGCACTCAATACATGGTATTTGTTCGTGTAACTCTCATTTCCGACAACTTCCGTTACTTCATAATGTACGTCTAACCCGCCATCTTTCAATAACTTTACTTTCGATAATGAAAACTTTTCCTTTGTAGGAATCGGCATAACATTTTGTTTTTTTTCGCTCATAATTTTTAATCTTTATTGTTTCCCGGTTCCTCCGGGTCGGTTTCTTCTTGGAAATACTCGCACGGTTCATCATCAGCACAACGACCGGACAAACAACATACCGGATAATCCACGCAATCAATGCACATTTTTTTTTCGTTCATAATTTAAAAGTCTGTTTCATTTAACAATTTTGCAACCTTGTTTTCCGGCTCTGCATCCGGTGCAAATATCGGTTTCGGGTCGTGAACTAAAACTTCCCTTTTTACCTTTTTGGTCTTTGCGGGTTCCGGTTCCGGGTTAAACTTCAATTGTTCCGCCGGATATTCTTTTGGTTTCAGTTCTATAATACCATTTTCCACCAAAACCGGAATACAACGTTTGCAGGCTTTCACGTCCTCCAACGCATCATGCGCCGGGAATGTTTCGCCGGGGAAACACTTGTTGTAAAGTTCCTCCAATTTCGGATATTTGCCCGGACGTCCGTCTGCATACAATGCGCCAACAAATTTAATTGTTTTCATCATCGTATCAATTCGTTTGCCCTTAAACAATGCGTCCTCCGCTTTTGCGTCGTAATATTCACGACCCATAATGCGCAATATCATTGCTTTTACAATTGACGTATCAAAGTAAATATTGTGTCCTACCAACAAACGGGCTTTTTTGCAATCCTCCAAAAATTCGTCTATAATGTCAGCAAATGGGACGCCCTCGGCGTTTGCTCTCTCTGCTGTAATTCCGTGTACCTCAATTGAGGCCTCCGGTATTTCCCACCCCTCCGGCTTTATGATAAATGAACGTTCCTTTTCGTTTACCGCCCATGCCAATTGCACAATATTTGGAAATTCCGCAAAATCAACGTCCCATTTTGCGCCCTTTGGGGGCAACCCGGTTGTTTCACAATCGAACGTCAAAACATCTTTCATAATGTCGTTTATCTCATTTCCTTTGCTGTCTTTCAATGTTACTTTTTTCATAATCAAATTTCATTTGGGTCTGCTATATATATATAATATTCTTCACTTGCAAGTTGTTTTAAAAATTCGATATGTTCTATTAATTCCGCATTGCTCAACTCTGCAATTGTCCGCAATCGGGTTTCATACTTTCCGGTGTTAATATCCGGCGTTTGCTCATACATAACCGGGGACAACTCACGCAAACGGTGTTCCGTCTGTTCCTCTGTCAGACGCTCCCCGGCTTCCCATATACCCGACCGGAACGTTGGTACAACGTAATTGAAATAATACCCTTTCAATGCCTCCGACGAACCGGGGGACGCAACGGTAAAACGGGCGATTATGCGGCTACCTTTGTGCATTGCAAAGAATTGGTTCAACTCTCCAAAATACATTTGCAAACCGCCGTTGTTGTTAATCATCCCCGTTGCTGTTATCTCTCTTTTTTTCATTATCTCCAAACTTTACGTTAAACCTTTCTGAAAGATATTTTTTACAATCAAACTTTTCTCCAAATATATTTTCTTTCATAAACTCATTAAATTCTGCAATACAATCACAATGCAATGAAAAAAACAACCATTCATAAGCATCATTGAAATATTCATTTATTTTGCTTTTTGGATGTTTATCTAAATATTTTTGTCCGTTATTAATATAGTATTTTATCATATTAGGATATTTCATAAAATCTAATATCCTATTTTTTTTACTTGCTAACGGGCAACACATACAACCTAAACGCCTTTCAGAAATAAAATTACCTTTGTTATCATAATACAATGGGTGTAATTTTATATTCCTTTCTTTCACAAAATCTTCAACATCTTTTTTTGTCCAATTTAATATAGGGAAATATTGCTTTATTTTTTCTTTTTTGTTGAAAACTCTGCATTGCTCCGGTTCTTTGTAACGTTCTTTTCTTTTATTACTTTCTTCGCTCCTTATGCCTAAAATAGCACAATTAAGTATTTTATACTCTTTAAGATATGCACAACATATTCTTCTGCGTCTTGACGGGAATCCGGTTTTCTGTATTATTTGCCCAAATGAATATTTAGGTTTCATTATTTCAACTCCTCTTTCCCTGCAATGTTTTATTGTACCCGGCGGGTCTATCGTTGTATTTTTGTATATCGCCCTATATTCTACTTTTGCCATTCTTACAAGTTCTAAAATAACGTCAGAATCCTTTCCACCGCTATAACAAACTTCTATTGGCTGCCCTACTTCTTTTGCTTTTGCTGCTGCTGATTGAATCAGTTTAATAGCAAAATCAATCTTTTCTTTCAACGTTTTCATTGTCTTTCTTTTCTTGGTCAACCAATTGTTTCATTGTAATATTAAACGCTTCGCCGCCAACTTCCAATATAAACTTTCTTTCGCTGCTTGAATATCCCTGCAACTTCTTATCCATTGCATTTGCATACAATACCGTCATTTGTCCCGGTTCAAAAACTCCTCGTTCCTGCAAACGGTCTATCGGGTGCCGCTTCAATGGTGCGTCCGCCATCATTCCGGCTTTTCTGCGGGTGTTTTCCAAATCGGAAATAACCACTTTCAGATTATTATAAAAAGCGGGTGTTTTCAACACGTCCGCAATTGTCATTTCTTTAACTTCCATATTGTTTTGTTTAAGGGACGCCGGGGAACCGACGCCCCGGTTAATTACTCGCTTTCTGTGTATTCCTCAATAATCAAATCGTCCTGCCCTCTTTTAACTTCTTCAATGAATCCTTGGAACCCGTTTTTCTTGGCAATATCAATAATTGCTTGCAATCTCTTTTCGCCCAAACTTTCGCCCCTCGCAATGCGGAATACTTTCACGGTTGGGTTACTTGCTATAATCAGTTTTGCGGCAACCTCCATTATTTGCGAATCTGAAACCTTTCCGGCGACAAATGGGACGTCATTTAATACTAACCCATCATCACTAAACGAAAGCCCGGAAATCGGTAATTTCGCCGACGAAATAAGTTTTTCACGCTCGGCGGATAATTCCGCAATTTCTGAATCCATCTTTTCCGCTTCTGCTTTTTTGTCGTCTGCTTGTTTTTTCTTTGAAAGATAATCGGCAACCTTTGCAGCCTTTTTGTTGTGTTCCTCGGCTTCTTTCAATTGTTTTTCTGTATCGAAATTATTCGGGTTCAAAGCCTCATAATCTGTTAACCATTTTTCGGCACTTGCTATTTTTCCCTCATAATCTTTCTTTTCTTCTTCAACGACCGAAACGGTTTGTTTATACGTCTTTTCGGCTTCTTCCATTGCTTTCTTTGCCGCCTCAATTGCTTTATTGTATGAATCTTTGGCGGCTGCCAAACGTACCGGAATCTCTGCCAATCTCCCCTTTCTTTCTTCCATACGTAAACGCACGCCCTTTGCTTTCTCAACCAACTTTGCGTTTTCCTGCTGTTCTTTCATCAGTTCCGTAATGTCCTTTGGTTTGGCATACGTTTTCAAATCCTGCGTTGTCAATCCCTGCCCGGCTGCATCTGATATTGATTTGTAGGTTTTCAAATCTCGGTTTACTCCGGTACGTTCTGTTTTAAGCCCGGCAACGGTTGTATCAATTTCGGCAATCCTTGTTCTTACTTCTTCCGGCAACAAAGACTTTACAACCTCAATTTGCTTTCTGCGTCCCTCGGCGGTTTCCGACCAACGGGAAAATTCCACGGCGTCAAAATCTGTATAACCGAAAATCTTTTGTAACATAGAAACGTTATCACTTTTCATTCCGGTTGTCTTTGATTTAATTGATAACGTGCCACGTGGGTTTGCTTTCGTGAATTTCAATTCAACCTCGTATTCCTCGCCGTCGTCGCCGACAATCATTTTTGCAAAACCTTTGCTTTCTCCATTCTTCAATACGGCGTCACGGTTCCCGGTCAACAAAGCCCCAATTGCTTTTAATACCGTTGATTTTCCCAACTCATTATCCCCGGTAATGAAATAAACATTACCGTCAAAATCTGCGTTAAACTCTTTAATTACTTGGAAATTTACCAATTCTAATTTCTTTACTATCATAATGTTCTCGGTTTGTGCCGGGGTTTCCCCCGGCGGTTAATATTATTTTTTTGTTTCTCTCATTCTTTGGTATATCATTGTTTGCACCTTAACAAATGCGTCCCGGTTTTCTTTTGCTTCCTCAAACGTGCAATCAGCAATGAAATTTTCCAAACGCTTGTATAATTCGTTCAACTCTTTGTCGCTTATCGCGTGCCGGGTTGCTCCTACTTCATCTATAAACATATCAAAACATCATTTGTATTTCAGAAATCTTATATCCTAACTCTTTTGAAATTTCTATTGCACATTCAACGTTTTCTATTTCATCACCATAAAATGAAACTTCATTATTATGCGCATTAATACCGTTTTTGTGAATCTCTAATAACTTCATAGTTTTATAATTTATCCGGGAACCCGCCCGGTCGGTGTTTGTCGTACTCTGAAAGATTTTGGCTTTATCACTTCATTTAATCGGTTACCGAACCATCATTTAACCCTTTGTAGATACCGTTGCTTACTTTCTACTCTTACGAACTTAATCTTTCAACAGTCTTTTTGCATTTTGGTTAGACTGTGGGGTCTTTCGTTGTTTGACACTGCAAATATACGCATAACATTTTAACTACCAAAATTTTTTCTTTTTATTTTCAAAAAAAAAAAACAATAAACCCGGAACGTTATACATTCCGGGCATAAATCAAAACAGCCTCATTTGTTTATCTGTTATTTTAGCAACAATTGCATCAACTTCACTTTCTAATTTCTTGCAGGTCGCTAATATTTCCGGGCGACGTTGCGCAAAATATCTGCGTTGATTATGACGCATTTGTCGGATTAACTCGGCGAACTCTTCCAACGTTATTTTTCCCGGATTTTCGATTTGCGGGGTTTTTTCTTCTTCCATGTATATTTTATCCATTTTGAAATTAAAATCGCTCTACGTGGCTAAAACAAACGTTCGTGCATATTGCTTGGTAAATTCTGACGCACCCAACCGGGGTTGTTGCGCAAAATGTATCGTCCAAAGTGCATTATCAACGTGGCGTCGGCGTTCCACAATGTCGGTTTCAATTCCGGGTACAAATTCCCGGCAATCTCTTTGTATCTGCGTTTTCGCTCGCTCTTTTCCTCCTTTTTCTGGCTTATCTTTGCCCGCAACTTCAATTCGTTTTGCCATTTCATAGGATGCGCCATAACAAACGGAACATCGCAAACTGAAATGATTGCTTTCAACTGCTCAAAGTTTGCCATCATCTTTTGTATTCGGTACAACTTTCCCATATTGACGCCATCGGCCCCCGGCGTTATATCATCCGGGCGCACGCTCAATTTTTCCAGAAAAATGATCGGCGAACAAATGCTTTTCAGATACTCCAAATAATTACGCAATTCTGTTAAATCCTTTGGCATTTTCATTGCTTTTATATTTTGGTTGGGGCGCCATGTTACAATACCGCCATTGCTTCCCGGGTCAATTCCCACTACTGCTGAAATTCTTATATTTTTTTCCATATATAACCTCCCGCTTTCTTAATTAAAATAAAACTTGCTGTCTTTGAAACTCAATTAATCTTTTCTTTGCTTGTTCATAATAAACCGGGTCTTTTTCAATTATAGTTAAATCAAAGCCCAATTTATGTGCGGCTATTGCATGGCTCATACTTCCGCCGTGCGTGTCCAATATCCTTTGACCGGGTTCTGCAAAATTTTGTAATAGCCATTCATATAATATTATTGGTTTTTGTGTGGGGTGTATCTTTTTTTCTTTGACTGAATTTTTACCTTGTAAATTTCCAAAATATCTATAATCAAAACATTTTGCAGGACAATTAAAATTAGTCCACGCAAACTCACCATCTGAAAAGTTAGGAACCGGATTTTGTTTGTACCAAAATATAAAACATTGGCATGGAGGCAATTTATAATAATTTCCACCCCATATTATACATTTATTAGAAATTCTGAAAAGTTCGTCAAAATAAATATCATTTGGTATATCATTATCCCAATTATTTTTTTCACGCTTTGACCTTGCAGGTTTTGCAGCGTAATTAATTCCGTATGGCGGGTCAACAATTGCCAAATCAAAAGATTTATCACTTTGGGATTGCATAAACTCCATGCAATCCCCGTTTATTAATGTTATGTTTCCACATTTTTCAATTTTCATCTTTATATCCTCCCGCTTTTGTAAAATAACCTATTACGCCAATTATAAAGCAAACAATAAATAGTTCCATATTTAAAACTTCATGTAGTTATCAACTTGCATTTCCTCGGCAATCATCCGGTCAAATGCTTTTATAATCTCCTTTTTCCGGGCAACCTCAAACGCCGTAAAATCAATTTCCGGGCTTTCGGTTCCTTTCCGGCGAACTTGAAACGCCGTATATTGGTTTATCATTCCACGGGCTACACGCTGCATATACCGGGCAAACGCTTCTTTGCGGTCGTCCTCTTTAACTTGTACATCATCAGCCAACCCGCATTTTTGCAACCATTCATACAAAAACATATCATCAGTTAGCCCCAATATTAATTTCCCGGTGTATTTGTAGCAAAGGAAAATATAACGGTTCCGCCATTGTCTTTGTATCTCAAATCTCCGGATTTGGGCCGGCGAAATTTCATTGTTTTTTTTCGGTATAGCTTTGTATGCTTTATCAATTACATCTGTCTGCTTTTGCTTGTATGCTTTCAGAATCTTTGCAAAGTAATCGGCGTTGAACTGTTGATAATGGTTTTTGTCCGGGTCCCCGTATTTATCTTTCGGCAAAAATTCGTCTAATTCCCCGGTCGTCGCCAACTCAAAAGCTATCTTAATATCAGCCAACGTCATATCTGAGTAATAACGTTTCAGAATATCCAACAACCGGGATTGTATATAATTCCAATCTTTTTCATTCTGTGGTATTATATAACCAACGTCTATTGCTATACGCTTAAACAGTAACGAAAGATTTTCAACTAATTTTGCATCGTCAATTTCCGCAATTGGTGTTTTTGTTGACGCTGCGAAAACATATTTTTCAACTGGGTTTAATGCTTTGGCAACATCCGGCAATTGCACCATTCTACGGCGTACTTCAATGGCTTTTGTTCCGGGCTTGGTATTATATATTTCTAACGCCGTATTTTCTTTTTTTTCAATTGCTCCCATATCAATCAAAATCATTGTTTAAATACTTCATCATATCCGCAATTTCTTTGCTGCTTTGCTGCTCTGTCTTTACGGAACGTTTCATTTTTTCCCATTTTTCGTATTTTTCGGGGGTTGAATCATATTCTAACGCCGCCCAACCTTTTGAAATGCTTTCTTTTATCAGAATCAGCGCAAATTCTTCCGGGTATTTACTCAAACCATTTAAGTTTGCTTGTATCGCTGAAAAACTCTTTTGCGACGTTCTCCATTTCGGTTGACACATCAAAATATAAAAGTTCCGTTTAAATTCATCGCTATCAAATGGGAATACAAGTTTATCAAAATAGTTATCAACTTTTTCAATTACTTGTTTACGCACGTCTAACGCATCCGGCGTGAATCCAAATTTAACGCTCGCTTTTACTGTTTTTTCTTCGTTG
>ULRQ01068184.1_pt1 | contig 53259 bp, 45 predicted proteins | sample 1955491 | NCBI WGS metagenome assembly ULRQ01 (sample SAMEA4835684, study PRJEB28245) | human gut metagenome | biome: gut microbiome; material: fecal sample | place: Denmark | collected 2008 | reverse complement strand
CTCCCGCCTTCTTGGAACGACCATATTCGGAATCTCCGAATCTGCCGGACAGCGTCGCCTGGATGGAAGAGGAAAGCATAATCGTCGCTTTATTCTCATACTTTTTCAAAGTATTCAGGAGCTGTGAAGTAAAGCCAAAGTTTCCTTTCATGAAATCTTCCGGATTCTCCGGGCGGTTTACTCCCGCCAGATGAAATACAAATTCAGCTTTCCTGCAGTAAGTATCCAGTTCTTCCTCAGTAGACTGAATGTCATATTCATAGATCTCGCCAATATGAATCCCCGGTCTGGTACGGTTCTTATTGTCTCTGATATTTTTCAGGTTATTGACAAGGGCTGTTCCTACCATGCCCTTTGCGCCTGTGACTAAGATATTCATTGGTTATTGTCCTTTTCTCCATACCATTTTATTGACAACATTTACGTATCCCTGGATAATCCTTACCACTTTCATAGAAACTGTCTCATCCACATAATCAGAGCAAGGCTTTCCTAAAATTCCCTTTTGCTTCATGTCAATAGCCATACCGGTTGCCTGGAGAAGTTCCTGCGTCGTGATACCAGCCAATATAAAATTACCGGATTCTAACGCTTCCGGTCTCTCTGTCGATGTCCGGATGCACACTGCTGCAATGGGATGTCCTATAGACAGATAAAAACTGCTTTCTTCCGGTAACGTTCCGGAATCAGACACGATTGCCAATGCATTCATCTGTAATTTATTATAATCATTAAATCCTAACGGCTCATTTACTCTCACTCTGGGATCCAGTTGGAATCCGCTGGTTTCCAATTTTTTCCTGGATCTTGGATGGCAGGAATAGAGAATCGGCATATCGTATTTCTCTGCCAGTGCATTGATAGCGTTGAACAAGGATTCAAAATTCTTATCCGTATCGATATTTTCTTCTCTATGTGCCGAAAGTAAAATATAATTATTCGGTTGTAATCCCAGTCGGTTCAGTACATCCGATGCTTCAATCTTGTCCAAATTGCCATGTAACACCTCTGCCATGGGAGATCCTGTTACATATGTCCTCTCCTTGGGCATTCCCATCTCATGCAGATACTTTCTGGCAGGTTCGGAATACGGCAGGTTCACATCAGAAATGACATCCACAATTCGACGATTTGTCTCCTCCGGCAGACACTCATCTTTACATCTGTTCCCGGCCTCCATGTGGAAAATAGGAATATGAAGTCTCTTCGCTGCGATAGCTGACAAGCAGCTATTGGTGTCGCCCAATACTAATAAAGCATCCGGTTGAATCTCTGCCATCAGCTCATAGCTTCTCGCAATGACATTTCCACAGGTCTGTCCCAGATTCTCACCTACTACATTCATCCACACATCCGGACCACCCAGATCAAAATCAGACCAGAAAATATCATTCAGATTCTTATCATAGTTCTGTCCGGTATGTGCCACACAACAGTCAAAATATTCTCTGCAGCGCTTAATCGTAGCTGCCAGACGTATGATCTCCGGTCTAGTTCCTACAATGATCAGAAGTTTGATTGCTCCATTATTTTTCCATTTAAAATCAGACATTTCTTAATCCTCCGCCAGTCTCTCCTGAATATATGCAAGCTTCGCAATGGTCGCTTTGGTTTCTTCCAAATTCAGCATTCTCGTGTTATTAGAATTAAACTCTGTCAGTGTATTTCTCTTCGCATCACCTTCTTTGAAATACTTATCGTAATTCAGTCCACGATTATCTGCCGGTACTCTGTAGAATCCACCCAGGTCAATTGCCTTGGCACATTCTTCATTTGTCAGCAGGGTCTCATACATCTTCTCGCCATGACGGATACCGATCACCTTGATATCCTCTTTCTTACCGCCGAACAATTCACATACTGCTTCCGCCTGCGTTCCAATGGTGCAAGCCGGTGCTTTCATAATCAACAGATCTCCGTTTTCCCCTTTTTCAAAAGCAAATAGTACAAGATCTACCGCTTCTTCCAGGCTCATGATGAAACGTGTCATAGAGGGTTCTGTCACGGTAATCGGATTTCCAGCCTTGATCTGATCGATCCACAGAGGAATGACTGAACCACGAGAACACATTACATTACCATAACGGGTACAGCAGATCTTCGTCTTACCGGAATTACGTGACTTGGCAACAGCTACTTTCTCCTCTATGGCTTTGGTAATACCCATAGCATTAATGGGATATGCCGCCTTATCTGTAGACAAGCAAATGACAGATTCAACACCAGCCTCAATCGCTGCTGTCAGAACATTATCTGTACCGATTACATTCGTTCTCACTGCCTCCATTGGGAAGAATTCACAGGATGGCACCTGCTTCAGCGCTGCTGCATGGAAAATATAATCCACTCCCGGCATGGCAGAGCGAACGGAATTCAGGTCTCTCACATCGCCAATATAAAATTTAATCTTGTCCGCCACTTCCGGCATCCTCACCTGATACTCATGGCGCATATCATCCTGCTTCTTTTCATCACGAGAGAAAATACGTATTTCTCCAATATCTGTTTTAAGGAAACGATTTAACACTGCGTTTCCAAAAGATCCGGTACCTCCGGTAATCATTAATGTTTTTCCTGCAAATAATGACATAGCTGATCTCCTTCAATTTAAATATACTTTACTATTGTTTCCTTTATTTTCCCTATATTTTTTAAGGCAATTTTCATTATCTCACCTTATATACTAATAATCAAATGGATCATACTCCGGACGTTGTATCATCTCAACGCCATCATAAAGTTCCTGTTGATATTCAACTGCTCCCAACGGATATTCCCACACTTCTAAATCAATTTTGATATCATTGCCACATTTAGGACACTCATCTTCTATCGAACTTGAATAGTACACCTCTGTCCCCATTGGTCTGTCTTCTGCGTTCATAAGTTCTAAATCCGTACTTACTTCTATTACTTCATTACATTTCTGGCATTGAACCACCATTGGTCCCTTCAACCTCATACTGTGCCTTCTCCTTATCACTTAACATGCGAAAACATTCTTCCACTTCTTCTATACTTTTCTTGATTTCTTCTTTTCCGAAAGGAACTAATGAATGTACAAGTTGATTTCTTTTAAACATTACATATTGTAATCGCTTTCCTTCCTTATCATCCAAAACTCCTTTTCTTTCTAATTGTTTTATTAATTCCTGTTGGGACATTATTTGATGTTTTTTCGCCTGACTATCTTCATCTAATCCATTGTTTATTGACCTTATAAGCTCATACAATTTATTATATTGAATTAAGAAGCTCTCAATTTGCCCATTTGTGTTGATTGCTAGGTTTTCTGAAATAGTCTCTTTATCCTTCTCCGAAATTTCTATTTCATCCAATTTCTTAATAGCATCATTAATATAAGGAGTTAAATCTGTTACTATATCTATTACACGCTTTAATTCATTTATTCCAAACAAGTTGTTATGTGCCACTTTGCACCGTAATTTATATAGTTCATCCCACTTTTTCTTAATATGTTCCGCGTCCACCGATACAATCCCACTAAAATATCTTGCCCAATTAGATTGCGGAATATATTGATCCAATTCTGTAAAGATTTTTTCATCTCTGCATTCAATCAATGTTTTAAGATCTGAAAGTGTCGTTTTTGTGGAATATGGCTCAAACAAAAAAGTGGATAATTCTATAAAATCAAGTTTATATAATAAGCTATTTTCTATATTCTCTTTTGCTTTATTCTTGGTCCTATCTATTTTTGAAGGAATATTTTCTTTTTCCCATTTCGTCCCTATATTTATCAACATAAATTTTGTTAACAATTTTCGCATAAGATTCTCTATTTCGTAAATCTTAGGATATGCTATCTGAGAACAACAAAAAGAAATATCATCCCACAATATTTCAAAGTCATCTGTGTAATTTGATAAAATTTTTCTGATTGCCTTAAGCAACTCCAAATATATTATGATTTCTTTCTTTTCTAGCTCAATTTCTCTATTCTCCAGAAAATTCTCAATCGTTAAATGAAAACAGTTGATATTTGAATTTGTAATGGGATTGCATTGAAGCATATAAGCAAACTCATTTTGTTTATATACTATTTTGTTTTCTTTGATTTCTATTTCATCATTTGTCTTCAGTAGATTTATAAAACTGCTCTCGGTTTTCACATAATATTTTTCTGCGTCAATCGGAATAAGATATTCTGTTTTCAATTATTCCCACCCTTTTTCTAAAATTCTCGTCGCGAGTAATGTATTATGATACCATAGTCGTATGCACTTGTCTGTACAAATCTCATATAGCCTTGATTATTTTCTAATAAATCATTAGTTGATTTTTTATTTGAATTTATTTTTCAATATTTGCCCTTTTTAAATCTTCTATTAACAACTCTGTTCTCACACGTTCCCCCTCACTATTACAATGATAGATTGTATCAAACATTAATTTACTTGGGAATACATACTCTCTCGGATTACTGATATATGAAATACCTATTGTTTTCTCCTCCACTTCCTTTAAATAATCAAACCACGCGTAATCATTTTCGATACTATCTTCAAGTACTGGTGGTGCAATAAAATATACCTTTGCCTTTTTATTTTCAACATAATTTTTATATTCCTTTAAATACTTTTCGCTTTCTTCTGATATAACAATATTGGTGAGATCAATAGAATTATGTATTTCAGGATTATACTCTATCTGAGAATTTCTTGGAAGAATCATCTGACCAGTTTCACTATTGAAAGATTCCCTAGAATATGTTCCCGTTGCATCTATATACTTATTTTTAGTTTCTGCATATTTAAATATGTTTCCTATAAAATATGGCCATTTATTAAACGGAATTTTAGTATACATTTCAATGTTATCATCAATTCCAGACATCACCAAATTCTCATTTATTCTTGTAAATGCATAGTCCCTTGGCCAATTATATTCATAACCAAGCAAAATGATATCACCTTCATTTATATTCGCTTTTGACAATTCAGAAATAAAAAAGAAACCAAAATCCGCATGTAGTCCCAAGTTTACTACCTTATATCCACATGTCTGCTCCAGCATGTCTTGATTTATTCCAAAAGCAGAACTACTTCCCGCCACAATTATAATTTTGGGTTCATTTGTTTCCATCAAAATACGATATTTATCTTGAATTAAGCTCTGATAACTAGAATAAAAAACACCTTTTGGATATTTTAAAATTCCTAATACAATTAGTTCAAATACAAACAATGTCACCAATAATGTTGATAACAAAAATTTTAAATACATTTTCATTGTAATTGTGCTCCTTAGAATTTGAAATACAAAAATTCTGTAGATACTGTTGAATCATTTGTACAAATTGCAAAAACGCAAGCACAAAGTAACATTGCAACCGGAAGTATCTGAAAAATAAATATTTGCTTAGAATATCTTTCATACGCATATCCTTCATCTTGTCTATTTAGCTGAATTACCCAAAAAATGACTAGGGACATAGCTGTTATCAAAGTAGAAACAACTGATCCGCTAATACTTAAAAGATTTTCATCAAAAAAACAAAGCGGTTTAAACAAAATCATATTTTTAATAAGGTATAACGAGGCATGAACTCCATTACGAAAGAACACCCAACTCAACGTAATGAGTATAAATACGCATATTCTTTTACACAGTTTCATACCTTCCGTATCTTCGTCAAATTTCATTTTATCATATAAAAATTTCCTTATTGGTTTAAAAATTTGTCCGATGATAACAAATACTCCGTTCACAGCACCCCATGCAAAAAAATGCCAGCCTACTCCATGCCATAAACCACTTACCAAAAAAACAACAAACACATTCCTATATTTTATAAACGATCCTTTTCGGTTTCCTCCTAATGGAATATATACATATTCTAAAAACCAACTATTTAAACTGATATGCCATCTGTTCCAAAACTCGGAAGTTGTACATGCTAAATATGGATTATTAAAATTTTTATCTATTTGTATTCCCATTATCTTGGAAACACCTCTAGCCATATCGGAGTATGCTGAAAAGTCAGCATATATATATATTGAAAAACAAATTCCGGCAACAATATAATATGCCGAATTATAGTTCTTATAATCATCAAAAATACGATTTACTACAATCAATAATTGATTTGCAATAACTATTTTTTGAAACAATCCCCAAACAAATAAAATAGTACCTTTTTTTGCCTGCTCACCGTTAAATACAGGTTCATGCAGTTGTGGTAGAAGCTTTCTACTCTTTTGAATGGGTCCCGCTAGAATTGTAGGGAAAAAAGCAACAAATGCAGCATATCTAATAATATTTTTTTCTGCTAAAATATTATTTTTATACACGTCTCCCAAATAAGTACATGCCTGAAATATAATAAAAGATAATCCCACCGGTAATAGCAGATTCACTTGATCAGTTAATTGTTTATCATATTGTATTTTATTCAAAAGGACATTTAAATTTTTAAAGATAAAATTTGTATATTTAAACACAATTAAAATTGAAATTACACTGCAAAAAAATGTTATATATACTATTTTCCTTTTCCTTTTTTCCAAGGCAATCCCACCAATATATGTAATCAGTGTAATTGTCATTAAGAACAACAACATTTTTGTGTTTGTATAGCCATAAAAAAAATAACTTCCAATTGTAATTACAATATATCTATATTTGGGAGCAGTACAATAATAAACACCGAAAAACAAAAGAATAAATACATAAAATGATAAATTTAAGTAACTCATAATATATCCTTTTTATATTTGCTTATGCACATTTAAATTTTCTCTATTATTATAAAAGTGAATATTCTTACGTCAAGAAACCAGCATTCCGGACACGGAAACCACCTTTGATTGGCTTGATTACCTTAATCCAATGTCAAGTCCAGAGCCGCTTTGCGGGACGTCAGCAGACTTTACATTGGTGAGATTTCTTGTATTCTATATACTTGCCAATTGGTTCCCTGATCACCGGACAGCAAGGACATCCAATCCGAAATATTCACAAGCTGAATTAAATCTATCATACAATGTAACGTATACTTATTGACAAAAATAAAAAGAACAGCACTAGTGAATATTCTTGCGTCAAGAAACTATGATTCCGGCGTAGTGGAAACCAACATTCCGGAAACGGAAACCACCTTTGATTGGCTTGATTACCTTTAATAAGAAATCGCTTAGAGCCGCTTCGCGGGGCGTTAGCCAGCTTTACATTGGTGAGATTTCTTGTATTCTATATACTTTCCAATCGGTTTCTTAATCACCGGACAGCAAGAACATCCAAGTCGGAAAATTCAACTAACAATCATTACAGCAAAGGATACGTATTTATCTTTTCCAAAAGCTAATGTCTTCTGATATATTACTTCTGTCAAAAAAACAAGTAGAAATCATATTGGCGCATTCCAACACGGTCTTCCATCTATAAAGCAAAATTTTTCTTAAGTATACCCTAAATCATTTCCCTTAATTAAATATAAGCACGAGGATAAGGCATCCCAGAGAATAAATGAAACAAATAATCCCATTGTCTATCTTTTTATTGAAGTAACTAGTTTTTTCTTTTATACAAAAACGCTTAAAAGAAAAATAAGGACATATGAAATGAATAAATGTATTTCAACATAGAAATTTGGCGATTGATGTTCTAATGCAACGCAAAAAAATCCAAATCCCTTTGCGCTATCAATCCATTTTATACGTTCATTCATATAGCTTTTCCTTTTTCATTAGTCTCTTCCATATAAGTCCCTTGTATACACTTTTTCTTTCACATTGTCTAAGCATTTTTCATATCTATTTGCAATAATCGCCTGACTTTGCTCTTTAAACTTATCTAAATCATTAATAATTCGACTTCCAAAAAAAGTTGTACCATCCTTCAATGTCGGCTCATATATAATGATCTTTGCTCCTTTTGCCTTGATACGTTTTATTACCCCCTGAATAGCCGACTGCCTAAAATTATCTGAATTTGATTTCATCGTCAGTCTGTATACACCAATAATAACCTCTTTTTCCATAGACTCATCATATATGTTTTCCTCGCCATATGCATAATATCCAGCTTTCTGTAAAACACGATCTGCAATAAAGTCTTTCCTTGTCCTATTTGACTCAACAATTGCTGACATCATATTCTGAGGTACATTATTATAGTTTGCCAAAAGTTGTTTTGTATCTTTCGGTAGGCAATATCCTCCATAGCCAAAAGAAGGATTATTATAATGATCTCCTATTCTCGGATCCAAACAAACTCCATTAATAATCTGCCTTGTATCTAATCCCTTCATTTCCGCATATGTATCCAACTCATTAAAATAGGATACTCGTAAAGCTAAATATGTATTTGCAAACAATTTTACGGCCTCTGCTTCCGTATATCCCATTATCAACGTATCAATATTTTTCTTAATGGCTCCTTCCTGCAATAAGCCTGCAAAAATATTTGCTGCCTTATACAATTTTTCATCCGTTAAATCTGTTCCAACAATAATTCTAGAGGGATACAGGTTATCATATAATGCCTTGGATTCTCTCAAAAACTCTGGGCTAAAGATAATGTTATCACAATGAAGTTTTTCCCGAATACTTACTGTATACCCAACAGGAATCGTTGATTTAATAACCATAATTGCAGTAGAGTTGTACTGCCTTACCGTTTCAATTACTTTTTCCACAGCTGAAGTATCAAAAAAATTTTTGTTACTGTCATAATTTGTCGGAGCTGCTATTACCACAAAATCAGATCCTCTATATGCCGTTTCTGCATCCAGGGTTGCTGTGAGATTCAGTTTTTTCTCTTTTAGATATTTTTCTATATATTCGTCCTGAATTGGGCTAATCCTTTTATTAATTTTCTCCACTTTCTCAGGAATAATATCAATTGCTATAACTTCATGATGTTGCGATAGCAAAGTTGCAATTGACATCCCCACATATCCTGTTCCAGCTACTGCAATTTTCATATTTTCAATACTCCTCCAGACTTTATACTATCTTCTTGTCCATCCTTTAGATGCATCTTCTTAATAAATTACTTATCTGCTATATTTTGCTCTAATGGAGTCTCATCAAGTATTTGCGTAATTATTTTTGTCAGTTTTGTACTAGATATTCCATCTGTATGAGGAATATATTCAATTTCTACATCACATGTTGCAAACTCCTTTTCATATTCATTCCATTGAGGGGTTCCTTTCCAATCGGATCCTACAAACATTTTATTAAAATGATATTTTTCCCATGCAGAATACTTATCTTTGTTTTCCTGTGGCACTACCTCATCAACATATCTTATCGCTTTAACAATTTCTACTCTATCTTGATATGGTATAACAGGTCTCTTTCTTTTTTCTTTTTGAACCAATTCATCTGTACTTACTCCAACAATTAAATAGTCACATTTTTCCTTTGCTTTGCGTATTATATTTAAATGCCCTATATGAAACATATCAAACACACCTGTCGTATATCCTATTATCATATACCTTTTGCACCTCACTTATTATCTTTTTCAAGAATACTCTTAGCCACCATCCAAAACCATTTTCTCTTAATTATTATTATAATACATATTGCTATAGCAACTCCCAGCCTTACAAACACCAAGTGGCTCATATTTGCCATTATACATGCCAACAAAACTATTATTATTGATAATAATACTATTATCTTAACATCATATAAACTATCATAAATGCCATTCTTTCTAAGAATTTTTTTCATAAATAAATAGTGAAATACCGAAAATAATATATAACACAACAATGTTGTATATGCTGCTGCTATAAAACCGTATGTCCTTATACCATAAAAATTTAAACTAATGTTTAAAATTGCTCCCAACATTGATGATATTGTAACATACCCATTCTTTCCATAATAAAATTCCACAGAACCAAATAGAGGATATACAAACATAAAAAACGCTGCTGCTGTTACCAACGGTATAACTGGTACTGCAGCATAATAACTACTGGGTAACATAATATAAAATAGATTTGGTACAAAACACATCATAATTAATGCAATCATAGCCATTAAAACCATCACTGCGGTTGCACGTTTTGATATATCTTCTGCCCTTTTTTCTTTTAATGCTCTATATATATATGGTGTAAGAGACGCCTGAACCCCGTTTGTTACTAGATTTAATAAAGCTGCAAAATTATATGCGACACTATATATTCCCGCATCACTGTTACCACACATCTGTTTTATCATAATTCTATCTGATTGGCTCAATATTTGCATTGAGAGATAATGAGGTACCAAAACAATGTTAAATTTAAAGGCATACTTCCAAAGTTCTTTATCATAGAAACCCTTTCCTTTTATATAGTTTAACATAAAAAATACAATTCCTAAAGCAGCCTGCACAATCATATTACTTACAATTCTTGCCTCTGCTCGATTTTCTGGAAATGTACAAATTGCCCAATATCCTAATAGCGGATTTATCAACGTACTAATAAATGATATTGTTATCAATCTTTTATACTCATAATTATACCGCTCTTGAGCTGACCATAAATTAAAAGGAATTTGCACTGCTATCTCTAAAAAAAGGCATACAATTAGCGATGCATTCATTTCTATCACCCTAGTAATTTCGGGCATTATGAGTATAGTTCCGATGAACCATATAAAAGTGTTTGTTATTGCAAGTCCCTGATAAGTTGACACAATTTTATTTTGTTGTGAGGGGTATTTCACCATACTCACATTAAAAATCCCCCCCCAAATAGTTAACGTTGTAACTATAGAAAATAGTGATACCCACGACTGATAAACAGAAACTATGCCATATTCCTCAGTTGATAAAAGTCTTGAAAAAATAGGTAATGTAATAAAAGAAATTCCTTTAATCATTACATTCGCTACTACAAACCAAAAAGATGCCTTTACCTCTTGAGGAAATTCACTATATTTTTTTATTAAATCTCTTAATTTTATTTTCATTTTATCTTTATATATTATTCTCTCCAAAGCTCCACGCCCGACATTACCTTAATGTTAATCCTCCATGTCTGTCATAGTATTATATTTTTTTACAGCTTCGGAATATAATTCCTTGAATTTTTCTGTTCCATAGCTCTTTATAACATTCTCAATGTCATCTACACTTGTACAATGTGGAAATCCCATGTCTGAAATTCCGCAAAACAAATTTCGTCTATTAGTCAAATTTACTGAAGCAAACGGCAATTGCTTGAAACCACCATCAAGCATTGATACAGAGTGTTCTCCGAATACAATATCTGCTTTTTTCAAATCTTCTTCCAAAGAACTCCTGGGAAACGAAAGTTTAAAATCCCCTAATTTTTCCGTTGGAATATTACTTGACAAATGAATATTTTTTAATCCTGTATTATTTAAATATTCCTCAACTCGTTTTATTGAATTCACACCATTATGTTCTGGATGTATCCATGTAGGATGGCATCTATATATTATATCAATGTCCGGAAATCTTCTCGCAATTTCTACAAAAGCTTCCAACATTAAATCTTCATCAGAGCGATTTTTTTGCGCTGTCCAATCTCCTGGTCCTGATGTAGCAACCAAAATAGTTTGTATTTCTTTTTTAAATAAAGGTAGCGGTAAATACAATTTTTTTCTAAATGGCATTATTTGCACAGGAATATTAAATAGCTTAAAGTTTTTCTCCCCCAATATATCCCATGCATAATATTTAACATTTGATGGTTTGAACATTAAATACTTGCTAGAATAGTTTGGTGGCAAATATCCATCCTGTATATATCTAACAGAATATCTTTTATTATCTGGAATTGGACATTTCCAGCTTTCATGCAAAGATGATAAGTATTCACACTTTTCCTTAGTTTCATATTTACCAGAATTCAATTTATTATATTCATCATTCGAGTATTCCCAGTGCAAGTCCATACGATATGCTACTCTGCTTGGATTTCCAAAGAATACATACTTTTTCCCTTGATTATCATATGCAACGGATACTTCGGTTGTAATCCCTTCATTTTTTCTCAATGCCTTTAAATATTTTTGGTATAATACGTCAACAAATACATTCTTTAGTAAATACTTTTTTATTTGTTGTTTTGTTGTTAATGGTTTTTCTTTATAATAATATTCTGCTTCAACTTTAACAAAACCATGTTTTATAAAAGCGGTTGCATCAATGCCTAAGTCATCTGATAACAAATAACCTTTATAATTTGCATATTTCTCCTCAATTCTTTTAATAATCTTATTATTTTTTTGTCGCTTAATTTCGTCAAAATATTTTTTTACATTTTTCTTCTGCTTTTCATATGCCAAATAATCGCACTCTTCATTATCTTTATCTGAAAGAAAATCTGCAAATTTATAAAATTCACAATTCTTAAACTGTTTTTCCAAATATGCTTTTTCATTTTCCAGCAACATATGTGGAGTAATAAAAATAAGTTTCTCCTTGGCATCTATAAATTTCAGATATTTATCCATTAGACGTAAGACAACATTTTGTGAAAATATTATTATGTTACTCATTTTTCCCATTATATGACAATTCCAATCTAAGTGTCATATATCCCTTCTTATAGTGAGTGATACCATTTCAATTTTTTTGCTTTTTCAAATAGCTTCCTATTAAAAATGTATTGTATTTTTCTTTTCTTGTAATATTTTCCGCAATATATTATTTATATTCAAATATACAACAACATAGAGATCATGTATTCCTTTTCCTTTTAACGAAGCGATCATATCTTTAACTGTCCTTTTGTAAATAATTCTTTCCTCAAAAGATGGATGTATTTTTATCATTTGTGAAAAATCATATTTTTCTTTCAGCATTTCTCTTATTTTTTCAAGGTGCAACAAATACGGCCTATACACGGTGTTTACTAATGTATCATCTACCCCCCACGCTCGCTGATACACACTAATATCTACTACTCTTTCTTCCCGATAAGTGATATTATGAAAATGATAAAAAATCAATTCAAATTTTTTCTTTGTTTTTTTATTTATAATAATAATTTTCTTTCCATCTTCATCCTTAGAAATCAACTTATATTGAGCTATATTCCAAGGGGCCACACCTCCTCCTTCATTTTGCAGTATGCTAACATTTTTGTTATTTTCCCAATGTTCCAAATATTTTTGATCGCCAAAAACCATGCTATTATTCATATCCGTTCCACATGACTCGCGGCATTTTTCTTTCCACCATTGCAGTAATCTCAAACCTTCTTTGGTATTTTTAAATGTGTTAAATTCAACACAGTATTTTCCTGATTGCTTTTCTGCAATTTTGTCTTCTATTTTTCTAGTGAATCTATGCTCTACTATTTGAACAGGTTTTTGTCCCATCTCCTCAATCAGGCAACTACAATCTCCATAAAAATATACATCTGCATCCACGTATGTACAACTATCTACATTATATTTCTTTAATATATAATCTATCAAATGTGGAGTGCATGTCCAGCAAAACTCTGCTTTTGAACGTTCACTATATATCCTCTGTAATTCCTCTTGATTAATAAAGACCGACAAATTAATAACCTTTATATACTCATAACTTAAATCTTTTAATATTTCTTCACATTTTATGTCCATTGCTAATATATACAATGTAAACTCTGCCAAATTAGTCTTCATAGATTCATACAATGCTAACCCTTTGTCTAAATAATTGCTGTCAAATAATGTACAAAATATCATTACTTTTCCCTCATCATTTCTTTAAATTTCTCATATATGAAATTTGCACAATATATAGGAGTACACTCTTTATAAAGTTTTTCTATATATTCAAAATCTAATTTTTCTACTTTTTGTGAGTTAATAAATTCCTTTAATATCACAACTTGCTTTTCAAAAATACTTGCTTCTTCATAGAGATTTAGGCAGAGCGGGTACCTTTCTAAATATACAAGCGAGGGACACTTCCTGCTTTTACATATGTTAATTATTGGTTTTCCAGTTGAAATATAATCAAATATTTTGCTTGGAACTTGATTTTCAACAGAATTTCCAATGTTCACCAAAAAATCTGCCTGTTGCATTTTTGCAAATGCCTCCTCTACGGGAATTTTTCCCTGACATTTAACTCCCAACAATCTTAACTTTACTGGCAAATCTTCAGTTTTAACTCCTATAAATTGAAGTTCTACGTTCTCTTGTTTTCCCAGTTTTTCAAATAACCGTATAGTATACTCTGGATCTCTAATTCCGCCATATATGCTTCCTACAAACATGCACACCCTTTTGTCGGTCATTTTTTTACGTTTCCCTGGTTCTTCTTTTAATTTAGTAATCAGTGGAAATTCCATAGATACAACTGCGGATTTATCATTCTCATCTTTATTTTGCTTCCATTCTTTAAATATAATAGGTGTGGTAATAACTAACTTTGCATTCTCATATAATTGTTTTTCAATTTTTCTTCGTATATGCAAAGTTTTTTCTGGCATGCTTTGATTTGTTCTACATGGATCCACCTGATACAAAATAAAATTTATTTTTTTTTCTTTACAATATCTGCTTGCCGCTATACTCTGATAATATCTTCCAGAAATAGCTACTATAATATCGTATTTGTCAGCATGAATTTTCTTAAGCATTTTGTAAAATGCTTTATATGTTAGCAGGTCTGCAAACCTCTGCCTAGAGGATATGCTCAATGCCTTACCATATATTTTTATAAAACAACCACCTATAGCCCCTAATGGATTTCGGATAAAAACCTTTTTTATCTCTTCCTTTGGTAACGTCGTCCATGCCCATGCTTTATAAACATTTATTTTCCCAGACTTTTCAAAATCTTTATCAAAATAGCTTTCTTTCCCGCCAAGCACATCCACTGTTTCTAATTTATCTAACAAACCGCCCTCGTATAGCAATTTATTAAGTAGATTTGTCCCTGTACTTTCATACGGATAGTTGCTGTTAATAACGAATAATACTTTCATTCTTTTTCCTTTTCCTGCCAATTTTTAATTTCTTTGCTTTTTCTTAACAGCAGGTACTCCTGCATATAAGCAGTAAGGTTCTGTATTCTTAGTAACTACTGAACCAGCTGCTATAACGCATCCATCTGCGATAGTTACTCCCGCCATAACTTGAACCCCATAACCAATCCAAACATCATCGCCTATAACAATATCTTTTTCATGTGTACCCTGTTTTTGTATAAGTGTTTCTTTCTTTTTATAATTATGTACATCTGTTCTTGCAAAAAAATCATAGGAAATCAAGCAATTATTCCCTATATATATATTAGCTTCAGACGATGCACACAATTCCCCGCCATTTATATAAGTTCCCTTTCCGATATGAATTTTTTCTGGAAATGTGCAATATACCATCCCACCTAATCTATAATCCTCACCATCTATTTTTCTTTTATACTTTTCTATTCTATAATAGCAATCGGCTGCTATCATCTTATTAGCAATATACCCTATCACATACTTTAAATAATTCATCTCTATCCTCATTATTAAAAATAAAAATTAGTAGAAAAAAAACAATATTCAAGGTTCTGATATAATTACCATCTCGTAATAATGCTATACCTAAAACTGTTGCACAAAATATTTTAAAATTATTTTTTTGTTTATAGCCCTTAATAAAAGCATATATTATAACAAATATTATAAAAGACAATCCAATTATTCCAAATTCTGACAGACTTCGTATATACATAGATGCCGCATCTGCATAATTGAGTTTCATTAATATTTGATCATATAGCTCATTAATATATCGTTCATAATACAGTCTATGAGAATTATATCCCGTTCCAAACAAGTATCCGTCTTTAATTTTTGAAAGTGCTATCTGTAAGTTCGAAATTAATGCAAATGCTGACAAATCCGATGTACTAGTAGAAGAGGTATTCTTCAATGTCAACAATTTTCTCAATATTCGAGCAATAAATTGATAGTTCCATAATGTAACACAGCAAAAGCCACTCAATAAAATAATTATCCATTTAAATTTATTGAGTATATCTTGGTTTGAAAAGAATATATATACCATTATGATTATACCGCATGCAACATAAAGAAGTGTCGATTGTGTTAGCACTATAAATCCAATTATTATTATATTTTTTAACATTGTTACAGTATTCTTCTGATGCCAAAAAAATATAATCATAAAAGTTGCTGACATAATAGCAATTAAACTAGCTGGCTCAGAATATAAAGATGACACCCTGGCCAAAGGGCTGTTTGCGACATAATAAACACCCTCTCGCGGAAATCCATATAATTGCATGTTAGTCAAGGAATCTATATGAAATACATATCCAATCTCTTGAATAACACCTATTATTGCTAATGTAAATCCAGCATTATAAATTATACTAATTAATTTATTGTAATTATATATTCTTTTTAGATAAAAATAGAAAGTCAACATTTCCATAACAAATAAGCAAAAACCAGAAATCGTTTTAATATCAAACGGAAATAGTATCGTGATCACTATCATATATACAAAAAGAATAATTAATTTTCCCGACACCTTCAATTTTCCATATTGGTACAGCATTTCTACTATCATCTTTGCCCCTAGTACAAGAGTAAATACCTGCGCTATACCTATCGGAAATATACCAAAGGTTCCTGCATCTTCTAATAATATTATTAAAAAAAACAATATATCTGATATATTCCATACTTTTTTTGAAACTCTATTCATTGCATAAGTTCCTTATATACATCTAATAGTTTATTGTAAATTTGTTTCTCTCCAAAATGTGTTCGACAATATTCTGATATATTTTTTCTATCATAACTATTATAATTATTATATATATTTTCCATTGCCTCTGATAATTCATTCAAATCATCACGCTCAATAAGCTTCCCGCAATTTTCAGTTATGATTTCTTGAGCTCCACCATTTTTTGTCCCTATAACAGGAAGTCCACATGCCATTGCCTCTATATAAACCACTCCAAATGTTTCAAAGTCACTTGGAAGAACAAATACTTTGCTCTCCTGTAATGTGCTTATAACCTGTTTTCTGGATATTCTTCCCGTAAATGTCACTTTGTCTTCTATCCCCAGTTGTTTTGTCATTTGCTGTAACATTTTTCTAAGATTTCCATCACCTATGATTTTCAACTGCACATTTGGATTTTCTCTAAATTTTCGAGCAAACGCCTTTATTGTTAAATCAAATCTTTTACTTTCTACTAAATTTCCTATCGATACAAAGCAGAATTTTCTTATACTTTTGCATTCCTCATATGTAAAACTATCATTTACTGAATTAGGTATGACTTGTATGTTATTACCGTCAGCCCCCAACTCCTCGATAGATTTTCTTAATGCATTACTTACGCTTATAAACGCATTGCACCTTTTTATTGTCTGAAGCAAATATTTTTTTTGTTTATCTCCTATTTTCTTAGTCAAGACATCACTCGCATGTTCTGTTACGGCTACAGGAATTTTCAACTTATTGCCTAATCTTGTTGCAGCGATTCCTGCTGGAAAGCATGAATGCGCATGAATAATATCAATTTTATATCCATCTTTTTCAATTCTTTTATATATCTTATAAAGATTATTATAAAAAAAATCTACACCACCATTTTGCAATCTTGTTAGCCCTAGTGCTGGTATAACATAAGAATATACTGTCAATTCCTGATCTTTGGACTTTATCATTTTAAAGCATCTTTTAGAAAAATAGTCTTTTCTTCCCTGAAGCGTAGCATCCGCCACAATAACATTCACGCCTCTTTTAGCAAGTATTAGTGCCTGTTCTCTAAAAAAAGATCCCAATGTTTCATTCGTTTCCGTCATATACCAGGATGGTACTATTAAAATAGTCATATTTTTACTATACCTTTTGCATAAATCACTTTACATATTATTATGTTTCTATACTTTTTCTTGCAATATCGCCATATCTAAACTGTTTACTTGCCAATATAGCCTTTTCCTTCATTACACTATATTCGTCATTCATTAATATCTCATTAATTACATCTTCTATTTCATTCTTACTATCTTTATACAAAAATTTTACATTGCCGCATACATTTACATGTGTAGTTCCTTCCCAGTATTTGACAACCATTGGTATTCCCTGTCCAACTACTTGTTCCCAAAAAACAGAATGTCTTCCAGGAAAAACAACCAATTCTGCAGCTGCAAAAAAAGCATACGACTCTTTTGCTTCAATCCAACCAATATATTGTACTTTTTCTCCATCTGCTAATTCATCTACTTTTGCCTTCAAATTATCATCTACAGATCCAAAAACAATAAGTTTTACGTTTTTGGGTTTTGTTTCTCTTACTGCCTCCATCAATAACAGTGTTTGAGTTTTAAAAGCATCTATTTTTCCTCCTGTCATTATCAAGAAATCATCTTTTTTAATATTATACTTTTGTCGAATTTTATTTCTAATTTCTGGTTTATTATTTTTTTCAACTAAATCATCGTCTGCTCCCATTACCAATAGTTTACATTTATCCTTCGGTAATTTATACATATCAATCAGGAAGTCAACTCTGGCAGGTAAAACACCATAGAATAGTCTAACATATGGTTCAATTCTCTTTGCCATAGCTTTCCATATAATTTTATGTAATATGTTTTTTGACAACCAGTTTCTGGCACTATTGGAAAAGTCACTATGGTTATCAACATAAGTGGTACATTCTCTATGCTTTTTTAAATAATTAACCACCACAGTAATATCCAAGCACTGCACATCATGTATAAACAAAATATCCGGTTTGATTTCATTTAATAATCCCAATACTTCTGGGTATCTATTAAATCGATTTCCTCCAATAAGTCCTTTTTTTGCTTTACATCTAAATATTTCTACTCCAGCCTCATTCGTATAGCGCCTATCATGAGAAACAACGAGTTTATTTCCTTCCCACATATATGGAGTTACAATTTGATAAACTTTGTGTCCTTGTTTAACATGATATTTAGGCAATATGTTTTCCTGATAATTCCATCCCTCATTATATGGTCCATTGAGACATAAATGACAAATTTTCATATATAATTTCCTCTATTCTACCGTATTCATCAGTTTTTCATACTCATGAAAATCACGTATATATTCATTGGGATCATAATGAGTGCTAGCGAGCACTAATAGGACTGAATTTCTTGAGAAATCATACATATCTTTCCAAATCATTTTCGGAATGTATACCCCCATCATTGGTTTATTAAGTTCTACTATAATTTCTTCTTTTCCATCGGTTATTCTAACTTTGCTCTGTCCTGCTACATTAATTAAAACAAATTCTGATTCCCTATTAGCATGTTGCCCCCGAACAACGGATGCATCGGAATCATATATATAAAACACTCTACGTATTTCAAACGGAATGGCGTTTCCTCCTTCTATAACAACTAATTTTCCACGCTCATCACCTAAATCCTTAAATTGTATTATTGGGCATTTTTCTTGTAAACTCATAATCATTCTCCTGTAAATGAATTTATTGCTGCTATAACCGTGCTCTGTTCTTCATCAGTCATTCCATTATACATTGGTATACTAAGCACTTCGTCAGCATAAGCTTCCGCAATAGGATAATCTCCTCTCTTTTTCCCCAAATACATATACGCTTCGGAAAGATGTGGCGGAATAGGATAATGAATTATTGTTCCTATTTCTCTATCCTTCAAGTACTGCATCAGTTTATCTCGTCTTCCATTTTTTACATGAATGACAAATTGATGCCATGTAGAATCAGCACCAGGTCTAATTTCAGGAAGAATTACTAACGGATTGTTTAATTCTTTCAAGTATCTGTCAGCAATATTGCATCTTTCTGCATTAAAATCATTTAAATGTTTCAGCTTAACTCTCAGTAAACCAGCCTGTAGTTCGTCCAATCTACTATTAGCACCTACAACTTCGTTTTGATAACGTACTCTACTGCCATAATTTCTAAATACCCTAAACCTATCCGCCAATTCTTTTGAGTTTGTAGTTATGCATCCAGCGTCACCGAAAGCTCCACACCCCTTGCTGGGGTAAAAGCTAAAGCATCCTATATCTCCAAAAGTTCCTACTGTTTTCCCAAGCCATTTATTTCCGTGACTCTGTGCGCAGTCTTCAACAACCTTCAAATTATATTTTTGAGCAATGTCCATAATCCTTGACATATCGCACGCCTGTCCAAACAAATGAACAGCCAGAATTGCCTTCGTCCTTGATGTAATTACCTCTTCTATCTTTTCTGCATCAATATTATTATATTTATCCGGTTCTACAAACACAGGAGTTGCACCATTGATAGTAATTCCCATCACACAAGCTATATACGCGTTTGCACATACAATAACTTCATCACCTTCATGTATTCCTAAAAGCCGAAAGCTTATCCACAGAGCATCTAATCCACTAGCTAATCCTACACAATATTTTGTTCCAATATATCCTGCCCACTCATTTTCAAACGCTTCTACTTCTTTTCCCAAAATATACCACCCTGAATCGAGTACCGAAATTGCCTTCTCCCTATACTCATCAGCATGTAAAGAATATTGTCTTCCTAAATTATTTGGCATTATCATTTTTAGCATCTCCTTTTTTACTTACCCAATACAAATCATTAAATGTTTTTATTCTTCTAATTGGCAAAATATATTTTTGATAAAATTTCATTAGCAAATTTTTTGTAACCACGCGTCTTTTTTTTGACATTTCATATGAATATTTTTCTTCTATATATCTTCTTTTAGCAATAATTTTTTTAACATATACATCATAAATGTTACAATGCAGTTCCTTAGATTTCATCCCTGATGGTGCATGAATTATATGATTTGTCAAAAATGATACACTCTCAAAATGGTAAATAATTACCGGGAACACTTCTCCACTATTGATTACTCTAATATTAGGCACATCATCGAGTATTCCTACAAAATCGACCAATTTGGTATTCCATGGTGCTAAACCCACTCCATAATGATTGCAGATCATCACCCCCTTAAATTTTTGAGGAAAAACATTTAAATATTTTTGATCTCCATACCATTGTGTAGTACCAGGTACAGCATAATAGCACCAGTTCAAGCATTGCTCTGCCCACCAGTCTAAAGCTTCTCTACCGTTTTTATCATTCACAAATGTATTAAATTCGACACAGTAAGCTCCAACCAAATCATAGGCTTTTTTTTCTTCTTCATCATTTTTAAACCTATGTGGTACAATAATCGTAGAACATCCTTGATTATGCATTTCATCAAAAACAATCTGTGGACTTGCGAAAAACATCATGTCTGCATCTATATATGTACATATTTTTTCTTTATATTTTTCAAGAACATACTTTATGCTCCAAGAAGAACAAGTCCAACAATATTCTGCCCTGGTTCGTTCTTTTTTCACTCTTAATAAATCTGGTGTTTCAAATTCCTCCATACTAACAACTATAACATTTTTTAAGTTCTCTTTTTTTAATATTTCCTCACATCGCCTATCAAATGCAAAAATATATAATTTGAAACCATTCATGCACTTTATCATCGAGTCATACAAAACAAGACCTTTATCTAAATAGTTCGAATCAAAAGTCGTGCAAAACACTAAATCCATTATAATAATATTCCTCTCTATTACAAACTTTTCAGTTTAAATATTTTTATAAAAAGTTGTCCATCTCATCCATTAGCACTTTTTTACTATATTTTTTTTCAAAATAGCTTCTGCTATTTTTGCCCATTGTCTTCAAATCCGATTGCATCATCTGTCTAATTATTAACCCAAGCTGCTGTGCATTTCCCAACTTGCAACATTCTCCGCATTCTGATTCCTTTATGATTCTCGCAGTTTCTCCTTCTGCCGCAGCTATCACCGGCATACCGCATGCCATATAACTCTGAAGTTTCGCAGGTATTGTTTTTGTCCATAGTTCATCTTTTGCAAAGGAAATAAATGCCGCTTCACAGGAAGCTAATAAAGTCGGAACGGTTTCTGCAGGCTGTCTTGGTACCAGAACAAATTTGTCCGTCACCTGATATTTTTTTATTTCTTCTGTTAAAGCATCCAGATATCTTCCGTCACCTACTATTACAAACTTTACATTTTCATTTTTCAGGATTTCCGCTGTCTTAGGTAATATCTGTAATCCCTGAGCAGTTCCAACATTCCCTGTAAATATAATTTTGAAGGAATTGTCATTGGGAATCCCATATGCTACTGCAGCTTCTTTTGCAGTGTTTTTATCTACAGGCTTATAAAATTCCTCCGCATATTGTGGCCAGTAATGAACTTTCTCTCTGTTTACAGCAACTTTCCGATTACATATTGCCTCCACAAAACTTGGACTAGTCGCAAATATCTCATCCGAATTCTTGTAAATATAATCTACCATCTTATCAATTGGCTTTATGATAAGAGGATTTCTGATACCGGTAACTGTTATAACATTTTCAGGCCACAGATCCTGCACATACAGGTAATGCGGCACATGAAGTTTCTTGGCAAAGCTGATCCCCGTCATGACCTGGGTCATGGGCGATACTTCAAATGAAAACACAAGATCAGCCTTGATGTTTTTCATTTTCCCTGCCAACATGCCGGATACCATAAAAGATAGATAATTAGCTATCATTCCAAGAGATCCCGAACCTCTTGGAATTAACGGAATACGATAAATCTCTATTCCATTCCATACTTCATGGCGTTTTTTTGTGATGCCATATCCTTTAAAAGTCTTTCCCATCGGATAGTTGGGTATCCCGGTTACTACTGTTACCTTATATTTCCTTTTTACCCACTCGAGGCACATATCATTGATCCGAAATGTTTCGGGATAAAAGTATTGTGAAACCACTAAAATATGCTTCTTTGGCTTCACGTGTGATCCTCCTTGGAATCAGTACTATTTTCACTTTTTACGGATTCTGTTCTGTCTACGGACTGTTTTAAGCTTATCTTTTGGTAATCCAGACCCGGATATACAGAGATTGCATGTGTATAACAACTATTTCCAAATGCCTTATTTGTCATGCCCCCGATCTTTCCGGGAAGCTTTCCGGTCATTGCAACTGCCGGTTTCAAAGCTTTCATTATCGCAATCTTTTTCCCACTGACTTTTGCAATTTCTTCTACCATTACGGATGTATTTGTCCATTCAGCATTCTGAGGAATCAATACGGTTGCGTTTTGTTTTATCTGTTCTACCAACATTACCTGGCATAAAAATTCACATAAGTTTTCAATGTACAGCATAGATCTCTCATTATCCGCCTCGGGAAATACGGGAAGCTTCTTAGCCAGTTTTGCCAGCACAGGATAATTTCCCTTACTTCCTCTTCCGTAGATCATAGGAGGTCTGAGTACGATGACCTTGAAGCTGTCATCTGCTAATTCTCTTACTGCCACATCTGCCTGTAATTTGCTATCACCGTAGAAGTTAGCCGGAGCCGGAACCGTGCGTTCATCGATCACTTTCTTTTTACCGTACGGTGCAGATTCCCCATACACGATCATGGAAGACATGAAGATGAACTCTTTTACCTTTTCAGCTTTTGCCTTTTGAGCCACTTCTACTGTGAGGTCCGTATTTACTGCATAATATTTTTCTTTTGTCTCTTCCGACACATTTCCTACATCTGCATGTGCAATGCCTGCAACATGATAGACAATATCATAGTTGGAAAAATCACAGTCTCTCCAGGCATCTCCCACCATGTCCAGTTCGTCTATTTCAAAGTTCTCCGGATAATTTTTTTTAGCATAGTCTAGAAAGGACTGACCGATATAAGACCCTGCACCGGTGATCAGGACTCTTTTCTTTTCCTCTTTATCAACGCAGACAGGTTCTCCAAATCCAATAGTTCCGATCAGCTCTTCTTTTGTTTTCCCGTCCGTATAATTACGGCCAACCTTTTCCATTGCTCCTGTTCCGCCTTCTACTACCGTATCATCATGTCCCACTTTCGTCACTGTTCCCAGCAGACATTTCAGATCAAATATGAGAGAGCTGTGCCGCACACCATAGCCATCCAGTTTGCTCTTTTGTTCAATGGAGATGGAATCTCTGCCATTGATCTGTGCCCATCCGGTGATACCCGGCTTATATTCATTTACTCCATACTTATCTCTCTCTGCAGTCAATACATCCTGATTCCACAGACCCGGTCTGGGTCCTACCAGAGACAAGGATCCATCCAGCACGTTAAACAGTTGAGGAAGCTCATCCAGTGAATGTGCACGCAGGAACTTTCCGACTCTTGTAATATACTGTTCCGGATTCTCCAGCATGTGAGTAGGAGTATCATGAGGGGTAGACATTTTCATGCTGCGGAACTTGTATACCCGGAAATACTTCTTATTCTGTCCCAGTCTCTTCTGGGTAAAAAATACAGGGCCGGGATCATCAATCTTAATGGCAGCTGCGATCCCCAACAGTAGCGGAGACAATGACACAATGCCGCCAAATGACAACACGATATCCAACCCTCGTTTTACATACTTATCATAAAATGACGGGGTATAGGCTGATGTGCTCACAGGTTCCAAATGACCTCTGACACCATCCGCATTTTCTGGATCCTCTTCATTTTCTACAAAGATGACTTTCTTGCCTTCAAACGGATTCTTCGAATCCTCTTTGCACTGCTTTTTCTGCAGCGTAGAAGCAATCTTTACTGCTGTAGCCATCAATCCGGCGAGTGCTATGATACCATATAGGAATCTCTTCGTTGTCTTTTTCATAATTATCCCCTATTGAATGCCCTGATACGTCGGTACGATTTCCTTAATATCCTCACGGATCCTATCCGTCTCGTCATAAGCATCTTTATAGATCTTGTCCAACTGTTTTTGAAATACTTCATCATCGAATTCGATGGGTTTCCCGATATAGATCATTTTATTGGCAGTCTTCTTCAATCCCTCTTCGTTCATGAGAAGTTCTTCATACATCTTCTCTCCGGGACGCAATCCGGTGAATTTGATCTCGATGTCCTCACCCGGCTTGTATCCGGACAGCTTGATCAGGTTCGTCGCCAGGTCTACGATTTTCACCGGTTCCCCCATATCCAACACGAAGATTTCTCCGCCTCTGGCATAGGCTCCCGCCTGCAGTACCAGGGATACCGCTTCCGGTATAGTCATGAAGTAACGGATAATGTTAGGATCCGTCACAGTAACAGGACCGCCTTCCGCGATCTGTTTCTTGAACAGGGGAATGACACTGCCGTTGCTACCCAATACGTTACCGAAACGTACTGCCACAAAATTGGTCTGTGACTTACGGTTCATCATCTGAATTACCATTTCGCACATTCGCTTGGAGGCTCCCATGACATTGGTGGGATTCACCGCTTTATCTGTGGAGATCAGCACGAACTTCTCCACACCATACTTATCTGCTGCCTGTGCGGTACGATAGGTACCGAAGACATTGTTCTTAATCGCCTCATTGGGACTGACTTCCATGAGGGGCACATGTTTATGGGCCGCTGCATGGTAGACAATGTTCGGACGATATCTACGGAAGATATCTTCGATGCGTTCCGTATTGCGTACAGAGGCAATCAATACTACCAGATCCAGTGTCGGATATTTACGGATTAGCTCCTGCTGGATCGCATAGGCGTTGTTCTCATAGATATCGACGATGATCAGCTGCTTCGGCTGGTGACCGGCGATCTGTCTGCACAGCTCGCTTCCGATGGACCCGCCGCCACCGGTGACCAGTACGACCTTATCCCTCACATAGTTCAGGACTTCTTCTGTGTTAATCTCTATAGGATCTCTTCCTAAGAGATCTTCGATCTCCACCTCTTTTAATTTTGCCACGGAGACATCTCCGTTGATCAGCTGATACATTCCCGGAAGGGTACGCATTTTACAGCCGGTCTCTTTACAGATGTCCAGGATTTCTTTTTTTACCTGGGTATTGGCGGAGGGAATGGCGAAGATGATCTCATCCACATTGTACTGTCCTACGGCATCTGAGATCCTGTCTCTGCCACCGACGATAGGCACGCTCCGCAGGAATTTTCCATGGCATCCCGGATTATCATCGATAATGCATTTGGGATTGAGATTTAGATAGCTGCTGGTCTCGATTTCTTTTAAGATAGCATTTGCCGCTGCTCCGGCACCGATGATCATGACATTACTGCCGTCTTTTTTTGATTTTAATTCTGATCTTTTTGAGTTAATCAGGCGTAAAATGCGATAGCTAAACCGAATTACCGTGGTCAGTCCAAATAGTAAGAACCAGTAGAGCACGTAATAACTCCGGGGCATTTTCTGATTCAAAATATGGCATAAAATCACCTGAGCGATGCTTGCACAAGTGGTCGCAAATACAATATTCAATAATTCTGTTGCACTGGCATAACGCCATACACTCTTATACAACTTCCATAAAGCAAAAAGCAACAACGTAAGCAAAATATTGTACGGTATAATATATTCAAATTTTATCAAATACTCTTCCGGTATTCCGTTAAAGCTAAAATCAAATCGAATATAAATTGCTGCAAAAGACGCAACAATAATGGACATGATATCTAATAATATTAAAGCAATAATTCTGTTAATGGGTATTTTAAGGAAGTTATTCTTTTCTTTCATAATTTTAGTTAACTATAGCCTTTCACAGTCTTATCTGAATAAAATCAAATTGTATTATATCATTTTCAACTAATTATCACAAATTCCCTGTCTCCAACCAATAAACAATAATACAATTGTGACAGCTCCGCTTCCCCAGGAGAATTCTAATAGTCCAAATAACAAAGGAACTAATATCAAAAAAATATATCCAATAAGATATGTCTTTTCAGTTTGTAAATTATTTTTCACTATCCGTATCAATGTTCCAATACATATGCCGATAAAACATATACACATCGGAATTCCGAAATCTGTGGCATATTGAAGATAAATATTATGTGCGTGACCTATCCAATACCATGAGAATAATTGAAATCCTTGATCTTTTTGTTTATGCCCCATAAGATTCAGGTTTTTCCAATACTGACTATATATTGTTTCACGAATTAGAAATTGATCCGCAGACTGTTCATCTTTCAGAACTTGAACTTTATCAAGCTCTGCTGCAAATACTTTCAGCATAAAAGGTGACCTGCCTACTAAATCATCTGTTATTTCTCGAGTTCTTCTAATTGCGATATTCAACACATCGTCAATATCCACATATTTTTCTGAATTCCAGGCATCCCAAGAATGTACTCTTTCCTCACTCCACTCTCCCCAAAACCACACTGGATGATGGAATACTGGAGGCAAATATCTTGTCATTCCAAATGTCACCGGGAACATCATGCATATACACAGCACTAAAAGCAGTCCATTTCTAATATAATGTTTCTTCTGTTTTTCTCCCTGATAAAAGCCCAAAAACAACAATCCCAGTATAAAGGACACCAGCCATGCAGTTCTTCCAATCGTCATAAAAATAAACGAGTAAACCACTCCTGACCCAAGCCAATAATACACTCTCCAGAATTTGTGCTTGTTTTCTTTAGTCACATACAGTATTTTTCCAAACATAGCAGCCAGCACGACCAAATAAAACAGACCATTCAGATTGCAGTTATTGTAGATTCCCGTATATCTCACCTGATCATACGGTCTAAACACACAGCAAAATCCCTGAAACGCAAAAAAAGCGAAGATGACTCCGTTCATGATTCCCTGATACAAATCTTCCTGCTCCTCTTCCGTAAAATCCGTAAGGTAAAAACATCCAAACATAATAAAATAGCAAAACGGCCATACGTAATCACTTCTGGATAAGATCATCAGAAGCATCATCACTACCCACAGGCCAAACATTCCCTTATTTAATTTAGGATACTTCTTCTCTATAAACACACTAATAATTGTATGAATCACCACATAGCCAAAGACGAGGACATCCAAAGCAATCATAATACGTTCGTTCATAAAATAAGCAAGTGGCTGCCCAAATACAATAAAGAGTGCTCCTGCCACCACCGCTATGCCTGTCCATATCGCATATAACACCTTGTGTGCCATGAATTCTTCCCACTTATAGTGCGACATAATAATAGCAGCCATCAGTATCCCTGCCATATCGCGGAAAGTTTCAATGACTCCATCTAAGCCGGAAGCTGTCTTTGATCTTTGATCAATCACGCAGAACAGAAAAAAGCAGATGGTATATAATATCCGCTTCTTAGACCATATGTTGATTGTTTTTCCCTTTATTGTAAGCTGCATAAGAGCATCTCCTTCTATTGACTCATCATCTACACATATTCTTCTATATTTTAATCAATTTTGATGATAAGTACAAGTTTTTCTTGGAAATGCTATGATTTCTTAAGAAAGTACTCAAAATCATTAGTGTAAAAGTCAACTCTTCTATTTGTGCATATAGTATAAACGCTTCTTTCCCATGCGGTAAGCGCGATAGCTGCTGGTCTGCTGCACATTGCCGTCTTAATTACGCTTGTATCTATAAAAGAGCTGAATCCGATAATTGCCAACACATGTAACACATGAGTTTTCCTTCAAAGTACACTTGCATATATAAAGCCGTTGCTCCTTGCGGCTTTGCGAGATTCGTAAAAGTAATGTTTTCAGAAGACTCATAGTCTACCTGGAAATTACAGCTTCTTCTCTCAAGCAAAGTTGTAGAACGATACCAGTCAAATTCTGCATACGCATGTACAATCAATGCCGTTTCCGGGTCTTCTTTATATCGTGAGGTGTACTGTATTTTACTGGCTGTTTTGGAACAAACAATGACAGCTTTATCCGTATAATAAGTACATTCCTTTATATACAGTCCGTTATTTTCAAAACAATCTGCCATTACGAAGACTTTGTCTTTATATCTTGAGAAGGTCTTGGAACCCTCTTTTCTGAGAAGATTCAGTAAAGTGCTACGCTCCACTTGATTTCTACAAATGATGTATTTCAGTGAGTCGCTGATATCAAATGCTCCGGGATAGACGATTTCCGCATGTCTGTATTTTTTCTCCTGCTCTGCATCCTTCATGTAGCCGGTTTTGTATATTTGTGTGAAATTCAGAGAAGCAAAATTCTCTTCCCCACTTAATAGGCTGCCGCCTCCACCGGCCAATGATTGTTCCGAGAATTGAGTATCCGGTAATTGTAAAAGGCTGTTCAAATCAAATAGAAAAAATACCGGAACCGGAACGTTAGCGTTCAAGTCATGACAATAACGCAACGACGGATGCTTGAAGCCTTCATTATGATATTGTGTTGGAGTAAGTGGCCTGAAGTAGAATCGCACGGTTGATTCCGCACCGGAATAGGTCATATCAATCACTTGCCGGCTTGCGTTATCATTGGACATCAAATGGCTTTTTTCGGCATTATATCTGCTGTATAAATACCCTGTCTTCAAAATACCGATGGCATTAGTCACATCTGTGTAATGGAATGCATACTTTGGCCACCAGGAAACCGGTGAATTATATTTACAGTTATTGCTAATAACTTCATCATATGTCATGCAGATCCCCCTTTATCAGAAAAGCGCGTCCCCTACCGGCATCCAGCTGAAAACCATTTTGAGCGACCGGATCATCTTCCTGACGAATAGTGATACTTTGTAAATACCCCAAAGCAGTCAACAATGAAAAAAATATATTGTCTACAATATACTTGCTTTCCGGTACAATGTGTTTATTACAAATATCATCCCATAATTGATGTACATCTTCTTCCGAAATAGCAAAAGACTTTTCTTTCGATTCCAGGATCAGGTTCTTATCCGGGAGCCACTGTGCGTTCCAAATATTTCCGTATGCTTCGAAAGAAAATGGGGCAATTGCTGTCTGATAACAGATATTGTCTTTCAAACCTGTAAACGAAAGATCGATTGCATTTTCTTTCATGAAATTCATCATTTTTGAGGGTGCCTTATGCTCCGGCTGAGACCCACCTCCCTTTCCCAAATAAATATATACATCAATGGGGAGATCTTTCAAATATTTTTCCATTAAAGGGTTCACATCATTCCATGCCAGTTCTCCATTACCACAACCCAATTTTGGGAAAGCGATGGAGGAAATATTATAATCTGCATACTTGCGGACAAATACCATAAGCCCCTTCTCAATATATTCCAATTTGGAAGGATTTCGCCAATGTTCTTTGGTAGGAAACTGCAGGATCCAATGATCCGGAGCATACCAAAGCATCAGTTTTCCAATAATTAATTTATGTTTATCGCATTGCTCCTTGTATTCTTGGAACATGGCGGGATATCTCTTTTTGAATTCTAATGCAATTCCCTTTCCCATAACACCTACGGTGTTGACAGTATTAACAAGAACCTGAGCCGGACTGCTGAAAATGTCTCCTTCAATATATGTTAACATTCTAATCCTCCGTCTTAGACTAATTTGATAATTTCACCATTGGGTAATTCAAAGCTACAGTGAAGACTTGCTCCCGTTGCTACAGCAATCTCTTCCAATTCATCCAGTGTATAGTTTCCCCGTTTCATTTTTTGAGAAAAAGCTTGCGGTGATTTATCCATGCGCTCACCAATCTGTGCTAAAGTCATATTATTCTTAACAGCTAAGATTTTCAATTGCTCATCTATTCTCATTATAGAATTCCTCCATAAGTATGCCGTCTATATAAATATAATAAACGAAATAATTTAATAAATCAACAGAAACATTTATTATTAAAATGAAATATTGAGGAATATGAGCTATTTCATTTCCACCGTTATAGAATCTTTCCCATAGTAATCCGCACATGCATCATTCACCCACGTATACCCATCCTCCGGCTGGAGATCTGCGTACATGATCAGTTCCACCGGATATAACGGTGTGAACACTACTTCCTTCACGGAATCATCCTTGAGCACCTTGAATCTCTCTTCCCAACCTTCGCCATACGCCTGTGCCCAGCCGTTCTTCCACATGCGGTAAGCGCGATAGCTGCTGGTCTGCTGCACATTACCGAAGAGCACTGCTGCCGCCAGGAGCACTCCTACAACGCCACAATACCTAAACAGGTACTTCTGTGCCAGATTATCCACCTTCTCGCTTTTTTCCGGTTTCAGAATTCTCCCAGCGATCCATCCGCACCAGTAGATCTCGTTAGCCACGATCCACAGCACATAGAAATACCACAGGATCGCGCTCTGTCTGCCACCACCCATGGTGCCGTTCACATACAGGGTTGCCGTAGCCTGGGAGGCGTACACGCCGAAGGACAATGCAGTGAACAGTCCCGGCAGCCGGAATGTATAATGCATCTTCCGGACTGCTTTCCATGCAAAAGGAATCACCAGAAGCAGCAGTAACAGCATCTTAAGGTTCGTCCAGCTGACAATATTTAAAAACGTTCTGACGAAGGATTCCCAGATTGCCATCAGCGGAGAATACAAGGTATCTCCCTCAAAGTTCCACTCCAGTCTGGTCTGCGTCCTGGTAGAGAAGCATACAATGCACAGGCTGGCAATATTGACCAGTACCACGAACCAGGTTCTGCGGAATCCATCCTTATTTTTCGCTAAAAATACAATTTCTAATAACACCAGAAGACAGAAGGTTGATAAGCTGGTCGCCAGGTTATCTCCACCCACTAATATTGCCAAAATGCAGGTGATTACCAGGCTTAGGATTCTGTCAACCTTTTTCAATTCTCTTGTGGCAAGCTTCAGTACCAGTCCAACCAGTATCAGAGATAAGCTGTAGATTCCGGTATAGTTTACCGCCCCGGTGTACCAGTAGAAACTTTCCTCTGGAAACGGACAATACAGCAACTGGATCATGATCATTGGAATGCTGATAGGGAGGATCAGTCCTCTGTTCTCCTTGCCAATGCACTGCGCCAGCAGGTACATCTCGGAGAAAATGATGGATCCGATCATCAGATACGCCACAATCGCGTAGCAGTGTTCCCCGAAGATTCCGGGCTGCAGTGTTGCCAGTGCAATATTGGCGAAACGCGCTTCCCAGAAACTCTCCTGTACGGTCTCTATGATTGCCTGAACGAATGCGATCAGTCCTCCATGGTTCTGGAGCACCTGATAGGTATGCACTCCATAGGACCAGTCATCTGCCGAAGCGTAGTTGTATTTCGAGATTGCAAGTAGGGGCCACAGGATCACAGCCAGTGCGATTACACATGCAGCGCTGATCAGCATAAGTTTCTTTTTCTCTGTCAGTTTGGTCAGTTTCACTTTGATTATTCCACCTTTTCTTTGGTATAGGGCTCCACAACGTAATAATTATTATAAAATGAAGTAATATCGTATTCTTCTTCATCAAACAGGTCGATCAGTTCATAGTTCACCACGTACACTACATCTTTCCCCTGATTTTCCCGGATGGTATCCTCTGTCACGTATTCAAAATGATATTTTTCCGCATAGGGCAGCTGTTCTCTGCCGTCCTGCACGTTGCTGACGCCCTGGAAATAATGGGCATCGATCTGATGGCAGTACATCGTGAGGATCTGTCCCACCATATACTCGCCCTCGCCCATGGGATCCGGGTCTATGTAATACTCATCGCATTCTATCGTATGTGCGTAATCCAAAGCATTCAGATAAGGTTCATAATAGTAGATTCGGCTTAAATCCGCCCATTCTCCAAAATAGGTGGCAGCAAACGTCACTCCCAGCACACCATATAACGCAACTATGGGGATTTCCGTGATCTTCCACTTTTGAATGCATGCCGCCATGCCCACAGCTGCCAGAATGATCACCGGGTAAAATGCAATATTGATGCGGTGCAGCACCGGATATCTGGTAATGGCACCGATGATCACTGTAAGTCCCATCCATGCGAACAGGATAAACACAGGGGTCTTGTATTTCTCCGGCAGTTTCTTCTTTTTCCAGTTCCAGATTACTGTGATCAGACCGATCAGGAAGAAAATATCCGTCACATAATACACCGGTCCGAATTTGGCTACCGCACTGGGCACTGCCTGATCTCTTCCGAAAAATACGGTTTCTATCATGCATACCAGATTTTCCTTCAGCTGATACCAGGAAAAGTTAGCAAACAATACATCTTCTCCGCGCACGCTGTCCTGAAAAGAGGGAATCGTAAATAGCGGTGTCTCGATGGTCTCTTTTCCCAGCACTGTGATCAGCATGGACAGGTACTCCGGCAGCACGATCACCGCATAGACTGCAATGCAGCCCAGGAGTTCTTTCCAGTTGATCTGTTTTTTCTTAAACAGGTAGATTGCCACTGCCAGCAGGAAAACAGGTACGGAATAGTCCGATACTGCATAGCAATAACAACACAATCCGAAGAACACCATGGACACATATAAGAAGACTCTGTTCCACTTTTTCCCTTCTATTCTGTGCAGTCCTGCCAGTAAAAAGCAGACGGCAAACAGGAACATATGGGGGAACATGTTACAGTCGATGGACCAGCGGCTCTGCATATAGTGCCAGGGGCAGATCATTCCGAAGAGCAGCGCGATCATAGCTGTCCATTTACCTGCCAGTTGTCTCGTGAACAGATACAGCGCCAGGAGCCCCAGACAGCTGGTGATCAGGAGCGGCAGTCGTATCGTAACTGTGGAAAATCCCAGTATTTTAATAAATGGAACCATACAGTAGGATAAAAATACGCTCATCTGGCTATTCTTCCACGCTGTAAAATGCACCGGATACCGCATACCGTAACGGTCTGTTCCGTATTCCGCCAGCGCCTTGGCATCCACCGCAGCCATAGCTTCGTCCTGGTGCACGCCGATGGGCGGTGCACCGAAATGGTATGCCCGGACGAAGATTGCGGCGAGCAGGATTACTGCTACCAGGAATATTTCCGTCTTTCTTGATTCCAACAGCGTCTTGATTCGCTTATTGCCTGTGATTGTCTGTGTGAATTTCATTCTCTGTCTCTTACCCTTTGTCTTGCTTAAGCTTATCTATCATCTTAACTTCTTAATTTACATAATATCCGGAGACCAGTCGACATCTACGTCTCCGCCGGAGCTTCCGCCGCTGTCGGAACCACTACCGCCTCCGGAGCTGCTTCCACTATCCGAGCCGCTGCCGCCTCCGGAACTGCCGCCACTGTCAGAGCCGCCTCCGCCTCCGGAACTGCTTCCACTATCCGATCCACTGCTGCCTCCGGAACTGCTTCCGCTGTCTGAACTGCTGCCGCCCGAACTGCTGCCTCCACCGGAACTACTATTGTCTCCAGAGTTCGTGCTTCCACCGGAACTACTTCCGCTTCCGGAACTGCTTCCGCCGCCAGAACCACTGTTTCCGCCACTAGAGCTGCTTCCACTACCCGAACTACTTCCACCTCCGGAGCTCGTACTTCCTCCCGCGCTGCTACTGCCTCCGGAACTGCTATTGCCACCCGAGCTCGTGTTTCCTCCCGCGCTGCTGCCGCTTCCGGAACTGCTTCCCGCTGTATTTGTCGTCGATGACGGTTTGTTCGTTGTGGACGGTTTGTTCGTTGTAGACGGCTTGGGCGTTGCCGCGGGTTTCGCCGTCGATGTCGTTCCGATCTTATTTTTATTATCCACAGCCGGTTTATTCGATGCAAGTGTCACTGTACCGGTATTCTTATTCCCGGCAGCTGCCTTGATCTCTCCTGTGGAACTGCCGTTTTCTCCCGGCTGTTCCCCTTCCGCAGACTGCGCTGATGCCACCTGCGTTCCAAAAGCATTTTCTCTCTCCTCGTATGCCAGGAAAGGATCCTCCTGTATGAGATCCGCCGCTTTGCCGGCACTTACCCAGTATTTTCCATCGTACCACTGGATCTCGCCGTCGAATACTCTCACTCTGGCGATGTTGTCTGTTGTCTCACTGCTATCCGGTTCTATACTGTCTTCTGCACCATCTGCTCCCTCGACAGTCTCTTCCACATTCTGTTCTGCCATAGGCTGCGCCTCATACGGGGTATACTCAGGCACGCTCTGTAATCCCAGCACATCACCCCCGAAGGAATAGCTCTCCACTGCCGCATCACTATCCAGCCCCTGCCACAGGCATCTGCCGGTAGACGCATCGTAGGCATACAGCACTGCCTTTTGGTATCCGCTGCCTTCTAACAGCTTCTTAAGTTCCGCCTCACCGGGCTGTTCCAGCAAGGTTTTCCCCTCATCATCGAATTCTCCCTGATAGGTGGTATATTCCAGTTCCCCACGGCTGTTCCACAGAGAAGAAAGGTCTACACCGTTCTCACCGGAAGAAATATCACAGGTATATTCTCCTGTCAGGACATCATTTTTCATCGTACCCTGTTCCCTGGTAATGCTGCCGGTTCCGGCATCCAGGTAGTAAGACGCTATCGCGTCTCCCGTGCAGATCACGATCTTCAGGGTATTTTCTGTATTTTGCAGGAAAATACTTCTCCCGCCGGCAGTATACCACACTTTTGTTACTTCCGCGCCATCTGCTCCGTATCCCACCTGAAAATAGAGTTCTCCGTCACCGTCCAGGTAATAGCTTCTCTGTCCTTCTCGCAGTTTCGGCATCAGTGTACGAAACCATTCTTCACCGGTCAGGGCTTGTATTGCCTCTCCCACAGTATCGTCCTGTGTCAGATTCTCTGTCAGATTCTCCGCTGCCTGCCGGATCTGCGGCTCTTCTTCCACCAGATTTACCGTAAGGGTCTGCAGCAATTCAAACGCTTCTGTATCGTCGTAGAGACGGTAAGACTGTTCCAGCAAGTCTCTCTCTTCCCGCACGCGGCCGATTTCACCGTAATCTTTTGCCAGTGTCAGATATTCCTCTCTGGTCAGTTCTCCCTTGCGGTACTTGGTCTCCATATTGACGATCTCCACTTCCAGTGAGGACAGGATCGGCTGTGCTTCCAGGGTTCCCACCACATGTTCCTCCTGTGTGCTGCCATCGCCGCAGCCGGTAAACACTATTGCCGCCCCGGACAGTATTCCCGCCGCCAGGAACGCTATTTTCTTCTGTCTGTTCTGCCATTGCTTCATAAATTTATTATCCTGCTTATCCTTTATTACTTATCCTATTGTCCTGTTGCCTATCCTATTGCATATCCGCATCCTGGATCAGTTTCCGCAGATACAGGTCTGCGTCTGATCCTTCTTCATATATTTTCATCCGTAACAGCTGTTCCGCCAGGGAATAAATATTTTTCGCCACGGTCGGTCCGTAGATCGTAATATCCTGTCCGTCCTTGGTCAGGGTCGCGTAGCCCCGGAACGCATAGTCCACTTTATACTGGCTGGCAGGCATTCCCACCAATACAGAGGTATAGCGGTATCTGTTATCCACGGTCTCGTAGATGCTGTCCTTAAATACTCCGGAAGCATCGGTTCCGTAAGCCATACCCTGCAGCACCTTCTGACCTCCCACCACCATGGGATAAGTCTTCCGGTTGGCATCGGTCATGATCAGGGTCCCGTATTCCTTCAGCCGGTAGCCGTCCACGCCATCTGTCTGTAACAGCTTTTTGCGCAGATCCGCACTGATGCCGGTCTTAAAGCGGATTCCTGATTTATCGGTGATACGGATAGAGAATCCATGATAGGTCAGCAGATCCGTAAGCTCCGGCTGCGCCGTCACTTCATAGGCATAATCTTTGTATTCCAGGGTCCATACGTACATTCCCACGGGAGCTCCCTTTTCATTATAGCGCATAACAGTCGCGCTTCCCGCCGTCTCATCCGGCAGTTCCAGAGCTACGGAGCCATCCTTCGGCTGTACCGCATATTCTATGCCGTCTATGTACACAGTCGTGTCATCATACCCTTCCGGGATCTCCAGGGTGATCTTCGTGGAAGGCACCGGAATGGGTGTGGGTGCAGGAGTTGGAGTCGGTGTCGGGGTTGCAGTCGGTGTCGGGGTCGGCACCGGGGTCGGATCCGGCTCTCCCGGCATATTTTCATAGACCGGAATTCGGAATACGAAGGAATTACCCAGCGCATTTGCCGAACTGTACAGTCTGAATACACTGGCTGCCTCGGAAGTCGGCGCGGAGATATTCTGCATGTACTGATGCTGGTACAGTCCGTAGGCACTGTTCTTATTTACATTAAACTTCTGCAGATACGGGGTATCCTGTCCCTTATTGATGTATTTGTCCGCGAGGAGATTTGCACCTCCCAAAATGGAAAAATACGCTCCCTTCCATTCATTCGCTTTCGCGTATTCCAGTCCGTTCCGGATGATTTCCTCCGTTTTCTTGCCATTTGCTCCCACATTAAAATAGTTGTAATAGCCTTCATATCCCTCCACGGTACCGGAGATAATGGGAGACGTTCCTTTTCCCTGCTCCTGCAGGACTCTTGCCGCCAGATGGAAGGGACTTACCTTTCTGCAATCCTCTTTTCCGATCATATAGAAGATGTACTCAAAAGTCATATTGGTTCCGGGAGCATTTGCACTGCTGTTCATGAATGTATTATCTAGAAAACTTTTCAGTGCTGCCTCCGTATGATAAGTCTCATTGTAAGTTAACTGCTCGAACTGGAAAATCGCGCCTTCCCGCAGGGCATTCCGGGGATCCATATAGGCTTCCAGTGCCTGTCTGGATGCGTTATACCATCCGGCGCCGTAAAAATCTCTCTTCGCCCAGGCCGGGGAGCTTGCACTGACCAGACTCCTGCCGCCCTGCATTTCATTCGTCACTGCGGTGTTCCAGTCCAGTTCCGTGTTGTATCTGACGAATATCCAGTTGGGATATTTTTCCTTAAGTGCGGTTAATGCCGGCTGATACCCTGCCGGGAACTGTTCGATATCCGCATAATTCCCCTGTCCGTCTGCGGCAAGCATAGCTGCGCCGCCGGGATTCATCCCGTAGTATTCTTCCCATTCCAGGAATCGCTCATCGGAACACGCCAGGTAATCTCTGCGGACATATCCTATGTAATCGGTACCGCTCATGTCCGTGGACACTTTTTCCCAGACCTGTCCGTCTTCGTCCACCGTCACATCCAGGATCTCTACCATCTGTCCGCTGGGTACCGTCACTACTGCTGCGCTGTCTTCTGACGCATCGCTGTGGAGCTTGTATTCATCACACAGGTAGACTAACGCCATGACCTCTCTGTCTTCCACGATCTGTCTAAGTGCCTGTCCCGCCTCCGCGATCCACGCGAGATCCTCTTCATCCAGTGCGTGCGCCTGATAGGTATTGCCCTCATAGGTAAATATGAATGCCACCAGGAGTATTGCTCCCAGAATCGCCAACTTTCTCTTCATTTACTCTATATGCTTCACTTTCTTGTGCAGCACCCGGATTCCCCTGGGTGCTATGGTAAATATGGTGTGATAACACTTGTTTTTCTTAGTAAGATAAGGATTTTTCATGGCTCTGCGCCAGGTTTTCCGCATGTATTTTACCACATTCCGGTAAAATACGTTATCCTTTGTCATCTGTTCTGTGGGAATATGCAGCAGGTAATCCAGTCTCTGGAAGATGCCAAAGCGGAATGCAATCTCCGCAAGTTCCTCATCCTCCGGCCAGGTATCCGCCACCAGCTTCTGCACCATATCCGCATTGTCCACATTGTCTGCGTAGACTCTGGAAAATCCGGTCTGCTTTCTGGTATTGCTGTCCGGTCGGTAAAACACATGGTAGGACTGTCCGGGAACGCAGACAATGCCAGGGATCGCCGCACCGGATCCGCTGCGCCGGGTCAGCAGCTTCACCAGCAGATGAAAGTCTTCATTTAATACTCCCACGGGGAATCCCTCTTCCTCAAACAGATCTCTACGTACTAATTTGGTACAGAAGGAGCAGTCTCCTCTGTGCATTAGCAGCTCCCGCAGGAACTCTTTCGCCGGAATCTCCTGTCTCTCCGTTACCGGTTCACAGATATTCGGAAGTTTCTTCCCTTCCGGGTCGATCTCGTCCCTGCCGGTTTGGGCAATGGGCAGATGTGTCGTCTCTATGGCGCAAAGCAGTCTCTCATACATATCCGGTTCCACATAGTCATCGCTGTCTACGAAGCCGAGGTATTCACCCGTTGCTTCCTGAATTCCCAGGTTCCTTGCAGAAGAGGATCCGCCGTTCTGTTTATGGAAGACCCGGATCCTGACATCCTCCGCCGCCAGCGCATCGCACAGTGCAGAAGTGCCGTCCGTGGATCCGTCGTCCACCAATAGGATCTCGATCTTGTCGTAAGTCTGCTTTCGCAGGCTTTCCACGCAACGGGGCAGGTATTCTATAATATTGTATACAGGCACGATAATGCTTATTGTTGTTTCCATATATCATATCTTCCTTTATGCATCTGTTCCGATCGGGCAGATCCTGTCCATATATACTTCATGTACGTAGAATATCTATCAATGTACCTAGAATATCTATCATTCATAATAATATTTGACATGATTTAGACTGCGAAGTAACCACAGGAGTTCTTGCCACATCGGATGGATCAGAGCTTTCCCTGCTGCATCTCCCGGTACATTTTCCGTTCTGAAATCACCGGTGCCACCGAACAGGGTCCGCAAGTCGGCAGTGTATATCCGGCCGTCTCATCCGAAACCGCACCTTCTAATGTCGTAACGGCTGTCGTATCGGCTGCTTTCAGGAAGCCTTTTCCGACACAGAATTCCGTAAGGCGCTTCGCTGCAACCTCTGCATTCCATTCTTCCGCTATCGTGGCATAGGCATTTCTGCCAATGTAATGACACAACTCGCGGTCCTGCAGGAGGCTTCTGACGCTCGTAAGCAGCTGATCCTCTCTCCCGGTCTCGTAGGCATACCCGTTCTCCTCCGGATGGATGAGGTAAGGCACCGCCCCGATCATGGCATCCGCCACCACCGCACAGCCGCTGTTCATGGCTTCATTGACGACAGCTCCCCAGCCTTCCTTGCGGTCGCTGGTGACCAAATAGATCTCTGCCCGCTCCATAGCTTTCCGCACTTCGGCAGGTTCTTTAAATCCCGGGAGATCTACTTCTGCTTCCAGTCCGTATTCTGTCCGCAGTCTTCGTACCTCCGGCTCCAGTTCTCCTCCGCCGATCATCTCCAGATGGAACGGGATTCCCTGCTCCTTCAGGCTCTTCGCCATACGAAGCGGCAGTTCCGGGTGCTTCCAGTCGATCATCCTGGCTGCCCACAGGATCGTGGCAGGCTCCTTCTCCGCCATCAGCTGTTCCACATCATAGACCTTTTTCTCAGGAAAATATCCCCATTTCAGCATTTTCTCCGGATATGCCCGTACGATATGGAAATCTGACGGCACATAGGCTCCGGCGCACAATAGATAGACTTCTTTGTTTCGATAACACGTGTGATCTTTGTATTTTTGTACCAGACCTCTGGGGGATATGGCTTTCCACTGGGCTTCCTTATACAGTCGTTCACTGTAACGGATCACAGGCTTCCCCTGATGCAGTCTGTCCTGAATGAAGCTTTCATCATCGGTACCTCCGAACAATACCACATCCGCCTGTTCTATGAGCTTTCTGCCCTTTTCCGGTTCTGTATAGTAATGAACCAGATACGGGTAGTCCGCTTCCTTCCATCCCATGCGGAGTCTCTCCTCTTCCACCGGTTCTGTCTGCAGAAATGCAAAGCTTCCCCGAAGCAGTTCCTCCATGGCATTGCAGAAGGGAATCTGGTGATGATTCAGATAATTAGACACCATTACAAATTTTTGCATAGATTTCCACCATTTTTTTATAATTTTGCTCCGGATCGTGATTTTTCTCTGCATGTTTTCTTGCATTTATGCAATAGTCCTGTTCTTTTACAGGATCACTCCACATCTGAATGCATGCGTCTGCAAGGGATTTGGAGATATTTTCCAGGGCTTCGTTATTAGAATCACAGTTGTTATTTTTAATTGCGAATCCCGGATAGAGGATCCCATCCTCTCCACCGGTAAAAATACTGGCGATTCCACCCACCTCGGCACTGACGCAGGGCATGCCTAAAAGCATCGCTTCCCCCAGGGAGTTCGGCGAATTCTCAATACTGGACGGGCATACGAAGAGATGGCTCTTTAAGTACTGTTCCTTCATCTCCTGAGCGGACAGTCTGCCGAGGAAATGGATCCTTTCCTCCAGATGTCCCTCTTTTAACAGCTTCCTGAGGTACCGTCCATAGGCGGAGATCTTAAGCTTCTCCTTCCATGTACCGTAAGCCGTCAGGCTGTTGCCTGCCACATAGACTTCCGTATCCGGGAATTGCTTAAGGATCCGCGGCATGGCTAAGAGCATATAGTGCAGGCCCTTAATCGGATAATCACCCTGACTTAAGAAGATGGAATGTGGAATGCACTGTTCTCTGCTCCACTGTCCGGTGTAAAAATTGCTCCGGAGCGTCTCATTCATGGGATAATAGGTCACCCCGGGATGCCATTCTCCCGTGTAATGTCTGTCCCATGCCGTTCTGCCGGTGACATTTCCGGCGAGGCGGATGGCTTCAATCTCCATCTTACCGCGGTGGGCGAATTTCTCCTGTTGGAGCTTCAAGGTATCTTTTTTCACCAGATCCCGGAAGGTCACGGAATTCACAACCGCTTCCGGCAGATCCGCGAAATAGCACTTCGCATACACTGCGCACAATCCCTGTATTCCGACCAGTATCCGGTCTTTTCTCGGGAATGCTCTGCACATAGCCAAGGTGTGGGGGTATTCCGTTCCGAAGCAGTGCACCACATCCGGTGCGAAATCCTCACAGATCTCCCGCAGCTCCTGTTCCAGTGCAGGATCATACAGATCCGGGCGGGTCGTATCTTCCACAAAGTCATAGGCAGTAAAATACGTCTCCCCACATGGAATGCATATGCCCCGTGATCTGCTCCGGTGTCCGCAAGCCTCTGTTCCATCATGATGCTCCCGGAAATTCTTCCTGTCTGCAGCGTCTACTGTGTCGCTACCAGCAGCTTCCGCACTGTAAGACAGTCTCTCAGCCACCGGAAACGCTACTGCCAGTTCGATGCCGTTACTGTCGCCATGGCTTAACACCGCCGTTAACAGCCCCGACAGCCAGCCCTCCTTGTTGGAGCTCTCTCTATGAAAATGCTCTGCCACCGCCGGCAGCATGATATTACACAGCCACAATACCTTCATACTATCTCCATTCCGCAGACGCTTCCTTTCGTCGGAGGAATCGCGAATCAAATTTCAAAAAACAGTTACTTTTTAATTAAAAATCCAGTTCAGATACGGCAACAACCGCACCTCCACATCATACATTCCCCGTAGCAGCAGGACAAAATACAGTAAAAATGCTGCCACACAGCCCGCCGTGCACAGCAGGCGGAACCACTTTTTTTCGATCCGCTGTAAGGCTCCCGGAATCAGGAATACCTGCGCCGCGATCAGATAATAACCCACTCTGGACACCTCGGGAATAAAGGATCCGCAGCAATACACCACCAGTCCCATCAGATTCAGGTAAAAGTAATACCGGTATCTGCGGTCCTCGCGAATGCACTTCCGATAGCAGAACAGGCACAGCACCAGGGTACCGACGCATTTGCCGATATTGGCCCAGGAGATCTGTCCGTTGTCGAACATGGAATTCTCATAATACGGATAGAAATAAAATATAATTCTGCGATAGATGTCCTGCCCGAAGATCAGGGATAAGATCAGCAGCACACCCACGCCGTAATGCCATTTTTTTAAGCTTGCCCGCGACAGCAGATCTGCAATGATGTATGCCGGAATGACTAACAGCACCGATTTATGGATCGTAGCGCCAAGCAGCACCCACAGGATTAATTTGCCGTATTCGCCCCGCAGTACGTATTTCTGTGCATACATCGCCAGCGCCAGTGCAAAATAGTAGCGCACGGAATTCATACTGTTAAAATAGAACCCTTCCGTCAGCAGCAAAAATAACGACATGACATACCAGTCTGCCTGATCATGCAGGGATTTCAGGAAGAAAAACACCGTGATCAACGCGAAAAAGCCAAAAATCGGAAGATACGAGCCTTCCCCGAAGATCAGATGAAAAAATTTCACCAGAGCTACGAAGCCCTTTTCATAAGAGACATGTCTCCCCTGATCGATCAGCTGGAAATTCAGCCAGTAGACCCAGTAATCACCGCCTACTGCGATACGACAGGCGGATACCCCAAAAAGCTGCCCGAAGATGGCGATCTCCGCCACCAGGTTCCTCGCCTGCTGCCTGTCATAGCCCACACAGGCACCGGGCAGGCGTCTGCCGGACAGATATCCCGCCGTGTAGGCACTGTTACTCACAAAGCAGCCAAAGACAAACGTTACCGCCGTCAGTACGATATATACCAGTGCACTTTTCTCCATGTGGGGCTCCTTTCTTCCTGTCCGAATATTTTCTCAGGATATTTTTATCGGTGTTGCTCCCAATCCGATCGATCTATCTGCGCTTCGCCTCGCGGATGCCTTCCCGCATCCAGCGTTTTACCTGCTTCAGGGGCACATCGGCGCATAGTGTGCTCTTATGTGCATATAGGAAACGTAGTGCCAGGATCCACTCCAGTCTGCCGTACAGATAATGATACAGCACGCCTCTGTCGTGGAAAAACTTCTCATTATAGCCCCGAAACCAGCTGGATTCTCCCGCCTCTTCCCTGCCGATAGTCACCGGCGCGGTATAGACGCGATATCCTTTTTTTATGAATTCTGTCAAAAACAGGCTGTCCTCGCCGTTGCTATATTTCGCACCGCCGCCGAACAGGAGGGAAAACGTGATCCCGGATTCCAGTAATCTGTCTCTTCGGATGGCAAAGCTTACCGCCCCGTAGCGTCCGCAATTATACCAGCGTACCCGTTTCCGCTCTGTAATGTGATATGTTCTGCGTTCTTCCTCCACGGTAATGTTGAAAATGATCATATCCGCTTCGGGATTCCTCTCAAATTCCGCCAGGATCGCTGTTTCGTAGCCATCCTCATATACGATATCCGCATCCGAAAAAAGGCAGATATCACCCTCTGCCCGCAGGATCGCCTCATTACGGCTTCTGCCGATACCCCGCTCCGGGAAGCTGTAATACCGTATCAGATATTCTTCCCGCGGATCTGCTTCCGCGCTTCCCCCATGCCCTGCGATCTTCATCTCTTCATAGGCCAGCCGGTCGCACTGGTTGATGATCACCGCATCCGACTGCAGGTTCATATGCTCCACTGTCTCCGGGAGTGTGGTATTCATCACAGATGCCAGAACTTCTACCTTCATTCCTGTGTTCCTCCCGGGAGAAAATAATATCTGCGGATCAGTTCTTCATCCGCATTCCACAGAAGTGCTCCGTCTATGGTGCAATCCTGTGCTGCCAGATATTCCAGGACTGCTTCGAGCTGTTTTCCCACATGGGGGCCTGCAGGTACCGCCAGGATCACCGCATCCGCCCCGCGCAATGTCTCCGCGCTCTCCGGGCACAGCAGGGGACTCGGTACCGCGGTGAATTGCCATTCTTCGCTAGTCTTTACATCATCCGCAGTCACTGCCGTACGCAGTTGTGAGATTACTTCCGCAGGATCCTCTCCCGGCAATATTCCGCACACCATGGCAGTAAGTTCCACCCTTCCGGTGCTCTTGTACCCGGTGTCTTTATTCCCGATATTCTTACGCTCCGTGGCCTTCTGCAACAGATATTTCACGTTTTCAGCAAATCCCGCACTGTGCACCGTGCCGAGATCCTTCAGTCCGTAACGTCTGCGCAGTGTCGCCGGCAGCCAGATGCTGTCGCAGGACAGTTCCCACAACAGGGAAATCACCACCGCGAAAAAAAGGGAAAGTATCGCCGCCAGTATTACGGCGCGGAGCGTCCGCACATCCGGTACTACCGCCTCTGCCAGGTTACCATGATCCAGTACTTTGATCAGCCGTATCTCCGCTATGGTCTCTGCAAATTCATTGCACATGGTCTCTTCCACCGCTGCTGCCAGTGCCACGCTCTCCGCAGGCTCCTGCAGGGTGGCTTTCGTCACCGGAATACTGAAATCGGAAGGAAGTGTGGCGGAAAGTGCGCTGGAGATGCTCTCTCTTCCCATCGCCAGGACCTCTGCTGGCTTCGTCTCTCCCCGGTCAGCTGCCTCCTGTAAATGTGTCTCCACACCGTCCAAAAACTCTCCGGTATGGATCAGACTGTTCCAGGTAGCCTCGTTGATATAGTAGGCTCCTGCCGCATTAGGGTTCTCAAAATATTCTACCTTATAAGTGGAAGAAGCCGCATACCCGGGATCAGGCTGCAGCAACACGTTTTTGACATAATAACCGCCGCCGAACAGTACCGTTCCCAGTACTGTCACCGCCAGTATTTTCCACAGATTACGGCATAAGCACAAGACCTCCAGCCGCAGATCAAAGGGTTCCTTCCCATAGTTTGCTTCCATGGTGCCTCCTTTTTCCTTCTCAGTTGTCATCTTTTTCCGCACGGCCATCATACTCTGCCTTGAAGGCTGTTACCTGTTCGCTCTCCACGCCCTCCGTGCTGTCCGGCCAGAACAGTACCTTCAGGGTCAGAAGCATCAGCTTCAGATCCAGCCATACCGAATAATTCTCGATATATGTTAAATCCAGTTTTAATTTATCGTAAGGAGATGTGTTATATTTTCCGTATACCTGGGCGAAGCCCGCCAGTCCTGCCTTCACCTTCATACGGAATGCGAATTCCGGCATGACCTCGGTATACTGGGCAATGATCTCCGGCCGCTCCGGTCTCGGACCGATGAAAGACATATCTCCCCGCAGGATATTGATCAGCTGGGGCAGCTCGTCCAGTCTGCACTTGCGGATCACCTTACCTACCGGTGTGATACGATTGTCATTTTTCTGTGCCAGGCGCGCCACGCCGTCTTTTTCCGCATCGGTACGCATACTGCGGAACTTCATGATATAGAATTCCCTCTGGCCGATGGTACAGCGTACCTGCTTGTACAATACGGGGCCTCCGTCGTACAGCTTGATCGCCAGGGCTGTCAGCAGCATGAACGGAGATGTCACCACCAGCAGGATCAGGGAACAGATCACATCGATGGATCTCTTAATGAACCTCTGCTCCATACTCAAGGAGTATTCCCTGGTCAGCAGGATCGGCGTATCAAATACGTGTAATTCCTCGGATCCCACTAAAATAACATCTGATATTTTAGGCATCACATAGACTCTGATGGAATGTGCGTAGCAGAACTTCAGGATTGTGTTACGGTCCTTCTCATTGATGTCCCAAATGACCACCGCGGTGATCTCACCGTTTTGGTAATCCTTTAAAATCTCACGGCACAGTTCCTGCGAACCCTTTTTGATATGCTCGCATTTTGTGATCTTGTACTTATCCTTGCGGCTCTCGAACTTTTTACAGATATCCTCAATGGGACGGTCCCCGTGGATCAGCAGCAGCTCTCTGGGAGGGAATGCCGTCCGGTAGATCTTATTTGCAATATTGGCATAGATAATGACAGCTATGATCTGCAGGACTACCATCAACAGGAACATATCCGGCGGGAAAACGCTTCGCGCCATCATACACAATTCCGCATAGATCAGCATATCCGCCATCAGAGTGGCAAATACCTGGGAGAAGATGATCTCTGTATTTTTCAGATATCCCAGCCGCATACCGCCATACGTCACGGAGAAAAAGATCAGTATCACGCTGTAAATACCGTTCTCCAACAGAAAACCTCTGTACCAGATCTGCTGTAAGGGATCTACCAGCTGGAACTGGAAATGGAACTGCCACATATAAGCAAATAACGCGATCTCCAAAAGCAGGCAGATCGCTGACAATCCTATATTGATCAATCGCTTAAAGGATTCCCTTCTCCGCAATCTATTCACGTAATAATTGTTTGTATCCAAGACAAACTCCTCCAAATCTGTTTCCATACTTTGATGCTCATGCGGGCCAAGGCTCTTACCCCTGCATTCTTCTATATTCTCCGCTGCACTGCCCGCACCGCCCAGAAGCAAAAATGCCACGCACTGTTTATCACGGACATTCCCTCTGCCTTGCGGTACAGATTCCATATTCTGCGCAGAGCTTCCAGTTTATTGGATGACAGGGATTTCCCCGCTCTCCGATATTTTACCAAATTTTCATCCAAACCACAAGCCACATAACCCTGCCGCAGTATTCTCCACCACAGAGCGGTATCTTCGCTTTTGATCTGCGGCATCTGCAGCTGCTCTTTTGACAGCTGTTCCATGTCAAACATCACGGTGCTGGTAAAGATCGTGGTATTTTTCAATGCTTCTTTATACGTAATGGTGGCAGGAACGCGAACCACTTTTCCAGTTCCCTTGCCGTTCTCGTCCGCGAACTCGTACCCGGTGAACACGAAGGCAGCCTGTCTCTCTTTCAGAAAAGCAAGCTCCTTCTTAAGCTTATCCGGTGCCCACAGGTCATCCGCATCCAGATAGGCAAGATATCTTCCCCTTGCCTCATTGACTCCCAGGTTCCGCGCTCTCGCCGCCCCCAGGTTCGTCGGATGGGTCAGCAGTCTGATCCTGCCATCCCCGGTGCGCTGTATATACTCCTCGATCCGCTGTCTGCTCTGATCCGGACCGCAGTCTTCAATGAGCAGCAGCTCCCAGTCCGTATAGGTCTGGGCGCGCACACAGTCCATGGTCTCTTCAATATATTTTTCAGCCCGGTACACCGGCACCACAATACTGATCATATCCTGTTCCATGATAATACCAATGCCTTTCAGTGGCCTACGTGCTTTCATCCGCAGGCTCATTATTCTTACAACTCTTAGTCTCCGTCACTCATCCGCTACGCCCGCTCACTTCTGCATCGTCAACAGATAGTATCCATTCAGAGGCTGTAGCTTACTTCCGGCAGTATTTTGCAGCTCCGAGAGTGTCTCCTTCCGCAGATTCCCCGGGAGCAGAACGATATCCACATTTTTCTCTGCCGCGTATTTCAGACAATCCGTGAAATCGATCGTCCGCGCACCGGTACTTTCATCCATACGCACATATTCCGTCTCTCCGGTGGCTTCCAGATGGCTCATCCACAGATACAGATCCTCCTGTCCGGTCGCATAGGTGTCATAGGAATAGCTTCCAAGGGAGGCATCCCAGATGCTCCTGCCGTACACCGGGTAGATCTCCGCGCTGTACGCCCTGGCGGCTGCCATGATCTCCTTCGGTGCCCACAGAGTAAAGCTGCCTTCTCCGCTCTCCGTGAGCCGGTATTCCGTAAGGCTTTCCAGCGTCTCCCAGGGTGACGTTTCGGGATTCTGTTGTATCGTCACATCCATGACAGGGATCTGTGCGGTCTGCTCTTTCGTCCATTCCGATACCGGATTGCCGCTTAAGAACACGATTCCCAGCAAGATCACCGTTGCCATAAGATTCGTAAGAGTTCTTTTTTTCCATAATCCGCATAAAAATTCTGCAGTAGCCCATGCAATCAGCGCTGTCTGCGGCACCACTGCCCAGATCCATACATACGAATAAAATGCGGTCTGGTATTTCATCAGAAAAAGTGCGCTCAACGGGCAGATGCATGACAATGCCGTCAGCCCGGTATACAGCCATAATGTCATGGTTGTCTTATTACGATCCTTGCTGTCCGCTCCGGCATACAGGGCATTCCGCCTGCGGATCGTATATCCCAGGTACAGCATCGCCACCAGCAATAGTGCCGTGAATTTTCCGTGTTGCGTATAATCGGTCCAGCCGTTCAGGGCGGTTTTTAGTAGTGTCATCCTGCCGCCTCCTTTTTCCGTCTGCCGGGAAACAATGAAAGCAGCTTATGAAGCACGATCCAGCCAAGCATCACAAGCAGGCAGACTCCGGCACCGTACAGGGTCCACACCATACAGGCTTCCGCCAGCACACACAGGACCACGCCGAAGTACTTTCTCTCCATCAGGCAGGCGATCAGATACGGAAGCAATACCATTGCCCGGATCGTCACTCCGCGAAAGCCTCCGTAGAAAATATCAAAGCCGTCCATGCCGGGCATATATGCTCCTGCACAAAACAGTATTCCCACGATCAGCAGAAAGGTCTTCCTCTTCGTTCCATCTTCTCCGAAAATAACGGTTCCGAGCCTGCCGTAAGCCACATATCCAAGCAATAATGTCACACAAGGGATCAGCCGGTATACTACATCCGCTGTGCCCATCCCCGTCCATCTGCAGACAGCCCCGTACAGGGTCGGAAGGCACAGTATCCGAAGCCTCAGCGGCATTGCTACGGTATAGGGAACTCCCGTCAGGGGATCCACGGTATAGATGGCATTCTCCTTAAGGAAGGTATTCACCGTCTCCAGTGTCATATCTCCGTCCAGCCATGCCCGTTCTCCCGTAAGAATCCGCAGGATCTGCAACAGTATGAAAAACGCCAAAATTCCTGTCAGAATCCGCTGCGTTCTTAACACTTTTTTCTTCTCCGGTGCCGTTTTACCGGCTATAACGGTGACTGCCACCGCCTTTTTATGTCTGATCAGACTGAACAGGATTGCCGCGATCACCATAATCACGATCTCTGCCAGCATCAGATCCGTTACAGTCAAAAAAGACCACCCTAACAGGCAGCCTGCCAAATGGGCGACTTCCGTCAGCCCGATGATGATCAGGCTCCCCCCGATCAAAATATCTGATGTCCGAAAAGTCATTTTATCTCCCAGTGCCCGCTGATTCAAACGCAGGCTTTTGTACATCTTATCATATTTATAAGGACTTGACAAATATTACGTTTGAGAACGTACCATAACGTACCATAAACGCACCCATAAAAAAGCCACATACCGAAACTTCCCCTTTCGGTACATGGCTCCTATCAGTCTGCCGGGGAGAATACTGCATCTACATGATCAACTCTCCCGATCTCTACAACAAAAACAATATGTTACATAGCCTTATAATCCAGTCGGATGTTATCCGCGATACGGGCGATATACTCGCTGTTCGTAGGTCTCGTCCTTCCGGTAGCTACAGAATAGCCAAAAATCTTCTCGAATGTCTCGACATTTCCTCTCGACCAGGACACTTCAATGGCATTCCTGATCGCTCGTTCCACCTTCTGGTCAGTGGTCCGGAAATGCTTCGCGATCGTAGGATATAACAGCTTGGTGACGCTGCTTACTACCTCCATGTCTTTTCCTGACAAAATGATTGCATCCCGTAAATAGTGATACCCCTTCAAATGAGCCGGAACCCCTATCTCCAACATGATTTTGGTTACATATCTCTCTAACTCTGAATCTTTTACTGCAACAATATCCAAAACAAGTCCCCCTTTTTACTTGTCGAGTATTGCTCCCTGGCAGTGACTGATAAAGAAATAGTATCATAGCTGTCGATTTTTGAAAAGACATTTTTTCGTTAAAATATAGTTAAGAAAGTAAAAATGTTACATTTCCCCCCTGTTTTGTAACACTTTTTCACTCAAAAAGGCTTAAATTTCTTCTTTTACCAGATAAATCGGTCTGCGTTTCACTTCCATGTAAGCTTTTGCCAGATACTGTCCCAAAATGCCAGTGCAGAAGAACTGTACCCCACTGGTCATCAGGATAATACATACCAGCGAAGGCCAGCCGGATACCGGGTCTCCGAAGATCAGCTTACGCACAATAATAAAAATGATCATCATAAAAGCGATCACGCAGAACAATACGCCGACAAACGAAGCAATCAAAAGCGGTGCCGTGGAGAACGCGGTAATTCCATCCAGGGAATATACCAACAGCTTCCAGAAATTCCACTTGGTCTCCCCCTTGGCACGCTCCACATTTTCATACTCCAGCCACTTGGTGTTGAAGCCTACCCAGCCGAAGATTCCCTTGGTAAAACGGTTGTACTCCCGCATGGACAGAATGGCATCCACCATCTGACGGGTCATCAGGCGATAATCTCTGGCGCCGTCCATCATCTCCGTCTTGGAGATTTTTTTCATCAGCTGATAGAACCTTCTGGCGAAAAAGCTGCGGATCGGCGGTTCGCCCTTACGGGTCACACGCCTCGTTGCCACAGAATCATAACCCTTCCAGATCCACTCGAACATCTCCGGAAGCAGAGAGGGGGGATCCTGCAGATCCACATCCATCATTACCACGTAGTCTCCCTTTGACTTCTCCAGGCCGGCGAACATAGCTGCTTCTTTTCCGAAATTTCTTGAAAAAGAGATGATATGGACCCGCGGATCTGCCTCGATCAGCTTTTTGACCTCTCGCACAGTGCCGTCCTTCGATCCGTCATCAATATAGAGCAGCTCCAGTTCGATGTCTTTTTCTTTGAAAAATGTATCGTTCTTCGTCAGCTCCTGATAAAACAGGGCAACGCTCTCTTCTTCATTATAGCAGGGTACTATTACGCTCAGCAGGCTCATCCTATAAGTCTCCTTAATATATATCTGTATAAATCATCTGATATATTGTCTCCGGTTATCGTCCGGTATATCATCTGATATATCGGGCGGCTATATCATCCGGTATATCATCCGGCTATATCATCCGGTTATATCATCCGGTATATCATTCGGTATATCATTCGGTATATCGTCCGGCTATATCATCTGCATATATACCCGGGAATAATTCATCTCCGGATGGTTTCATTATACTATCCAAATGCATATCATTTCAAGGTCAACACTGTACTTTTTCCGCTTTTTGGATTATACTAAGCTTATGTATGTCCATCTGTGGGATAAGGGCATACCGGAAACGAGGTAAATAATGAACTTTTTTCAGGAATTTTTCAGTAATCGTATTTTTCTGGCCGCTGCATGCGGCTGGCTGGTGGCACAGGTGCTTAAGACCATCATCCATCTCATCGTCTCCAAAAAATTCGTAGCGGAACGTCTAGTAGGCAGCGGTGGCATGCCCAGTTCTCATTCCGCCACTGTGTGCTCCCTGGTGACGGCGGTATGCTACGAATACGGTGCCGGAAGCTTCGAGTTCGCCATCTCCCTGATCCTTGCGATCATCGTAATGTACGATGCCATGGGTGTCCGCAGAGAGACCGGTATTCAGGCTCAGGTATTAAATGAAATGCTGAAGGTATTTGAGGATATGGGGCGCAGTGAAATATCCGCCCACGATAAATTAAAAGAATTCGTAGGACATACCCCCTTGCAGGTATTGATGGGAGCCATTTTAGGAATTTTCTGCGGTGTGATTCTTTACACTTTTGTATTTTAAGATTCGTCCATTATACTTGACAGAGGTGACATTTTTATGTGTTTTTTCAAAAGCAGAACTAGGACACTGTTAAGAGCCACCGCTCTTTGCCTGTCCGCTTCTCTCCTGTTGACCGCCTGTGGCCAGCAGAACAATAATAACGATATATTGAGCCCGATCCTGCCGGAGGACAGCCCGGCTTCCAATGCAACCTCCGGTGAAAAAATGCCGGATCCGGTGACGATCGTGGTGGAGGACGACACCAATCCGCCTGTGGAAGGTATGGTACGCAGCCGTCTGACCAATGAGTGGGTGGATGCGGATGTCGCAGCAACCCGCCCCATCGCAGTCATGATCCCCAATGAAGCTTCCGCGATTCCACAGTACAGTCTGTCTGAAGCTTCCATTATCTATGAAGCCAATGTTGAGAACCGTATGACACGCATGATGGCAATCTATGAAGGCTGGGAAGATATGGACAAGATCGGTAATATCCGCAGCCTGCGTGATTATTACGCTTACTGGGCATTTGAGTGGGATGCCTTTTTAGTACATTTCGGAGGACCTTTTTTTATCAACGAGCTGATGGCAGAACCGGATACGCAGAATATTGACGGTACTTCCGGCACGGACGACGAGGCTTTCTTCCGCACCAGTGACCGCAGCAAGCCTCACAACGCTTATGCTTCCGGTGCAGGTCTGTTAAAAGTCATTGAGAAAAAGGGATACAGCTTAAATTACCGTGGTCTCACCGACGAGAATCATTTCCGTTTTGCCACGAAGGCAGAGCCGAATACACTTGATCAATACGGCTCCAAGGCAAAAGATGCCACCTATATTGATATGTCGGGATGTTATCCCCTGACAAGATGTTATTTTGAATTCAATGAGGATGATGGACTCTATTACAGATCCCAGCATCTGTCCGGCAGTTCGGACGGCCCTCATATCGACGCCGTCACCGGGAAGCAGTTGTCCTTTAAAAACATTTTGGTGCAGAATACCTTTTACGAGGAATTGGGCGAAGGATATCTGGCGTTCCAGTGTCACGACACCACACGGGATGGGTGGTTCTTCACAAACGGACGTGGTATTCATGTCAACTGGGAGAAGACTTCCGATTACGGTGCGACGAAGTATTATGATGACAACGGCGATGAGATTGTACTCAATACCGGCAAGACCATGATCTGTATCGTGGAGAACGGAGATTCCTTCACGTTCCATTAAAGATGTAAATTGAGAGTTTACGAAAGCATAGCCGCGCATAGGCATAGTGAAGACAGCG
>ULRQ01071730.1_pt1 | contig 57119 bp, 56 predicted proteins | sample 1955491 | NCBI WGS metagenome assembly ULRQ01 (sample SAMEA4835684, study PRJEB28245) | human gut metagenome | biome: gut microbiome; material: fecal sample | place: Denmark | collected 2008 | reverse complement strand
TCGCTTGGTTTTAGGGGGCAGCTTACACTGGATTTTCCAACAATGAAGGTTACCGCACATTTACCTGCAATCTACATTCCTATATCGGATTATTAGGTGCGGACACGATAGTCATGCTGCGTGAAGCGGACAAATGCCCGGATATAACCCTTTCGACAATCATACCAGGAATAGCTTTTCCGGCAGATACCGACAAAGTGTATCGTGCCTTGTATGACGACCTGATGAAGCAGGTGGACAATAAAGAAATGCTTCCGGAAAAAGAGGTTTTCAGCAACACCCTTACCGGCAGTCATATCGTCTGTTATTATGACGACTTTTCCGAAGAAATCAGGCAGGTGCGTGCATCCGGTATTCCCTATACCAATATCCGTAAAATGATATAGGTACACATACCTTATTGCATGTTACAGCAGTTTTTCCAGCCGTTCAATCCGTTTTTCGGTTGACGGATGCGTACTCATGATATATTCGGTAAACGAAGGCCGCCCGCCGCCCGTTTCCGTCACCGCCAGCCGACGCAGGAACGAGAGCAGACCTTCCCCGCAGCCATAACGCACGGCATACGTGTCACAGCGGTATTCAGCGTATTTGTTGATATTTACGTCGGCTATCCGGCTGATGCCGTAAATCGTATGATGCAGCAGTTTATAAAGACTCCACCACAGCTTTGCCATCCCCACTACAGCGAACCGGACAGCCGGAACCACTGCAATCACAAGGTTGCCGATTATTCCGAAAAACAGTGCAGGAATCAGGAACAGTCCGTACAGACAACGGTAGCCCAGCGACTGCATCGAGAACAGAAGTACCTGATAAACGAAATCATAATGCGAGATATGCCCCACTTCGTGGCTGATTATCCCTTTGAGTTCCTCATCCGTAGCCACTCGTAGTATGCCGTCCGTCAGACCGATGGTATTGAAACCGAAAGTCACGGCGTTCGTGCGTGCATCCTTATTGCGGTATATATTCAGCTTCCTTTCCATCCCCATTTCTGCGAGCAGGAGTTCCACCCGTGCCCGCTCGTCACCGCTGAGCGGTTTGTACCCTTCCTTTATCCGCATCATCCATACGTTCAGCGGTGAAAGACTGTACAGGATATAAAGCAGTACAAGATAGAAAGGTATCGAATAGACCAGATGATGCGCAAAGGAGTATTCGGCAAACAGTCCCGGCAGGAAGGAAGGGGCCACCCATTCCACAATAAGAAGAAGCAGGACATAAAAAGCCGATATAAGGATGATGTTTACCACTGTCACGTAACAGAACAGAAGCAGCTTGAATAAAATGCGGAATATACGGAGTGTTGTTTTCATGTGCTTATAAATTTAAAACGGTTGGTAAATATAAAAAGTTAATTTGAATCACCGGGTGGGTAAATCAATCAAATTACTGCCATACAGTCAAATTTATGGAATGAAAAACGGCGGGATACCCCGCCGTTCTTACTTATAGGTATTGGTAACGGCTATTCTTCCGTCGTTCCACTTTCCGTGTCAAATGTTACTGTCATTTCCCTTTCCTGCCCGAAATTGTCCCGGACAAAGAATTTCAGCTCCGAGCGTTTGGCACTTGTCGAACGGTAAAAGAGAGTGAATACCTGCTTCACCGGATTTTCCGTATCCAGTCCCGGTACCTCTGCCAGCGGCCTCACTTCCCTGTTCACAAGTTTTACACCTTCACTGTCGGACACCTCTCCCTTGCCTTCCATCTGAATGTAACCTATTTCATACTCCGCCTTTTCATAGTCCCCTTCACGGTCAAGATAAAAGCGTATCTCCACCGTTTCACCCGTTGCGATCTGCTTTTGCAGATACCATGACGAGAGGCTGAAATCATAATCCTGCCGGATGTCTATTTCATCGTTACAAGAACTGAAGGCCAGCGCCGCAAGCAGTGCGCCTATACATATATATAATACATTTTTCATTTTCTGTTTCTCCTTTCTCTTTTGGTTAGTTGATGATAAAGCGGACGCCAAATGTTGTATAGTCACTTATGTGTTGTTGGCCCTAAAAAGGTCAACAACACATTTAAAATCAGAATATTGATAAAAGTAAATACCACATAATAATATCTACAAATTATCTAAAAAGCTCATCAACTCCTCGTCCTCTTTCCAACGTTTACTGCTGTGATTCTTGCATTCCACTTCACAACAAGCCAGAGCTTCAGCTTTCATTTTAAGATTAATTTCAGCGTAGATATTAGTCGTATTGACAGAGACATGTCCTAGCCAAGCCCTAATTGTATTAATATCAACACCGGCTTGTAGCAAATGTGTAGCCGTAGTATGCCTTATAGTGTGTGGACTTACTCTTTTTTGCAATATTGAAGGATAAGTTGCTGCTACCAGTTTTGCATATTTCCCAACAATAGTATAAATACCAAAGCGAGTGATAGGTTGATTAAGCCTGTTCATGAAAACATTTTCTGAACTATCTCGTTTTTCGATTTGTACCTTTAGTTCTTCCACTGTACTTTTCCACAAAGGACACCTTCTTGTTTTATTTCCTTTTCCATGAAGACATACGACCTTCTTCTCCATAAACAGATCGGATATCTTTAGATTGGCTGCTTCGTCCGCCCGTGCACCGGTATTGTATAAAAACAGAAGCAACGCATAATCCCTTCTTCCTTGTCCTATTTTACGATTAGGAGCCTCCAGTAAAGCATTCATTTCATCCTTATCCAAATAGGTTATGATTGTCTTCTGGTATTTTTTGACAGGTACAGTATGTACGATTCTGCTCCATTCTACATGCTCGGGGGAGTTTTGACCAACGAACTTGGATAAAGCAAATATGGCAGTCAACCTTTGATTTCTTGTTGATGCGGAACATTTTCTACTCTTTTCGATATTTTCCAAAAATAAGATTATATTGTCCGGAGTTATATGCTCCAGCAGAATTTCTTCCGCCTTTACTTTTTCTTCTTTTGAAAGAAACGGTATCAACAATTTAAAAGTGTCTCTATAACTAAGTTGTGTGTTTCTGGAAAGATTTCTTTCGGTTATAATATATTCCAGCAAGAATCGTCTTATCCAATAACTTAAATATTTTCTTTGTTCATTCATAATCAATGTAATTTTCAAAAAGTTTACAAGCTTCTTTCAGTAATTCAGGAATCATTGAGAGATAGACAGATGTATGAGAAAGCTGTGTATGCCCTAAATATGAAGACAATAAGGGCAGCAGACTTTGTACATCTTTTTGTTCAGTATACCATGTCACCAATCTGTTGGTGGCAAAAGTATGGCGCAAATCTTGGATTCTTGGCTGAAATCGCCCTCCGTCATTTCGACTTATACCAGCTTTTTTTCTGATATGCTTAAAGCAGGAACTAAAAGTATGGATATTGACAGGATGTCCCCTGTCATCTACAAACAGGGCTGATTTCTCGCCTTGCGGATAACCGTTTTTTTTGCGCCACTCCAAATATTCCGCAAAACGACATCCCACTTTCTTTCCAAACGGGACAATTCTCGATTTATAGAATTTTGACTCACGGATTACAGTCAATGATTCATACATATCAATATCCTCCAGTTTCAAGTCCAACGTCTCATGTATTCTTAATCCCAACGTATATGTTATCACCAATATGGTTTGTGTCACATATGGAATCATGTGACCTTTCCTTCTTTGATAAGTCAAAGCACTATCAAACAAGGATTTCAACTCGCTGTTGCTATAGATATATGGAGTGATATGATCCGGTCGCTTTGGCAATACCTGTTGTAATGGGATTTCCTTCACATATCCTCTTGACAATGCCCATGTATAGAATCCTTTCAATGCTGTATATTTAGAAAACCAGTTGGAAGTTACCATCCCTTTCGGGGCATATAAAAAATCAGATACAATATCCCGGTTTATTAATGCCAGCCCACAATCCTCTCCGACGTAACGACAAAAGCTGCACAAGATATTTCTGTTGTTCTTAAACTTTTCTCCAAGCGACTGGCGATAAGCAATGTATACGGGCATGATTTCTCCTATGGTCATAGTAAGCCCTCCCAATTCATATCAGCCACTTTCCTAAGACTCAAAAGGTCAACTTTCGCATAGATACGAGTTGTGTCAAGTGACTGGTGTCCCAAATAATCGCTTACCTCTTTCATTGTAAAGCCGGAATTGACCAAAAGGGTGGCGCTACCGTGACGTAAACAGTGCGCCCCATAATGTTTCAAAACAATATCTTGTTGACGCAGACTGTCACTTACGATTTTGTAAACGGCAGATGTTGAAACCGGTCTATACGGGGCATCCATACAGAGGAAAACATACTCGGAATGACTTTCATTCTGTCTTATTTCCTTGAGATAGTGAAGAATGGCATCGCCCACGGATCTAACCAGCGGAAAGGTTTGCGGACGACACCCCTTTGCCCTTCTTAAGTGTAGCAGTTCTTTCCTCCAATCCAGATCTTTCAATTGGAGATTGGCAAGTTCGCAAGTCCGTATGCCGTAAACCGCAAAGATTTGGAGTATGGCATAATTACGGATTGCCGACTTCTCGTCCGTGTTGTAATATTGCACGGCTTGTTTGATATTATCTCTTTGTGGCGCATATGGAATATTTTCTTCCGAATACACCCGTGGAGAATATATGGAACTTGAAATATTCTCCATACACCATTTTTTTTGCTCCGCGTACAAGAAAAAAGAACGGAGTATGGAAGTTAAGCCAGCGATAGACCGTCGGGACATTTTTCCCTCCTCATGCAAGCAGGTGATGATGGTATCTATATGCTTAGGAGTTACTTCATGCAATACAATACATTACATTGCTTTCCTAACAGAAGGAATGCTCTTTTCAATACCAGATATCTACTTTTGTATGTTTGCAGAGAGTAACCACGGACATTTACTAAATAGTCCAGGTATTCAATTGCCATTTTCTCAAAAGGGAACGTGTCCTTTTTATTGTCAAGACATTCCATGAATCCCAACCAGCCTTTCGCATATCTGAAAAAAACTCTCTCTCCGTGAGGTGAATATTCGATAGTCCTTCTTGTTACATTCTTTTCTTTTGCCCATACCTTGGACGCTTCTCCTATTTCATCAATATTGACAACCCTTAGGCGTTCCATAGATAAATACTTTATAATGTGAAGTTCATACTCCGCAATTGTCTTTAAAGTATTTCTTGTCGCACCAAGTTTCTCCCAATGTAGAAGGTATTCTATGCGCTCTTCTAAAAAAGGAGCCATTAGCATTTTTTTTCTGGTGTATCTCCTTCTAAATAATGTATTGAAGACAGGGATTGAGTCTTCCAATCGGCTTTCCAAACGGTTGATGTAACTTAGCCATTTGGTGATTGAGGCTTCCATCTTCCCTTTGCTTTGTGAACTGAAAGCCGTTTGTTTTGATCGACTTATGCCAGTTTGTCCCCATTCCTCTACAATCTTTCTTATTGCGTTGACTGATACCAACGAAGAATCATTGTCTGAAAGTTTTAGAAGTTCAACACCTCTAAGCATATGAACAGCCAAACGTAACAGGTAATCTTTATTACTATTTACGTTTGTCTGTATATACTGCAAGTAACGTTCACGCTCTTCAAGTAGAGGTGCATCCAAATGTCTCCGTAGGTGAGACTTTTCGAAAATCAATTGTTCTAACATACATGTAACTTTTTAGATTTGACAATACGATAATTACAATTTGAATTACAATAATAGTAATAAAATTATGTTGTACTAAATCTTGGAAATAATCTGAATTATAGCGATATAACAATAGTATAACACATAAGTGACTATACAACATTTGGACTGAAATGTTATATATAACATTTGACGCCCAAACCTACCTGCGTATGGAAGTTCCCCACATCCGTTCCGAACAGCGCCCTTTCCTTGACTTGCAGCAGGAAGATGATCCGGTCTGTCAGATAAACATCGAAAGCCGCAGTCAGTCCTCCGCCATAAATAAAACTGTCCCCGTTTGTCACTGCCGCCCCGTCAGGAAGCAGGGAGGTTCTCCAGTTGACCGTCTCGAAGCCGCCCAGAGCGGAAAGTCCGATACGGAAACAGACATTCCGGCCCTTATCCGACAATACGGGAATAAAATAACCGAGTTCCCCCGTGAACTGCGCTTTGGGTATTGCCTTATTTTCGTAGGTGTACTCCTTTATCTGATAATCCAGACCATACAGCCAGTAGGTACGGTTACGGTTGGTATGTGTAAAGGCCAGCGAGGTGAAGTAGTGGCGTTCGCCGCCACTCTTCCATGAAAGGAAATGATTCACCCCGCCCGATGTGAACTGTATGCCTGTCTGTCCTGGCAGGTCACGCTGCGCGTATGCTTCGCCCGCAAAGAGCGACAACACGGCAACTGTCAGTATGAATAGTATTCTTTGCATATACATTATATTATATATAGGTTATTATTTCAGATGCAGTTCACTGATTGGTTTTGCCGCCACAAGGTCTGTGTTCTCTATGCGGAACGACTGGTGACGGGCACCGCCCTTTTCGTAAACTTCCACCACGAGCAGTTTGTCATCCGGCAGGGTGAGCTTGGGCAGCACGAATATACCCCGCACCGTGGCTTTCCCGTCCACCGTTACCAGGCGGTTGTATGTCCTTACAGGTTCTATGAAGTTCTCCTGCATGGCCGTGCGCTTGGCTACTTTCTTATCCACCACTTTGAAACGGATATAGTCAATGTCGAACGATATATCCGAACTGTTGCGCAGGGAAGTATGCAGGTACAGCAGGTCATTGTTGATATAAAGCCCTTTGAGCAATGTCTGTATGCCGTACTTCTTGCAACCGATATGCCTGATGTCCCTTTTGTTCTTCTTATACAGCGTGTACATGATACGGTTCACCACCAGCGATGTCTCCCCGCCGAGTTCTTTCAGCTTCACGAACATGCGGTCGCCCGCAATCCCGCCTTCGGGATTGTCCCGTAGCCAGTCTTCCATCTCAATGGAGAGCTGTGCCGGTTCGTCCTTATAAACCACATTAAAAGAATAGAAACAACCGTCGGCAGTGATGACGGAGAAGTTCGTTTCCCCTTCAAAACCTTTCACCGCCGCCTTGATGCGTACTACATTTTCCGCTCCCGTGGCCTTGTCCGCTATGATGTCAAACGAGCCCAAATCCACATATTTCACTTCGGAAGGGAAAAGGATATGTACGGTTTTCTGAAAAGTCACCTCAATCTTATGCGGTGAGATAATCTGGTTGGTGGGGAAAATCTTTGTTTCCACCGGTTCCTGCGCCTTTACCGACAATACGGTTAAAAGCATGACTAATGATAAAATAATTCTTGTCTTCATCTGATTACTGCTTTTTGGATATTAATAAAAGTTGATAATTTGCCTTTACAGCCACCTTCACCTCACGCATCTTTGTGGCCAGATATTGTGATCCGCCGCTAAGTACGCCCCTTGTCACGTCCATGACGAGTTGTTGCGAGGCACTGCGTGCGAACGAGATGCTTGTTCCGAAACTGCCCCCGATATTGGCGGCGGCTTCTTTCATGGCGGTACGTTCTGCGGTATTCGGAACGAAAAGTCCTGCCTGCCCGTCCATATCGTAAGCCGTTAGTTCCACCGGCAGGATATTCCCGCCACTCTCTATGGAGTTTACTGTGACTGCCATCCGCTGCCCTTCGATACGCACCGTACCATATAGCGGAGTATCGGCAGGTACAAGCACACCGCCCACTTGCAGCGGTTCCAGCAACCGGAACTTCAGTCATGCTCCGGTGGTCACTGTCTGGTCTTCAGCCACGCAGGCACGTATCGTATTGGCTCCGGCAAGCTGTCCGCCGCCCACGGCAGTGGCAAAACCGTAATTGCGGGGTATCGTGTCGGGTACCGGAGGTACGGCCAGTGACGAAACCACATTCTCCGTGGCACGTCCGGCAGCTATGGCGGCAGGATTGCCGGATGAACCGCCCGCAGGCTGTATGTTCTTCACCTGTCCGCCCGTCTGTCCGGGGAAATAGCGTGCCGCCATCTCATACGATTTTTCCATCAGTTCCAGCGGGTCTTGTCCTTTCTGTTCACGTTCCAGCTTTTCGTTAAGCTCCTTCACCTGCCGCTCCAGTTCGTCCACCCTCGGACTCTCCTTCGGTTCCTGATAGAAGGAGGTGATCTGCCTTGAAATCTGCCGCTGTTTTTCTCTGGACTCCCGGATAGCATCCGCTTTCGGTACATCTTCTTCCGGTTTCAGCCCGTCCGTTGTGTCCGGTGTCAGATAGCCACCTGCCATGTCCTGCAAGGTTCTCACTTTTTCTTGCCTGCGTTTCTTCATCTCTTCCAGTTCGTAAGCCTTCTGTTTGTCGGCCATTGTCTCCGGTGCGATAGCGTCGGGTATCGTTGTATTGATGCCTGCCGTCCCTTCCACCGTTTCTGGCGTGTCCGGCTTGAAGATAAACCAGATGAACCCGGCGCAAAGCAGGGAGAGGAATGTCACTACGCCATAGAATTTCAGCTTGTCGGCAACCTTGCGGTTTAACTTCTTCTCCTTTTCGGATGCGGGTGTCGCTTTCTGCGTTTCTTTATTCTTTTCTTCTTTCTTATCGGATTGTGTCATTGGATATATTGTTTTTTAATGGTTGGATACTGTCCGTTTGGGGAAGCGCAATCCTTTGGAGATGCTGCACCTCAATCGGAAATTTGTCTGTCCCGCAGAAACCGCCCACAATGTAGGCAAGGTCGATGGCGGCGAAGAGTCCGAGCAGGTAAAGGATGATAATCCTTTGCTGCCGGTAGCTCAACCGTTGCCACCGTCTGCGGAGTTTTGCTATATGTCGGTCTTTCTCCGTTCTGAACGAGTGGAAGACCTTTTTTATACCGTTATCTTTCATACTGTCCGATGTCCCTGTTTTCGATGATGGTAAAACTCTCTATCAGAAAGCCCTGCGGATTGTTGTCGCTCCGGGTTACATTCCTCAGACGGCAGGTGGTGACAAGCGACCTTTCGGTAACGCTGCTCGAACGGATGATGTGCTGCCGGCTATAGGTCTTCATCTCGTATGGATAACTGTCGAAGTTCCCCTGTATGCTGTCCACCGTCAGCGTCTGCGAGATGTTTCCCGCAATCATCCGGTTGAAGTAGCCTTTCTCCTGCAAGTTCCGGTAGTAACCGATGGCACTTTCATCCGAAAGGTAAAGGGCACGCTGCACATTGCTTTCAATGGCGCTCTTGTCCGGTGACAGGGTGAAGAACAGTTCGTGGAAACGTCTGATATGTTCCCTCGCTTCCACGGGGCGGTTCTGCTGCACATCCTGTGAGAGGGCCAATATCAATGACTTTCCGCTGTCCAGTACATAGATTTTCTGCCGCTGCGCTTCCGCAAAGTCGTATGCCTTTCAGGTGGCGAAAACCGTTACCAGTGCGCATACTCCCAGGAATACCATTCCGAACAGCCGTAGCTGCCGGAACGATGTCTCGATGTTTTTTAATGATTTGAACTCCATGTCTTTTTTCTGTTTTTTAAAGTGATACGTTTAGAACATTTTCTTGATGCGTCCGGCTACCGATCCGCCGACTGCGCCTCCGACTGCCGCCGCACCGTTTCCGGCCATTTTCCCGGCACCGTTGGCCTTCTGCCCGTAAGCTCCCGCACCGCCTGCCTGGATAATCCACGAGGACACCGTGGGAACGCAGAAATAACCGATGATACCGATAATCATAAAGATGCAATACACACTGTTGGATGCGTCCGGTATGAACGTCGGGTCCTGCATCTGTTTGATATCCTGCTGCAACATCAGAACCTGTATGCGTGAGAGGATAGCGCCGAACAGGTCGCCCACGGGCAGCCATAAGTAAATACAGATATAGCGTGACAACCATGTGGTGAGTGTACTCTGGAACCCGTCATAGACGGCCAGTGCAAAAGAGATAGGCCCCAGTATGGACAGGACAATCAGGAAGAAAGTCCTCAGCGTGTCTATCAGCAGCGAGGCTGCCTGAAAGAAGAGTTCCAGCAGTTCCCGGAACCATTGCCTCACCTTTTCCCCCATGTCATACACCGCCTTCTGCCCGTACATGTTTATCATCGTGTCCATGTCTCCCAGCGACCAGCCAAGCTCGTCTATCTTCTTGTCAAATTCCTCATCACTCACAAGGAAAGCCTTTGCCGGGTCACGGAGCATCGCTTCCCGTTCCAGTTCGTCCTTCTCTTCCTGATACTTCTTCATGTCGAAAGTCTGCTGTTCCACCAGTGAGGAAGTGGCACTGCATACGGGGGAAAGAATCCCGTTGATTGTCCCCAGCACCATAGTAGGAAAGAACATGATGCAAAGGCCCAGCACAAATGGTCTGAAGAGTGGGAACACGTCTATCTCTTCCGCCCTTGAAAGGGACTGCCACACCCGGTAGGCCACGTAGAACAGGGCACCGATACCGGCCACTCCCTTCGCCACACTGGCCATATCCTCGCACAGCGGCATCATTTCATCGTAAAGCGAACGCAACAACTCATGCAGGTTCGTCCAGTCTATTGATAGTAATACCATAGTCTATCTGTTTTTTAAGGATGAATGATTACCAGTAACGCTGGTCGTGTGTCCCGTACAGGGCAAGCACCCGCTGGGAATCCCCCTTTTTCTTGCTTCGCAGGTACGATATGCCGATGTTCTTTCGGGTATAGTACCATGTCAGGTTCTTGTATTCCAGCACTTCGCCGTATATCCGGTTGATGATGTCCAGCCGTTCCTTGTCGGTCATCGAGAGTCCGGTAGCCGTAGTCACTTCCTTCAAGTCCAGCAGCAGGTTACTGCTTTCTTCAAGTAGCCGGTTATACCCGAAAGCAATGGCCGAGAGTTCTTCCACGGTGAAGTTCGGGTCGCCCATCATCGTATTGAAATTGGTCACGTAAATATCGCTGATGTCACCTACCAGAAGGATAGTCTGTTGGACTTTCCGGGCGCCTTTTACAAGGTCATGCACCGATTTCAGCGCATCATAATAACGCTTTCCCTGCTCATAAATCTTTACCGTTTCCTTGAAATTATTAATCATATTTTCAGCGGTGGAGGAGGTTTCTATGATTTCGTTGGCAGAATTTACGATACTTTGCGCAAAGTTGCTGGGGTCGAAAACTGCCCATTGTGCCTTGACTGTCACTGAAAGGGAAAGCATTGCCATGAATAGAATTAGTAGTCTCTTTTTCATGCGTCTATCTCCTTTCTTTAGTAAGTAAATACCGGCTGTCGTCATCACGGGCAAACAGCCCGTAACAGCCGAACAGCAATACCTCGCTTCCGCTGAAATACCCGATACATCCCGCATCCTTGTTCCCGTGCAGGAAAAGGTCGTCCCCTTTCCGAAGCGGGATATTGATTTCGGTATAACTCATTTCTCCGGCGAACAGCGTGGCCTTGTATCCCTTGAATCCGTCCGTCACATGGTTGGATTTACGGATTGTCAGCGTGGAGCCGCCTTCCTTGTTCATTCAGTGACCGCAGATGCGGTCGTGTTCCAGTTCCTTCTTCATTTCCCCGATCAGGTTCAGCAGATCCAGATTGGTCAGGGTCGCATCTCCGAGTGCTTCCCTGCATTGGCTTAATAAATCTTTCTTACTCATTGTTATCTATGGATTAAAATGGTTACTTGTTTTCCTGCCGCTTGCTTTCGGCAAGTTGTTTGATAGCTAACTCGATGTTTCCGCCCAGCTTTTCCGTAAGGCGGGTAAGTTCCAGTTTCTCAGTTTCTTCGGTGGTGTAGCACAAATATTCCTCGCCCGAAACTTCTGTCGCATATACCGCGCTCTGCGTGCCGCCAAGCCCTATCCAGACCTCTTTATAAAGGCGGTTCGCCGCATTGGCAAGATTGATAGAAAGTATCTGGCTACGTTCCTTGTCCGTCAGGCCGAGCAAATTCTGTATCTGGTCGAATTTGTTCTGATACTTCCGCTGATCAAGCAATATTTTGCAATCGCTGTTGTTGATAATCGTCTCTTTCACAACGGGGGAAGAGATAATATCATCGACCTCTTGTGTAACTACAACCGCCTCTCCGTAAAACTTTCTAACCGTTTTGAAGAGATACTTTATGTAGGATGCCATACCTTCCTTGGCGATTGCCTTTCATGCTTCCTCAATCAGTATCATCTTGCGGATACCCTGCAAACGGCGCATCTTGTTGATGAACGTCTCCATGATGATAATCGTGACGACCGGAAAGAGGATGGGATTATCTTTCACAACATCCAGTTCGAATACAATAAACCGTTTGTTCAGCAAATCCAGTTCCTTGTCCGAGTTCAGCAGATACCCGTATTCACCGTTCTTATAATAAGGTTCCAGCACATTCAGAAAACCGTCCACATCAAAGTCCTTCTCCCGCACGTTCTTGTCTGCCAACACTTTGCGGTAGTCTTTCCTGACAAAGTCATAGAACGAGTTGAAGTTCGGCTTTATCTTCCGGTTCTTCTTTATCTTCTCGATATACAGGCTGACTGCGTTCGAGAGCGCCACCTCTTCCGAACGTCGGGGCGGTTCATCCTCCCTTTTCCAAAGGGTGAGTATCAGTGTCTTGATACTGTCCCGCTTCTCGATGTCATACTGGTAATCCTCGGTGAAAAACGGATTGAAAGAAATCGGATCATTTTCCTTGTATGTAAAATAAATCCCGTCATCCCCTCCGGTCTTCTGGTGTATCAGGTCACAGAGTCCCTTGTATGAATTTCCGGTGTCCACCAGCAGGATATGCGTACCTTGTTCCCAGTACTGTCTCACAAGGTGGTTGGTAAAGAAACTTTTTCCGCTGCCTGACGGGCCAAGTATGAACTTGTTTCTGTTGGTCACCACCCCTTTTTTCATGGGTAAATCCGATATGTCGAGGAAGACGGGCTTTCCCGTCAGCCTGTCCACCATGCGGATGCCGAAGGGAGAGAGCGAGTTCCGGTAACAGGTTTCAGCCGTGAAGAAACAGAGCGCCTGCCCGGTAAACGTGTAGAACGTCTCTTCGGCCGGAAAGTCCGCTTCATTTCCCGGTATGCCTGCCCAATAGATAGCCGGAAGGTCGGTCGTGTTATGGTGCGGGGTACATTCCATCAATGCCAGTGCGCTTCCCACATCGTTCTTCACCCTGCGGAGTTCGTCCCCGTTTTCCGCCCATGCGATGATGTTGCAATGGCAGCGCACCGACTGCAATCCATTGGTATGCGCTTCATTCAGGTATTCGTCCAGCCACTCCTTATTGATCTGGTTGCTGCGGCTGTACCGGGAAAGCGACTGCATGTTCTTTGCCGCCTTCTCGAAACGGGAAAGGTTTTCGTTGCTGTCATCTATGAATATCCACTGGTTGTAGATATGGTCGCAGGGCAGCATCACGCCTACGGGTGCGGCATAACTCAGGCGGCAGTCCGAGCGGTCTGTCGAGAGGCGTTCGTACCGCTCGTCCGTCTTAACTTTACCCGGAAGGTCATCGAGGTCGGAAAGTGTATGCAGGCAGAGCCGCTTGTCACCGATACGCATTTCGTCCGGATTCAATTGCATGTCCTGCAACATGGTCGTTCCGTCTGCCGAGAGCGTAAGGTACCGTTCGATAATACCCGGTTCGTTTTCCGTTCCCGTAATCTCTTCCGTAGTCAGCCGTTCCAGCCTGATAAGTCCGCTGTCGTTAACGATACTTTCAAACTGTCCCACCGCTTCCATGAAACGCTCCACCGTTTCCTTGTCCCTTATCTCCTTCGGAACCAGAAAACCACGGCAGAGCGTATTCCAGTTGCTTTGTTGCCGGGAACGCTCTTTGGTGGTCTTGGTGAGGAACAGGTAGCAGGTGTGGTGCAGGTAGGGACGTTCGTTGAAGTGGCGTTCAAAACTGCGGGAGAGAAAGCTGAGTTCGTCCCGGCGGATGTTCGGCTCGTATTTCTCCGTGATGAAAATATCCTGTTTGTGCAGGATTGAATAGTTCGGCAACACCTTGATTGCCTTCGCTCATGTGGCGTGCATCGCCTCATATTCTGCGGATGATACCGAAAACACTTCCGGCAGTGTGACCCGGAAAGCGACCGTGATGTCGGCGTCCTTGCTGACGATGCAACCGTGTTCCACCGCCATGATGGGAAACTTGCTTTCCAGTGTGGATGCTTTTAATATACTTCTCATAATTTACGATTGTTGTTTGTTGATCAGACGTGTGATACGTTTTCGTGAGAGGATTCTCCGGGGATGCTGCCGGGCCGCGAACAGCTTCATCAGCCCGTGGCTGCCGTATTTGCGGTTCAGCGTAAAGGTCAGCCATACCAGTATCGTAGCCGCCGATACTCCGAAACCGATGCAGATTCACTGTCCGACGCCCGCCATATACATGATGACGAACATCACGAATACGGCAAGCAGGCCGGCGGCGAAAATAAACAGGTATTGTGCCCGGAGTCCCTTGAACTCAACTTCACGACCCACCCCTTTATTTATTTCAAAATCAGCCATAAGTTATTGTCTTTTTTATGTTTTTAGAGGAAGAACGACCTCAGAATGGTGGCGGCGACTATCAGAAAGATACAGGCTCCGAACCACGAACTGGCAGTTTTACTCGTGTCGGGGTCGCCCGAACTGAACTTCTGATATACCTTGACTCCACCGACGAGGCCGATTACAGCACCGATTGCATAAATCAGTTTTGTGCCGGGATCGAAATATCCGGTCACGAGTTGTGTCGCTTCGGTGATACCTGCCTGCCCGTTTCCTTGCGCCATTGCCGCACTTGCCGCCGCAACAGCGGCCAGCATCATAATCAATCTTTTCTTTTTCATTTGTTTCCGTGATTTTTTAGGTGATTAAAAAAGCCACGGACTGCCCCCTTTCACTATCCCCATAGGCAGCCCGCAGCCGCTTATGGTTTATTGATTCAGGGGGTAAGTTCCGGCCGGAAATCAGCCGGAGTCATAATATGCCATTTGCATTGTTACATGATTTGGTGGTGAAACATTCTTGTTAATTCTCTCTTGAAAGCGGGATGCGAATCATCCCGAATCGTAATAGCCGTTTCTCATTGTCTTTACTGTCTTTATCGGTTTATTTCAGATATTCCCCACATTTGAATCCCTTGCGGGGTGTATAGTCTTCAAAGGAAGAGGATTTGAACAGCCACATCCGGTTCGCCCATCGGGCAAGGTCACGCTCGTAACGGGTAGGTGTCCGTTCATTTCCATAATCCCGAAAAGGAATTACAAAGGGAGTGATTCCCAATTCCCTAAGTACGTTCAACCGGAACAAGTCCTGCTCAACAGTCGAATTGAATCCTATCAGTACGTAGCAGGTTATCTTGTAGGGTTTCACGTATTTTACCATCTCTTTCAGGCGTTCCGTCAAATCAAGCTGCGGCAAGTCCCACGCAATATGGATGTTCTGCTTCATCTTCAGCCTATTCAGATGCCAGGCCTGTTCCTCGTCCATAATCCTCACGTCCACACCGTGCAGTTTCACGGGTTGCCCCTTTTTCATCAGATAATCCACCGCCGACCTTCACTGCGGGTTGGCAAAGAAATTATTGTCCAGCACCTCAATCCATTTCCCTTTCGGGTTCAGTTCCACCGGCTCTACGGCCTGAATGTATCCTTCCTTCTCACGGACGAGGCAGAAAGGGCATTTACGGATGCAGCCTCTTGAAAAGAACTGGAGCGAAAAAGGGTATTCGGGGTAAATGGAATAGTCCATCATCCGGCTGTTTTCCACAGCTTCGGGAAGCCTGCCCGGAATATCATATCCGGTTCCGCCCTTTATCACTTCCCTTGCATCCAGTAGCCGGTAATCATAGTCAGGTGTGAAGGTGAACACCTTGCTTGCCAGCACCTTGTCATAACGTCTCGCCGGTTCCGCTCATTCTACTTGACAACCTTTTGCCTTGTTGTAAGCCGAAAGGCGCATCAGTGCAAAATTGGGGAAGTTATGTCCGTCCACATCTACCAGTCCTATATTCATACGGATAAAATTTAATGGTGAATAGTTCTTGTTACCTTACCGGGTGAATGCCATGAACGGCCTGTCATCCCGAATCATAATAGCCTTTTGTCATTGCCGCTGTCGTTTTATGGATAAGTTAATGGAATGATTGTCTCTTTTGGAGTTAATACGTTTCCCGTCATAAGGGGGAAACCGCCGTTTGTCAACTTGAATCGAAATACGTCATAAACATGGATGATACGTTTTGTTGTTGGTTTTCTACCGAATCTCTCTCCTTACAGTGATACGGGTTATCAACCCGTATCAAAATAACCTCTTACCATTGTTACCTCCTTTTTTTATTGGTTAGTCACTGTCCGGAGCAGCCTCATTCAAATGTTCGGCTTCATCCAGAAATTTGCTGATACGGCTGTCGCTGCCATTGATACTTTCCAGTATCGAGCGTTCAATCTGCGTATCCTTGATATGGTGGATCGCCCTTAAAAGGGACAATCGTTTGTCTGTCGGAATATCCTTGCCATTGCAGAGGTCGATAATCAGGTCAATCTCTTCCGGACCGATACCGGCTGCACCGCCCGGATAATCTTCACGGGCACAGTTCAAATCTTCCAGTTCCTCATTCAGTTCGTCCGTATCCACGTCGTCACCGTTTTCAGTCTGTCCCTTATCATCCTCAAGCCTGCCGGAACTGTCGGCCTCAGAAGCCCGCCACTCTTCCACACGCTTGTCCCGGAACAAATCCGGGATGCGCTCAGGCGGCACTTGTACAGCCTTCTGTGGCACTATTTCCTCGTTTCTGTCAGCAAAAGTAGAGGCATTTTCCTTACCTGCAATAGTCCCGGAACCGGTGGCGTTTATTGGCGGCTGTTGGCGTGTACCATAGCTTTTTGTAACGACAAGGCTGTCCGTTTCAGGCCGTTTTTGGGGCGGCTTTTCCATGTTCTTGCCTTTTGCCTTTTCCTTAACTTCATCCTTTTCTTTGTCCTTCATTTCCACTTTTACAGTTGGGTGGTTCCTTTCTTCAGCTTCCGGCACTGCCACTGCCGGAACTTCTTTCTTTTCCGTTTTTCCTTTCGTACGCCTGCGTCCTTTCTTCGGTTCTTCTTTTGTCGGATCGAACCATCCGGCAATGCTCCGCAGACCTTTTGCCATCCGGCGGCGCATCTTCCCGAAACATATCTCGCCGAGTCCGCCCCTGAACAGGAACTTGTCCATGAACAGATAAGCGAACAGCAACCAGAACAGAACTATTCCGGCTTCATAGTAACCTGATTGTATATCCATAACCTAAAATATTTTGTTATAACTCTTTTGGAGATAAGTCTTCACCTCATCCGCATGTTTTTCGAAATGCTCTTTCAATACATTATCTATATAGTTGCCTACCGTCAACTGCCGTTTACCGGCAATCCCTACAATAACGGATATTTTCTGGTGCAGTTCCTTGTCTATATATACCCCCTGTCTGCCTTCGCATTTATAAGGTGTGAGGAACTTACGGATAAAGTCGGCCAATGCGGTGCGAATCGTTTTCGGTGACGGTTTATCCGTAACCAATTCCGAACAGTCGGTATCATCCGCACCGGAAATATCCCTTACTGTTCCATTCACATTGTTATCCGCTTTTCCTTTTTCATCGGATAAAGCGGTTGCTCTATTTCCGCCACTCTCTCCGGTAATGGAAGGAGCCGGAGATGAAGGAGGCTCCGAAGGCCCCCCTGCCATCAGACTGCGCAGATATGCTTCGTCCACCGGATTTTGTCCGCCTGTTTTCTTTGCCATGACTATTCGTTTTTAAGTATTCCCATGATTTCATCCATGAACATATCAAAGCCGCACTCTCTGGTGAATGCCGCATCGGGAGCGAACAGCGTACTTCGGTAAACGGGGCCGCCCGTAGAAGACAAGTCTTTAGTGAAGTTACTGCGCACGGGAATACGTGTTTGGAGGCAGTCCAGCCCTAACAGGGAGAACCCCTGCTGGTAGATGTTATACAATGTAGTGCGTTCTCTTCGATCCACCATGTTCCAGAACAGACACAGCCTTTTCAGAGAAGACAAGCCGGTCTTTATCAGGCGGTCATTAATGGTAGTAGCAAAGTTCAGCGTGCTTTCCAGCACAAGACGGTCTGCCTTTATCGGTACGAACAGATAATCGAGCGCACTGATTGCGGCGATAACCCCGTCGCTACCCATAGTTCCGGGCAGATCGAACAGCACCACGTCATAATGCGTATCCGTTTTGTCTTCAAATGCCCTTCAGTCCGCCATGCAGTCTGCCGGGTTACTGCCGATAACCGGATAAGCCCTCTTGTCCAGCCGTTCCGACTGTTCAACAAGCAGACTCTGATAAACGGGAACAGTCTTTACCACTTCCATATCCCGTTTTTTCTGTTTGATGATTGAGTGCTGCGGATAGTCACAATCCACCACAGCTACATTCAGTCCTTTCACATAATGCAGTCACGATGCCGCATAAATGGTGAATGTTGATTTACCCACGCCCCCTTTCTGGGTAGCGAACGAAACGAATAATGTTTTCTTTCTCTTTTCCATTGTTACCTAATTTAAGTGAATAATTTGATTTATTGATAGTTTAGCGGATAGACGCCTATCCACTTATCCGTTCATTCATTTCATTATCTGTTTAGCTTTATAGCTATATAGCTACTTAGCTATGAAGCTATTTGTCTATTTAGCTACATACTTACATAGCTATCCAATTATATAGCTATTTATCTATTCAGCTATGTAGCCACATAGCTATCCGGTTGTTTATCTAAGCATTTAGCTAATAGTCTATTTGCCTGTTTATTTATCCGAATATCCACTTGCTTGTCTATACATCTTTATATATCTATAGACATATAAGCGGATAGATAACCTTATGAACGCTTATCTGAAAACTTATTTAATCAAATGGCTATCCAGACAAAAAGCTATTCGGATAGAAAACCGTCCGCATAGTTATCTTGATAACCATCTTTTTATCTATCCGGATAAGTGGCTAAATAACTATCCGGCTACAAATAAACCTCAAAAAGAGCAGTCATGAAGTACCCCCGGTTCCAAAGTCATTCATTGGCGGGTGTTGGCGTGATACGCCATGATGCACGGACAGAAAAAACTATCTACCTTTGTCGCCGGGAGAGCGCAGCCCGTTCTCGAAAAGAGAACGTAAAACAAACCCTTCAGACCTTTAATCCGGCCCAGCCGGATTTTAATATGCGTCAGCATATAGCGAGGTGTACTTTCAGCGGTTGAAAATATTTCCACCCGCTGAAAGTCTCGCCCCGAAAGTTCTTTCGGGGGTGTCAGTTCTCCTAAGTCGAACTTCCTAAATTATTCATGTTATGAAAGATGAAACAAGAATCCGTGGCGCCGCAGGACGCAAGGTGCTGGCAGACCCACGCACGCACCGTTATTACCTCTGTCTAAATGACGAGGAAGACGAAAAGTTTATCTCCATGTTCGAGCAGTCCGGCATGAAGAACAAGGCCGAATTTATCTTCGCCCGTATCTTCGGTTGAGAGTTCAAGGTAGTGAAGATTGATAAGGAAGCGCAGGAATATTACGCCCAGCTCACCGCTTTCTATCAGCAGTTCCGCCGTATCGGGAACAACTACAACCAATGTGTAAAGACCATCCATACCATTTACGGGGAGAAGAAATCGCTTGCGTTTCTCTATAAACTAGCCGAAGAAACCCGCAGGCTGGAAGAAGTATGTAAGCAGGTCATCGAACTGACAAAGCGGTACGAAAAGGAGTATCTCACCAAAAAGGAATAACGTCATGGTGCCGAATATCACATCGGGCAGTTCATTCTATGGAGTGATTGCCTACAATAAGATAAAGGTGGACGATGGTACGGCAAAGGTATTGTGACATCCGAAAATTGCGGCGGACACATCCAGCAATGTGCCGATTGAAAACTGCGTGCAGGCTTTTGAACCTTACATCGCACTCAATTCACACGTCAAGAAACCGGTTATCCACATCTCATTGAATCCTTCCCCGAAAGACATTCTTTCGGAAGAGCAGATGACCGTATTGGCGCAGGAGTTTATGGAAAAGTTCGGTTACGGGAGCCAGCCTTATATAGTCTGGCTGCACGAAGACATCAACCGCAAACACATGCACATCGTTTCGGTACGCATCAACGAGAAAGGAGAAAAGATAGATCACAACCGGGAAGCCGTCCGGGCACAGAACATCTGTCGTGAAATGGAAGTGAAGTACGGGCTTCATCCCACACTTGGAGAACACGGTGAGCGGGAACTACTATTCCTACAAAAAGTGGATTATCCGAAAGGCAACGTGAAAGCGCAGGTAAAGCATACCGCCCGTACATTACTGGAATGCTACAACTGCCATTCACTTGCCGAATACAACACCCTTCTGAATTTGTATAACGTCACTGTTTATGAAGTCAGGGGAAGCGTGGACGGAAAGGAATACCATGGCATCATGTACGGAGCTTTGGATGATGACGGACAGCAGGTAGGCACGCCTTTCAAATCCAGTAAGTTCGGAAAGGTATTGGGCTATGAAGCACTGCAAAAAAAGTTTACCGCTTCTACTGAAAAAGTGAAGAAGGACAAACTTGCAGAAAGGACAAGGCAGGAAATCATTAAAGCCATGCAGGACATCGGCACGAAAGAAGATTTTGTCCGAAGGCTGAAAGATGCGGATATAGAGGTGGTTTACCGTATCAATCCCGAAGGACGTCTGTATGGTATCACCTTCATAGACCATACCTGCCGGACAGTGTTCAATGGCTCTCGTCTGGGCAAAGCCTTTTCAGCCAATGTGTTCAACGAACTGTTCAACAATCCGGATGCAGACCGTGAGAGGTTGATACCACCAACCAGACAGGAAGCATCCCGGCAAGATAGAGATACGGAACGGGAGGAAAGAAAAGAGACGGAAGAACGGCAGGAACAACAGTACCACCGACAGCCGGAAACTTCCGAAAATCTGATTGATACATCCGCACTCGGTGCAGTTGACATTTTCTCTGTACTTATGGAAGACGACCATACACACGAGTACATTGATCCGGCTTTCCGCTATGGGCGCAAGAAAAAGAAGAAGCGCAGGCGCAGGTTATAATATAATAAAGTATAGAACAAGAAGTTTAATTTTAATAGTTACAATTATGCAAAATGAAGATGATTTAAGAGGTCTTGCCAAAGTCACGGACTTTATGCGGGCCATCAGTTTTTTATTTTTGGCGATACACATCTATTGGTTTTGTTACGGCTGGTTGCATGAAATGGGATGAACGCTCGATATAGTGGACAGGATACTATTCAATTTCCAACGTACCACCGGACTGTTTTCATCCTTGCTTTACACTAAACTGTTCTGTGTCCTCTTCCTCGGTCTGTCCTGTATGGGTAACAAGGGGGTAAAGAAGCATGAGATCACATGAAGGAAGATAATTGTTGCGGCCATAGCGGGTACCATACTCTTTTTCCTAAACTGGTGGTTACTATCCATTAGTGCATCATCCGGTGTGTGTGTGGTACTTTATACCACAACACTGACCAGCGGTTTCTTCTGTCTGTTAGCATCCGGTTTATGGATAAGCCGTCTGTTGAAGAACAACTTGTTAGAGGACGTTTTCAACCGGGAGAATGAATCCTTCATGCAGGAAACAAAACTCATGGAAAACGAGTATTCCGTCAATCTGCCAACAAAGTTCTGGTATAAAGGGAAGACATACGACGGATTTATCAACCTTGTAAATATTTTTCGAGCGACAATGATATTAGGAACGCCAGGGAGTGGGAAGTCCTATGCGATTGTCAATCAGTTTATCAAGCAAACCATCGAGAAATCCTATGCGCTCTACATATACGATTTCAAGTTTGATGACCTGTCGGTTATCGCTTATAACCATCTGATTAAATACAGACATCGTTATAAGATACCACCCAAATTTTATGTAATCAACTTCGACAATCCGAGAAAAAGCCATCGTTGTAACCCGTTGGCGCCCGAACTAATGACGGATATTTCGGATGCGTATGAATCCAGTTATACCATCATGTTGAACCTGAATAAAAGTTGGGTGCAAAAGCAGGGAGACTTCTTCGTGGAATCTCCGATAGTGTTGTTTACGGCGATAATCTGGTTTTTGAAGTTGTATGAAAACGGTAAGTATTGCACGTTCCCACATGCCATTGAATTACTTAATAAAAGGTATGAAGACGTCTTTACTATTCTGACAAGTTATCCTGATTTAGAGAATTATTTGAGTCCGTTCGTTGATGCATGGAAAGGCGGTGCTGCGGAACAGTTGATGGGCCAGATTGCATCCGCCAAAATTCCGCTGTCAAGACTGATAAGTCCACAATTATATTGGGTTATGTCCGGCAGTGATTTTACATTGGATATTAACAATCCTAAAGAACCCAAAATATTATGTGTCGGCAACAATCCCGATAGAATTTCTATTTATGGAGCAGCTTTAGGTTTGTATAACTCCCGTATTGTGAAGTTGATAAACAAGAAAAAGCAAATGAAAAGTTGTGTGATTATTGACGAGTTACCTACCATATTCTTCAAAGGTCTGGATAATCTGATTGCCACGGCACGAAGCAACAAGGTTGCGGTCGTGTTAGGTTTTCAGGATTTCAGCCAGCTAAAGCGCGATTACGGAGACAAAGAGGCCGCCGTCATCATGTCAACTGTGGGCAATGTTTTTAGCGGTCAAGTGGTAGGTGAAACAGCCAAAACATTGTCGGAAAGATTTGGGAAAATCCTACAAAAAAGAGAGTCTATGAGCATCAATCGCAATGATACATCAACTTCCATCAACACGCAACTGGACAGTCTGATACCTGCATCCAAAATCAGTACGTTATCGCAGGGTATGTTTGTCGGAGCCGTAGCTGACAATTTTGGTGAAACGATAGACCAAAAGATTTTCCATGCACAAATAGTTGTGGATAATGAAGCGGTGCAGAGGGAAACGGAAGCCTACCAGCCCATCCCCGAAATCAGCAGCTTTCTGGATGAAGACGGCAACGATACAATGGAAGAGCAGATACAAGCGAACTACCGACAAATCAAACAGGATATTGTCGAACTGGTAGAGAACGAACTGATCCGTATTGAGAATGACCCGGCACTCAAACACCTATTGGGAGATAATGAAAGAGAAAGAGAGCAGGCAGCAATATAACTATTGCCCTTACTATGTATTTGAGATATATTCTGCAGCAATTTCAGAAATGCAACTATGATGAAATTTGAGATTGCTGCATAAATAAGATCATTTTTCGTTTGAAGAATTTACCTGAATACAAGTATTTTGCTCTATCTGATACTATATTGCGAACGCATTGGGTATATAAACGGCAATGTCAGTATAGACAAAATGACAATTCGTTAATGTCAAAATGACGCATCAACTTCTTTGTATACGATTATTTTAAATAAAACTAAAAATTGGTATAGATATTGTATTTTAAAACAAAACAACTAACAGATGACGACAAGTACTTCTTTTTCTACATTTCTTAATAACATAAAAGTTGATAAGAGTAATAATATCAATTCTCGATATAAGGAGATAACAAAAAAATTGAATCGGACCTTTCGTGATACAGACTCTGAAACAGCTAATAGTTTACAAGTAGGGTCATATGGCAGATATACAGGTATCAAAGGAATATCAGATCTTGATATGCTTTATATTATGCCTAAATGCAAATGGAATGATTACAAGAATAAGCCCTCTACTTTGTTAGCTGATGTAAGAGACGCTATTCAAGAACGGTACCCTACCACAAGTGTCTGCTATGATAGATTAGTAATTGATGTAAAGTTTAGTGATTTTATATTTGAAATACAACCTGTCTTCGAAGAGAATGATGAAGACGGCAATATTTGCTATAAGTATCCAGATACGAAGTACGGCTGCTATAAAATAACAAAGCCTAAGCATGAACAACAAGCAATGGCGGATTTCAAACGAGAACATGGAGAACATCATCGTTATCTCTGTAAAATGGTACGAGCATGGAAAAATCATGTAGGCGTTGGCATGGGTGGTTTGCTTATCGATACTCTAACCTATAATTTCCTCTCTAACCGCTCTGATTTGGATTTTTCTACCTATTCTGACTTCAATACAATGAGTAGAGATTTCTTCGAATACCTGAAAAATCAACCGAAACAAGAGCATTATCAAGCATTAGGAAGCCATCAAGATGTCAAAGTAAAACATCCTTTTAGAACTAAGGCGATGGAAGCTTATGAAATCTGCAAAAAGGCTATTGATGAAAATGATGAGACTAAAAAGAATGACTATTGGCGGGAAGTTTTTGGACATGAATTTCCCAAACATACAGAAGGAAACAAAACACAATGTTTTTCTACAACCTGTGTAGATAACGAACAGTTTATAGAAGACTACTATCCGGTGGATATTTTGGAAGAGGTTACTTTAGAATGTACTATTGAGCGTGAAGGTTTCCGTACGAAATTACTTAGTGAGGTTCTTCAAAGGCATGAATTCATCCCCAAGAATTACAAGTTATTCTTTAAAATTAAATCTACAACTGTAACTGGTAGTTACAATGTCAAATGGAAGGTTAGAAATGTCGGTGAAGAAGCCATTAGAAGGAACTGCTTAAGAGGGCAAATAGAAGACTCGAATAAAGGTTCTCACCAAAGAAAAGAGGAATCTAACTTTTATGGCCCTCATTTTGTTGAATGTTACATTATTAAAAACGGAATTGTAATTGCACGTGCTAAAATAAACGTCCCTATCGAACATTAAATTTTACATAGAAAGTTATGGAACAAAGATTAGTTAATTTATACAATCAGCAGGCAATGTTCTGCTATGGTAATGTAGAATGGAGTCATAAAATTCATGAGAAAGCAGCAGATTTGTTTACGACGGTTAACTCTTGGCTTAGATGGATACAATTGATATTGGCTTTTATTATCAGTGCAGATATAATTAAACAGTTTGGCACGGATTCGCCAGTTATATCTGGTATTCTGATTGGATGTTCGTTGATTCTCACGCTTATTAACACCATTACAAAATCATTTGATTTCAATGGTAGAGCTTCAAGACATATTATGACTGCAAATGCACTATGGGATTTACGTGAAGATTATCGTTCTTTTAAGTATGACATACAAGCAGGTCGATATAACGAAGATGAACTAAGAATTAAAAGAGATGAATTGCAGAAAAGGGTGAAAGAAATATATAAAACAGCTCCGAGAACTTTTAGTTGGGCTTATAAAAAAGCAGAAAAAGCTTTTGATGAAGGACAGGTAACTTTCGACCACCTCGACGAAAAATAACAGATTCTTCATCTTTTTTCTATTTCAGACACTCCTTTAAGCATATGGAAGAACATCTCGAAAAAAGCAGCTTTGCTATAACATTTTGCTTTTTTCTGTGTTCATTGTTCTTTTGAAGAACAACGGTATGGGGGTAATAATATGATATTTGCGTTTATCTCTTCAATCAATTCACTATGGCGCCATTTTGCTTTTGCCTTTACAACGTAGCGTTTAAAAATTTGTATTCACCATGAGCTTGTAGGAAAACAGAATAGCTTGAGTATCATTTTCCTCTAACGAATCTTCTGCCTATAAATGACGAAAGTCTATTATTTCCTTACACGCTACACATGTTATAAAGTAGTACTTTCATTTCTATTTTTTTACAACACAAGCATTACAATAGTTCACGCTTCTTCGGAACATATTTTATTAGAATAAACCTCAATAGATTTTATAAATCTTTCGAAATACAAATAGTTGAATAAAATTTTATTCAGACTCTTTCTTCCGCCAATTTCCGTCAATTTCCGCCATTCATTCCCATCAGCCCTCAAAACGTAACATTTTATCAATTAAACCTCTACATTCGCACCGACGGGCTAAAGTTTACCCGGTATTGATTAATTATTGTATCACTTAAATTATTGATTTTATGGCTAAGAAAAAGCAAGAGCAACAAGAACAAAGTCAGGACGAGCATGTAATGGCCATCCTCGACAAGCGGACGAACAAGACCGCAGTCGTTTCCAAGATGAACGAGCAGGACGGTAGTCTCGAAATCGTGCCACCCGACAAGAAGAACAGTGGCAGCTTCCTCAAACTGGACCGTACCTCACCGCTGGAACTCTTCTTCACCAATTTCAAGAACCAGTACGACAATCCCACGAGTTTCAGTTTTTTCCTCGTACCACTTGTCCTTTTGGAAAAGACACTGAATGCCGTAGTCCAGATCCGGAAAGGGGAAGACCCCGGAGTGGAAGGCAAAAAGCTGGTGGAGAACAGCGAACTCAACGATGAAGGACGCATCGCCAAACTTGCCCGTCGGTATAAGTTTGACGAACACCAGCTTCCGTGGAAAGAACTTGCCGCATTGGGAGTTGACAAGCAACTCTTGTTTGATAACCACTGCATGGGTGAGATGCTAAAAGGAAGGATTACCTCTATGGCTTTCCCTATCAGTAAGGAAGTGAACGGTGAAAAGAAGGATATGGGGGAAGCCTGTTTCTTCTGTGTCAAAGGGGAGGACGGCAAGGTGCAACTGAAAACTTTAAGCAGGCTTGACAAACCGCAGTATGACCTGCCTGCCTATAAAGGAGTATTCACGGACGAGGAAAAGCAGTCGCTTAAAGACACCGGAACTTTGGGGGCAATCAAGGAGATGAAGGATACCCATACGGGAACAGTCTGCAACTGTTATGTATCTTTCCATGAACCGAGCAACCGTATCATTACCATGCCGGTGGATGCCATCAAGATACCCGATTATATCTACGGGAAAAGGCTGGATGACAAACAGAAGCAAATCCTTGCGTCAGGAGGCCAGCTTCCCATCAACGACATACAGCGCAAAAACGATACGCTGCTTTCCGGGGTTGCTTTCGTCGATCCGAGAATAATGGACATCGCATTCAAGCAATCCGGTGAACAACTGAAAGTCAACGACACTATCATGGGTGCCAAAATCACACCTGAACAGAAGAAGATGCTCCAGAACCATGAAATGGTGTTCGTTGAGAATATGCGCTACAAAGGCAGGGTATTTTCCGATGATGTACGTTTCAGCAACAAGAGCAACCAACTGTTGATAGGACGTAACGCCCGTGAATACAAACCTACTGTTGATAGTAAGAAAAATGACAAGAAAAAGGAGGTAAAACAGCAGGCACCCCGCCATGTGGCGTCTGTAAAGGCCCAGTCAAAAAAGAGCCTTTCGGTCATGTAACAGACAGATTATTCATGTTTTTGGCAGATATATACCCGGTTCTCTTTTATGGCAGCCGGGTATATGTTTAATATCCGATTAACATCTTAAAGCGAAAACAAATGATTATACAAGATAAAAATACCGCAACCGGAGAATTGTCCTATTTTGAGACAACTCTCCTTCTTTATTTAAAGGAAAGCTATCCGCATATTGCCGGTGACAAAGCGCTTGTCCGGGCGCGGGCCGACGAGGCGGCAGGCAGCTACGAACGTGCCATACGTGACGGCTTATCCGTTACGCAGGCTTTGCAACTGGCCGAGGCCGTTCTCTATCAGGACTTGCGTTTTTCCAAATTCGATATGGTTTTCGAGGTCGTGTCGGAGTGGTTTCCCGAAGTGCGGCCCGAAAAACGGGCGGGTTTCTGCCTGAAAGTATTGTCGCCCGCAGAAATAGTATTCAGCAAATATCCCATAGATGACCGGTTTGAATCATCCCCGTCCTATCATACACTTACCGTTGAACTTACAGGTTTCATACAATTTTATATAGAACAATATGGCATATAACAAACGACAACATTTGGCGGACAACATAGCCGCACTTGAATTGATATTCATGCGCCCGGAGTTTTGTCTCACGGAAGAGGGACGCAAAGTTTTGAACGGCTATTCGGGTTTCGGGGGATTGAAGTGCATCCTGAATCCGGCGGAAAAAGACACGGACATTGAAAGATGAACGACAGACAGGGAACTGTTTCCCCAAGTCCGACTGCTGCATGAACTGTTGCGTGAGTATTCCAAAGACGGGAAAGAATACAAGGCATACGTCCAAAGCCTCAAAAACTCCGCTCTCACAGCCTTTTACACACCGGAACCGGTGGTAACGGCCATGCAGGAATCCTTGCAGCTATCGGGAATCCGTCCGGGACGTTTTCTTGACCCTTCTGCCGGAACGGGCATGTTTATCAGCGGCTTGAAGGATGTACCCGAAGTCCATTGTTTCGAGAAAGACAAGCTCACGGGAAAAATCCTCTCATCCCTCTATCCGGAAAGCAGAGTGACCATAGACGGTTTCCAGTCCATACAGCCCTATTATAATAACTACTTCGATATGGTTTCATCCAATATCCCGTTTGGAAATACCAGAGTTTATGACAGGAATTTCGACCGGAGCGGAGACGCCGTGCGTAAATCCTCACTCGCCGCCGTACACAACTATTTCTTTCTCAAAGGTATGGACACGTTACACGAAGGCGGGATACTGGCCTATATCACGACTTCGGGCGTCATGGACTCGCCACAGAACCGTCCCATCAGGGAATGGCTGGTGAACCATGCTAATCTTGTTTCAGCCATCCGTCTGCCGGATAACCTGTTTGTTGATGCGGGTACGGAAGTGAGCAGTGACCTGATCGTATTGCAGAAGAATACCCGAAAATCGGAACTGACCGAAAAGGAACGGAACTTTATTGAAACCCGTCTTATATCGGGCAGCATCAATATCAACAACAGCTATGCCGATTTGGGCCATATCGTCCATACTTCCGTATCTATGGGTAAAAACATGTACGGACAACCGGCCATGAATTTTATTCATGAAGGAGGTGTCGGCGCCATTTCCGAACATCTCAGGCAGTTATTGGCGCAAGATGTGGAGAACCATCTTGACCGGAAACTTTATGATGACAATCTATCCCGCTCAAATGATTCCACCGTTCTCAAAACGGGGTTTGAGGCACTATTGGAAACAGCAAGAGAGACAAAACGGCAGGAGGTACGGAAAGAAAGCCCCGTACAACCCTATGAACCCATGCTCAACCTGTTTGCCGCCTATGCGGATGAAGAGCAAGCGGAGGTGCAAGTAGTGAAAAGCAGACCTTCACCAAGCCGGGCACCGTCGGCATCCCGCAAAAAGAAAGGGGATGAACCGGAAATGTTCAATCTCTTCTCCCAAGAGAACATGTACGATGAAGCCGCCACGCAGGAAGACATGACCGGGGAACGGGCGGCAGCGGAAGCAAAATGGCAGGAGCGCAGACAAAAATTCGAGGAAGAGCGGAAGAAAGAAATGGAACCACGGCCGTTTACCGGAGAGATACGCCCCGAATACAAGAACGGTTCCATCGTGAAATCGGGTGAACAATACGGATATTTAAGGGGGTTGGGTACTCCCGAAGTACAATTCCATCCGCTCAAACTGACAGTCACCCAACAATACCGGGCCGCCTACTATATCCCGCTCCGTGAAGCCTACCACAATCTCTACAATAAGGAAGCCGAAACGGAAACGGAACAGCCGGAACTACGGGAAGAACTGGTCAAGCGGTATGACAGTTTTTACCGCATGTTCAGGGAATTGAACGGAAAGGACAATGCCAAGTTCCTGCTGATGGATGCCGGAGGACGGGAAATACTTTCATTGGAGCGTTCCGTTAACGGCAAGATACAGAAGGCGGATATATTTTCTGTTCCCGTATCGTTCAACGCCAATGAAGTGACACATGTGGATACACCGCAGGAAGCGCTTGCGGCATCCCTGAACAAGTTCGGGGAGGTCAATCTGGAATATATGGAAAATCTCAGTGAAACAGGCAGGCAGGAACTACTCACACAACTGGACAACCGTATCTTCTACAATCCCATGATGAAGAACTATGAAATCAAAGACCGCTTCATAGCGGGCAATGTGGTAGCTAAAGTAGAATGGATAGAAAACTACCTGAAAGACTATCCCGGTGACGACGCAAGCAAAAAATCATTGGAAGCCTTACGGAAAGCCATACCGGAACCGATAAGCTTCGAGTTGCTTGACTTCAACCTGGGGGAACGCTGGATACCCATGTCCGTATATGAAGAGTTTGCCGGATACCTCTTTGAGACAAAGGCCCGTATCCATTATACGGAATCCATCGACGAGTTCAGCGTGGACTTCGAGACTACCAACGCGAACATCACCGACAGATATTATGTGAAAGGGGAAAAAAGAGGTTATTACGGAAACGACCTGCTGAAACATGCGCTGCACAACACGGTGCCCGACATAACCAAGACCGTGCAGGATGAAGAAGGCAATGATATAAAGGTGCGTGATGCCGAGGCCATCCAGCTTGCCGATGCCAAAATCAATGAAATACGGTCGGCTTTCACTGGCTGGCTGAACGAGCAGCTACCCGAATTTAAACAGTACCTTGCAGATATGTACAACCGTAAGTTCAATTGTTACGTACGTCCCGATTATGACGGTTCCCTGCAAAGTTTCCCGTTCCTTGACCTGAAAGGGCTGGACATACCGGACTTGTATGACAGCCAGAAAAATGCCGTATGGATGCTGAAGATGAACGGGGGTGGCATAATCGACCACGAGGTGGGTACGGGCAAGACCCTCATCATGTGCATAGCCGCCTTTGAGATGAAACGTCTCGGACTGGCGAATAAGCCGATGATTATCGGACTCAAAAGCAATGTGCATGACATAGCCGACACGTTCAAGAGGGCCTATCCGAACGCCAGAGTGCTGTATCCGGGCAAGGAGGACTTTACACCGGAGAAACGTGTCGGAATATTCCATGACATCAAGAACAATAACTGGGACTGTATCATCCTGACACACGACCAGTTCGGAAAAATACCCCAGTCTCCCGAAATACAGCAGGAAATATATACGCAGGAAATAGACAGCATCGAAGAGAATCTCGCCGTATTCGAGCAGCAGGGCAATGAAGTGAGCGGCTGGATAAAGAAGGGGTTGGAAAGGAGAAAGGAGAACCTTGAGGCCAAACTTGAAAAGCTGGAACAGGATATAAAAGACCGAACGGACGACGTGACCGATTTCAGGCAAATGGGCATCGACCATCTCTTCGTTGACGAATCGCACAATTTCAAGAACCTGATGTTCAATACACGCCATGCAAGAGTTTCCGGTCTGGGCAACCCCGAAGGAAGCATGAAGGCCATGAACATGCTTTTCGCCATCCGTACCATACAGGAACGCACAGGCAGGGATTTGGGGGCCACTTTCTTGTCCGGTACGACCATTTCCAACAGCCTGACGGAACTCTATCTCCTTTTCAAATATCTCCGTCCGAAGGAAATGGAACGGCAGGGGATTACCTGTTTTGACGGCTGGGCAGCCGTCTATGCGAAGAAAAGCACGGACTTTGAATTTTCCGTGACCAACCAGGTCGTGCAGAAAGAGCGTTTCCGCTATTTTATCAAAGTGCCGGAACTCGCCAATTTTTATGCGGAGATAACCGATTACAAAACGGCCGAAGACGTAGGGGTTGACAGGCCGGAACTCAACGAGCAACTCTATCACATACCGCCCACTCCCCAGCAGGAGATTTTCATTCAGAAACTGATAAAGTTCGCTGAAACCGGGGACGCAGCCTACATAGGCAGAGAGCCTTTGTCCAAGGCGGAAGAAAAGGCACAGATGCTGATCGCCACCAACTACTCGAACAAGATGTCGCTTGACATGCGGCTGATAGACCCTGAATACGGCGATAATCCGGGAAACAAGGCGTCCCATTGCGCAGCCAAGATTGCGGAATATTACTATAAATATCTCGACCAGAAAGGCACACAGTTCATTTTTTCAGACTTGAGTACTTATAAACCCGACCAGTGGAACATCTACAGTGAGATAAGGCGCAAACTCGTGGAAGACCATAATATCCCGGAAAAGCAGATAAAGTTCATTCAGGAAGCAAACAGCGACAACGCACGTAAGGAACTGTTCAGCGATATGAACTCCGGGCGCATCCGTTTCCTGTTCGGTTCCACCCAGAAATTGGGAACAGGAGTCAATGCGCAGCAACGCGCCGTGGCCATCCATCATTTAGACATACCCTGAAGGCCGTCCGACCTGGAACAGCGTAACGGACGGGCGGTAAGAAAAGGAAATGTCATTGCCAAGCAATATGCCGATAATAAGGTGGACTGTTACATCTATGCGGTGGAAAAGTCTCTGGACAGTTACAAGTTCAACCTGCTACAAAATAAGCAGGTGTTCATCAACCAGCTTAAAAGCCGCAATCTGGCCGCCCGTACCATTGACGAAGGGGCGATAGACGAAAACGGCGGAGGCAATTTCAGTGAATACGTGGCTATTCTTTCAGGCAACGATGATTTGTTGGAAAAGGCAAAACTGGACAAGAAACTGGCAGTCCTCGAAAGCGAAAGGCAGGCGTATCACCGCAATAAAGGGAACGCGAAAGGAAAGCTGAATGAAAAGACCGCCGGAATAGAGAAGAACAACATTTTTATCGGACGCTTTACCAGAGATTGGGAATACCTCAATAAAGTGGCTCCGGTAGATACGGAAACCGGGCTTCGTCCCAATCCCCTGAAACTGGACGGTGTGGACTCGGACAATATCGAGATACTCGGTAACCGGCTTGCCGTAATCAATCAGAAAGCCCGGACGGAGGACGATTACATGAAAATCGGAACCCTGTTCGATTTTCGTATCCTTGTCCGTACCGAAAAGACTTGTGACGGAGACACGCAAGCCTTGCATAACAAATTCATGGTCGAGGGACTGGACGGTATCAAATATACCTATCATAACGGCTACATAGCCAAAGACCCCAAACTGGCCGTAATGTATTTCATCAATGCGCTGGAACGTATTCCCGGCATGATTGAGAAACGGGAAAAGGAAAATGCGGAGTTGTCAAAAGATATTCCGGTCTTGCAGGAAATAGTGGCGGCCACATGGCCCAAAGAGGGAGAAATCAAACAGTTGGGTGAAGAGCTTGCCACATTGAACCGGAAGATACAGCTTACCCTTAAACCGGTAGGACGGCATGAAAATGTAGAAGGTAAAGAACCGGAAGAACAAAGGCTTGTCAGTGGCAGTGACGTTGTTCCGGATTTATCGTGGCAGGCAAAACATGTACCGTCTATGGGAATTGTAAGCCCGGCAAGGGAACTGAAAAAAATATCCTAATGTTTCCTGCGGCACATTGCTGTAACCCCCGGAAGCTACGCGGGCTCCACTTCCGCAGGTTACAGCAAAGAGCCGCTTCTCAGGAAAGGACAAAGGCACGGCGGGCACCCAGATAAATCCGACCTTGCCCACCGTGCCCTTGTCTGTCAGCCGTAAATTACATCATTCCTCTTCCTCGAAGGAAAGGCTTTCCACCTGCCTATTGATTACCTTCCAGTCAATCGAATCTTTCAGGTTGATAATATCCACAATCGAATAGTGCTTTGTCCCGTTCTCTTCTTCTGCAAAACGCAACCGTCCGCTCAAACGCTGTTTCTCAATCTCTGCCGGATCGAGATTTATCAGTTCGCAGACTTCATCGGGCAGCATGGAAAGCGCCACCTCATTTTCCTGACAGATATGTTGCAGGACGGCCAGCATATTCAACGACTTCTTGTAACTTCTCACGAGTGCAGCGAATGAACCGCTTTCAATTTTAATCATCTTTTTCATAACGTTTATTTTTTAGAGTGTTCTTCTTTTTCCAGCAACATGGCACGGAGTACGTCCGAACGACGGTAATATATTTTCCCCTTGTCTCTGTGAAAGGGGAGTGTCCCGTCATTGCGTCGTCTTAAAAGTGTCCTGTCCGACATCTTGGTAAGCAAGCGCACACCTTTTGAATCCAGTATCTCGCTGTCCGGCAAATTATGTACGGCAGGGGCCAATAACTTTTCAATGTTGGTAACTTTAGCAAGTATGGCACTAAGCATGTGGGTTGTCTGTCCACCCGGTACAGTTCTTCTGTTATTCATAATGACCTTATTTTTATTGTTAATGGTGCAATATTACGGAGATATTATAAGGCCATTGGTTACTCAACCGTTGAGCAACCGCCAAAAAAAGACAGAAAACGCCAATTTGGGACAAAAAAATAGCCGGGAGACACTGTTCCCGGCTATTCTATAACAAGTAGGCATCAATAAGTTATGCTTCAAATTGTTAATGTATTAATAATCAGATTTGTACAAAAATAAATGGTAGTATATTTTGTTATATTCCAAATTTTGCCTACATTTGTATATAAGTTATTTGAAACTATGCAAAGCAGTGTAACCCGAAGCAGGACTTTTATCACCAAATCGTTACCTGCATCTTTTTAAACTCTCTATATTCACTTTATCTTCAGAGAGTTACAACAAAATACATTGTTTTTATATATGAAACATATACTTTTGTGATCGAAACCAAACAACTGTATAATGGGAGAAACCGCAAATATTATAATAGCCGATACTCTTCAAGGTCTGGGGACGGACGCATACAGTGGCTATCTTGCACACGCCCTCTGTCTGTCAGGAATCTGCCGATTGAAGTACAATGGAGAGGAGCGCGAGCTACGTGCCGGCGACCTGATGATTGTCCGCAAAGGAAAACTGGTAGAGAAAATTCAACCTTCAGAAGATTTTCGCGTAAAGGTCATCTATATCGCATCGGGCTTTGTGGTGCTGAGTACACCACAGAACAACTACGGCATGAAAGGGCAACTTTCCCTATTTCTCAATCCTATCATGTCCCTGACTACCGAACAGCAAGAGCTATGTCTCCGGGATTTTGAACAAGTGGAATACAGACTCCGGAATACAGACCATCATTTCCATCGCGATATGCTTATCGCCTCCACACAGATGTTGATACTCGACTTCTTCGATTTCCACTCCCATCTATATGGCGAGGACAATATCTCTGTACAAAATGCTTCCATCATGAGCCGTTTCCTCAACATGCTGGAGAACGGAACTTTCCGCGAGCATCGTGAAGTGACCTATTATGCCGACTGCCTATGTGTCACCTCCAAATATCTTTCGGAAGTTTCCAAGAAAGTAAGCGGTTATACAGCAAACTACTGGATAAACCGTTATACCACACTCGACATCTCGCGTTTGCTGCGCGACAAATCACTAACGTTCGTCCGTATTTCCGATATGTTCGGTTTTTCCTCTCCTGCTTATTTTAGCCGTTACGTACAACAACATCTGGGTGTAAATCCGACAAAATACAGAGGTTAATGATTATAGTTTTTGATTGTTTGCCCGTTTCAGATCTATTAGCGAAATATGCTCATTACGATAGCGGGCATTGGGGTTCTTCTCCGTTCCGTCAGGAAAAGAGCCATCTTCCTGCTTTATGAACTGAATAGCCTTCTGCGGACAATTCTGTATGCAGGCAAAACAGAACTCGCAGTCACCGGACGTCTTCACTCCTCTCGACGTCAGCTCATAGTTGCCGCGCGGACAAACGTAGGTACAAATGCCACAGTCAATACAAACATCGGTCACGGTAAAGAACTTCTCGCTTTTCATCAGGAAGCCCACCTCGGGGTCGAGTCCACTCCGCTGCATAAAACCTTGGTGCTGTTGCCGTTCCTCCTCCGTCACCGGTTCGTGCCAATGCTGCCGACTGTTGATATCTGCCGTTATCTTCTGCAAGTTCTCGGGGATGTGCTTGTCTATCTTGAGTTGCTCGTTCATGTCGAAGTTGGGTAGCCAGTTATCCACCATGATGATAGTGTTGATATAGTCAAACGCATTGTCGGCTTTACGGGATATACGGTCCCAAATCTCTACCGCATCGCACTTCCTTGCACCATAGGTGAGGACAGCAAACTTGTATTCTGCCTTCAGTTTTGCTTTCCGAATGAACTGCCGTACCATATAGGGAGGCATATGACCGTAGATGGGATAAACGATGCCGATTTCATCTGCCTCAAATTCATACTTCCCCCGTTTCACCATCTGAGGGATACTCAACAATTCTGCGTTCTCTCCAGCCAACTGACGGGCGATGTAAAGACTGTTACCCGTTCCGGTAAAATAAAAGATGATACGCTTACTCCTTTTTGTTTCGCAGGATGCCAACGAGAGTAGGCCGGAAGATGCGATAGCACTGCTCATCACGGCAAATCCCATACGCTTTAAAGCCTCCCGACGACTGATTTTCTTATCCGTATTCATATCTCTGATTTTTAATGATTATGCAATCTGTTATCTGAGTGCAAAAATAAAGGTTTCCCCAAAGAACGGACTTACCAAAAACTCGGGTCTTGATGCTATTTTTACGGTATAAGAATGAGCTTACCCTAACACAAAAAAAAGCCCCGCAAAGATTGGACTTCTGCGGGGCCTCACTAATGCCTAATAAAAACTCTTTCTACCCTAAATTATCTCCACTTCTTCACAGCTTTCTTGTCAGCCGGAGTTGCTTCAATCAAGCTCAATGCAAAACCACCGCTACGCGCTTCCTTCACGGACATTTTGGTCTTGCTGGTTACGATACCCTTCTTTATCTGATAAGAAGTAGGATTCTCCTTGTAATCAGCATCTTTACCGTCGGCATAGAGAGTGGCTACGTATTGCTTGCCCGGTTCAAGGAAGTCGAGCGTAAAGTTGGCTGTACGTGCATTCTCGTCTGTAATACCTCCAACAAACCAGTTGCCGGTTCCTTTTGCCTTACGGGCCACGGTAATGTAATCACCCGGTTCTGCTTCAATGTACTTGCTGTCGTCCCAGTCTACTGCCACATCCTTGATGAATTGGAAAGCATCCATGTGCTTTTCGTAGTTCTCAACCAAGTCGGCAGCCATCTGCAACGGGCTGTATAAAGTTACATACAGAGCGAGTTGCTTAGCAAGTGTAGTCTGCACTTGTCCGTGGGGCAAATCGCCCATAAAGTCAAGTTTGGTATCGAAGATACCCGGTGTATAATCCATCGGACCGCCAATCAAGCGGTTGAATGGAAGCAATGTGGTATGGAACGGTTTGCTACCGCCGAATGCCTCATATTCAGTTCCTCGTGCAGATTCGTTGCCAATCAAGTTAGGATAAGTACGGCACAAACCGGTAGGGCGTACAGCTTCGTGCGCATTCACGCAAATTTTGTAGTCGGCTGCCTTCTTCACGGCATAGAGGTAGTGGTTGTTCAGCCATTGCCCATAATGATGTTCACCACGGGGAATCATATTACCTACATATCCGCTCTTCACGGCATTGTAGCCATTATCCACCATAAACTGATAGGCCTTGTCCATGTGACGTTCGTAGTTGCGCACCGAACCGGATGTCTCATGATGCATCATCAGCTTCACGCCTTTGCTCTTGGCATATTCATTCAGCATCTTCACGTCGAAATCGGGATAAGGGGTCACAAAATCGAATACATAATCCTTGGATTTGCCAAACCAGTCTTCCCAGCCTTCATTCCAGCCTTCCACCAATACTTGGTCCAGACCGTGCTCGGCTGCGAAGTCGATGTACTTTTTTACATTTTCGTTAGTGGCACCGTGACGGCCGTTGGGCTTCATTTTGGAGTAGTCCACTTCACCCAGTTTGATGGAGGGAAGGTCGTCTGTATATGCCCAGGTGCTCTTACCTGCAATCATTTCCCACCATACACCTACGTATTTCACGGGCTTAATCCAGGAAACGTCCTCGTAAGCACAAGGTTCGTTCAAGTTCAGCGTGATTTTAGAGGCAAGGATGTCACGAGCATCGTCGCTTACGATAACCGTACGCCACGGTGACGTGCAGGGAGCTTGCAGATAACCTTTATCGCCTACTGCATCGGGAGTAAGCCAAGATTCAAAAACAAAATTCTTATCATCCAGATTCAAGTGCATGCAAGAGTAATCCACCAAAGCAGCTTCGTGCAAGTTGATGTACAAACCATCAGCAGTCTTCATCTGCAAAGAAGTCTGAACACCGGTGGGCGAAAACGGGGTTTGCGAAGAGTTAGGCGTAATGGCCCCTTTCATCAGCCCGCGGATTTCAGAAAGTTTGGATTCTGTATAGTCATATTCCTGCGTATCGTAGTCGCCCGGAATCCAGAAGGCAGTGTGGTCGCCAGTCATGGCAAACTGAGTACGCTCCTCTTTAATCACGAAATAGTTCAGGTTCTTCTGCAAAGGGAATTCATAGCGGAAGCCCATACCATCGTCGAACAAACGGAAGCGGATAATGATGTTCCTATCCTGCGCTTTTTGGTTGAGCGTCACAGCCAGCTCATTGTAGTGGTTACGGATTTGCTTTACTTCACCCCATACCGGTTCCCAAGTCTCGTCGAAAGTGGAAGTCTTTGCATCCGCCATCGTGAAGCCATTCATCAGACCGGGGTCGTTCTTCAGTTCGAGTCCTAATTTGGAAGGGTTAATCACCGGCTTTCCTTTGTAAGAAAGTTCGTAAACGGGTTCGCCTTGCGCATTTACCGAAAAATTCAATTGAAGTTGTCCGTTGGGAGAGGTAATACTCTCTGCCATTGCTACGCCGCTCACCAACAAAACGAGCAGGAAGCAGGCTAATTTTGTACAGATTGCTTTCATGTTTCTCATGCTATATTTATAAAATTATGTTCCAGATGCAAATATAGGCAGGAAAGAAATACACTCTGACGCAATTAAACTAAAATGATAGATGATTTGTCGGCAAACGTTTGCATGAAAACCAACTTCCCTTGAACAATATCCTGCCTACAAACAAAATAGAAGGAGAAGTATCGCTACGAAAACTTCGCCCTCCATATTTTTACAACTTTAATCGTGCACTGGAATTATCCCAAAGGATTTTCACCTTGGTCCCCGTCATTGCCTCCCGAAGGATTGGAGTTATCCCCTCCACCATTGCTACTTCCATCCGTATAGTCCGTATCGGGAACCACCATCTTGGTGACGCTCATATTGCCCAACATTTGACTAAAAGCTTTCCCCCGGAAAAAACAGAATACGTTTACGGACAATGTTACTGGCCGAAACGCCAGCCTCCGTATCAGCACTCTTCCCTACAAAAGAAGGGCGGAACAATCCGAAATCACCTAAACGAACAGTCTTTCCATCGTCTATTTCTTCCGACATGATGTCCACCAGTCCTGCAGCCACTAAGTCCACCGTCTTTCTGTGAATACCAAGAATACGGCTCACTTTGGCACATAACTTATCAAAATCCAATTCACCCGCTCCTACGGATTTAGCTACATACTTTACATTTTTGTCCTTGTCAAAACCAAAGATTCTCTTTGCCACTACATACTGAAGTCCCATAATTTTTAATGTTTTAGAAAGTTAATATAATAATGTAATAAATAGGCCGAAGCCTTTTCCTCTCTTTCAAGAAGTGGAGATCCATCGTGAGGCCTCAACGATAAACTTTCATTCTCTTGAATTCGATGTTGCAAAGTTAGGGTGTGAATGACGGGAATACAAGGAAATGACATCTACAACCAATTTCGTTAAAACTCTAAAAAACAACAAATTAAAAACAACCCTTCTCTACAAGTGAAGAAAGAAAAGCAGGAAGAGAATGAGAAGGAATGGGTACAATCTCTACAGCCAATGAAAATAAATCGCTGATTATCAAGACAAGGTTCTAGAGAGGTCTCTACAATATGGCATTTGAACGGTTAAGACCTCAATTTCAAGAGTGGCTCAAGTTTCACAAGTTATTACCGTATCCAAAAATACAGACAAACCAGTCATCCTTCCAAAGCCCCTTCTACTCGTTTACTAAAATCTCCCGGACATTTTACTAAATCTCCGGCAACGATTTACTAAATCTTGGAGGAAGATTTAGTAAATCGCTTCTGCCCCATCACGAACTATCCGGAACCAAGATTGGCAATCACTCATATCAAATATCAAAATTATATACATCCCACCAATAACTACTTCCCCCAGTACAGAATCGCTTTATGAAATTTCGGGCTATGATTTACTGAAATTCCTTTGTCTTCACTACCTTTGCAGCCAAAACCAACCCCAGACAACCTATGACTAGATTACTGATAGCTATATTCCTTGGCGGCGGTACCGGCAGCGTACTGCGCTACTGCGTGCAGATGATGCTCCACGAGCGCATAGTCCCCTACTCTTTCCCATGGGCTACATTCACAGTCAATATCCTCGGAAGTTTCCTCATCGGGCTATTCTATACCTTATCCGCCCGTTTCAACCTTTCTACTGAGGTACGGCTGTTGCTGACTACCGGTCTGTGCGGAGGATTCACCACCTTCTCCACTTTCAGCAATGACGGACTGATTCTGATAAAGCAAGAATTCTACGGAATGTTTGCCTTATATACCTTATTAAGTATCACATTAGGAGTCCTGGCAGCCTTCGCCGGCGGCGCCTTCGGACGCTGTATATAACCCAAACACCCCTATGAAACCCAGCAAGCCTTTTGTCATGCCTCCCGTACGCATCATCCCTCCTACCTTAGAGGGACAAAGTGAAAGTTCCAAATCATTGGAAGAATGGCTGAATACGGAAGAAACTGTCAGAGACCTTCACTTCGGTAAACGGACAGAGGAACACATGGAGTATTCCTACAAAAGCATCACCAACTGTACTTTCAGTCATATCCAATTCAGCGCCTGCAAACTGAAATCCTGCCATTTCACTGATGTACGTTTTGAACATTGCGACCTTTCCAACATCTCATTTGCCGAAAGTTCTCTGTTCAGAGTGGAATTCATATCCTGCAAACTGGTGGGAACCAATCTGCCGGAAACAATATTGAACCATCTGACAATGAAGGACTGCAATGCCAGATACCTCAATCTTTCCATGAGTAAAATCAATCAAGCCCGCTTCACCTCTTGTGACTTGCGCAACAGCGACGTCAACAACTGCAAACTTGCCTCCATCGCCTTTGAAAACTGTGAGCTGGTAGAATCCGAGTTTTCACACACCCCTCTAAGAGGAATCGACTTGAGCGACTCGCACATAGGAGGTATACGCCTCAACCTGCCCGACATACGGGGAGCCATCGTCAATACTTCCCAAGCCATGGAGTTGACTGCTCTTTTAGGCATTACAATAAAGGATTAAAAACGAAAAACAATTCCTTGTTTTCATTTGTTAGTAAGATAGTTTATAATTAAAATTGACTGAATATGAAAATAGAGAAGATTATCGGACGTGAAATCCTCGATTCAAGAGGTAACCCAACTGTAGAAGTAGACGTAACCTTGGAATCCGGCTTCATAGGCCGTGCATCTGTCCCGTCAGGAGCATCCACGGGAGAACACGAAGCATTGGAACTGCGTGACGGTGACAAAAAACGTTACGGAGGCAAAGGTGTCCTGAAAGCCGTGGACAATATCAATAATATCATTGCTCCCAAGCTCATCGGTATGTCCGCCCTCAACCAGATGGGTATCGACCATGCCATGCTTGCACTGGACGGAACCAAAACGAAAGCCAATCTGGGTGCCAATGCCATCCTCGGCGTATCTCTTGCTGTAGCCAAGGCTGCCGCCGCTTACCTTGACATCCCACTCTACCGATATATCGGTGGTACAAATACCTATGTGATGCCTGTACCGATGATGAACATCATCAACGGCGGTTCGCATAGTGACGCTCCCATTGCTTTCCAGGAATTCATGATACGCCCCGTAGGTGCCACTTCCTTCCGCGAAGGTTTGCGTATGGGTGCCGAAGTGTTCCACGCACTGAAGAAAGTCCTGAAAGACCGTGGCCTCAGCACAGCAGTAGGCGATGAAGGAGGTTTTGCTCCTAATCTGGAGGGTACAGAAGATGCCTTGAACTCCATCATTGCCGCCATCAAGGCTGCCGGATACGAACCGGGCAAAGATGTAATGATTGCCATGGACTGCGCTTCTTCCGAGTTCTACCATGATGGCATCTACGATTATACCAAATTCGAAGGTGAAAAAGGCAAGAAACGTACTGCCGACGAACAGATTGACTATCTGGAAGAGTTAATCAACAAGTATCCCATCGACTCTATCGAAGACGGCATGAGCGAGAACGACTGGGACGGCTGGAAAAAACTGACCGACCGTATCGGCAACCGTTGCCAGTTGGTAGGAGACGATTTGTTCGTCACCAATGTGGACTTCCTTGCAATGGGCATCGAAAAAGGCTGTGCCAACTCCATATTGATTAAAGTAAACCAGATAGGTTCGCTGACCGAAACACTGAATGCCATCGAAATGGCACACCGCCACGGATATACTACCGTAACTTCCCATCGTTCCGGTGAAACGGAAGATGCGACTATCGCAGACATAGCCGTAGCTACCAACAGCGGACAAATCAAGACCGGTTCGCTGAGCCGCTCAGACCGTATGGCAAAGTACAACCAACTGCTTCGCATCGAAGAAGAACTGGGAAGCAATGCGGTGTATGGATATAAGAAAGTTATAAGTAATAAGTAATAAGTGATGAGTTATTTGCCGGAAGGCGGGGCTTATAAAGAAGAAAGCAGAAGGGGCGAACCGTCACGGTCCGCCCCTTCTCTTTTTAACCTTAAATCAACAATCAATCTACTACCTTAAAGAAAACTTCTTCTCCACTTTGGCTATCCGGTGCCACCCAAAGAGCAAAGTCTCCGGCTTCCACCGTCTTCACCATATCTATATTCCAGAAAGCAAGTTCACTTATCGGAAGTTCAAACGATACATTTTTCTTCTCACCCGGCTTCAATGTGACGCGAGCAAAGCGTTTCAGCTCTTTCACCGGACGGGTCACCGAAGCAAACTTGTCCTGCACGTAAAGCTGGGCTACCTCGGTACCTTCATACTTTCCGGTATTCTCAAGGTCGAAAGTCACAGTCAGCACATCTTCCTTCTTCAGATTGGCTGACGAGAGTTTCACATTATCATATTTGAACGTCGTATACGACAGACCGTAGCCAAAAGGATACAGCGGATCGAAACCTGCATCCATATAGAAAGAAGTACATCCCAACGAAGTCTGCCCCGCTTCCAACGGAATGTCATTCAGCAAAACCTCATTCCGCGTAGCCGGACGTCCGGAACTGTTATGAGCATAATAAACCGGTATCTGTCCTACCATCTTCGGGAAAGTCACCGGAGTCTTGCCACTTGGCACAGCCTTACCCCACAGCAAGTCGGCCAATGCCGGTCCTCCCATGGTTCCGGGATGGAACGAATAAAGTACAGCTGACGAGAGTTCGACTTCCTTTCCTATGGTCAACGGACGCCCTGCCATTACGACAGTAACCACCGGTTTTCCTGTTTTCGCCAAAGCGGCAATCAGTTCGCTTTGCGCACCTTGCAGGTTCAGGTCGGCCAGGCAATGCGCCTCTCCTGAAAGAATAGCCTCTTCGCCTACAAACGCCAAAATAACATCAGCACGTGCAGCGGCAGCAGCGGCTTTGGCAACACCTGCCATATTCTTGTCACGGCTATAAGTCAGACCCGGCTCGTATATCACCTGCACTTTGTCCCCCACCAGTTCCTTGATAGCCTTCAACGGTGTCACGGTTTTTGTCTTGTCACCATCAAATATCCAGGTACCCAATTGGTCATAAGGTGCATTTGCCATCGGACCTACCACAGCAACCGTCTTTACCGAAGATTGCAAAGGCAATGTCTCCTTTTCGTTCTTCAACAAGATGGCCGATTCCACAGCAGCTTGCTTGGCAGCCTCCAGATGAGAAGGAGCATAAAGTTCCTCTATCCGTTTCTCATCCACATAAGGATTATCAAACAGTCCCAACCGGAATTTGATACGCAGAATATTCCGCACGGCATCGTCTATAGCAGACTTCTTGACCTTACCTTCTTTTATCAATTCCGGCAATTCCTTGACAAACGTATAGCTGACCATCTCCATATCCACACCAGCATTCACCGCCTTCATTGCTGCCTCTTTAGAATCGGCAGCAAAGCCATGTGCCATCATTTCGGCTACCGAAGCCCAGTCTGACACTACTATTCCATCAAATCCCCATTCACCACGAAGCACATCTTTCAAAATAAAAGTGTTTCCGGTAGACGGTGCTCCGTCATTGTCATTAAACGAAGTCATGAAAGTGGCTGCCCCTGCCTTGGCCACAGCTTCAAAAGGAGGAAGGTATACATCCCTCAAACGACGCTCCGGAATGAAAGTGGAATTATAATCACGCCCGCCCTCGGCAGCACCATAACCTACAAAATGTTTAGGACATGCGGCTATGGAAGTCGGACTGTTCAGCGAATCTCCCTGGAAACCTTCAACCATAGCAACACCCATCACTGAAGTCAAATAAGTATCTTCGCCACATCCTTCGGCCATACGCCCCCAACGGGGATCGCGAGCCACATCTATCATCGGCGCAAATGTCCAGCGGATACCCACGGCAGAAGCCTCCACAGCCGCTACCCGTGCACCATCCTTAGCCACCTGCGGGTTGAAAGATGCCGCTTGTCCCAAGGGAATAGGGAATATGGTCTTGAAACCATGGATTACATCACGCGCCATCAGCAAGGGGATGCCCAAGCGGGACTCCTCCATTGCCACACGCTGCAAGGCATTGACACGCACCGGATCTACTTCATTCAGGATAGACCCGACTTCACCTTTCTTTATCAATCCGCTCATATCCTCTATGTTGCCATAAGAAGAAATCTGGTTCATCTGCCCTATCTTTTCCTCCAATGTCATACTGGACAACAGCGTTTCTATTTTCTGCTCGATGACTGCGTCATTTTTTGTATCCTGCACTTGAGTACAAGATATAAAAGGAAGCAGCAATAAACAAGCAGAGAGCATTTTCATTGTTTTCATCTTTAATCTATTACTTGAAATGGAATATTTGCTGTTGAGACAAAGCCCGTATTATCAAGTACATATACGTACAAACGATATTCCCCGGGAACTTTAATCATAGTCTCATACACATTCTTGTCTGACACGGCCACGTCACCCATTCTTTCCGGACGTGGCTCATAAGAACCTCCAAAACCCAAGACTGTAGCCTCTTTCAGTACTTCCCACACATAAGCCAAAGAATCGTTCTCCTTATCTGTGACGGAAACCTCCGCCTTAAATAAAGTACCTGCTTTGATACGGACATTATCAATGGCACTTTTACCATCGATAGTCATGCCCCGAACTATCGGAGCCGTTTCATCCAATTCCTTGCCGGTCCACACTCTTTGCATGGCCTCCACCATAGGAGTTTTCTCTCCTTTCAATGGCAGTGAATCCACCTTATCCTCTACAAACATACTGAACCAAGTAGGCGTACGTTCTTCTTTTTGTCCCCACAAGAATACAAAAGAGCCCAAGCAACGGGTATTGGCAGAAATATATTGCGTATAACGCTCTTCGTATACCTGCCGTTTTTCTTCACTGGTCTGCTCTATGGGTGCCTTCCACTCGGTTGACGCTGTTTCCCACCAACCGGTCGGTCCCCACTCGGTAATCATAAATGCACCCTTGTAGTCCGACCGGTCAACAACAGCCTGCACCTCTCCCATCGGACCATATACATTGATGCCCACATAATCGAGAGACGGAGCATACTTTGCCACAGAGTCCAATGCCGACGGATTGTAGGAAATCACTGTCGAAACCAGATGACGCTTGTCTATCGACTTAATCAGCTGTGCCAGTTCTTCCACAAAATTCCATGCGGCAGCTATATTAGCATTTCCCAACTCAATTTCATTGCCAATACCCCAAGCCAGCAAACTCGTATCATTCTTGAACGTTTCTGCCAACAAGCGGACTTCTTCGCGCATCTTGTTCTTATATTCATCATCGTAATAGCGTATAGAGTCTTTGGTCATGCCTATTCCCTGCATTACGTACATGTTGTGCTCCGAAGCCAATGCCAGGTTTTTCTTTATCTCCTCCACATTACCTCCCCAGGTTCTGAAGGCATTGGCACCACTCTGGGCGGCAATGTCCAACCGATATGTGCCGCCTACGCCTTTAATATAGGTTTCTCTTCCGTCAATGGAAAGTTTATAACCGTCTGCCGCTTTCTCTATTACAATACCGTCTAGAGAAGAAGGAGAACAGGCAGACAACAAAACTAAACAGATAAAAATAAATATTTTTTCTTTTTTCATTATCAATTGTCCTAAAGCATAAGGTATTTATGTTATAAATAAAAAACATTCAGCCTTCATATTTAAATAAAATTTAAATATGAAGGCTCTATTTTTTCTGAAACACGCGTACATAGTCCACCTTCATCGTTACAGGAAGAGCAGACTCATCCACACCGTTCATTCCACCCCAATCACCGCCCCAAGCCAGATTCAGAATGGGATAGAAAGCATAATGGAAAGGCCATTGATTATGACCAGCTCCCAATTGTTGCTTGGTAACAGCCAACTGTACCTTGCCATCCACGTATGTAGTGATGGCATCTTCTGTCCACTCTAAAGCATAGAGATGAAATTCTCCTTCTGCCTGTTCTATAGTCATGGCATGTGTTTTCTGCGTACCTATAGTATGATTATAATCTTGCGTATGGATAGACGAAGAGACTTCGTTGGGTACGACTCCCACTTCCTCCATAATGTCTATTTCACCACACATGGGCCATGGGTTAGTATTCCAGTCATTACCAACTGGCATCATCCAAAAAGCCGGCCACGTCCCCTTGCCTTCAGGCAACATGATACGTGCTTCAAAATAGCCATATTCCCAACCAGTATTCACTTTAGCATACACACGACCAGAGTAAATTTTACCATCGGAGCCTTTGAAACAATTAATATTCAACTTACCGTCCACAAGTTCTGTCACACGCTTTCCGTCAGCAGAACCATTGACGTAATTTTGAAGTTCATTATTTACCCACCCTGCTCCTTGAACCTCGTGTGTCCAATCATTGCCAAGAGATGTGCCCTCATTAAATTCATCATGCCAAACCAACCGATACCCCTCAGGAGTATTGATATCCAGATCTTCAGCCGATTCTTGAATAACTGTTACCGTTACTTTCTCTGCACCAGCCACAACCTCAACTGTACCCGTACGGGAAATCTTTGCATCATTAGCTAAAGTGGTCACAACAATTTCCCCACTATTTTTTTCTGCGCTAATCCAACTATCATTGGATTTCACATTCCATTCGCCAGAAGCAATAACAGATAAGACAAAAGATTCTCCTATAGAATTAGAATACAACTCAGTCTGTGACACTGATAAAGGAGCCGCTTGCGTAAGAGGAATAGATACACGAGTAGCACCAGATTTAACCACCACCGTACCAGTACGAGAAGTAGTACCCGTATGAGCACTGACTATAACTGTCGCTGTGCCTTGGCTAGAAGAAGAACCCATTACATTTACTTTGACCCATGAACTGCAATCATCAGAGGCAAAAGCTGTCCACTCTTTACCAGAACAAACCACATTCACCACATATTGGCTAGCTTGTGCAACAGCCTCTATCTTTTCAGGAGAACATTTAATGGTAACATCCTCGGATTGCGGTTCCTTGTCATCGCTACTGCCACAAGCAATCAACGAAAACAAAAGAATAGATAATAGACAATAGTATTTCATATATATATATATTTTACAACATAAGTAGAGAAAAAGGGAAAGGATGAAACTCCAGCAATTGCCAAGATAACCCACATCCTTCCCCCTTTTTATTATTCACTGCTTTTAGCAGACCAATATTCTATCTAATACTAGCCATCAATCTCTATGAGTCTGGAAAATAATATCTTTAATAGTCACTTTTGTGTCAGCAGGATTTCCACCAAAATCCAAGACTAAAGATATAGCATGCATATCTTTAGGCGCCTTTTTATTTGCAACCCAAAATTTATTATCTTCATTACCCAACAAATCCGTCTGTTCTGCAAAGAAGAAGTTATCATCATGTTTGACATCAGGTTCATCAGTCTGAACCAGTTTTACTGTTACCCCCTTCAAATCAGTACTAGGATTTAGAGTGACACAGAAATCATAGGCAGTTTCTGTATCGGCTGACAAATCTGTAACAAACGAGAACTGGTTCTGCCATTGTGCTTCAGTAGCATCAGGGAAAGTGAGTGTATAAGCATTTCCATCCACCACTAAATCTGGATTAGGTCTAGCACTCCAATCCGGGTTTGCATAGAAGAAAGTATTGGTAAAGGTTGCCCCGTTCCAAAGATTGTCTTCACTATCCACCTTCACCCAAGAAGGTTCAGGCTCTTGTACTTCAGGAATTTCCGTACCGTCATCATTAGCATGGTCTTTCAAGACAAAGCTTTCCAAAGTAATATCCGTATTAGCTTCATTACCACCAAAATCAAGTGCAAACTTCAAATCGGTAATATTCACACCGGGTACGTTACTGAACCATATACACTTAGGCTCATTAGCATCTAAAGCCACACGCTGCATATTGATAAACGTATTGTCATCACCTTTCTGCTGTACTTTAACCGTCACGCCCGGATGTTTGGTAGTAGAAGTGATTATCACCGAAAAATCATAGGTTTTATCCACTGACAAAGCAATTACCTTATCCAATTCCACATGCATCTGAGCTTGCCACTGATCGGTAGTAGCTTCCGGTAAGGAAACAACAAATGCACCATTCTGATAAGTATATTTTGGATCTGCAATCTGCCCCCATCCTGGAGCATAGTAGAAAGATGCCACATTGAAAGTTACTCCCTTAAACATGTTAAATTCACTATCTTCCACAAAACCACCAAAACCGTTCATAATAGTCTTCTCTATTTCAAAGGTTTTGGTTATCGAACCATCACTAATGCCATTTGCGTTCTTTACTTTACATTCTACTGTATATGAACCTTTTTTACGATAATATTTGGAAAAACCATATGAGGCTTGATAAGCGCCGTCAATTATCCAAATAGGAGACACTCCAGGAGCAGAAGTAAATTCAAAGTTTGCATAATTGGTTGTCTGATCTACAGTAACTTTAAAGTTATCAGTATAATCCGATGCTTGTGGGATATTGCCATTGGCTCCCGTAAAATCTTCAGGCGAACATGAAGTCATTGCAAAACCAGCAACCAACACGCCTGCCATATATTTAAATATATTTTTCATATCAATTATTTATTAATGGAGTTATGGTAAACTATTTATAAGCATTCTGAACCAAAGCCGGATCGGAATCCAACTCTCCTTGTGCAATAGGAATGTATTTCTTCTTGGCAGTCCAAGAATTAGTACGGTAACCATATTCATCGGGGACCAGTGCAGTAGTAGCCTTATTGCTGGCTGATGCTCCACTGATTCCTTCAGCACGTACCAAATCAAAATAACGCTTGCCTTCACCTACAAATTCCAAACGACGTTCTGTAAGTACATCGTCAACCGTAACGTTTGCAAGTCCAGCCAAACCGGCACGGGTGCGAACTTCGTTCAACCATGTCTTAGCCTCACCTGTACCACTTCCACCTGTACGAAGAGAAAGTTCTGCAGCATTTAGTAATGTCTCAGCATAACGATAATAACGATAATTGTTATTATAGTTCAAATTCTGGTCACCGGAAGACTGCTTGAAGTTCTTATCATACGGACGATATTTTTGTAACCAAATATGAGTATCTTGATAACGTTTCGTATATTCTACATCTTCGGCAATCACCCAGCAAGTTGCATCACGACGTTTGTCTTGTTCACTAAACATTTGATAAGTTTCAAGACGCATGGGCATAAATCCCCAGCCATCATTACCCTTTGACCAACCATCATCACCTGGGAAAGAGTTAGGAGAAATCAGAGTAGGAAGCACTGTACCACCAACAGCTAACGGACTTCCCCAGCCACGTTCGTTATTAGTTTGCTCATAATTAATTTCCCAGATAGATTCGTCACACCATTCACCTTCCGTTTCCCAGATGTTGGCAAAACTAGGATTCAATCTAAAGCTAGGACTATCAATAAGCTCCTTCATATAACCTAAAGCTTTTGAGAAACGACTTTCATCATTCTGATACATTACCATTTCAGCATATACCATATAAGCCATAGCTTGAGTGACACGTCCCAACTGACCTTCGTCGTCAACTTCTTTACCTTCTTTGATTGTTTTATAATATTTCAAAGGTAACACCTTAGAGTCAATTACAGCTTCAAGTTCTGCGATCAACTCAGCATAAACCTGATCGGCAGTATATTGCGGAGCCGTATAAGGAGGTTCGGAAAGATTCTCCAAATAGAAAGGTACATTACCAAAATAATGCCACAACATATTATAATAGAAAACACGTAGTAAACGGGCTTGCATCTCATAGAGTTTACGATTGGCCTCAGTAACATCAGTACCCCAATCAAGATATTTCAGTAAGTCATTACAACGTTTGATACCAGAATAGTCCACTGTCCAAAGAGAGCCAAGTGTATTATTTTCATTAGCCTCATAATTAAACAACATATGCCAATTCTGCATATCGGTCTTGGTTGCACCACCTACCCAAAAATTATCGCCCATAATTTCACCGTCAATATTCAAGGCATTGTACTGTCCCAATCCCCAATCTGGCCAATGGAGAGGGTCATAGGCGGCAATCAGAGCTTCCTGAATATGCTCATCCGTAGTATAATAATCTTCCAATGGTTCACCTGTCGGATTTTCCACCTCAAGAAAACTGTCACTGCAACCGGTAGTCAACACTGTAGCGGCAGCAAGTAAGCCTATTGCTAATATTTTATTTGTTTTCATATAGTTCTTATTTTTAGATTAGAAAGAAACATTTACACCTACTGTATATGTGCGAGCCTGCGGATAAATACCACGGTCAACACCAAGAGAAGTTGCACCTGAAGAAATTTCAGGATCAAATCCCCAATATTTGGTCCAAGTCACAAGATTTTCAGCTTGCACATACACACGCAGACGTTCAATAGTAAGTTTGCGAGTAAGAGTCTTAGGCAATGTATATCCCAAAGTAATATTCTTAAGACGAAGATATGAACCATCACAAACATAAAGATCAGATACCATCCAGTTCGTTGCATTACCGACAGCCAGACGAGGATACTTATTAGAAGTACCTTCACCAGTCCAACGTCCCAACATCCAAGAAGGATAGTTACCAGAAGCAACATCTGTACGATAAGTGCCATCAAACACATCAGCACCAGCCACACCTTGGAAGAAAATATTAAAATCAAAGCCTTTCCAATCAGCATTGAGATTCAAACCATAAGTCCAATCCGGAGTACCATTACCAATGTTAGTACGGTCATCTGCCGAGATGCTGCCATCACCATTTACATCCACAAAACGTGTATCACCAGGAACCGCATCCGGCATAATCATTTTACCATCTTTATTGACATAAGCACGAACTTCATCCATATTCTGGAAAACACCGTCAGTCTTGTAACCATAGAAATAGGGGAAAGGTTGTCCGTTAGAGCCGCGTGTACCGCCGCCAGAGAATCCTTGAATACCATCTAAATCCATATAGCCAGTATCATTTCCCAAATTCTTCAATTCATTTTTAAGATAAGTAGCATTTCCCTTTACTGCAAATTTAGCATCAGCAATATTCCATTTATAGCCAAGTTCAAACTCAAAACCACTATTTTCCATATCACCTACGTTACCAAGAGGCTTAGTTTCACCTACATAACTCGGGATAGGCATCGTAATAATCATGCCATTGGTTTTCTTTATGTAATAGTCGGCACTGAATGTTAAAGCATTATTAAAGAATCCCAAATCAATACCCAAGTCAGTTTGTTCACTCTCTTCCCATTTCAAATCAGGATTTGCCAAACGTTGTGCTTTAGAACCATTCCATTTGATGGCATCTTTGCCCAAAAGGACATTATTACCCATGGCTGTCAATGAAGTATAACCAAATTCGGCTATGTTATCATTACCATTCTTACCCCAACTGGCACGAACCTTTAGGTTAGACAACCATTCTCGCGTATCAGCCATAAATTCCTCATTTGTCACATTCCATCCCACAGATACTGAAGGGAATGTACCATATTTATTATTAATACCAAAACGACTTGAACCATCACGACGGATTGTAGCCTGAATCATATAGCGTTCATTATAGTTATAACTCAAACGAGCAAACATAGATGACATTCTATGTTCTGTATAAGGACCTCCATAAACGCCATACTGAACTGTAGCACCAGTAATATTACCATCTGCATCCTTTGTATATTCAACATTCCCTGTAGCATAATCAATAGAAGGTTTATTAGGATTCACCAGATTCCAACGGTTACCACCAAGTTGATCTCCCTTATATTTAAGGGCAGACTGTCCTAATACAACACCAAATGTATGTTTGCCGATAGTTTTATCATAAGTCAATGTATTTTCAATCTGCCATGTCACATTCTGTGCCTTGAATGAAGATGCATTAGTATGTGTTGCCTTATTATTAGCTGAGAGATAATACTTGCTCTTAGTAGCCCCTTCATTACCCCAAAATCCCATATCAGCACTATAATTGAAGTGATACTTCAAATTATCCCACAATTGAAGATCAATAGAAAACTTTGGAACAAACTTATGCGACCAATTCTTTGTAGGAGTCAATGTCATCATAGCCAGCGGATTATTCATTTCCTGATAAGCTCCTCCATAGCCAGGTACTGTATAAGGATCACCATTTGCATCACGAGGCAAATCAAAATCTTTATAAGTTTCAATCATCTTTTCAGCTGCATCACCAGTCAATGTAGGGGTCAAAATAGGAGACAGATAAAGAGCCGATCCCAAAATTGAACCGAATTCAGAGTTAGTACCAACACCTGTTGAATGCGTACGCATATAAGCCAAATTTACACCTAAATCCAATTTATTAAGGAAACCGCGTTCTTTAGATGCATCAATTAGATTATATTGAGTATTGGAACGAATAGTCAAACGGTCATAATTAGAATGTCCGTGATTACCACCAACAATACCATCTTGTGAATAATACCCCAAAGACAAATAATAATTTACTTTTTCCGATGCACCACTAACTGTCACATCATGATTCACTACCGGAGCATTGTCATAGAAAACAAGATCTTGCCAATCAGTGCCAAATCCTTTGATAGAATTTCCATTAGCATCAATCAAATTATAAGGATCTGCATAAATTGGAGCCTGACCACCATTCACATTGGCTTCATTCTGAAGGATAGCATAGTCTGTCGCACTAGTCACATCACGTCTCTTCCATGCACTCTGCCAGCCATAAGAAAAATTGTAATTAATTTGTGCCTTACCCATCTTACCTTTTTTGGTAGTTACTAGAATAACGCCATTAGCAGCACGCGCACCATAGATAGCACCAGAAGCAGCATCTTTCAACACTTCGATAGACTCGATATCATTAGGATTTACAAAATCAAGACCACCCCCAATAGGCATACCGTCTACAATGTAGAGCGGATCACTATTGTTGATAGTACCAATACCACGTACACGTACACGAGGAGAATCACCCGGCTGACCAGAAGCTGAAGTTACATCCACACCTGCAGCCAAACCTTTCAATGCATTATCCATACGCACCGGAGATTTGTTTTCCAAATCCTCACTACTAACTTTGGCAATAGATGCTGTTACCACACTTTTTTTCTGAACACCATACCCCACCACTACTACTTCGTCCAGCGTTTCTGAATCTTCCTGAAGAACTATTTTCAAGGAATTTTTTCCATTTACCGCTACTTCTTGCGACTTAAAACCAATATAGGTAATAGAAAGTGTTGCGTCGGCAGGAACCGACAATGTAAAATTACCGTCCAAATCAGTAATTCCACCATTGGTAGTTCCTTTAACTACCACATTTACTCCAGGCAACGGTTCATTATCCGAACCGCTTACCACTGTACCTTTTACCTGTATATTTTGGGCATATACAGAAGCCAAGGTAAAGCTTAACAGAAATAAAACTGATAATAACTTTTTCATAAGTTTTACTAAATTAAGATTAACGTTTCTCGGTTTTGTTCTCAATCGAACAGTGCAAACATAGAGTAAAATGCAATAAAACAAATAAAAAACAATCATTCTTAAATACGTCAAATCTGAAATTCAAATACGTTATCAATACGTCATCAGCAAATAACTTACTAATAATCAATAATTAATATATACTTTTAAGTATTACGTCACAACATGTTATATAACACAAAAGGGAGAAATTTAACATTCCTCCCTTTCATACTCTTCCTTCTTTTAAAGGAAGTTAATATCTAAAGGCTACAGTTTATTGCTTAAATAATCCGTCAAACTATCCTCTCTCTCTAAAGCGAACTTCTTACGAAGACGATAACGGATTGTTTCAACTCCACGAACCGAAATGTTCAGCAGAGGTGCTATTTCTTTCGTGGAAAGATTCATCTTTAGATAAGCGCACATCATGCGTTCGTTGTGGGAAAGTTCAGGATGCTTGGCATGAAGACGTTTCATAAAATTGTTATGTATCAAATCGAACTGGTCTTCAATACGCTTCAAAACCTCATCACTCTGTATATTACCGTCTATTTTATTATTAATAAGTATGAGTTGCTGTTTTCCTTCCCGAGCCCCCTCACCCTTCAGCAAGGCGGATACTTTAAGTATCTCTGACTTGATTTCAGTCAGCATTTCATTCTTACGGACAAAGTTTATCATCAGATTGGCCATTTCCTGACTCTTATGTTGCAAATCGTATTCCAATTTTTCTTTCTCCAGCTGCATAATCTGCTTTTCCTGACGGGCTTTCTCCTCTTCGTACTCCCTTTCCATATCGTGCAACTCTTTATCTTTCTCGATTACCGCCTGCTGTTTCTTCCGTTTCACACGGACATCATCCCAACGATAGACATACCATAAGGCAAGCAAAGCCAAGATGATATAACAAACGTATGCAGCAGCACTACGATACCACGGCGGAAGTATACGGAAAGCAATTGTATCCGATGATGTCGTACCGTCAGGAAAGACCGCCTTAACTTCAAACGTATATTCACCTTCCGACAGATTACTATACTCCTTGGTGCGTACCGTTGTAAAATCGGACCAGCTCCCCTTATTCAGACGATATTGAAAACGGACATCATCTCCTACCGCAAAGAGAGAAAGGGCATAGTCAAAACGAACGGAATTCATGGAATAAGCTATCACCGGAACCGGCTTCTCTCCTAAAAAGTTTGCGGTATATACCAATGAATCCTTGGGATAGGACAGATACATGTTCCTTATATATAAGGAATGGCTACGATCCTGACGCTCCCTTACGGCCGGGATACTGAACAAAGCGAAACCTCCTTCATTAGGAACCACCATCAGCGAATCTGAAAGAGGAATAATCGTTTCAAAACCGGGTACCAGTTCAATCAGCGATTGCTGGATGGGATTAATGCTTGTATTCGCCCCCCGCTTATAGGTACCCAGATTGGCAATACAGATTTCGTGAGGGCTCAAACTTATCAACTTATCGTGATACTCCAAAATATGCGAATAGGCCGTGGTGCCATTCAAAAGGTTGTTCATATCCGGACAAGGCTCCATGACATCTTTATGAGGATTATGCTTATAGATTCCCCGGGGAGTGGCAAAATACACCCGGTCTTCTATCTTCGCTATATACATATCACGTCCTACCGGGAAACCATCCTTCGCGCTATATTCCTTTATACGGACAGCTTTTGTCAAATCATTATCCAAATCCACACGGGTAACGTGGTCTGTATTATACACCCAAATCACCTTATCACTTTCCTGCTCAAAAAGACGGCAAGAATCGTTCACACCCTCAATCTTGCCAACCACCTGCCATTCTCCATTCTTTTTCCCAACCAAATAAATACCGTTATATACCCCGACATACATAAGGTCCGTACGTCCTGCCACAAGTTGGCAACACCAGGCGCCGGCAATATCCGTCACACGTTTTACGGAAGTACCATTGATAAGGAAAATACCACGGTCGTGCAGACAGAAGAGTTCATCACCTATACGGCAAAGGTTCCAGACCTGTCCGCTGGATTGGGGCATCGGACGGATATCCGGCAAATCGCCGTTCATCTGTACCGGATACGAGGTGTAATACAAACCCCGATTGGTACCTAAATAAAGATAACCGCCTTCTACCGCCGCCGTATATCCCGTGCCGTAGGAATAAGGATAGGAATAGAGATTCGTAAAAGGAGAACTCAGACAGACGTAGTCAATGCCGCTATCCAGACCGGCCCAGAGGTTTCCGGTCGTATCGAAGGAGACAGAAAGCACCGTATTGTTACGCAAGCCGTTGTTCTCATTGAAATATTTCAGTTGCATGGTGCTGCAATCCACCAGTACCAATCCTTTATGAATGGTTCCCAAGGCAATCTTATCATCCTTTTTGGCTACGCAAAAGACTTCATTCTCACGCATAAACTCTTCGGCACCGGTGACAAACGGTTCCATCGTACGCCCGTCACAATAGTAAAGTCCGTTGTATGCAGTCACCACCAGAACACCTTTCTTATAAGGTATAATGCCACGAATACGCTTGGAAGCCAACGCATCGGCACCCTGAAGAGGGAAAAAAGTGTTTCCAACCAAAAGCCATACGCCTCTGTCCGTACCGATGTAAAGAATACCATTGACCATATTGGAACAGTCTATCTTGGCATTCATTTCAATGGCGGTATATTTGCCGTTCAGGTACTTCACCACGCACCCGTCCCCTTGGAAATACAAGATATTGTCTGTCTCATGGATGCCCCACACATTTCCAAGAAAACGAACGGAACTCTCCAAAGTATCGGACATGCAATGATAGGCCAAAGAACCGTCCGTATCCGGTTCATAATAGCCGAATTCATTGATGCCCCCCACATAAATTCTTTTTTGGGTGGCAGAAGCCAGAACGGAACGCACATCGGAAGCATTGTTCAATGGAAACACATTCCAGACATTGCCATCAAATTGCACCATACCGTTCTTGTTGGCGAAATATACCCACTTGTCATCATAGGGTGCTATCTGCCAAGTCTGGGTCCCCTTACCATAAACACTTTTATCAAAATTGACGATAAAGCTATTCCAGCCGGCAATTGCTTCGACCAAAGGGGGAAAAAGAAAAAGGCAGAAAAAAAGGTAGAATGACAATATGTGTTTGTTCATGCGTATAATGACTATATAGTTAGTTGCACAAAAATAATGCTTATTTTCAAGGTAGCACACAATAGCCTATCTGTTTTTTTGTCCCCGATTATTATTTTCTTCTCAAATGGCAATCTTTTGCATAACTATACTTTAGATTCCGGTATACTAAGAAGTATTCGTCCGACGGCTGTTGAATTATCGTCCGACAGCTGTCGGA